>OOCY01000015.1_pt1 | contig 192612 bp, 148 predicted proteins | sample 1671291 | NCBI WGS metagenome assembly OOCY01 (sample SAMN06348141, study PRJEB24527) | human gut metagenome | biome: human gut; feature: ankylosing spondylitis patient; material: feces | host: Homo sapiens | place: China | collected 2015-10 | reverse complement strand
CTTGTGCAACTGGATTATTATGGTTATATCAAATTTTTCGGGGGATTTGTAGGTAAATGGGTTGGAGCGTTTACGAATCTTGTATCCATTGTTGATGAATATCCAAACCTTGACCTTATCGGCAACGCAAGAATTGATTCTGTAATGTATGAACTGGCACCTGCATGTACCGGTCGCAGAGGTCGTCCTGCAAAACATGGCAAAAGGCTTTCTATTGAAAATGACATTACCCTTTCAAACGAAAAACGGGTGGATACTATACAGGTGTCCGCAGGGTTATCACCAGAATTTTCGGCTGCCGTAAAGTTCTTGCCTATGTCACTGCCACCAGTAAAGAAAATGGCACAAAGCGTGATTGTTTTTCAGTACCATTTTTCCAGAAGATTTGCAGGCTCTGTATGCTCTTGGGGAAGAAAATGCATTTAACCAGACCAGAACTGGCTGGGAAAAATATCTTCCGCTGTTCTTATACTCATTACGCTGGAACATTGAAACCAGCTATTATGAGCAGAAAACTTTCTGGTCTTTGTGCAGTTATATGGTGCGCAGATGCAAAGGCATTGAGATGATGGTTAATCTTATCAATATAAGTTATTGTGCCATGAAGATTCTGCCCTACGAGGATGAACACTTTTCCGAATACCGTACAAAAAGTGTACAAGATTTTCGTTTTGAGCTAAGTCAGGGCATCCGCAGCCAGATATTTTTTGCTATTTTTGTGAAAAATATCGAAACGCACATAAAATCAAATGCTATGATAAAGGCTTTAAAACAGCTGGTTTATCAGCAAATATATCGTTGGTAAAGTTGTACAATTATACTAATTTAATTATTATACCACATAAATAGTTTTATTAATAGAATGTATTTTTATCATTTTTTATTTTATAATTTATTTATAAATTATTTATAAACGGAGGTATAATATATGAGTAATTACGGTACAAACATTGGAAATGACAATACTTTTGAAGGTCCAACTTCTATAAAAAACAAAACAACAATTAAAAAGAAATCGAATATTGCAATTTCTGTCGCTATAGGAACCATTGTTGTAATTGTTATTATTTTTATTTTCCTTCATTCACCTAAAAAATATAATATTACTGGTGTATGGGCAACAACTGATGGAGAGCAGATTGAATTTATGTCAGATGGAACTTTACAAGAGGGCGATTATTATACTAGTTTATATGCAGATACCTATGAAATAATGGATGAAGGATATCTTAAGTGGGGTAAATATGATACTAGCTGGATAGAATATAAATATACATACTGGAATATTTCTTTAAAAGGCGACAAATTAACCTTAACTAGACGGGATGATCCTGAAGAAATTATAGAGTTAACCAAAAAATAAAACCTTTGGGTCTTCTATGATAAAATATTAAATCATAGAAGACCTTTTATTAAAAAAGACAAAATCTCATATCAAATTAGATACTTACCTACTATCATGAAATAATTTACATAACTTTCATCATTCATTTCCCTCTTTTTCCATTTCTAAATATATCACTTCCACACATTGTTTTAAAACACTTTCAGCCTTTCTTTCTCCATACTTTGCAACCATATCTGCATATTCATTTTCTGCAAGTTCTTTATGTCGATTTTTCAATTCTTTTATATCTATTATATCGTCATCATAACATATCCTGGCAAATTTAATATAATCTGATATCAAACTAATGGCTTTAGTTTTTTCATCAATTAATTTCTTTATGTGTTTAATCTTCGACATACCATGTAATATTACTTTAATGGTATTTAACCACGATTTTAATGCGTATACAACAAAATACATAACAAACTTAATTACACCTATAACTACAGATACAGCAACATTTCCCGTTCGTACAAAAAACTTTGGTATAGCTGCTGTAAATTTTGTCAAAAAATCTCTTACACTGCTACCAATCATCGCAAATAATACTGCACATATTAAAGTGGAATCAATAAATGAACCGCATATTCCACCTATAATTGCACCTACAATACATCCAATTAAAATTGTAATGCATTGCTTTTTTATTATTTCCACATTATGTTGTAATCTTCTCAACTCATCTTTAGATAAGTCTATTAGGCAATGATAACATAGACTGCTGTCCTTAGAAATTGTCAGGACATCATAGCAATCCATACATAACGCTCTACCACACTTTGTACATTTTTCTACAGCATACTTATTTTTATGATAATAACAATAATTGTCCATTTTCTTCTCCTTTGAATATTTATACTCATTTTAATAACCTACTAATCAAGCATTATTTCATCTATAACCTTGAGTTTACCATCCTCAAACTTTATAACTTTATATTCATTTTCAAGCTCATTAATTGTGTCTCTTATATGCTTTTTAGACCATCCAAGATTTAAATAATTATTTATATAATTTTCTACATCTTTGTATGTTTCTTCTATAGACATAGCTTTAAAATCATTATAATATCTCTTACAAAGATAGCTATATATTAAGCTTCTATCTGAATCCAGCAATGAAACAAAATTAATACTAAAAATTTCTAATATGCTATACACAATATCTAACTCACTATCAATATTTATATTTGCCATTTTCATAATTGAATATATAAACCTTGCTATATTAAATTTTTTTGTCTTTATAACAACAACTTTGCCATCTAGCATTTTTATACTTAATCTTGTATTAATTTCTGGCTCTGCTAACTCTATATCTACCTTTAAGCATTCATCTGTTATGCGCATTAAATCATTAATTTCCATATCTGAAAACGTATGTAATGTTTTCATAAATAATTCTTCTCTAATAGTATCTTCTAACTTTTTTTCATCAATCTCCATTAATAATAATTTATCATTCAATGTTAGTTCCATATATACCTCTCAATCTTAGTTTGCATTTAATATGTAACAGCCCCAATCGCTTTCTGACTCAAAAGGGATCATATAATCCTCGTAATCTTGTAAATACCACTCCATTCCTGCCTCTCTATATTCTTCGTCTTCTAATATCTGTCTTTTAGTTAATGTTTTCATATCATTCTGTGCTTTGTAAAATGACAGTACTATTTTTTTTAATTTTTTTAGGTTTTTATAAAAACAAAGCATAAAAAAGAGATTAGCACCATCATCAACTTCCATCGAAATTGATATTACATACTTGGCTCCTGCAACTCTTGCAGCCTGTCTTAAACTATCAACTTTATAATCATATATATCATAATTATCAGTTTCACATGCTGATAACACAACCAACTTTGTTTTACTCCAATCACACTCACACATCTGTTTATACGTAAAATATGTATATTCTCCTGTAGATTTTCTATTAACAACCAGTTTCCTACTATATGTCTCCTCATCTAATACTGTGTGTGTCGCAATATGTATAATATTTTTGTCGCTGTTTTGTGATATTTTATTACCAATATCTATATCAAGATAGCCTTTTCCACCTGTTATTCTTTCTAATTCACTTATTTCATTCTCCACATATGGAATATCACATAAAGTATCTTTCATAATATTTATATTATCTTCAACACTGAATTCGGACATCCCTAGAAATACACTATCTGATACATTTTCAATTTCTATATCTTTTTTAATATCTTGAATAATATTACAATAAATAATCTGATATTTTTCTCCCCAATAAATATTATCCTCAAATTTTAACACAGTTAATGGCAATGATTCTGGAATACCATCTCTGCATATAAATAATTTATTTTTATTTATTACATATTTAGCTAATATTGTACTTGCCTTCTTTTCAAGTTCGGAAAATGAAACAGACTCATTGTATTTATTTATCATAGCATCCATATCTAAATAGCTTATGTCACCTATTAATTTTACTTTAATGCTATTAAATATGCCTTTTGTGCAAAAAACGGCAAAATATAGTCTATGTAATGTATTTATATTATTATATGTGAAATTTTCAGACAATGTTTCCGCTACATTTTTCAAGTCAACGCAATTGTAATCGAACACATCTATTGCCAACCAATCATTTTGCATTTTAATATTTTTTAATGTTTTATTAAAATTATTTTGCAGGTTTATTTTAATGTTAGTTTTGTTACGGTAAATTAAATCCTCATAATACTTAAAATTCATAATATATTCATACATTTCTCTTTCATCTATATTCAATTGCTTGAACTGCTCTACTGCTGATACATATACAGATATATATTGTCTAAGTATCATAATATACCATTTTATCTGCTCTTCTTTTTTATCTTCGATATATTTAAAGATAGGAAATATTATATTATCCCACATTTTATTTAAATATTTTTTTGCTTCACTCCAGCTTTCAGTTATTAATGCTTTTTCAAGCTTTATAATATAATATTGATAATATTCTATCTCAATTATTTTGCAATTATATTTATTATAATACTTTTCCATATCGTCAAGTATTTCCAATTGTTTACTTATATTCTGATTATTACAATAACTATATTTTGCCAATTTACCACTCAGATATATTAAATAACCTTCTGTATATGGATGATTTATATAATAATCTGATAACTTTTTCTCCAATTCTTCAATATCCATTGTATCAAAACTACTCATAAAACAAAGTAATCTATAAAGATTAACATAAATAATTATATTACCTGCAATATCATATTTAGTTGATGAACTTTCTAATGCTTTTCTCAATCTTATAATACTATGACTATCGTACTTAATATTAGGAAACATGATACTTATATTATTTAACAACAATGGTAATGTTTCTTTATATATTGATACATTATTTATCACTTTTTCCATTAAAGCATGCATACCATTATATACTGCATCATATTTTCCCTGATTAAGATAAACATATAATATATTCAATTGACATTTGAAGCATAGATCCGATTCCTTTCCATACACTTCTCTCGCAATATTTTTAGCATATTCTAAGTTTTTTAGTGCTTCTTCTACTCTACCCATTTTAAAATAACATAGACCATACATATTATAAAATTCTGACGTTATATCATCATTTGCATCAGTATTATCAACTATTTTTTTACCTTCCTTTAAAATTTTCCACATATTATAATAATTTTTTTCCATATATAATATTGATGAAATTTGACATATGACATATAATTTATTATCTATATTTTCTATATTTTTCAAAACTTCTTTGTATTCTTCTATAGCATCATCATAATATCCTATATTTCTATGATATAAGGCAGACATTTGTAACACCATATTCATTTTATTAACTCTGATATCGTAAGGAATATATTCCATCAATTCTCTACAATATTCTATTGCATCCTTCATATATTTCACATCTTGCGACTTATTAACTTTATATGCATAAATTTTTAATATAAGTGTATATAATATATCTTCACCTTTTAAGTACTTTTCCAATATACTTTTATATTTATTATATAAATCGACTGCAACATCTGGCATTATTTCAATAAAAACTTCTGCTATAATATGACACCATGATATACTGAAATAATAACTATCCTCTTCAAATATCTCCTTATATGTACTTTCTAATCTATGTAAATATAAAATGACCATGTCTTTTTCATACATATTTACTAATGCAGTCAATACATCTATATGAACTCCTACTGCCTCTTTAGGATATTTTTCTCCGCAATTTTTCCAATGTGTATATATTTCATCATCCAGATATTTATAGATAGATTCATCGCTATCTATTGTACATTTTTCAATTTCCGTATTTACCATCAATAGCAAATCATGATTACTAGTCTTCAGACGTTTTCTTAACAAATCTACATATTCGTTAACCAAATCATTATTACAAAATTCTATATCTAATTTTCTATTCTTAATAAGTAAATAATCACATATAATTTGTCCACCAATAAAATTGTTTTCTTTGTAAATATTTTTATATTCCTTTATTTTTATTTCATCAGCTAACATATTTCTTCTCCCCCCTCTTATGCAATTTTTAATTTGATACCTTTAACATCTCATCTATTAGTTTACACATAGAAATACTTTCTATTGCGTTTACATAATGTCCACATATTTTACTGTCAACAATTTTTTCTTCTTTTCTAATGCAATAATTATCTTTTTTGCAATACATACATTTATCACATTCTTTTACTTCTTCACTCATACACTTATATCCCCTTTTTAATTTTTCACCATAAAAACAGCAACAAGCCACCCGAACCCTAACGATTCGAATGGCCTGTAATTCTTGCTTCTGTATATTATGTATTGCTTCCATGCAATCATTAGGATTCAATATAAATCCTATCTCTTATTATCTTGACTATAGTATAAACCTTGAATATTACTTATGCAATAAAACATTGTAACCAACAATAGAGAATATCAAAATGTTTTTTCATTTATAAACTCTTTTAATCTATTTTTCAACATTTTTCAAAAGCATTTGGTATCCATATAATTTTGACAAATTTTTAAATAATTATTAATATATTTTTAGACATACATTTTACACTTGAAACATATAACTAATATATAATATTAAGGAGGTAACTTACTATGACATTACATGAACTTATTAAAAAAATAACTAAAATCAAAAACAACTCATAAAAATCCACCTATATACACTACTACAAACATTAATAGTAACAATAACTCTAGTAATTCAAATATATCTGATAATACAAATAACAAAACATAAAAACTAATACATATTATTACTTATACATAATTACTAGTATAATTGTCATTTATTAAAAATATCTCATAGTATTTTTAATACAAAAATTACAATCGACAAAAATACTTTTTATTATAGTGGACAACTCATTATAGAAAGTATTTTTGTCAACTTCCGTTATACTTATAATACTAAATATATTTAATTATAATTATTTTCCTTCATTTACCTAAAAAATTTAATATTAATGTAACCAAACTATCCTATGTACCTATAAATGCTCCGAAAAATTTGTAATTGTTGTTACATCCAATTTTTCAGATCGTTTGTAGGTATAGGGGGAGCGTTTACTATAATATAAAGGAAATTTCACTGTTCAATATAATATTAAAATAACTCAAAATCATTAGTCTTAACTGAATAACTGAATTATTCAGTTAAAAACTGATGGTTTGTCTATGATTTGTCTATACCATCGGTTTTATGATTACAAGCTGACGTGTAAACAGCAACTCCTATTCAAGAGCTTTGGTAATTCTATAATATCTACTCTCCAAAGCCTCTCTTCCGCCTTCCATTACATCACATATAGCATCTCTTATCTCAACATCTTGTAAAGCACCCGAATGAGATGCATTTATTTCTCCACCTGCAAATTCCATATGAATCACTTGTTCAGAATTTGTATTCACAACAATATTGGGATTATGTGTTACCACAATAATTTGCTGACTTTGTTTCTTTTCATTAATTCCTTTTACAATAAAATCAGTAATATTTTTTGTGTCCAAGTCATCCTCAGGTTGGTCAATAATAATAGGTTCTTTACTTATTTGCAATAATAACGTCAATATTGCAGAAGTTCTCTGTCCTGCTGACCCCGCATCAATAGAAATATATTTATTACGTCCTATTTTTAACTCCAATCGCACTAAATCTTCTGGAAGCCACATATATATTTTATTTTCAACACTATAATCACTTTCAAATAAATTATTTAAATGTGTACGGAATTTTTTGCTATAAGTATTTGAATTTGGATTCGTAAGTTCTCCACATATTGTTTTATAATTTTCCAGATAATCTCCATTTTTAGGATTTGCAAGTCTAAAAACTATGCCTCCTGAATACTCTTCTTCTTTGTTCCGCTCCAATATATCAGAAGAGAATGTTGTTCCTTGTTTATTGATTATATTTCTAAGTACCTCCTCATTTTTCTCCATGTTTCCCATTGGCAATAATGTAATTCTAAGATTTCCAGCTTCATTCCACAATGACACTGTTCTTTCTCGATTTTTATATCTCTGCTGAATTAACATATAGTATTCTTCTAGAATAGTCAACCTCTCCTGTTTCAATTCTTTATCAACTTTTTCAACATTTATATACTCTTCTAATTCCTTTAATAAATCATCCTTTTGTTTCAATAAAACAGGATAAATCTCAATATCGTCTACACCTTGTTCTTTTAATTCATTAATAACATTGTTCATTTCAATTTGATTTTCTTTTTTATTTTTAGATACTTTTAATTTTGAAAACCAAACGTCTAACTGACACAAACTTACTTGGTTCCTTTCATATGCCTCCTTATAATTTAAAATAAATGCATTTATTTCTGATTCCCATTGACATATTTCTTTCTTTGACTCTTTATCAAGTCTATCTGTATTTAATGGATTTGCGCTAAGTTCAAGAACACTTTTATATAACTCTATTGACTTATCAATAACATCCTCATATTTTCTATATACTGACTTTGCCTGTTGTTCTTCAATTAAAATTTCTTTTTGTGAATCTAATACCTTTTTAGTTGCCTCAGTTTCAAACACTTTAATCTTGTTTTCTATTTCTCTTAATGATATTTCTTTTCTCTTTTTATCATTAAGTTTAATATTGTTATTGTTTATTCGAATCATACAGTCAAAATATTTATTTTTGATTGAATCTAAGGATTTTCTCCAACCAATTGAATCCCACTGACTATCAATATATTGTAATAAAAGCTGTGCATCCTTTGTCATTTCAAATAACTGTTTTTGACTAAATATCCGAATCGGAAACCTCTCTAATAAATCTGTAGCTTCCTCTAGTTCTCCTCCTATCATTTCATACAGTTTATCATTTTTCCACATAAAATTATGCTCTAATCCATCTTTTACTATACACGCTAGAATTTCTGTATTATCAGTAAGCATACCTAATTCTGTTCTATTCTTAGAAATATTTACAAAATCATCAAATTCCTTTTGCAATGCTTTCGGTAATTCCTCTTTTTTATCCAATATCAATCTAATAAACTGTATTATACTTGATTTTCCTGTTCCTCGTCCACCGATTATTGATGTCATCCAAGGACTAAAATCAATATGTAATGGTGCCCTCCTTCCAGCATACTTCGCTTGCTTTACTTCCACATATTTTAAAAACATTCTATTATTCAAGTCATTCGGATTTCCTTCATAAAAATCACTTCTTAATACTCCATCTATATTATCAAATAGTGCTAGTCTCATCGCCTCTATTGAAGGTTTTCCCATTTTCACCCAAGTATATTTTGAGCCAATTGTATCAATACAATGAGAATCACTTCCTGCCACATACGATATTTTTCTTTTTGAATCTTTATATATTTGATTATTAATTTCTGAACCAATAACTTCAAAAGCCAATAATTCATCCACATTTAAAACCCCTTTTATTTCAGAAGCACTATTGTTTTCAAATAATCCACTTGGACAATCCACATGAGCAGGTATTGCGATACCCTTATTTTTTATAACTATTTCCATGACTTCCGGCATAGATTTTGTTGTGGATAACATGTTTTCATCAAAACCAAGTTGTCCAAATATTCTTTCTAAACTCCTTACCTCTACATCAATATTAAAAATCGCCAGCAGATGAATATTTCCCATAACATTTATCTCAACTGCGGGAAAAATTATTACTGGTGCAATATTAGGGTTATCTTGAATCAATTCATCCATAGCCTCTCTTAATCTATCTATCCATTCAAAAGAGTTATGGTCACTAATAACAAGGCAATCTATATTCTTCTCTATTGCCTTTAACAAAAACTCTTTAGGTGTAACTTGCTTTTCCTTCTCTGGCTCCATACTTCCCTTACCATAATCCATTGAAGCTGGCGTATGAACATGAAAATCCACCTTCCACCATTTTCCTCCTGCAATTTCTTTTACTACACTATTCATCATGTACCTCCATTTTATCTAAAAAAATTATTATATTTGTATCTAACATTATCTTTTTCTAAACCTCCGTATACAATACATCGGCCAGAATTTCTATTATAATTTACCATTTTTTACATATAATCACCTCAATTACCACAGACTTTGCTAAAAAACAGCTCCTATCGCCGAACCATCATCGCTCATTTTCTAAATAATGGTAAATGGGATGCTCTTCGCTTTCTGATACACTTAAAACCTATCATAGAAATTATTTATCTAGAATCATAATGCACCTAAAAACCTATTTTCTTTATTGTTGATAATATACTAAATCTATTATGTATTTAGATGTCGGTTAAAAGATTTTTCAGACAGCGCGAAGATAAGTTTGCGCTCGACAGCTATCAGACACAAAAAATATTAGTATATATTTCAATGTACAAAAGAATATAATGACTTTAATTTATTTAAAAAGCTTATAGCATAATTTTGTACAATTTTTCAATTTTGCTCATTTATAGTATATAAAATGTCTTAAGTTATGTTAAATATAATGTATCACTAACATAATCCTATAACAATAACGTCTGCAAAAAAAGACTATGTTTTACAAAAAAAGACTATATTTTACAAGTTTTAATTGTATTTTTCATCCTCTAATTCTATAATTTGATTATCATATTTTATAATCCGCCTTTTTGCGAAAGCCACCAATACGGCATGAAATACCTTAGCTGATTTTCGCTTTTCTAATTTACATTTCTCTTGATATAATTCTTTTATAAGATTGACACACTACAGAACACGTGGAGGTGAGTGGCGGGGCTGTATAGCGGCGACTTCGTATATTTATTTGTTGTCGGTCATCCGTTAAGGCATCAATGATTGGCGCATAACGTAGCCCGTAAACTTATCTCTTCCAAAGTCGACTCGATTTTGCCGGATGACCAGTCACTGTCAGTTTTAAACTTACAATCATCAGGAGGTACTTTTATTGTCGTTTAAAATTCTCAAAAATAACTGTTGTGGGCTTGATGTCCACAAAACCTGGATTTATGCCTGTATCGGCATAACAGATTCCCTGAAACGTACCGAGTATAAAGAAGCTCGCTTTTCTTCCTTTACCAAAGGTCTGAATGAGCTGTGTGACTGGCTTTCTAAATACAACTGCATGGAATCTACTGGTAAGTACTGGATCCCTGTTTTTAATGTTCTAGAAAAGAATAACATCTAGGTTACTCTTTCCCACCCCAAATATACCAAACCTCAAAAAGGCAACAAGACTGACCGCAAAGATGCTAAATGGATTTGTGATCTATATATGTGTGTAATGGTAAAACCTTCCTTTATTCCACCTGCTGACATCCGTGAATTAAGAGATTTGGTAAGATACCGTTTCAAACTCACTTGTATGATTATCGGTGAGAAGAATCGTGCTCATAACTGTCTTACTGTTTCTAACCTAAAACTGGATGATGTCTTTTCTGATATATTTGGTAAATCTTCTCGTTCTATTACAGAACAGATTTTACAACACCTGGGAAAATATTTGATGTGTCACCTTTTGTGGATGGCAGATGTATGATATAAAAGCTACATTTTTATATTGACATTTGCAATACTTCATTTGATAGTGTCAAACACTACCCTTTTTTATAGTAAACTTTAAACTACCAAATCATATTATAAAAAAGCAGCAAGCCACCCGAATCCTAACGATTCGAATGGCTTGTATCCTGTATCTATAATTATATATTGCTTATGTAATAACAGAAGAATATTTTCTTATAAAGAATATTCTCAATATTTTTCAATTTATGTATTATTGCTATATCCTCTTCTACCCATTTCCCACGAATATACTTTAATCCTTCTACTGACATCACATACTGCTTCCTCAAGTTTTATGTCCTCTTTTTTATTTCCGTCACTCAAATACCATTCTCCATTAACCATATAAATTTTGTATATTTTATTTTTATATACAACCTGATCGCTCACGGCTATTCTGTTTCCATTTGAATCAAAATATTGGGTATATTTAATCTTATTGGATTCACATCTATTCTCATTCTTTATATATATTGTTTCAACAAAATTCCATAAACTTACTGCAATAACAAATAAATATATATATACATTCACATCTTGTATAACATTTTGCCCCTTTAAACATAATAAAATATCTTGTATAAGTTTTAAATTTATAACACTATAAAATAATATTTCTACAATTACATCAATTGTGTACCAAACTGGAAACCAATCTTTTTCTTTTATATAATTTATTTCATCTAATACTATATAAATAAAATTTCTAATTATAACAGAATATAAAATATATATTATAATAATTATATGCGTAAATGAAGATAAAAAGTTACTTAACTCACTTGGAAATAAAATTTGTATTTTATCACAGTTAGTAAGTACACTTTTAAAATTACATTTTTCCAATAAATATATAGCACATACAAAAATAATGGATATTTTTTTTAATAAACCAACAATTTTCCAATCGGCATTTACATTACCAGTAATTTTCGATGTATCATTATATATTTCTTTTATAGTATTATATATTGACATATATTTTTATACCTCTTTCCTTTCTGCTCAGTTATCCTTCTGAACTATACATATTTGTTTAATTAAAGTTTCACCCCTCAAACTCAATCTCCTCATTAACCTTTTCATGAAGATTAATCCTATTTTGAACATCTATTTTATTCACAAGCCAGCCATTAAGATGACAGTTTCTGATAAATTCTTCTATACGGTTGACACCATTCATTTCCTTTAATGTCACAACAACGCCAAAACGCAATCCCACACCATCTTTGTAGTCCAATCTGTTGTTGGTTTTAATCTCCATTCCCCAGTTTTTATTTCTATATGATCTCTTGGGAATTCTTTTTTTATTAATAACCTCAGATATATATTTCACATTATCCCATTTACGGAATCTTTCTCGTGCCTCACCCTCAAGAATAAAGTTTTTCTCTCCGTCCAATGTTTCATCCAGATTCTGCTTATCTGAATTAATCTCATTGAGCATGCCATTATCTTTTATTCTGCCAAAATGAAGGTTAAGTTCTGTATTTGTGTAATCAACACCCTGTGCACGGTCACATATTGGAAAATAACACATTGTTGCCCTTGTAAAATACGGATAATAATTATCCTTAAGTGGTATTGGAAAATAGTAATTATATGTATTCCATTTTTCACTGACATCTGTTACCAAAAATTTAATCTCATCATCCTTCGTCTGGACAATATCTTCAATTCTTATAGGTACAATACCATGTCCATAAAGCGCTACCTCTTCAGGTCCTGGTGCTTCATTCCACCCCCTTGCAGCATCTATAATCAAAGCTTTTGCAAGTTCCCTGTTTAACCCTAATATATCTATCAGATATGATAGCTTTCTTGCAATCCATGGTGCTGCAAAGGACGTTCCTGCAACATTAGCCTCTCCGAGCGGTTCGCATACACGTATATACTGTTCCTCACTGCCACCATAATAACTTACATCCGGTTTTGCAAAAAAAGAAAGTGCCAGACCTTTTCTTGAATATCGTGTAGATAAACCACTCTTTGTTACCGCATTTACAACCATGCTGTTAATAGAATCAGCTGGTGAACCTATTTTTACAACATCAGTATTAGGCTTATTGGTTCCTGCCACTACGAATATAACATCATTTTCATATTGTATCTGATCTAGAACAGCTCCCTCTGCTGAAATAAAATTATCATTTATTTCCTGATTACTTCCTAATGAAATATTCCATACTTTTATATCTTTATTTTTCTCAACAATACTTTTTATAAATTTTATAATTCTGAATGAAGAGAATTGGGCACCAGCTGCCACACCAAAATGTCTGACCCTGAACCGCCCACATCCATCATCAAGCCATGGATTCAGCTTTGGTCCATCTACTATGATTGATGATACAGCTGTTCCATGACGATAATCATCTGAAGAAACTGGAAGTCTGTCATCTATCATTTGGTGGTATTCAACCCATTCGCCAAAATATACTCTTTCATCAAATAGTGTATCAATAACTCCTATAACTGGTTCATATTCCGGAGCTGGAATCGTTACCTGCTGTTCTTCATACCTGTCAATAAAATCTTCTGGCGATAACTCTGAAAGATTTTCAGTTGACATTGCAACAAGATATGGTGCTTTTTCATATAACAGATTCAATTGATTTACATCCAGATAAACTGTTCTATTATCTAGCACTCTGGCTGATAAGATATCAATTCCAATACTTTTAAATATTTTTTTAATATCTACACCTGTATCGTATATTGTAATAATGCTTTCTTTATCGTGCTTATTAGCCAATTCAACATCAAAATCTTCAATATATGATACATCTGCTATAATCCGTCTTAACAGCGACTTACTCAGATTTAATTCTTTATAATCTATTGAATCAAATGTTTTACAATTATCAAATATTTCCTTAGAAATCACACCTTCAAAGTATAATCTTAAAACATTCTCGGTCTTGTATAATAAAGCAATGCTCTTATCTATATCAGATAAATCTAAAAAATATGTTATAATATGCTTTGTTTTATCTGAATTGAATTTAGCACCAACGATCGCATAATTTGATTTTTCCCCTTTGAATATTCCTGCAATTCTGTTTGTTTTAGCTACTATCTTGTTATAATGCACACTAATTAATGCCCCATTAAATGGCTGATTTTCGTTTTGCCAGAAGTTCTTTAGTTGATTCAGTCTTTCTATCAGTCGCAAAATATGCTCACTTGTAACTGTTATCTTGCTATTCATGGCAGCACCGCCACCTCCACCAGTCTTTGCAGCCTGTTCAAAACGTTTTCCCTTTAATTCTAATACATTATTCATTCCATTTCTCCTCCCAATGTAAGCAAATTTTTCAATAATATCAATTTCTATTGCCACATGTTTTTAATTAATTTATTCATTTAGCTTTCTCGACACACTACTTTTAGACTCTCCCTTAAGTTTTTCTATTTCACGCACAGAAAAACCCATTTTATGCAGCTGTGAAACATCTATTTCATCAACATTACCTATCATACTATTAAACAGCCTTCTAAGATAATCATTTTCTGAATTCACATCACTAAATGCAAGTGAAGTTTTTATTATATTTTTGAGTTCTCCAGGATATGGTATTTTCTCTGCCACATTCATTATTTTTCTAAACAAACGTATATCCTTTGATATTCCTTTGAAATTCTTAACAAATGAAGTAAAATAATATTCTGCAACCTCTATTAAGTCTTCTTTAGTATAGCGGTCAAAATTAATAACCGCATCAAATCTTCTAACTAAAGCTTTATCAAAACTGGAAAATAAGTTGGTTGTTGCAATGATAACAATCTCTTTATTCAAATCTGTCAAACGATCTAATTCCTTTAAAATAACCGATGTTGCCCTTCCCATTTCACGCACATCATTACTATTTATACGATCTAATGCTATAACATCAATTTCATCAAATAATACAACCACTTTATCTGGCTGTGGAAGCATATTTATTTCATTGAAAAGTGCTGCAATATTCTTATTAGTCTGCCCAAGCTTGCTATCAATAAGATTTTCAAAATCTACATAAAACAATGTTCTGTCAAGTAATCTTGCAACCTGTTTAACAGCTTCTGTTTTTCCACTTCCTGGCATTCCTTCAAATAAAAATTTATTAATACCAATATTATGATTCACTGCATTAATGATTCCTTTTATGTCATCTGATATTGCCGATGGCAGATACAACGGCTGAACTGTGCTTGTTTCTATTTGTTTTAAATATTCACTTTCAAAATCTCTCCCCTGTGGTGTGTATAGATTGGATTCGGCAATCAAGCTCATAATATACTCAGCAAGCTGGTCATCCCCAATACTATCAAAATATCTTGCAATATTAATAGCTTCATTTCTAAAACCATTTTCATTCCTTTGAACATGATATTTAATCAGATTTAAAACATTTTGCTTTTTCATATTACGGGGTTCCTTTCTATATTACAGATAAATTTAATATGCTTATATTCATTATGATATTATATTTTGGGACAAAAGTCAATATTATGGGACATTTTATATCCATTCAACATTTTACAGTGAACTTTTAAACACAACTCTTCTCATAAAACGCCAACAAGCCACCCGAACCCTAACGATTCGAATGGCCTGTATATTATATATTATTTATACAGCGTAATACGCATTATCAAATCAATATATCAGCTTATCACCTCAAATCCACAACCCGCACCTGCTATAATCAACCGTTATCTTTTTATCCATAAATGAATCACTATCACCATTCTGTGTATAGTAATCTATTAAATCCATTACATCCTTACATACATTTCCCTGATTACTATATAATTTTTTACCATTATCCATAACAGACTTATATTTATCTGGATTATTCATTACATTTTCAACTGTCTCCCTAAGTTCAGCTTTCCTGCATTTTATTACATAATCCATAGTGACATCAGCACATCTCGGTGGATTTTTATCAGGTATCAGCCAGTCAGTTACTGCAACACTTGGTTTTCCAAACATAAGAGCCTCTGCCATTACATTGGATTCATCTGACACTACCATATCACACATCTCAAGTGCAACCATGATACTTTCTTCACTTTCAATATAATAAAGATTATCTAATGTACCTTCATGCATTTTCCTCATTTCATTGATGCTATCCGTTACCCAGCTATAAGACTCCGGCCATGATGCCTGCTTTACAACAAGATTAACCTTAAGAGAGGACAATGCCTTAATAAAATCATCCTCCTTGTTAAAATACTCCCATGAAGGTGCATACAAAATCGTATAATCATATTTCACATTAAACTTTTTCCTAAGCTCTTGTGTTCTTTGCTTTATTCCTTCATCATATACAATATCACTTTTGGGATAACCAAGTTCATATGCACCTATTCTTGGATTGACATAATCCATACATGCACATTGTTTTAAACGTTCTGACCATGATACTCCGGGCAGAATACCTACGTCAAACTTTGACCATCTTTCTATTTCCCATATATTAGGCCATCTATTATGTCCCTGCGCCATATCATGTAATAATATCATTGAAAACTGGGAATTCTCTGGGTAACACACATGCTGGCAGTATATTCCAATTTCTGCTTTTTCTTTAATATTTTCTGTATATTTAACTGAATATCCTCTTTTTACTGCTTCATCCCCAATAGGTTTTACGTTATAATATTCACCTTTATCTGTATATATAAATGTGATACACTTTGCTATATTTTTATTATTATATACTTCCTTTAATTCCTCAGATGACAGAACTTCTCCTCTAACCCTTTCGCCTACCTCTTCATACACATCTGGCATAATATCCTGTATTAATGTATAAAAAGCTTTTCTGTCCTTATTATATTTTTGTTTGTCATAACCAATTTTTAATGATAATAATCCCTCATTAATATATGCCATATTTGCATTCATTAATAACTGGAATAACAATGCCAACCTGTTAATCCTGTCTGAATTATAACAAGGTTCCTTCACATCTACATTTCTTATGTATTCTGTTGACACCATTATGCTTGATAACGAACCATATATATTGTCATTACAAATAATACTCTGCTCTATTATTTTGTATCCTGAGTAAAATTTGTCATTCATTATATTTTTATACACAATATCTGGATGAGCAATTACAGTATCAGAATTTATATACTGCCATGAAGCATTTATTATCTGAATATCTTTATACAATTCCAGCCTCCACACAGACTTTGATATCTTAGATGGACTGCATATAGCATTATTTTCAAGAAACGTTATGTATTTACTGTCTGTATTCTTCATATAATCAATAATATCTTTATAACTATCTTCTTTAGTTGTCCTGACAATTTCATAATTGTTATAATTCTGTTTTTTAATAAAATTGTCTACTACCTCATCTTCACAATTCATACATATAACAGACACCTTCGGACCATAATTATATAATATGTCTTTGTATTCTTCTATGAATTCATCTGATATATATACCTTCCCATACATTACAAATGCATCATATGCCTCAGTGTAATTATCCTGTTTTAAAAGATTTATTATAATATCCTGCATTTCTTTTTTATATTCTTTATTATCCATAACATATCCTCTATATATAATATTTATTAACCATAAACGACAAGCCATCCGAACCATAACGGCCCGAATGGCTCTCACTGTCAAATACTAACATCCTGTATCATAACCGGCTTCTTATCATTACGGCACCTTTGCGCAACTGAACTTGCATCACCATAATATGCATCACACACCTCTATTGCTACGCGGAGTTCGTTATTTGCTACAATATAATCCCTGTACTTATCTTCTATATCCTTATAAGCCACCAGCAGTCTCTCATCTTCTGTGCTTAGAATATCTTTCATATCACCTTCAAACGAAAGCATACATACAACATTATCTTTATTTTCCATAAATACATCCATAGCTCTATGTATTTTAGATGCCATATCTATGCCATATTCCAAGAAGCCGTTAATACCTATATAGTACAATATTATCTTTTTATAACTTCCATCCGGCTTTTTTAATCTTTCCTTCCATATATCTGACAACTTGTATATACTACTTACAACTTTAATATCATCCAGCCACTTATATCCATAACCTTGTATTTTCAAATTCCATTCTTCCTTAGATTCATCTCCAAAAAAGTCTGTTAATTTCTTTACATAAAGTTCTTTCATCGCCTCCGACTGTACAATAACTTCATCAGCATATATTACTCCCGGCATTGTTACATATGCATACATACTTCGATATGCTCTCATATCATTTTCATCTATCTCATCAGTCTTAAAGTAAGGAATATAGGTAAGCTTGTCTGTATACAACGCAAGTGTTTTCGCATAATAATCAGGATGAACCGTTCCTGCCATATTATTACCATCATATGGATTCTGAATAATAATCTCGTCTGGCATATCCTCTTTATAATCGTATTCTTTGTATGAGATTATATTTATATAATCCGGATAACTATCAGTATCTATATACTCCTCCGCATTTCCATCATAATTTTTATAATAATAAGGCACTGGCACAACCTTTACTTCCACATCCTGCTTTTTATTATATTCATTCCACAAACCATCCATCATATACCACAGACTTGCCTTATATGGCATAAACACCACTTTTTTAACTCCATTATTTTTTGACATCTGTTTTCTAATGCAGTTAATATTTCTCCTGTCACTAATCAGCTTCTTATAATTCTTATAATCAACATATGTGTCATGATATCCCCACAGTTCCAGCCCTGTATCTGTCTTTAATATATCAACCTGTCTTATATAGAATGGATAATTATGTGAATCCCATGTATGAACCAGTTTCATATAGTCCCCATATTTTTTCTTCAATATACTGTCATAAGCATATGGAACTGGTATATCTATATTCTCGAAAGGAAGTCTTATTGATTTTTGATAATATTCTTTAGGGAGCTTATAACTTCTATTATCAACCCATATTGCCATTATTGTAATATACTCTGACTCTTCTTCTGTATATAATGAACTAAGTCGGTCTATAAGCACATTCATCTGTTGGACAATATCTTTATTTCTATCTATATTAATTCCGCATAACTGTTCAACTTTCTGAATATGCTCCTCAAATATATCCAGAATTTCCTTTGTTGCCTCCGTATCCATAGCATTTACTTCACGTCCAAACTGTGCTACATCATTTACTATCTTTATAAGCTCACACTGAAAGTCATCATCTTCTTTTGTTGGTGCTATAAAGTCAAGTGGAAATATATCTAAACCTACAGAAAAAGGAAATCCATTATATTTTTCAAGATACGCTTTATCTAATCTTATAGTCCTTCCGCTTATTATTCTTGTAAGCATATTATCATTTTCTTTATCACTATTAATATTAAATAACTGGTATCCCTCTGACATCTCTTTTTCTGCAATCTGCAAAAATCTGTTATAATCCTGTCTTTTCATACAGATATCCATATCATCATCCCAAGGAATATATCCATGATGACGTACTGCACCTAATAGTGTTCCCCATTCTGCAAAGTATTGTATATTATGCTTACGGCACACCTCATCTACATCTTTAAGCACTTCAAGCTGCGCTGCCCATGCATGCTTTATATCCGATGGTACATAGAAACCATCTCTTACCTCATCCTCAAAGTAACTTTTATCCAAATTCATTCATAATCTCCTGTTAAAACACATTTGTCTAAAATAAAAGCCAATGACTGACTTTGCAATCATTGGCCAAAAATATCTTATAATATAATCAATTACTGTAAAAGTGATAATACACCCTGTGTCTGCTGATTAGCCTGTGCAAGCATAGACTGACCTGCCTGCTGTAATATATTATTCTTGCTATACTCAACCATCTCTGTTGCCATATCTGTATCACGGATACGTGATTCTGCAGCAGCTGTATTCTCACTTGTTGTATTAAGATTATTGATTGTATGCTCTAATCTGTTCTGAATAGCACCAAGCTTAGCTCTCTGAGCTGAAACTGATTCTATAGCCTTCTGAATCTTACTCATAGCTTCACCAGCTTTTGAATTGCTTTTTACATCAAGCTTGCTTACGCCTATTGATGCTGCATTCATCTGACTAATTGATATAGTAAGTGTCTGTCCTTTATTAGCTCCTACCTGAATATACTTTCCCTTGAAACTTCCATCAAGAAGATTCATTGTATTAAACTGTGTTGTCGACTGAATTCTGTTAATCTCTGATGTGAGCTGATCCATCTCTGCCGATATAGCTGTTCTATCTACTGATGTATTAGTATCGTTAGCTGCCTGTGTAGCAAGCTCATTCATTCTTTGCAGAATTGAATGTGTTTCATTAAGGGCACCTTCTGCTACCTGAATAAGAGATATACCATCCTGTGAATTAGAAGCTGCCTTATCAAGTCCTCTAATCTGACTTCTAAGCTTTTCTGATATTGATAAACCAGCAGCATCGTCAGCCGCTCTGTTAATCTTATAACCTGATGACAGTTTTTCTGTTGACTTGGACATTGCCTCTGTCACTGTACCTAACTGTCTATTAGTATTCATTGATGAAAGGTTATGCTGTACAACCATATTATAATCCTCCTTGATTATGTAATCCTATAAATATATAAAATTTAATCCTCTTTATTTTATATCGGATTCTTCTGTAATTAATTAATAAGCTTTTGCATTTTCTTACATATTTTTTTATAATTACATGTGTATTTTATACTATATTTTAACAAATTGCAATCACGGAGGATATTGTAATGAAGCTTTCTACTGATAACACGAATGATAGTTCGACTAAATATACATACACTATTGATTTTCTTGTTCCATATGGCTCACATGGTGGCATAGAATCAGTCCTTAATGACACTGCTCTTTCATTATTGCAACAAAATATACGTGTACGTGTAATACAGCTTAGCAAATCCAATAACCACTGGGTTCATCCTGATATTGAGTTCTATACTATATCCCAAAGTGCCCCTTTTAATGATGTTACTGACTATATTCCTCTTTGCAAGCAATATCTTATATCATTGGGAGCACCTGATATTATAATTGCCACACCTTTTCCTATGCTTACAATGTTTATAAAACTAGCACTGTTAGAAACTAATATGACAAGTAAAATAATAAGCTGGCTGCATGCTCCAATCAAAGCATATGATGATAATGCTGCTGGTGGGCCAGAGTGCCTTAATTATTCTGACCTTGTACTTGTATTAAGCAGGTCTAATTATCACATAATACACTCATTTAATCCGGATATTAACATAAAGCTGGTCCGTAATCCTATAGATATTGACTCTTTACATTTCTATCCTCATTACAACACAAAAAGCAGAAATCTATATTATATAGGAAGACTGTCCTCCGAAAAGAATGTATCATTAATTATTAATGCTATTTCTAATGCTGTTGATAAATGGGAACTTACAATAATAGGCGATGGAAATGAAAGAAATTCTCTCGAAAATTTAACAAAAGAACTGCATCTTACTGATAGAATTCACTTTATCGGATGGCAGACAAGACCATGGGACTATGTGCAATCTCCTGCTGCACTCGTGCTTTCATCCGACTATGAAGGTTTTCCTCTTGTATGTAATGAGGCTCTTGCCAGTGGAATACCTGTTATATCAACAAAGGTAGATGGTGTTGTAGATATCATATGCAATGGAATAAACGGATATCTATACAACTCCCAGAATGAGCTTACTGATATATTGAATTATATGGCTCTACATTCCATTCCCGATTTTAATCCAACAGAATGTAGAAATGCTATTCTTCCATATAACAAACCGGATGTTCTTAATGATATTACAAACACTATATTATCTATAATATGATTGTCAGAAAACTCAAATGGTTCTAAATCTTCCCCCAACCATTGACAAAGAATCACAAAGAACCCAAATATCAAATAAAAAAGAGCGGCAAGCCGCTCTTTTTATTATAGTAGTAATAATAATTAGCCGAGAAGTGAAAGAACACCCTGATTCTGCTGATTAGCCTGTGCAAGCATAGACTGTCCAGCCTGCTGAAGGATGTTGTTCTTGCTGTACTCAACCATCTCAGAAGCCATATCTGTATCACGGATACGTGATTCAGCTGCCTGTGTATTCTCGCTTGTTGTATCAAGGTTGTTGATTGTGTGCTCAAGTCTGTTCTGAATAGCACCAAGCTTAGATCTCTGTGTAGATACTGACTCAATAGCCTTCTGAATACTGCTCATAGCTGTACCAGCTAATGCATTACTAGTTACCTTAAGACCAGATACACCGATAGAAGCAGCATTCATCTTTGATATAGAAATGCTGATTGTCTGTCCCTTTAATGATCCAACCTGAAGATCACCTTTGAATGAGCCATCAAGAAGATTCATTGTATTGAACTGTGTTGTTGACTGAATTCTGTTGATTTCAGATGTTAACTGATCCATCTCTGCTGAGATAGCTGTTCTATCAACTGATGTATTAGTATCACTGGCTGCCTGTGTAGCAAGTTCATTCATTCTCTGAAGAATAGAATGTGTCTCATTAAGAGCACCTTCAGCTACCTGAATAAGTGAAATACCATCCTGAGCATTAGATGAAGCCTTGTTAAGACCTCTAATCTGGCTTCTCATCTTTTCTGAAATTGAAAGACCAGCTGCATCATCACCAGCTCTGTTAATTCTATAACCTGATGATAACTTCTCTGTAGACTTCTGTAATGAGCTTGTAATTGTGCCCATCTGTCTGTTAGTGTTCATTGCTGAAAGATTGTGTTGTACTACCATAATAATTTCCTCCTTGAATTCTTGGTGGCTTCCTTGCCACCCATTAATTTTATTTCAGGATTATTTCCTGCTATTTATTATATCGGACATTCCGTCATTAACTTTAGTCCTAATATAAACTAATTTATAAAAAATATGAGGCTATTTTTTCTTATCCATAAACTGAGGTTCATTACTTACTCTGCTCATATTCTGATAATACTTATTAGCCATACTCACACTACGCTTCGCAGTCTTTGTTTCCTCTCTGAGCTGACGAAACTTTCTTTCTATCTGTAACTTGTTCCTTGATTCCTGTGCCTGTATAGTTGCACTTAATGATGATACTTCCCTGATAAGCTCCTGAAGTCTTTGTATGTCATCCTTATAGTTCTGCTTATACATCTGGATATCGTCCCTGACTCTGTCATATACCGACTGAAATCCTTCATCCAGTGAATTCAGAATATCTATACACGCTGACTTTTCTTCCATATTCTTCTGAAATATATCGCCATCAAATTCTTTTTCCTGAAGAATATTCTCCTGTTGAATATTATAATCAACTATATCCTGTAAGACTTTCTTCTTCTTTTCAAGACTATCTATCATTATCTGAAGATAATTCTTTGTTTCCATATGCATCCTCAACTTTGAAATCTGTAACTGCTGTTATAAGCTTACACATTGTAATTACTTGCTTCCTGCACGCTTCATAACTTCTTTCCAGGTATCACGCATACCTCTTAACTCATTAGTCGCCTGTTCAAGAATCTCTAAGTCCTTTCTCATATTGGCATCAACTAATAATCCATATATATACTTATAAAGCTTATCAAAATCTTCTGCTACAGGATACTTATGGTTAAGTGTTGCCTGAAATTCTTCTATAATCATCTCTGCCTTAACAATATTCGTGTGAGCCTTTTCCATATCATTCTTCTCTATCGCAACTGCTGCTATATTACAAAACTTAATAGCTCCCTCATAAAGTAAAAGCGTAAGTTCTGCTGGTGATGCAGTTAATACCTTATTGCGATTATACTGTTGAGCCATATTCTGATTATATATCATAACTTATCCTCTCCTGATGCTTCTACATCCTTGTATTCAATCTTCTGGTGTTGTACAAATACATCCATATATATGTACAACACCAGACTAACATCTAAATAAATATTCCAAATAATATTATACATTAATTGCCAGTTAATTCAACTAAAATCTTATACAAGAATTGTATACATATATCTATATCCTATATAAGAGCACTAATATAATTAATATTATTATAAACTGTATTATCAGCTTCCAAACAGACCTGATAAAGATGATGACTGCGAATTAAGCTTTGCAAGTGCTGACTCCATCGCTGAGAACTTACTGTAATAATAGTCCTCCCAGGTTGTAACCTTATCGGCAGCTTCACTTATCTTTGTGTTATACTCAGAATACTGTGTGTTCATCTGCTTATCATTATAAACCGTGTATATACTGCTTACTGATGATGCCGCCATCTTATTTCCAAGATCTGTATACACCTTTGTACATAACTGTGAAAAGAATGAAACTACGGTTTCAGGGTCGCTTGCTATTGCTGCTCTTAACTTATCATCATTACCTGATGTTGATGTATCGTCCTTATCACCATCTATATGATACACACCTTTTTCATTTTCGCCTGCTGTAAAATAACCAAGTGTAGCTATACCAAAGCTTGCAAGCGAATAGCTCTTGCCATTAATAGTAAAAGAAGATGCCATATCGTTCTTCAAAGTATTAATAACACTATTAAGAGTACTATCTTTTCTAAGAAGTGAATCCTTTATCTTAGTCTCCCACTTCTCAACCTCTGTATCAGACATAGCATCTTTTTCATCATCTGTTAAAGGTTCATATCCTTTCGAGCTGTCAGCATTATAAGCCTCATCCATTGACTTTATAAGCTTATTGTACTCTGTAAACATATCCTTAATAGATTTATATATGGCATCCACATCCGTATCTGTTGTAATCGTAACTGGATTATCATCTCCTGTTACTTCTGTTGCCTGAATAGTAAGTCCATTAATGGAAAAAGTACTTGTGTTACTTGTAAACTCCGCTCCATTAAGCTTTATTTTAGCATCTTTACCATCAATTTTTACTGCATCAGAAGAATAACCATCTGATGCATATGAAGAAGCTGCTTCTATTTTACTTTTAAGTCTTACCTCTGCATCATTCTTTGCAGTCTCATTAGTGCTTGTTACTTCTGCTAATACTTTTTCATTGGAAGCATCTGCCACAGCTTCACCTGTTGCATCATCAATAGTTACATAATCTGCTGTTTTTGACATAACGTCTGTATACTTATTATAATCAGATAGCATCGCCTTATAGCTTGTCAAATTCTTGTTATCCGAAATATATTCATTATATAAGGCTTCGTCATCTTCTTTCATTTTATTGGTATCATATACAGGATTTCCATCAGAATCTTTTACAACATTGCCTTCGTCATCTTTCTTTAAATATGCAACATACTTATTAGCACTAGAATTAACATTATTTAACTTATCATCTAGTTCATTTATTTTGTTTTGCATATCTTCAGCTGAAGTCCAAACACTTGTATCATCTTCTGTCAGTAATAATAATGCTTTTTTAGCTTCATTATATTTATCTGCATAGCTTTTAGCTACTTCATCTGCTGTAACCTTAGTATACATAGATTCAAGTTCAGCATTATAATCAGCATTTCCCTCTTGTAAACCAGCAAGCCTTTCATATTCTTTTGCTTCTTTAGAATCCTTAGCTGGCTTAGCAAGTAATCCAAGTGACTTAAGTGAATTTCTTCCATCTGAATCATTTACAGTAATACTAAAATCACCTGCCTCTCCAGAAGTCTTGGAACTAATAAAAAATCTCTGGTTATTTTCATCAAAACTTGACTGAACTCCAGCATCCTTTAACTTTGCTACAAACTGATTCACTGTCATATCTTCTGTTAAATCAATATTACTTGACTTTCCATTAACTGACACTGTTATACTGCCCTGTGCTGTACAATCTTTAATATCTGACAACTTGCTTGATCCTGTAACCTTACTACCATCACTTGATGAAATAGTACCACCCGTAAGATAACCTGATGATGCAAGCTGATTTACTACAAGCTTCTGTGTTCCACTAACAGCACTTGAACTTGCCGTAACTGTAGCCACACTTGAATTAGATACTGTTGACTTTTTAAGACTGTATGCACTAGACATTCTGGCAGCTGATAACTTTCCACTGTAGAAGCTATATATACTTGTATTCATAGTCTTCCACTTTTCCTGCTTCCATGAAAGCTTTGTCTGTGCTTTTACCAGATTATCCTTCTTTGTCTGATATCCTGATACAAGTGCAGTTACAAGTGTATCTGTATCCATACCTGAAACCATACCTGATAATCTTATTGGCATATTTATTATACCTCCAATCTTTATGTGAATATCTCTTATTTCTGCAAACTACCTTGCATAATATACTCTCTTATCTATCTCTTCTCATCCACCATAATACCCGCAAGCTCCCACGCTTTTGCAAGCATCTCCAATGCTTTCTCCGATGGTATCTCTTTAATTACTTCATCGGTATCTTTATCCTTAATCTTAATAGTAATACGATTAGTAGGTTCGTTATATCCAAACTCTGCTACTGTATTATGATTAATAACCTTCTGGATATCCTTAAGCTTCTGAATAGAAGCCTGCTGCTGTTCTTCCTGCTGCTTAGGACTTACATCGGCACCATTGCTGCTTCCATCTGTGTTAGCCTTCTGTGAAGAACTTATCTGCATAACTGCTGCTGTATGTGCTGAGTTATTTACTGAATCCTGCGAATTATTAGTTTCTGATGATGGCTGGACATTTACCTTACTTGCCTGTGCTGCCTGCACTGCCTGACTCTGGTATCCTGCCTGACCACTTATCTTTTCAATTCCCATTATCTTTCACCTCCGTGTGCGTGTATAACAATGTATCTTTAATATTAAACTTTAAGCCTTAGAGAGAAGTCCTTTTCTTTCTATATAATATAGCCGCTATAAATATTCGTATCTATCTGCCCGCATATGTATATATCACTTTAATATATCATCTTTGACAGGTATCTCCCGACCGCATAACTATACCTTCAGCTTTTCAGTTCTTAAACCCTATATCGGCAAGGCAAAGCAAAAAAATAACACCCAAGTCCTAAATATATGCCTATTATTAATATAATACCATACTCAGAAATTGCCCTTACCTGCACTGTTAAGGATTTGTATTTACTTCTTAAAAAGACTATTAAGTGCCGCCACATCTATATTCTGTGAGGCTGCTTCTTTATTAGCATCCTTTATCTGTACATATACTTCTTTACGATATATAGGAACAGACTTTGGAGCAGTAATTCCAAACTTTACCTGATCACCTTTTATCTCGATAACGGTAATCTCTATATCGTCATTGATGATGATTGCTTCATCTTTTTTTCTTGATAACGCCAGCATACTACTCACCCTGCCTTTCCTTAAGTATATTGTATATAGGATATTTGACAGCATAATCTTCATTATCAGCTATAAGCTGTACACCCTTTAATGTGTCCGCATTGACTATAATAGGTGCCTTAAGATTAATTGTCATCTTAGTAAGGTCTTCTGGTACTGTAACTGTGCAGAATACTGCAAGGTTAGCGTTCTTAATATCTCCACCAAGGTTATTAAGAATTTCATCCTCAACTACAGGGTCATATCCCTTCATGATATACTCAGGCTTCATAACCGGAAGTGCCAGAGCCGCCTCGTCAAGTGACTGAAGCCACATAATAGCAGCCTCATCGCCCTTATCCACATCATATATCAGTGTAAATTGCTTACAATACTCGAAGCCTATTATTCCAAGGTCAAATGTAATTATCTTATTATCATCAATATCTACAGTCCCAAACCACTTAGTGTTAACCTGCATATATACCTCCTTATTTTTGCGAAGCAAAAATCCGAACCCCTCTGGTGAGGAGGGGTATATTTACCTCAAATCAACTAACCTATAAAATCCAGCAATGTCTGCTGTACAACCTTACTTGCTGCAGAGAGCGCTGCATTGTATACAAGCTGTGCTGCTGTATAGTTTACAACTACTTCCTCAAGGTCGATATCTTCATTTTCTGACTTAAGACTTGTAAAGTTAGTCTTCTGCTCTGTAAGTCTTGACTTTGTAAGGTCAAGTCTATGTATTCTGTTACCTACATCGGCCTTTGCATTCGATATCTGTTCCTGATAGCCCTGCATCTGTCCGATACCCTTCTCAAATGCCTTTGTCATCTGGTCCTTTGCAAGGTCGTTCTGCTTGTTAAGTCCCTCAAGTATGTCATCGAGAGCCTTCTGGTCTTCTGTGCCAGAATATCTTTCCTCATTTTTCATGCTCTCAACTTTTTTAATCTGGTTCTCAATGTCTATGGTATTCTGAACAGCCGCCATAATATCATCCACATTTCTTCCAAGATATATATTAAAGCTTTCACTTGCCTGTGTATTAACCTTTAACTTCTGTGTAAAGTTGACATTATACTCTATATCTTCATCTTTTTTCTGATATACTATGCCAGTAACATTGTCTACGCAGTCAAAGTACATAGTTGGGTTAACATCGCCCTTCTTGAAGTTAGACTTATCATACTGTACTGAAAATGAGTTGTTAGTGTATGTATTGTTGTATACATTTTCACCAAGAAGCACTTCTCCAAGCTGTGTATTGATAGCTATCTCATCATCACCTGGCACATAGTTGTCATCAGATGTAAATGTTATATTAACAGGATTACCACTTCCATCATCAAGCGAAGCTATCGCATTGCCCTGACTGTCAACAACACTTACATTAGCAGTTCCATCATCATTCTTTGTCACTGTTGCAACATTACCACTTGCATCTGTAATCTTAAATGTTCCATCTTCATCCACTTCTGAATAAGCAAGCTGCACCCTGTGAACTGTTGTAACATTAGGTGTTATTATGTTGCCGTTGGCATCCTTTTTTACATTAAGGTTAATGATATCTTCATTGGTATATGCATTAGTGTATACCTTCTTTTCAGATATGCCTTCCCTGTCAAACTTCTGTGTAATAGTATAATCCACATCTGCTGCCGCCGCATCTGACTGGTATGTAAGCGGCTTATCTGTAGCATACCCCGTAAATACATATCTTCCGGCGTAGTCGACATCTCCCTGTATATAATAAGAATTCTTTAACTCATCAAGCGATTCTATAATAGTATTACGTTCAGAAGATGAATAAGAATCTGAAGCGCCCTGATTGCAGTAGCCATATAACTGGTAAACTATATCATAGCCCTGGTCAAGTGCATCCTGTGTAACTGAAAGCCATGATGAAGCATCAGGTATATTTTTTCCTACATACTGTGTTACCTGGTCAAGACTGCTTCTTAATCTTAATGCTCGTATAGCTATAATAGGGTCGTCAGAAGGCTTATTTATCTTCTTCTGTGTAGATAACTGTGTATCCATAGTATTAATCTGGCTCTTATTAGCCTGAATGTTGGCTATAGAGCTGTTTATCATCATCTGGTTAGTAACTCTCATATATTCCACCTCTCATGTTGATATACTGTTAGTTTATAATTCTATTCTGCAATAAACACCATGTTTATTACGCTATAACTTCTCACAGCCTCCATATTTACTGCTGTTATAATAGCGTATCTGTCCATTGTTACTGAATATATCCTCTCAGCTTCATTTATTATAATCCTGTCTGGTTGATAAGCTTGTCATATATCTGGTTCATAACTGACATCATCTTTGAGTTAAGATTATATGCCTGCTGGAACTTCATAATATCCATTGCCTCTTCATCCGTATCAACACCCATAACTGAAAGTCGCTGGTTCTGGATAGTTGTCTTCATATTGTTGTAGTTAGACAGAAAAGACTTAGCTTTTCCTGCATCTATAGACATATCACTGACAATACTTTCAAGGAAGTAAGCTCCTGTACCACCATCAAATATTTTCTGTGACTGTAGTGCATTAAGCTTTTCCATAATGCTCGCATTACCTTCTCCATCACTTACCTCTGTCTTAGTTGCAAGCTTATTAGAATCCTCAAGGAGTTCACTGTTTACTGTTACTGTTGATGCTGTAAGCTTTCCTGAGCTTCCACCAACAACAAAAAGTGGAATACCTTTATTAGCCTCATCCTCTGTACTGGCATCTGACACATATCCACTCTTAAATATCTGGTTAACAGCTTCAGAAAATGTCTGTATAAACTGGTTAAGCTGTGTCTGATAGTAAGGAATACCTTTGTAATTAACATTATCTTCAACCTGAGGATTAGTTTCTGTAATAATATTGCCGTCTTTATCAAGCTTATAGGAACCATCTTCATTAGTTGCCACTGACTCTATCTCGCCATTACAGCCATCTCTTATATCAACAAGAGCCTTAAGCTGTCCACCAAGTGATGAACTGTATATATTAAATGGATTGCCATCTGTCCACTGTACATCATATAATCCGGCTGCATCACTATCATTTCTAGGAGTTTCTCTGGCAACAACCTGAAGTTTCTTATAATTATAGTTATGAACAAGTGACTGTCCATTTACAGTTATCTGGAATGATGTAAGTCCGTTTTCTATTGGCTCCTCACTTGTTGTTATATCAATATACTTTGAAAGGTCATCAACAAGTGCGTTTCTCTGGTCTCTTAAGTCGTTAGCATCACCATAGCATGCTTCTATCTGATTAATCTGCTTGTTAAGCGCTGTTATATTCTGTGCAAGTGTATTGATGTGATCTACAGTATCCTTTATCTCATTGTTAGCATCTGTCTGCACATTTCTTAAGTTAGTTGAAAGAGTGTTAAAATAATCTGACATACTCTTTGCATTATTGATAAGCTGGTTCTTTGCCGACTCATCACCTGGTGTTATAGTAAGCTGGTTTACTGCTGAGAAGAAGTTACTGTATTCCTTTGAGAAACCATTAAGTATGAATTCATTCAGATAATCTTCTATCTGTGTCATATAGTTATTCTTAGATTCATACTGTCCATAATTAGACATATTATTTCTGTACTTCTGGTCGTAGTAACTGTCTCTTGTCTGATTAATCTCAACAACGTTAACACCAGAACCTATAGTTCCATATGTTGAAAATGTTCTTAAAGCATCTGAAGCCTGAAGAACCGCTGTCTGCTTTGTATATCCATTAGTATTTATATTAGACAGGTTATGTGCCGCAGTCGTTATAGATGTCTGCGCTGCCTGTAATCCTTTGTATGATATTGATAAGCCAAAAAATGTAGATGCCATATCTTTTTCTCCATTCTGCCGTTTTTTCGCAGCTTTTCATATATAATAGCCTTTTATTACTTCTTCAGTTAAGTCTGTCGTGCAGACACAAAATGATCTTCTGACCCTTTACCTCTGCAACATATTATCATCAGGCTCCTAATGATGTTAACAAATGCTCCATCATCTCACTGACAACATTTACATATCTTGATGCTGCATTATATGCATGCTGATACTTAATCATCTTCTGAAGTTCTTCATCTGATGATACACCTGATGTCTGTAATCTCTGATTATCATAGCCGTTTACCATAGTTGTCTGGTTATTGACGAACTTTGTAAGTACGCTGCCCATCGTAGCAAACTCACCTATGAAATCATTATAAAAAGTATTAAAATCCGCCTTTGCGTAGTCCTGTGGATTAAGTGAGGCGAACTTGTTGCTGAATGTATCTATAAGTTCGTTTGCCTTTGCAAAGTCTTCTTTTCCATGAATGGTTGAAAGAGGTATCTTTCCAACATTCTGTGAAGCTTCAGGATTAACTAAAAGATTGCCAAGTGTATAATCTATTTCATAACCTATTGCATTCAGGTTATTTCTTACATATGTTGTTGTGCCATCTTCACCTGTAATCTTTATGTATCTTTCTGTACCTTTTCTCTTAAAAAGTTCAACACCTACAGTTTCATCTTCATCTGTACCAAAGCCAGCCTTGTCCATATCAAGAATAAGATATGTCATGCTGTCTATATCTTCTGCTGTTGTATGCTGTTCATCTATATACAGCTTTTCTCCCGATGTATAACTATAAGTTCCATCTCCATTGTCAGTTCCCTCAACAACATTACCGAATCTGTCATAAAGTCGTCCATACTGTGAAGCATTATATACATACTTATCTGCCTGAAGAGGATTACCCTCATCATCTGTCATCTCTGTTGTTGTTTCGACTTCCTTTTCAGGACATAAAACATCATTCAGGGCTGTCACTATACCATTTACAAGCTTATCAAAGCCTGCTATAGCACTAAGGATAGCTGAAGGCTCTATATACTTATTGTAGTAATCCTGCTGTTTCTGGTAATCATCCATAGCACTGTTATACTGCGCCATACCCTCTGCTGTTGTAAGGTCATAATCTGACTTATCCGGCATAACAGGAACATCCTGATAATTCACATCTATAGTTCCTCTTGCAACAAGAAGTCCTTTAAGCTTTCCTTTATCATTATTGTTGGCATTGGATGCTGCTTTTTCAAAGCTGAACACATCCTTTTCATATGCTGGCCACTCTGGTATAAGCAGTCCATACTGACCTTCCTGTCTTACATCCATAGTATTTACTTCGCTCTTTGATACAAACGGAATATTCTCAGCTGATATGATAATCTGTCCATCTGTTGTTTCATAATAGTCGATATCAAGGTACTGGCTCAGTTCATCAAGTGCAAGGTCTCTTGTATCTCTAAGATCATTGGCACGCTCAACTCCTCCTGCCTCGACCTTTGATATACTCTTATTAAGACTATATATCTTCTGTCCAAGTTCATTAATCTTATCTACCATACTGCTGACTTCTGTGTTCAGCGTTATCTGATAATCTTTAAGTCCTGAATATATAGCCTGCGATCTGTCTATAAATGCTGTTGCATTCTGTATAAGAGAGGATCTTGCTATTGTACTTGTTGGGTTTTTTGTAAGCTCATTTATTGAGTTATAAAGGTCTGTTATGTGCTGCTGGTATGTAACTCCCTGCATCTCACCAAACCAGTCTTCCACTTCATACACTGCATTTGCCTGACTTTCATAAAAGCCCAGTCTTGAATACTCAGTTCTATATGACCTGTCTATAAAATCATTCCTTACACGGCTTATTGCTCCTATATCTACACCAAGTCCGTACTTGCCAGGCACGATACTGCTGCTGAATACATTAGCATATGTCGTATCTGTAAATGTTACCTGTTGTCTTGTATACCCTTGCGTATTTACATTGGAAAGGTTATGTGCTGTTGTATTAAGTGCTGTCTGTGCTGACCTCAGTCCTGAGGAGCCAACCATCAGCGATGCCATTCCGTTTGCCATAGTTCCTCCACTTTAAAAATCACATCCTCAAAGAACGATCCTAAACATTAATTCCAATAATTGCTTAAGTATCCCAATTCATTCCTTTGAAAATGTGATTCTTATATTATCTTTTATTTATTTGATAGCTATTCTTAATCTGCTCCAAAAAGCATATGTAAATATAGCTTATTACCTTTATTAGTATTACAAGCCTTAATCTGTATCAATCCTTTTCCTCAGATTATGCTTATATTCTGCTGCAAGCTTTTAACTGCCTCTATATATCCTTATATACACCACTTGCATATGTCACTTATCTTATTCTTTCAAGCTTATCAACTACTGCTTGGCATCAAAACCCGTTGCACCAGTAATCTCCGCTTCCTCATAAGCTGTTCTTCCATAGTTACCTGTCTGTGGCTTTAACACCGCATTCTTAGCCAGATCTAATTCAAACTGAATCATATCCATAGACTCTTTAAGTAACAGCTTATTATTCTCATTAACCGCCGTCAGCTGGTTAAGTGTTCTTTTAAGCTTAAGATATATGTCCTGAAGAGCATCATGCTCTTTCGCTTTTTTCTCAAGTATCTGGACTATATGTTCAACTCTTATCTCTTCATATGGAAGTCTTAGCACATTGCATATATCCCTGACATCTTCCTGTCTTTTATTTTCATATACATCTATCTCTTCTATGAGCTTCTGCTCCCTTATGAATATCTCCTGAAGCTTCTCAACATTTCCGCTGACTATCGCAGATGTCTTATCATTAGATAAGTCAAGGAGCTTCTCATATCCATCATTCTCATTAGTAAGATCTTCGATTAAACAATCTATTAAGCTTGCCATTCTGCTCCCTCCGTCTGCGTGTAATGTTAATATACATCCTATATCTTGTATGTATATCTCTTATCTTCTATATCCTGTTATATTAAAATGTTAATGTTGAAATGCTTTCAAGCATCTTATCCGCTACTGCCTCTGAACTTATATTATATGTTCCGGCTGACATACGTGCCTTGATGTCGTTGACCTTATCAAGTCTTACATCTGAAGCTTCATTAACTGCTGTTCTGGCTGTATTGTATACCTTGGCTGTATCTGATAATTCGTACTTATCCTTCTCAGTCTTCTTTACTGCAATACTTTTATCCTTGGCATAAGCACTTGTCTTATACACCTGGCTGACAGCATTATAAGCATCTATACGCATACTAACCGCCTCTCTTTCTATCATAAAGCTATGCTTTTATCATTACTTTATTCTTTGCTTTTATTTCTTTATGATTAATGTATCGGTTGCTTACGGATATTCCTTAACCCCTTGTGTGGAAATATGAGGGGAATTAACGTAATAAAAAGCAGAAAAACACACCTTCCTCCAGTGTATTTCTCTGCTTTTATTGTATCTATAATATTTATAACATAATCCAGCTTTTTAAGCCATTATCTTATATATTATAGTTCTGCGTTATAGCACCATTATAAAAATAGCTATAACTCATCTCATCAACTCAGATTAATATGCCTTACCCCAGTAAACCATCTTCTTAGCTGGCTTGCCACAGCATACGCACACATCACTCAACTGCTCCTGTGCAAATGGCATACATCTTGATGTACAAGTTGTTTCTTCCTTAATCTTGTCCTCACAAGCCTGCTCACCACACCACATAGCCTTAATAAAGCCTGGCTTGTTAGCTGCTGTTTCCTTGAACTCATCATAGTTAGTTGCAACATATGTATGTGCATCTCTGTGAGCTCTTGCTCTCTCAAGCATATCCTTCTGGATAGTATCAAGTATCTCTGGAAGCTTAACTGCAAGCTCATCTATAGCTACTGTAATCTTTTCTCTTGTATCACGGCGTACAACGATAGCCTGATTAGCTTCGATATCTCTTGGTCCCATCTCAACTCTTACCGGGATACCACGCATTTCCTGCTCTGAGAACTTCCATCCTGGGTTCTTGTCAGTATCATCAACCTTAACTCTAAGACCGGCTGCCTTGACAGCATCTCTTACTTCGTATGCCTTATCAAGAACGCCTTCTTTCTTCTGCATAATAGGAATAATATCAACCTGAACTGGTGCAACCTTAGGTGGAAGCACAAGTCCTGAATTATCACCGTGTGTCATGATAACAGCGCCGATAAGTCTTGTTGTTGTTCCCCATGATGTCTGGTGAACATACTTAAGCTTGTTATCTTTGTCTGTATACTGTATACCGAATGCCTTTGCAAATCCATCACCAAAGTTGTGGCTTGTTCCTGACTGGAGTGCCTTGCCATCATGCATAAGTGCTTCAATAGTGTATGTAGCCTCTGCACCTGCAAACTTCTCCTTATCTGTCTTACGTCCCTTGATAACTGGAATAGCAAGTACCTCTTCACAAAAGTCTGCATAAAGGTTAAGCATCTGCTGTGTACGTGCCTCTGCATCCTCTGCTGTTGCGTGTGCTGTATGTCCTTCCTGCCATAAGAACTCTCTTGAACGAAGGAAAGGTCTCGTTTCTTTCTCCCATCTTACAACTGAACACCACTGGTTATATACCTTTGGTAAATCTCTGTAAGACTGTATCTCATCCTTGTAGAAATCACAGAAAAGTGTCTCAGATGTTGGTCTTACACACATTCTCTCCTGAAGTGGATTGAGTCCGCCGTAAGTTACCCATGCAACTTCTGGTGCAAATCCTTCTACATGGTCCTTTTCTTTCTCAAGAAGACTTTCCGGAATAAACATAGGAAGATATACATTCTCTACTCCTGTTTCCTTAAATCTTCTGTCCATCTCATTTTTTATATTCTCCCAGATTGCATATCCAGCCGGCTTGAATATCATACATCCCTTAACGCTTGAATATGACATAAGCTCTGCCTTCTTGCATACATCTGTGTACCACTGTGCAAAGTCTACATCCATGGAAGTAATCGCTTCTACTAACTTCTTATCCTCTGCCATAAATATACCTCATTCCTGCGCTGTGCGCGCTTCCTGTTAAATGTGCCATAAGCCTGTAATTATGCAATAAAGTCAACTAATTATCAATGACCGTTAATTATACATTACAAACTCACATAATCTGTAATAGTCTAACATTTCCACCGATTATTTTCAAGGCATTTATTATAATCCACAACTAACCAAAACGGAAATTTTAATTATCCGCCAAAAACCTGTTGGAAACTTTTTCCCACTCCACAATCAAAATTTGCATTCTAGTATTATTACTTGGAAATAAAAGTTTTAGATAATGTCAGTGAAATTCCCCTTCATTTTCGATGCCACATAATATCTCTGAGCCTTCCCACTAAAGCTTTTATTATGACATAACTCACCGGTCCTGTGATAAATCCAGGTATCCCATAGGCAAGCAGTCCAACAAATATAATAACCAGCATTGCAAATGGTGATATTCCTAGTCTGTCACCCATACACTTTGACTCCATAATCTCTCTTACAAAATATGTTATCACGTATGCCACAAGCGATACTCCTGCCGCCCAGTAGTTTCTCATAATCACATTAAACACAGCCCACGGAATAAGTATAGTTCCCGTTCCGAACACAGGTATCGCATCAACTATACCCACAATAATTCCAAGCACTACCGCATAAGGACTTCTTATTATAAAAAATGCTGCCATACTTATAAGCGAATTTATAAGCATAATTCTTAATTCTACTTTAAAGTAAATGTTGATAAGCCGCTTCACTTCACCCCACAGCATATATATTTCTTCCACAAATACGCTTTTACGCACCTGCAATCTCACTTCATTCATATCCGCCGACAGATATATGACCGATATAAAGCCTACTACAAGTCCGCCTGCAACTATAACTACATTTTTTATAACTGGAACTGATATATGAAATATTTTTTCAGGCATTATACCTGCCACCTTACGCCCGCACATTATGAGCGTGTCCAGACAGCAGCCTCCCTCAAGCCCAAGGAATTCGTCCGTCTGAAGACATATTCTTGCTGTCTGCTGCCTTATTCCTATCGTATTATAATCCCAGTTTTTAAGAAAGCTGCTGACCTCATTCGCACCCGTTATAACTGCGAGTATAAGAAGCACTACTATAATAATTGTAATAACAGACATGATAATTGTTGCTATAATGCTTTTTATTCGGTGCTCGGGATGTTTTTTATTTTTCTTATCGTTACTTTTATGCTCATTATAAGACCTGGCATTATTCTGATACATGCCGTTTTTATATGCATTATTTCTACTTTTATCATTCTGATTTATATTATTTTTACTATAATGATTTCTGTCATCAGGACATTTATTTATATCATTATTTCTACCACTATTATCACTGCCTTCTATTCCACCTTTATCTTTCCTTGTTTCATCTTTATCTTTCCTTGTTCTATCTTTGTTCTTTCTTACACCTTTATATATCCAGCCTGATATACTATTGACCGGTTTTTCTACAATAAGCGCGACAAGAACACCTAACACAAAAGGCCAGACATATACAAGCAGGTATTTAAAGCTCACATACACTGCAAGCGTTATTATAATTATCCCAACAAGATACTTAAGCTTCCTGCCATATTCATTATTGGCAGTTTCATTATCACCATAACCATTATTCCCATACCGGCACATAAAATAATCACCTCCGTAGAAGTATTCCACAGAGGTGTTAAGCATATACATTTAAAGTACTTTTTATTTTAAATATCCTAAAATCCCGGTGACACTTCATATGTCCTGCCGTCAACTGTAAGGCTGACAGCGCACAGTGCGATACAGCCTCTCTTAAGGCGTGTGCCCTTTAGCTGCCTTACTGCCTGCAAAGCACGTTCACCACCATACTTTCCATCGCCAATGACTGGCATATTTCTTGATGAAAGCTGCACTCTTATCTGATGATGTCTTCCTGTTATAAGATGAATATCAAGTCTTGCTATGTCCGTTTCCTCGTCATATGATAACAGCTTATAAAAAAGACGTGCCTCCTTTGCACCTGTCTTTCCTTTCGGAACAACTGACGACTCATTATTCTTAGCATCCTTTAAAAGATTATCAACAAGCTCACCCTCGGATGCCTCTGGTTTTCCACAAACAAGCACCTGATAATGTTTACAAAGCGACTCCTTCTGCATAAGTGCAGAAAGCCTAGCCGCCTCTTTCTTATTCTTAGCCATAAGCACAAGCCCAGATACAGGACGGTCAAGTCTGTTTATTATAGCTGCGTAAGCTTCTTCACCCTTGCTTTTTCTATATGTAAGAACTTCACTTACAAGATCCATCTCAAACGACTTTCCGCTCTGCGACAGTTGTCCCGCCGGCTTGTTTAATATAATCTTATCTTTATCCTCGTATACTATATCCATCTTAACTAATAATTCCAATACTCTTAATCCACTTTGTAAAAAGCACTTTCCACTCACCAGTCTGTGCAGAATCATCACCGCAGCCATAACCATGTCCACCTGTTCTGAATATGTGAAGTTCAGCACTTACCCCGGCTTTTCTTGCTGCCATATAAAAGCCCACACTGTTCTCAGACAATGTTATTCTGTCATCATCTGTTTCACATATAAATACTGGCGGCATATCTGGTCTTACAAGCTTATCCGGATTATACTTATGCAATATCTTTGCCTTACTGTCACTGATTCTTTCAAGCACCTGTTCTTCAGACATATATCTTTTGCCTGCTTCAATACAATCGTCAATACTTATAACTGGATATGAACAAACAGCAAAATCTGGTCTTGCTGATAGTTCATCATATTCATCCTTATACTTATAATCTGCATACACATCGCTTTCATACGCTGTTGATAACAACGCTGCCATAAAGCCTCCTGCTGAAAAGCCCATAACGCCTATCTTGGCTTCATCTATACCGAATTCCTGCGCCCTTCCTCTTATAACTCTCATTGCGCGCATAGCATCTATAAGTGGAACATCCTCTGCATTATCATGTTCATCTGATGGAAGTCTGCATTCAAGAACAAATGCAGCTATTCCCATACTATTAAGCCACTTTGCAACATCTTCACCTTCAAAGTTGTATACAAGGCGTCTGAACGCACCTCCTGGAATAATCAATACTGCCGGAATCCTCTCTCCATCTGTACTGTTACCAATACCATCAGGTATATAAGGAATAATATCCGGATCTGTAATATTCTGCACTATATGCTTTACTCTTCCATCAGGCATATCTTCAGTGTAATATTTTCTTGTAAGCTTAAGGTTCTGCGAACCCGGGGCCCCATGCTCAAACAGCCTTATCTTGTTTACCGGTGTCTTAAACACATCATCCTGCATATCTGTCATATCTACTCCTCCCTGCTTTCAAGAAAAAGAAGCTTATTTGCCTGAAGGCTTAACTGCTCATACTGCATCATCATACGGTCTTCACCATATTCTTCTGAAAGTACCTCATAACCCTCAAACTTAATAAGACATTTGAAATATTCTTCTACATCTGCTGTTTCTTTAATAACAACCTCACTATATGCAAGTCCTTCGCCCGACTCCTGATAATCAGGACGGAAAAAAAGCTCTCCGGTAAGTATATTCTCTTTGTCAGCCACAAGCACGGCTCTTGCATAATACTTATTACTGTCTGTTGTTGCAAGACGTATCTTTCTTAATGGTGCCATTGTCTTGTCATTCATTGCATTGGCTTTCTTAATTTCTTCTGCATCAAAATATTTCTTCTCTATAATCATAATAATCCTCATTTCTGCGCACTTTTTCGCGCATAACGGGTTTGTGTCAAGTGTGCGCAGGCACAAATCTCGCGCGTGAACATGACTATCTGTTAGTTAACGGTTTCCAAAATGATACATCCTGAACTTAAATAAAACTACTCCTACAAAAGCATCTTTAGGAGTTTCGCCAAAATATCTGCTGTCATAAGATGCATCAGTATTATCACCTAATACATAATATCCATCTGTTGACTTGTCAGCATAATATCTTTTAATTATTTCAGGTACATCATGCTCGAATTCAGGTATCTTTGATGTGTCAAGTATAATTACATCTTTGTCTTTAGGTGTAACCCATTTAGATAAAATAATATAATCGCCATCAAGAAATGAAGGCATCATTGAATTACCATGAACACGCCCTAAACAAAGCATTCCTGACCAACCTAATATAATAATAACAAGCGTAACTATCACAATAGCAGTCATCCACTTGTCAGCTTTCATTACTTCCAATAATTTTTTCATATTTTATCAAAATGCTCTATCTTACAACTTAAACCGATACCCAACGCCCCATATCGTTTCAATATACTGAGGCTTGCTTGTATCAAGTTCAATCTTCTCTCTTATCTTCTTGATATGGACTGTAACTGTTGCTATGTCACCGATAGAATCCATATCCCAGATTTCCTTGAACAGCTCTTCCTTTGTGTATACATGATTAGGATGCTCTGCTAAGAAAGTAAGAAGGTCAAATTCCTTCGTTGTAAATACTTTCTCCTCGCCATTTACAAATACTCTTCTTGCAGTCTTATCTATCTTGATACCACGTATCTCGATAATATCATTTTCAGGCTGCGCGCTGTTTACAAGTCTTTCATATCTTGAGAGGTGTGCCTTCACTCTTGCAACAAGCTCACTTGGACTGAAAGGCTTAGTCATATAATCATCAGCACCAACTCCAAGGCCTCTTATCTTATCGATATCCTCTTTCTTTGCAGATACCATAATAATAGGTGTGTTCTTAACTTCTCTTATTTTCTTGCATATCTCAAAGCCATCTATGCCAGGAAGCATAACATCAAGAATATATATGTCATAATCCCCGTCAAGTGCCTCTGCAAGACCGCTTGTTCCATCCTTACATGTAGTTACAGTAAAACCGCTTAACTCAAGATAATCCTTTTCAATATCTGCGATTGCTTCTTCATCTTCAACTATTAATACTTTACTCATATACATTTCCCTTTCATGGTTTTATTTTAATATTTACTTAATTCTGATGTTCATTTTCCTTATACTTAAGGAAGTTCAGATGCATCGTGGTTCCTTCGCCCTCGACACTCTCTGCCCATATCTTGCCTTTATGGTCTTCTACTATCTTCTTTACTATGGCAAGTCCTATTCCGCTACCACCCTGCTTAGAATTGCGGGATTCATCAGTTCTGTAAAATCTTTCAAATATTCTTGAAATATCCTTGCCCGCTATACCCTTTCCGTTATCCGCCATAACAATATGGATGTAATCACCCTCATCATAAAGGTCTATATCTATCTTTCCCTTTCTTCCTTCTGCCATATACTTGACAGAATTACTGATTATGTTATTGATAACTCTCTTTAACTGTTCAGGGTCTGCTACAATTATAGCCGGCTCTATTATGTGGTTTCTGTAGTTAAGCTCTATGCCTGCTGCATCAAGCTCTGTTCCTATCTCATCACAGCAGTCATCAAAGTAATCAGATATGTTAAGCTTTATAAATGTATACAATATCCTGTTGGCATCAAGTCTTGAATATATCGTAAGCTCATCAATAAGCTTATCCATGTCATTAACCTTGTTAGCTATCGTCTTAACATACTTTGCCTGCTTTTCCGGAGTATCTGCAACTCCGTCCCTTAAGCCCTCCACATAACCCTTAATAGCTGTAAGTGGCGTCTTTAAGTCGTGCGAAATATTTCTTATAAGCTCTTTTTCTTCCTTATCGGACTGTATTTTATCCTCTGAAGACTTCTTAAGGATAAGCCTCATTTCCTCAAAATCTTTACATACATCTCCAATCTCGTTATTAGGAACCTTCGGCATCTCAAAGTCAAAGTTACCTTCTTTAATATTGTCTGTTGCAAGCTTCAGCTTATTAACCGGCTTTATAATAGAACTGTATATCCACAGGTTCAGTATAAGGCTTGTAACTACAAGTATCACTATTATAATAAAAGCAAGCTGCCATAACATCTGCTTTATCTGTGGCACGCTCTGCTTAACCGATGTAATAATCGATACACTGTAAATGTTACCTAAATCATCAGAAAAATCAACCTGCTTTATAAGACTGTGATATGCACCACCTTTATATGTAGCAACATCTGTAACATTATTCTCATCTGTTTCATATTCTGGCAGAATTCTGGCAAGTTCTGTGTTAGAATACTGAGTTGAGTTATATGTCACATTATTATTCTTTCTTACAACAAGCTTTGACAGTCTTTCATCCAGAGTGTTACCTAAAGACTCAAGATATGCCCTGTTGTTAAATGAGGTTGGATTATCCTCTGCCTGCTCTTTTATCTGTTCATACACATCATCAGTAATACTTCCAAACAACGTCATAGGTGAGTAAAAGTACAGCAGTACCGTATCGCCCTCTACGTTATATGCCTTACATATGCTGTCTGACTGTATCTTAAATATACCTACAACAAGCACACAAAGCATAAGCGCCGGAAGTACAACCATAACGCAGAACGAAACTTTCAGCTTATCTTTTAACTTCATATACTCTCCATTCCTGCGTATTCACATATTTTTTATTGAATTTTTCTTATTCTGATACATCTATGCCAAAATATGTCTTGTTCTGTACATATATATGATATGAGGATCAAATGGTATTTTGACTCTTTAATCATCTTTACTTATATCAGTTAACTTATTTAATTTTAACACATTTTAACATAATATTTGTAAAAAAAAGATAAAAATATATAAAAACTGCGAAAATCATTATATATTCAATATTATAAAGCAAGCTGTCTAACATCCAGCCTTAATCATAATACTAAATATATATAATCTCCGCAGTCCTTATCTTATTAAATATGCATTTTTAATATACATTCTTGTTAATAGCTATATCTTGCAACTCATATAGATGCACATTCATTAACCTATCTTTAACTTAAACTTCTGAAGCTCCCTTTCTGAGTCAACCTTTGCAATAACCGCGCCAAGTGCTGAAAGCTTACCTTCAAAGTCCTCATATCCTCTCTGGATATACTCTATATCATCTATCTCTGATATACCATCAGCCGCAAGTGCTGCAATAACTAACGCTGCTCCAGCTCTTAAGTCGGGAGCTGAAAGCTGTGCTGATGTAAAATGCTCCACGCCCTCTATATAGGCTGTATTACCTTCAACTTTAATCTTAGCTCCCATCCTGTTAAGCTCATCTACATACTTGAATCTGTTTTCAAATATGCTCTCAGTTACCATACTTGAACCCTTGGCAAGTGCAAGCGCAACTGCTATCTGTGGCTGCATATCTGTTGGGAAACCTGGGTATGGAAGTGTCTTGACATTAGTACTTCCAACCTCTCCATGTGCTATAACTCTTATCCAGTCGTCACCCTCTATAAGCTCGCATCCCATCTCATTAAGCTTTGCCGTTATAGACTCAAGATGCTTAGGTATAACATCCTTTATAACAATATCGCCATGTGTAGCTGCTGCTGCCATCATAAATGTACCTGCCTCTATCTGGTCAGGAATGATAGAATATGAACATCCATGCAGTCTTGGTACTCCCTTTATTCTTATAACATCTGTACCAGCTCCTTTTATATTAGCGCCCATAGCATTAAGGAAGTTGGCAACGTCAACAATATGAGGCTCCTTAGCTGCATTTTCAAGGATAGTTTCTCCCTCTGCCATACATGAAGCCATCATAAGATTAATCGTGGCACCTACTGTTACTACATCAAAATATATGTGTCCGCCAACAAGCTTTTCCGCCTTGGCACTCACAACTCCGTGGTCTATATCTACCTTTGCACCAAGAGCCTTAAATCCCTTAAGATGCTGGTCTATCGGTCTGCTTCCTATATTACATCCACCTGGAAGTGCAACATTGGACTCGTTATACTTTCCAAGAAGTGCTCCAAGAAGATAATAAGAAGCCCTTATTTTTCTTATATACTCATACTCTACATTAAGGTCACATATAGAGCCACCATTTATCTGAACTGTATTATTATATACATACTTTACTTTTGCGCCTATTCCCTCAATTGCCTGAAGCAATACTCTTGTATCCCTTACGTTAGGCACATTCTCTATTGTTACTGTCTCATCTGTCATAATCGCTGCTGCCAGAATACCAAGTGCTGCATTCTTAGCTCCACCTATGGACACTTCTCCACAAAGTGGCACTCCACCTTTGACAACATACTGTTCCATACTTCGCACCTCAATTATCACTTACTTAATTATATCTATCACTTTAGTTTCTCAATCTTATTATAATGTGAGCCTCCAGATTCACTTCTGGCACTCACATTATATTATGATATCCTGCCACAAAGTCCAATCATATATTCCAAACAACTTCTGCCGCTGATATCATATATAGTGTCTATATTAAATATTATATACATAGCAGCTATATATACTGCATCATAGCTGGTGGCTTTTGGCACCAACATCATATATATCATTATATTCCAAATATATCATAAGTAATCATCAATACTCAAAAATATATTACCAATGTATACTCATAATTGATTATTATAAATAATGTTGATATTCAAATCAATATCTTTATGATTATATCATACCTTTTTATTATGTCAACGATATTCAGTTAAAAACAGGGCATGGATTGCATATCCACGCCCCTAATTCATAAGCATCCTTAATTCTTGTTCACATAATCAAGTGGATTAACTCTTCTGCCATCTATCCATATTTCAAAATGCACATGTGGCGTTGTACTATCACCTGTACTTCCACTAAGAGCTACCTGTTCACCTTGCTTTACCTGCTGTCCTTCATTTACAGTAATCTGACTGTTATGCCCATACCTTGTGATACTGCCATCCTCATGTTGTATATCTACACAATATCCATAACCTGAATACCATCCTGCTCTTGTTACAACACCATCTCTTGCTGCTTTTACAGAAGTTCCTATGCTGCATGACCAGTCCACACCATAATGCATTTCTCCATCCCTTAAACCATATCCTGATGAAAATGTTCCACCATTAATTGGCTTAATATATGCGGGAGGAGTAAGTGTTCCTACAGCTATTCTTGCCGGCTTAGACTCTACTGTAACATTTTCCTTAGTTATCTGTCTGTCAACTTCCTTGCCATTCTCATAAGTAACCGTGGCAACTACTGAACGATGACCTGTAGTACCCTCACTAAGTACATAATTAGTTCCTCTATAGTTGTTGTTATCATCCATATACTGCGGCTCTGCCTGATAATCTTCCTCATATGAAAGCTGCTTTGTAGTAATAACTGTTATATCTGACTTTGGCACTGTTATAACAAGCTCATTTCCTGGAACCACAACTGTATCCTCGTCATAATCCTTATTGAGCTTTAACAGGTCATCTAAAGACATATCATGGTCTTTTGCTATCTGTGAAAGAGTATCTCCTTCTTTAACAATATAATAAGTATTAGTCTGACTTTCCTTTGTTATATCATTATATGCATCCTGTACTGTTGATAGTTCAACTTTATCTGCATATACTGCATTGACTGATATATCCTGTGCAAAACCTATAGCCTGAATTTCGTCAGGTGTCTTCTTGCTCTCACCATTAGAACTTTCACTGTCTTCAAAGAATGAGGCAACTATCTGTGTATCCTGAACCGTAGTCTCTTCATTCTTCTCTATAGCTACCATATATGTTCCGTCTGCTGCCGGGTCTGCCTTAATAACAGGCTCAAACTCACTTGCCCTGTTATATGGCTGTATAAGCTTTGTAAATAACTCCTCTACTTCCTGCTTGGATGAAAGATTGACTGTATAATCACCTATTCTTACGGTGTATGCAAGCTGGTCTTCTACATCAACTATACAATCAAATAGCTGGCTGTATATAGAACTCTCAAGCTCCTTTTCTGACATTCTTTGTGCTATCGCCCTGTTTTCCTTGTCAATCTGGACATCGCAGTCCATATATACATAATCATCAAGCTGCTGACTTAACTGTAATCTTGCATTCGCCAGCGCAACATTAACCTCTTCCTCTGTATTGGCTGCCCCAACAGGTGTACCTTGAATAGATATGCTGTAATATCCAACCTCATTGTTAAGCATCTTTTTGGAAACAAATGGAATACCAACCACGATTGCAAGACAAGCCGCAAACATAGTTGAGATAAATGTAGTTCTTATCTTTCTACCATATCTTGTGATGCGTGTCATACGTTCCTCCAATATATTGTATCAATAACAGAATTAATCCCCGTAATAATTCTGTAACATTTTTGTAACAAATTTATACTACCACGCATACATTTATTTGTAAAGCATTTTTCAGTACTTTAAAAAGGTTTTATATATATTTTATAAATACAAATATTCAGTCTATTATTTCTTTTTTACTGAGTATCCGAAACGTCCAAGATGTTCGCCCAATGCATAGTACTGACCATGTGAATATGACACAAGTTCGGCCTTTTCAAGATGAAGAGTTCCCTTCTTATCAAGCAGTGATTCATCGACATTAACTGCCACTACCTCTGCTATAAACATATCATGGCTTCCAAGTTCTATGATGTCCTTTACTTTACATTCGATATTGACAGGGCTTTCTTTGATAGCCGGTGCGTTTATCTTGACTGACTTTTCCGGTGTCAGGTGCATATCTGCAAACTTATCTGTGTCCTTTCCTGACCTCACACCGCAATAGTCGGTTGCACGACACAGTCTTTTAGTTGTGAGGTTTATGACAAATTCACCTGACTCTTTTATTATATTATGGCTGTATCTTTCTTTTCTCACCGATATTGACACCATCGCAGGGTCGGAACATATTGTTCCTGCCCACGCAACTGTTATAATATTGGGCTTTTCGTCACCTCTCTGGCAGCTTACCATAACTGCTGGAACTGGGTATAGCATATTTCCGGGTTTCCATGTCTGTTTACTCATATTGTATTACTCCTTGTCTTCTTTTTTTATTGTTTTGTCTGATTGGCTTTCTTCTGCAATATTCGCGCTTTGCTAGCTTTTTTAACTTCCGCTAATTCGCCGTGCAGGTTCAAGAAAGCTGTCGCTTTCTTGAACTGTCGGGCTGCGCCCTATCAGACGAAAGAATAAATAAGCGCTTTGTGCCACCACAAGCGCTCCTTTATTCTTTCGTCTGGCACGGCTTGGCTTACACACAGTATACTACAAATTTTTTGAAAGTTTCTACTATATATCGAAGTATTCTTCAAATTATTTTCATATGTGCTTTAACTTTAACAAATTAATGAATTTCTTCAATTTATCAACGCATTTCAGTTGTATCATTGGCTTAATTATGTTAATATTATTTTAATAAAATATTCATAATGAATTGGAAGTCACGAGGGATTCTGATTCATATTTTTATTATTATTTATTATTTTAATTGGAGGACATTTATGTTAGGAAATGTTATCGTAGGACAGTCTGGTGGACCAACTTCCGTAATCAATTCAAGTCTTGCAGGTGTATTTAAGACAGCAAAGGACAGAGGAGCTAATAAGGTATATGGTATGCTTCACGGAATTAAAGGGCTTCTTGATAAGCAGTATGTAGACCTTTCAGAGAAGATTAAGACTGATATCGATATTGACCTTTTAAAAAGAACACCTTCTTCTTACTTAGGTTCATGTCGTTATAAGCTTCCTGAAATCTCAGATGACAGAGAAACTTATGAGAAGATTTTCGAAATCCTTAGAGAACTCAATATATCTTACTTCTTCTATATTGGTGGTAACGATTCAATGGATACTATCAAGAAGCTTTCTGATTATGCACTCCTTATCGGAAGCGACATAAAGTTCATGGGTGTTCCTAAGACTATCGACAACGACCTTGCAGTTACAGACCATACTCCTGGCTTTGGTAGTGCTGCCAAGTTTATTGCCGCAACTATGAAAGAGATTATACGTGATGGTCTTGTTTATGATTATCCAACAGTTACTATCGTTGAGATTATGGGACGTAATGCCGGATGGCTTACAGCAGCTTCTGCACTTGCAAGAGGCGAAGACTGTGAAGGCGTAGACCTTATTTATCTTCCAGAGAAGGTATTTGATATCGACCACTTCCTTGAAAGAGTTAAGGAGATAGCTTCTAAGGGTCGTTCAATGGTTATCGCTGTTTCAGAAGGTATCAAGGTTATGGACGGAAGATATGTATTCGAACTTTCAGAGCATGTAGAGTTTGTTGATGCTTTCGGTCATAAGCAGTTAGCTGGTTCTGCTAAGTTCCTTGCTAACAAAGTGGGTTCTGAACTTGGTATCAAGACAAGAGCTATCGAATTATCTACACTTCAGCGTTGTGCAGCACATATGACATCACGTACAGATATCACAGAAGCTTTCAACGTTGGTGGTGCTGCTGTTAAGGCTGCATTTGAAGGTGAAACTGGTAAGGTTGTAGTACTTAAGAGAGTTTCTGATGACCCATATATGTGCATTACTGAAACTCATGATGTTCATCAGATTGCTAACATCGAAAAGAAGGTTCCACTTGAGTGGATTACAGAGGATGATTTCGTTACAGAAGACCTTATTCACTATATCAGACCATTGATTCAGGCTGAACTCTCACCAATCATGGTTGATGGTCTTCCAAGACATCTTAATGTAAATATGGATTAGTATACGATTATATGCTTAAGATCATATAATAACCTCGCCTATACTTTTCTATAATTTATTGTACATAGCTACAGGAAACCGCCCCGTATCTGGACATCCATTCAGATATTGGGCGGTTTCCTAGTTATTTTAGTCAGGAATAAGGTCAAAGATAAAAATGTTCCCAATTTCATGGTTCTTTATCATAAGCAAGGGAATATTTTCTATTATTTTATTAAATGTCAGATTCAACTATATCATTATTCTTTAGCAGCCTCTGAAAACACAATGCTGTACTGGTCTGACGGGCATACCTGATATATAAAAGAAGATAATAATGTCTTCGCATTCTCAAGCGCCTTATCATAAAGTCCATTACTTATAGCATCACTTAATGCATCATCTGTGAGCTGCTTAACCGCATCGTTATGTTCTATAAGTGTAATAGGTGTAAATATGCTTGTGCTCTCATGAAGCACTTTAAATGAGTCCAGGTCAAGCTCACAGGAAAGTGCTTTAACTTCTGGAATCTGCACATATATAGTATTCTTAGTATCTTCTGTATCACCAAAATTCCACACAACATCACTAAAGTTAATACCTGCTTTAATATTAGTGTTATATGTATATATGTACTTCGACTCAGTAAATGGTATAGATATATCAAAAAGCTTTCTATCCTTGGTTTCAACTCTCACAGAAGTCGTTGTAACCGACTGTGTGGCAAGCTCACCAATATTTTCAAAACCAAGCTGTGTTACTTTTCCGTCAGTCTGATAACTTACTGAAGCCGTTTTTTTAGTGTAAATAAGAGCTATCACAAGTGCTGCTATTATAACAATACTTATAACAGGACTGATACTTAAAAAGCTTATATGTAATCTTTTTTTATGTTTTTTAGGGGAACCTGGATTATCTGTATAATCATTACTCATATTATCCTCCATTTTCTGCATATAACATATATGGCTGCATTGGTGTAATCATTAGCATATATTATTATGTACGGAGCAAAAGGTATTTTGTCCATAAATGCTAATCTTTCGTGATTATAACATATAATCCAGAACTAAGGAAGAATGTGTATCATAAAATCAGCCTCTTCTCTTTCTTATACACACATATCCAAGTCCAAAAACTACTGCTGCACTTATCGCAGACAGTGCTGCATATAATCCCATATGTAATGTATCGCCTGTCTTTACAGTACCTGAGGAATTATCTGTAGAACCTGTGCTGTCTGTATCAGCATTTCCTGTTGTTGTCAAGTCAGAAACTGTAGTACCATCTGTAGCAGAATTATCCGCATCTTCTTTAACAACCGGATTCTGGCTAGTATCACCAGCCCACTCTATGCTTAAGCTGTGAAGCATAGTTGAATTCTGCCATCCGCCTGTTCCTGTTGTTCCTGTGTGCTGTATAGCAACGCCTCCATAAGCATTGGCATCTATATCTGCTGTTAAGTCAACCACATGTACATATCCGGCTGCTGCCTGGTCTGCAAGCTGTGCTGTAGGTGTTTCTACGTGTGCTGTAAGCTTACCGCCCTCTGCCTTTAAGGTTATCTCACATCCAGTAAGGAAGCAGGATGCTATAACCTCATCTGATATATAAGATGTATTGCCGTTATCATATTTTACAAGTACAAATGTTACTGCGTTTGAAGCTGCCTTTGTCCTTACTATTCTTAATACATAGCCTGTAAGTGTAGAAGTATCAAACTTAACGCATACATCCATATACTGTCCTGCACTACCAAAGCCCTGACCTGCTGTTTTGGCTGGGTCTGCAACAAGCTTTACAGTCATATCACCATATTCACCTTCAACTGGTGTATACATAAGTCTTGAGCCCTGTGTTCCCTGATATATTCCTGCACCTACTGAACCATTACCAGTTTCACCGTATACCCAAGGGGTATCAGTGTCCTCACCCTTCCAGCTTCCAAAGCTTTCTGTATCGGCTGGCCTGTAAGTATCTACGGTCCAGAAGCCCGGTTTAATCTCTGGCTGTTTAACTGTTGGGAAGTCTGAGAAATCTGTTGTATAGTTCTTTGTTTTAATATCCTTTGCACTTATTGCCTCGCTATATACCGTCTTTATCGCATCGCCTAAGTCACTTCTTATATTCTTAGGTGCAACCGTGGCACAGATATAATATCCTATATCACCTGCTGTAAGCGTGTATGTATACTGAGGATTATCCATAGTTGACACTGCCACTAATACAGGGTCGCTTCCATTTGCATCACTGCATCTGTACCAGTTGATAACGGACATATCTGCCTTGTTGCCAAGGTTAAGCTTATAATCAGCCTTAAGTGTGCCATCACCATTATTAATCACCTCTGGAAGCTTTGTCCATGAAGGTGCCGTAAGCTTGCTTGGCTTAACTGTTATGGCAGTTGCTGCACACAAACCACTCTCTGTAGCTGCTTCAATAATTACCTCTTTAGCCTCATCCTCATTATTAACACCTTCTACTACACAGTTTCCATCCTTGTTATCCTTTATTGAAACATATGCTTTATATTCATCTGCAACGCTGTAAGTAATCTTCTGGCTTGTATCTGTGTCACCATAGAAGTACTTGATATCTGCCGTAAGTGTGGCTGTTTCACTTCCCGACTCTATAGTATCCGCTGTACTTGTTATATTAAGCTGTGTAGCTATGCTGTCCGCACCACTCTTTACTGCTATATCCTTAACATCAAGTGGGTCCCAGTCATCACTGCCTTTTAACAGATTGTAAGTATTGTAATATACCTTGCCGCCATCTTCTATCCTATATGCGTTAAGCACCTGTTTTCCGGTCATATCAACTGTTTCAGCAGCATCTTTTCCTGCTATAATGATGCTTTCGCCATTGTGCGTTATATTGTACTGATAGCACTTAAGTGACTTATCTGGATACTTTGTCCATGCAATTCCGAAAGGAATACTGAAATTACTCTTATATGCGCAGTCTACTGCTGTTATTGTTCCGCCTTCCTTTGTGAAATACTGCATAGGCTCTGCCTCGACATTTAAGACGACACTGTTAAATGTACATCCTAAAAATGTAGAACCTGTGTTGTATGATGAATACAAAGGTCTGTTTCCATAGAAATCAAAGTCGCAGCCGACAAACACTGCATTACCATTAATCGCATCATCTGTGCTCTCAAAGTGGCAGTTATTGTAAAGGCTTCGTAAAGCGCCACCTATAGGGTCAAGATTAAGACGGCTGATAAAGTTACAATTATCTGCAAACATCTTATCACCAGACATATCTGCAAGCTGTGCCTGTGTGATAGTTGATGTTCTCTTGTCAACATTTAACTCTGAAAGAAGCGGATACTTAAGGTCAACGCTGCAGTAGTTACCTATGGTAATATTCTTAACTGTGAGCGCACCCTTACAGTTAAACCTAAACATCGTATAGTTACCATTAGAAGCGTGTGACTGTCCTCTGTTTCCTGCAAACACTACATTATATGGGTCTTTTGTAAGTCCCTCTATAGTAAGATAATCACTATCAATAATCATTCCATAAGGAACTCCGTAAGTCTTATCAGGCTGCATGGTATCTGTCGCTGCCGGGTCATCTATCCAGTATACATAAGGTGCGACATATACTGTCATCGGACTCTCTTCTGTTCCCTGCTTCAAGCTTTCACTTCCCAGCGCCTTTGTGATATCGTTGTATACATATGGATACTTGTCCGCAATCTCATCGGAAAGCGAACCGTCCAGATATATCGCCGTTTCTGACAACTCTATAGTCTGCGAATTATACTTAATATAAGTGCCACCAAACTCTATTGGGTCACTCTCGTCAAGTGACTTATAATTATCCTCGTCACTGTTAATATCCTTTACTGCTGTGTAAATGCTTCTTACCTGCATACTATCATCCTCCTGCGCCATAATATTACCCGGAAATGCTGCTATATTTCCAACAACAAGCAGTCCCGACATAACACCTGCCATGATAGATGAAACTAATCTTTTCCTTCGTATCATATCTGTTGCCCTTCCTTTCCTGATATAAATATAGTAAATCTTCATTCCCTGTTACTTTTTACGCCAGCAGAACTTATGAAGCCCACATTTCTGTCTCAATGATTTTATATTGTTCACGTTAAACTTATGTATTGATTATAACACACATTGTACTCATATTAATACATAAAATTTGCAGGAAACTTGTAAAAATACTTAAAATATGTTAGCTTGTAACATAATGCAGCTTAATAACTCTGCGTGGCTACCTACAAAAATACTTAAAATATGTTAGCTTGTAATTAATTAATGCTATTATGTTAGGGTCAAAGGCCCAACTATGATACAGTTATTTTATGATACCAGGGTCAAAAGGTCTAAACACACACGAGCTTGCTCATAAGTGGGTGAATGACCTTGGGACCCCAACATCATTTTATTAGCAGAAAGGAAATACAACGATGTTCAGATTATGGTGTAAATTATTCGATAATTCCAATCATATGATTAAAGATATGGTCGCTGTCAATGACGACCCCGAACTTAACAGAACAAGAAAAATATTTGATGGCATAAAAGAAGCCTGCTATGAATTTGACTTAGGCGAGCCTATGTGGTTCGATTCAAATATAGCAGACTTCAAACGCCACTCTAAAGTACGCTTTACAAGCGATAACTTTATTGACGATATTGATTTTTCATATATGGAGATACAGGTTATCGAAGAGGACTAACCCTTTATTCATTAATATCAAGGTTTACTCCCTTAAGCCCGATAAATGCAGTATCATCAAGTCCACCTTCCGCATGTCCTATAAGCCACTTATTAGCAGCTGCAAGAAGTGCATCTTCACTTTCAGCAATGTTGTTATGTACTCTTGTATGCTTTGATGTAAGCGGATAATTAGTTCCTTTAGGAAGCACTACTGCAACCTGAAAACCATTTCCATCCACACCACAAGGTGCATAATGAAGAGTTGTTGCATATACCTCAACTGCTGTTCCTGCTGGCACTAAAAATGCCTTTACATTGGCTGTATCGTAAGTATGCTCCTTACTTACGTCTGTCAGAAGTCCAAGCATAAGTATCATATCTGTAGCAGCTATATTAATCTCTGAGTCCCTGTGATATTCAAGGGCATTAAGCTTGCTGTTATGTCCATTGCAGTAACCTATCTGAACTGGCATTTCCCCGTATACAATCTGTGATATATCAAGTCTTACCGGAAGTGCTTCAAGCTCCTTTACTGCTGGTTCATACACAACGCCTGCTGGAACTGGTGTCCTCTTTAATTCTTCTATAAGTGCTGTAAAATCTACATTATCTACAACACGTCCATACTTTCTGAATTCATCATCATTCACTGATAATATCTGCATATTCTTCTCCTTCTAAAACCCGTTATTTCCAGATTTTTTCCTTTTTAAGACATTTTAATTACATTTATTATGTTCATCCTGCTTCATTATCCTATAATTCACGCAAGCTTAAAACAACTCAAACCGCCATTATTCTACTGCATTTCTTTTTTCGCCCTTAGTAAATGCAACGATATTCTCATACACTTCATCCATAAGCCTTGTTCTTGCCTCAACTGTTCCCCATGCAACATGAGGTGTTATAACAAGCTTAGTGCTGTCCTTTATTCTAAGAAGCGGATTGTCTGCTTCTATAGGCTCTTTTCCAAGCACGTCAAGTCCTGCACCGGCTATCTTTCCGGCATCAAGCGCATCTGCAAGGTCAGCATCATTAACTATAGGACCACGTCCAAGATTAAGTAGTATCGCACTTGTCTTCATCTTATCAAATGCTGCACTGTCGAAAAGATTATTAGTCTTATCATTAAGTGGTGCATGTATAGACACGATGTCCGATTTTTTCAAAAATTCATCAAATTCTTTTCTTTCATAAGGAACATCCTGTGTCCTGCCGCTCGCAGAATAATATATAACCCTGCATCCAAAGTCAGCTGCAATCTTAGCCACACCCTTGCCTATAGTTCCAAGTCCTACGATACCCCATGTCTTTCCTGTAAGTTCGTGGAATACATTTGAAAAATGTGAAAAAATCGGACATTTTGCATATTCACCTGACTTAACATAATCATCATAATAACTCATCTTTTCTATGAGATATAATCCAAGCGCAAATGTGTGCTGGACTACTGAATCTGTTGAATAACCTGCAACATTGGCTACTCTTATATTCTTTTCCTTTGCATAAGCTACATCAATATTGTTATATCCTGTTGCTGTTTCTGCTATCATCTTAAGTACCGGCGCTGCATCAATAAATTCCTTATCAGCCACTATCTTATTGATAATAACAACCTCCGGATTGTACTCACTCACTCTTTTAAGAGCCTCTTCTCTTGTACTTGTGGAATAACTCTTAACCTCTCCAAGTTCATAGTACTTGTCAATATTGACATCATCACCATATGTAGATGAGTCTAACATAAGTATTTTCATAAGCTGCCTCCATTTCTTAAAAGCCTCAACTTTTAGTAATATGTATTACAAAACTTTTCTATCAACATTATACTTCCACAATATATATTTTTCAACGTGTTTTTTCTTACATAACATAGCCTGTTTTCCTTGTTTTCGACAAATAATAATAGTATAATTATTATAATATTTGTACGATTAAAAGGAGGATATATATTTATGATTAATTGGAACAATCTAGATACACTTGCGTCTTTTAAGGGGCTTAAGGATACTAAAGCCGTAGACCTTGTATCTGCTATGTCTGGAGAGTCTGGCGCTGACAGGGTTAAGAGCTTTAACATACCTATGGCAGAGGGACTTAACTACAATTATGCTGCCAAGCAGGTAGACTCAGATGTATTAGACAAGCTCGTAAAGCTTGCTGATGAAGCACAGCTTGCTGATAAGTTTGCAGCTCTTTATAACGGCGAAGTTGTAAACACTGGTGAGAAAAGACTTGTTCTTCACCATATGACACGCGGCCAGCTCGGTGAAGCTGTAGAGGCTGACGGCGTTGACAAGAGAACTTTCTATAAGACACAGCAGGAACGTATCGCTGAATTTGCCAATAAGGTACATAGCGGTGAGATTGCCAATACTGCCGGCGAAAAGTTTACAACTGTAGTACAGATAGGTATCGGCGGAAGTGACTTAGGTCCTCGTGCGATGTACATAGCTCTTGAAAACTGGGCTAAGAAGAATAACTCTTTCAAGATGGTGGCTAAGTTCATAAGTAATGTTGACCCGGATGATGCATCAGCAGTACTTGCTTCTATTGACGTTGCACATTCATTATTTATACTTGTATCTAAGTCAGGTACTACTCTTGAAACTCTTACTAATGAATCTTTTGTTAAGGATGCTTTAAAGAAGGCAGGTCTTGACCCAGCAAAGCATATGATTGCTGTAACAAGCGAAACTTCACCTCTTGCAAAGAGCTCTGATTACCTTGATGCATTCTTTATGGATGATTATATCGGAGGACGTTTCTCTTCTACCTCTTCTGTAGGCGGTGCTGTATTATCACTTGCTTTCGGACCAGAAGTATTTGCAGCATTTCTTGATGGCGCTGCCAAGGAAGACAAGCTTTCTATGAACAGCGACCCACTCAAGAATCCAGAAATGCTTGATGCCCTCATCGGCGTATATGAGCGCAACGTACTCGGTTATGAATGTACAGCAGTACTTCCTTATTCACAGGGCTTAAGCAGATTTCCAGCTCATTTACAGCAGCTTGATATGGAGTCTAACGGTAAGTCTGTAAACAGATTTGGTGAGCCGGTAGATTATCCTACAGGTCCTGTTATATTTGGTGAACCGGGTACTAACGGACAGCACTCATTCTATCAGCTTTTACATCAGGGTACTAACATTGTTCCTCTTCAGTTCATCGGCTTTAGAAACAGCCAGCTTGAAAATGATGTTACTATTCAGGACAGCACAAGCCAGCAGAAGTTATGTGCCAATGTAGCAGCCCAGATTGTTGCATTTGCCTGCGGAAAGTCCGACGATAATCTTAACAAGAACTTCAAGGGTGGCAGACCTTCAAGCATAATAACAGGTGATGCCCTCACTCCTGAAACTCTTGGTGCTCTTCTTGCACACTTTGAGAATAAGATTATGTTCCAGGGCTTCTTATGGAATATAAACAGCTTCGACCAGGAAGGTGTACAGCTTGGAAAGGTGCTTGCTAAGCGCGTGCTTGCACATGATACTGACGGAGCACTTAAGGTATATAGTGAGTTACTTAATATATAATTAAAAATTGACAAACGGATGATATAGAATAAGCGGAGTACATATACTGCACCCCGCTTATTTTATAATTAACTCTTTTTCTTTTGCGCTAATTATATCGTAGCTACTAATTCCTTAATAAGCTTAACCGAATTAGCTATAGCCTGCTTTTCAAATGTAGGATAATCCATTGTTGCGCTGTCATCTGCCTTGTCTGATATGGCTCTTAAGATTACAAATGGAACCTTATTAAGATAAGCTGCCTGTGCTATGGCTGCGCCTTCCATCTCTGTGCAGTATCCGTCAAAGTTAGATGATATTCTTTCCTTAACTGTCTTATCTGATATAAACTGGTCGCCGCTGACAATACGCCCGATATGTGTTCCTATCTCTGGAAGAACCTTTTTGCAGGCTTTATCAGCAAGCTCTATAAGCTTCTTATCTGCTTCAAATGATAATACTTCCATTCTTGGAATTTGTCCTAAAGGATATCCAAAGCCTGTTGCATCCATATCATGGTGAAGTACATCACTTGATATAACAATATCTGCTATGTTAATCTCTGCCTTTAAAGAACCTGCAATTCCTGTATTGATAACATAATCCACATTAAAGTCATCTACTAATATCTGTGTGCATACAGCAGCATTAACCTTACCAATTCCACTCCTTACAACTACAACATCCTTACCATTAAGCTTTCCAGCCTTAAATGTCATACAAGCCTTGCTTTCTTCACGCTCAACCTGCATAACTTCCACGATCTGGGCTACCTCTTCATCCATCGCTCCTATAATACCTATCATGATTATACCATCCTTTTTCTTTAAATATTATGTACTTATTTACTCTTTTCTGGCTCTATACTCATAAATTCGCACTAACATTATTATACTAACACAGTAAATCTTTCTATTCAACTTCTTAAATTATATACCCTTATTTTATTATATCTGAAGTATAGTAATAAAAAATATATATTATATCATAATCATTAAAAAACATTTATTAATATACTCAATAAATAATTCTTAATATGACAGCCCCTTAAATAATCCCACCTCTATTTAATTCCCGCTTTACAATTCATATAATCCTCTCTTGTATGTTATCCTTTATAATGTTAAGATGTAAAGGTCTCAAGTTCAAAAGTCTTATTGTGCAGGCACGAAAGACTTTTTGACCTTTTGCACCTTACATCATGTTAATATATAACGATGTAAATAATTAATATCTAATATACAGAAAGGCGGAATATAATTATGAAGTATACAACAAAAGGCGTGTGCTCACGTTCTATAGAATTTGATGTAGTTGATAATAAAGTTACTGGTGTTAAGTTTGAGGGAGGATGTTCTGGTAATACACAGGGCGTTGCTGCTCTTGTTGAAGGCATGGATGTCAACGAAGCTATCAAGCGTATGAAAGGTATTAAGTGCGGTTTTAAGCCAACATCATGTCCTGACCAGCTTGCCAATGCACTTGAGCAGTATCTTGCAAAAGCTAACTAAAATTATACCTGCGGAATGGAGATAATATGGGTTCAGTAAGCCGTTTCAAAAGAATATATATAGAAATTACAAGCACCTGCAACCTGAAGTGTTCGTTCTGTCAGGAAACAAAACGTCCACCTCACTTTATGTCGATTGAAGAATTCGGACATATTCTTGATGAAGTCAAGCCGTATACGAATTACATTTATCTGCACGTAAAAGGTGAACCTATGCTGCATCCTGAACTTGAAACTATTCTTTCAATGTGCAGTGATGCCAATATGACAGTCAACTTAACGACTAATGGAACTCTGCTTTATAAGAAGCTTGACACACTTATAAAGCAGCCTGTACACCAGATAAATGTATCTATGCACAGTGCTGATGACAACGACTGCATAGATATGGACAACTATATTAATGAGCTTTTTTATTCCTGTGAAGAGATATTAGAAAAGACAGAAACCGAAATATCCCTGCGACTATGGAATACCAAAAAAGAACCAACACTTTTTAATAAGCGCAACTGTACAATAAAAAGACATTTATATGTCAATGTCCAAAGTCCTTTTGAATGGCCTGAGCTTAACAGCACTTACTGTAATGAGCGCGGCTTCTGTCAAGGGCTTAGAACACATATCGCTATACTAAGCGATGGCACTGTAACTCCATGCTGTCTTGATGGCAACGGTGTTATGAAGCTTGGCAATATATTTGACACCCCGCTTAAGGATATTCTTGAGTGTAAACGAAGTGTCGAATTCATCAAAGGTTTTCATAATAAATACGCTGTAGAGCCTTTATGTAAGCATTGCAGCTTTAAGGAAAGATTTGCACATAAAATGTAAGCACCTCATATGAGTGCGCGGAAATGAGGATTAATAATGAAGAAAATAGTACTTACCGGCGGTGGAACTGCTGGTCATGTAACACCTAATATAGCTCTGCTTCCAAGCCTTAAAGAGGCTGGATATGAAGTATTCTATATTGGTTCATACAATGGAATTGAAAAAAGTCTGATTGAAAGTCTTGATATACCTTACTATGGAATATCATCCGGAAAGTTAAGAAGATATAAGAGCTTTAAGAACCTTACCGACCCTTTCAGAGTTATTAAAGGTTACTTTCAGGCAAGAAAGCTTATGCGCCGCATTAAGCCTGATATAGTATTTTCAAAGGGTGGCTTTGTGTCTGTTCCTGTTGTACTTGCAGCGGGTCATAAGCACATTCCCGTTATAATACATGAATCCGATATGACACCTGGACTTGCCAACAAGATAGCCATGAGAAAAGCAACACGTATATGCTGCAACTTTCCTGAAACTATCAAGTATCTTCCTAAAGATAAGGCCGTCCTTACAGGTTCTCCTATAAGACAGGAGCTTCTTCTTGGCAACAAGCTCGCCGGACTTGAATTATGTAACTTCACACCAGATAAACCTATTATTATGGTTGTTGGCGGAAGTACTGGTGCTGTCCATGTAAATGAAGCTGTAAGAAAAATTCTTCCTGAACTTTTAAAGAAGTTTCAGGTTGTACACCTTTGTGGAAAAGGCAAAACAGATGCTTCACTTAATAATATTAATGGTTATGTGCAGTTTGAATATATCAGCGAGCAGATGCGTGACCTCTTCTCCATAAGTGATATTGTCATATCAAGGGCAGGCGCTAACTCTATATGTGAACTGCTTGCTTTAAAGAAGCCTAATCTTTTAATTCCGCTATCTGCTAATGCAAGCCGTGGCGACCAGATACTTAATGCAAAGTCCTTTAAAGAACACGGATATTCAAGTGTTATATTTGAAGAAGACCTTACACCTGAGTCTCTTTTAAATGCTGTTAATGAACTGTATGAAAACAGACACTCTTACATTAACAATATGGCAAAGAGCAAAGAAAGCAATGCCATACCTATAATTATGGAACTTATAGAGCAGTGTTCTCTTCATTCTTAAGTTACATTTTTATCTGGTATTATACAATGATGTCGGGGTCAAAATTCCCCAACTTTGATGCCTACGGATTGTTCCGTGATACACAATCCTACAATTAAAAAATTATATATAAAGCGCCTGCTATACCGTATATAGATAATATAGCTATGCCAGACCTGTGGCATGTTACCGGGGATAGGAATTACACCATATATCAGCAGCTTCCTGATACTTCAGCTATTGTTATAACGTATAATGTTAAAGCAGGCGCTAGTTTTTCTACTCCACAAAATATGCATCAGGATTGACAGGTTCTCCATATTGTGTGAGCTTAAAGTACACTCCAGGACCTTCTTCTATATAATATGCACTAGGGCTTGCCACGGTACCTATAAGCTGGCCTGCAACAACTTTATCACCTTTTCTTAGATTAACATTTTCTATAAGACCTGTTGTTGTTTCATATCCATTACCGATTGAAACTGTCACTGTTGTGCCAGTCTCTGAAAGTTCTGCAACGTCTGTGACTATTCCAGAAGCCGCAGCTCCTACATTAGTTCCTACTTCTGAGCTTATAATAATTCCAGGACTGCATTTGTATACACCAAGGCTCTTAAAAAGCACAGTTTCATCCATACTGTAATCAAGAGTAATATGTCCTAATACCGGCCATGCAAGCTTATTGCTCTCATCAAAAGAAAAGCTCTTCATAGCCTCCGCCATAACCTCCTCTGATGACATTGTTGGTGGAACTGTAGGTTCTTCTGTCACATTTTCCTTATCAGCCTTATCTGCAACTGTTGTGCTTTCAGTTGCAGATATATCGATGTCCTCTGCCATTCTGCCTCTTGCATTGGCCTCCTGTAGTATTTCTTCTGTACCCAGCTCATCTATCTCATCGGTTATATCTTCTGTTTTTATCGCAACATTCTCTTCTGTTTCATTCAGATTGACTATGTTATTATTGCCCCCTCTGTTGGCATTGACACTTTTTATGACTGAAACAACACCAATAATAAGCGCTGCAATTATTCCCAGTGAAATAACTGTAGACACAATCTTTACTGTATTCTTTTTACGCTTATCCATATTAACCTCCATTCTGCACATATAATGCACAATATAATAACCAAGCTGCTCACTACACTTATGCACTCATTGCTTGTGATGTTAATATGTTTTCCACTTATTCTGTTACTTATTCATATATATTGGGGATTATTTAAGATTGTTAAAAATTTACTACTGTTAATCAGTTATCAACTGATTTTAATTCATATAAAAACCTGATTTTATTATTATGATGTAATGGAGCAAAATATCAGAAAAGCCGTTTATGCTTGCATAATCAGGCATTGGACTTTTAGCCCCGCCTTGCAGGCCTAAGAACACTTCCACTTTCTTAAGCCTCCGGGCATTCTACCTATAATCTTAAAGCCAAAAACACTCAGCTTTTCGTTATCTTTTTCTGATACAACTCGTTTTATGCACACTATTATGAGTCGAAATATCTCATCTTAGCTTCTGCTCTTGCTCTCTTTTCCATATTCTCTACGGCAGCATTAGACTCCCCATACATAGAGCCTAAGTTATTAGCCATCTTATTCTTACATCTTTCGCAAAATCTTCCTGATTTTATTGATACTCCACATCTCTCACATGTAATTCCGATAGACGAACCCTCAGTTATCATAAGTCTTTCCTGTCTTATCCACTGTTCTATCTGCCTTGCACTTACATCACATTCCTCTGATACTTCGTTGATAGTTGCTGCCGGATGCTCATCTATATATTCCTTAACATCCTGAAACTTGTCCTCCATTCTTTCCACACAATTAGGGCATAAATTACGATAAGGTCCTGATCCACCTACAAAATTAAATAACCTTCCACACATTTTACAGTTTCTTACTTCCATAATATCCTCCAATCCAGCATATTGTCACTTCTTCTGTCTATATTCATATATGTATACAATATCAATTCCCACAAATGTATAACCCTATATAAAAGCCGCTGTCATTAATTCTACAACCCGCTGTCTGCAACATCCAAAAATCAGTAAGCCCTAGAAACCATTCCCTATACACAATGTTATTGCATATACATTGTCTGTACCATACTCTTTAAGACACTTTGCACATGCATCTATAGTCGCTCCCGTTGTATATATGTCGTCAACAATCAATACTTTATTATATCTTATACCATTATAATATATTTGAAAAGCATTTTGAAGATTTTTAACTCTTTCTATGTTATTAAGTTCCTTCATAGGGGTTGTTTTCTTAACACGGATAATATAATTCTCATCGACTGGTATATGGAGTTTCTTTGAAAGGCTGCATGCAATAAGCCCTGCCTGATTATACCCTCTCTGCCTGTACCTTTCCTTGTGTATCGGAACAGGAATAATAACATCCGGCTCCCACATATTTATAACTATGCCACACTCCCTTGCAATCTCAGCAGCATACACATCTGCATACTCCCTTTTATTGCGGTACTTAAATCTGTATATGGACTGCTTTATGCCATCTGAATACTCATACAGGCTTATTGCCTGGTCGTATAAATGCCTTGTTTTCGTGCAGTCAGTGCAGTAATCTCTGTCATTATCCTCCAGTGCCTTACCGCACTTTATACAGGTTGGTTCCTTAACATACTTTATGTTATCATAACACCAAGGACATATATCCAGTCTTTTTCCACCTCTTATCACTCTCGGTTTTGAACAAATCGGACATGCAGGTGGAAATACAGCATCCTCTATGCCGTTTATTATATTTTTTATTACATTTTCTGCACCTTTATACGATGCACTATCTCCCTTAATACTAAGTATATCCCCTTTATTTTTCATTAATCCCCCATTAAGTTATACTCATTGCTAATATGCTATTAATTATTAAAACTCCATCCCCTGTGCCAGCTCACGTATACGCATATCAAGTGAGGTATATCTTCTGGCATCTGACTCATTGGCTGCCATCTGCATAAATATATCCTCCTCGCCTATCATACACACGCACTTTCTGGCTCTTGTGATGGCTGTATACAGAATATTGCGGTTCATAAGCATCCTTGGTCCTGTATACATAGGAATAATAACTGCCGGATATTCACTTCCCTGCGCCTTGTGCACAGTTATCGCATACGCAAGTTCAAGCTCGTCAAGATTATCAAAGCTGTACTCCACATATCTTCCATCTTCAAACCTGACAGTCATACTTTTGTTAAATGGAACTATCTCCTTAACTATTCCCGTATCACCGTTAAATACTCCACTGCCCTGTTCAATAACAATTCCGTTATTATTTCTTTTCATCCAGTCAAGCTGATAATCGTTTTTTATCTGCATAACCTTATCGCCTTCCCTGAAAAGCGTATCGCCATGCTTTTTCTCCATCTTTGCCGCACTTGCTGGATTAAGATATTCCTGAAGGACTGTGTTAAGCCTCTCTACCCCGACCGCCGACTTTCTTGATGGCGTAAGCACCTGAATTTCACTTACGTCCGCATCCACATACTTAGGAAGCTTCTCTTTCACAACAGTCTTTAATGCAGCTATTATCGCCTCAGCACCATGTCTGTGTATAAAAAGAAAGTCCTTGCTGTACTTATTAAGTGTAACCTGTTCTCCTTTATTTATCCTGTGCGCATTGGTTATTATTTCACTTTCTGCCGCCTGTCTGAATATTTTTTCGAGCTTTACGACATTAAAGCACTCAGAATATATAATGTCCTTTAACACATTTCCGGGACCGACACTTGGAAGCTGGTCAACATCCCCGACAAGTATAAGTCTTGTTCCTACAGGAACCGCTTTAAGAAGCGCATTCATAATATTAATATCAACCATTGACATCTCATCGACTATGATGACATCCGCCTCAAGAGGATTTTCCTGATCCCTGTTAAAATGCATACCAAGCCCCGCTGATGCACTTCGTTTTTCACCATCAAGCTCTGCAAGCCCACTACCTGCTATCTCAAGAAGTCTGTGAAGTGTCTGTGCCTCCACACCACAGGTTTCTGTCATACGCTTAGCCGCCCTTCCCGTCGGTGCAGCAAGCCTTATATCAAGTCTTTCCATCTCAAAATACTTGATTATGGCATTAATAGTAGTCGTCTTTCCTGTACCGGGACCACCTGTGATAATCACAAGTCCATTAAGTGCAGCATCAACAACCGCCTGCTTTTGTATATCGTCAAGCTCTATATTTTCTGTTTTTTCAATATCAGCAATTCTTTCATATACATTTTCAACATTCTCATCACACTGTATATTAAGTTCAAGCAGATTTTTCGCTACATTCTGCTCCATACGGTAATACATCGCCGAATATACATTCCACTGGTTATGCTCATCCTCATCTGTGGTATCAGAATTATCCTCTGCCACATTTTTCTTGATAACAATCTTCTTATCTATGGCAAGGTCACTTATAAAATGTTCATAATCTTCTATCTTAACATCTAAAAGCTGCTCTGCCTGAGTCTTTAACATATCATATGGCAGGTATGTATGCCCCTGTAATGTCGCCTGATTAAGACAATACAACATACCGCTTTTTATTCTGAAGTCCGAATTACCTTTAATTCCGACCTTCGTTGCAATAGCATCTGCTTTTTTAAAGCCTATACCCTCAATATCATCTGCAAGCCTGTATGGATTATCTGTGATAATCGTGTATATGCTGTTGCCGTATTTTTTGAATATTTTGTTAGCAAGATTCATCTGGATGCCATAATCCTGAAGATACATAACAGCCTTTCTGGTATCTCTCTTACCAGCATACTGCTGCGCTATATCCATCGCCTTGTTATAACTTATTCCTTTAATGCCTGCCAGACGTTCTGGTTCTTTGTCAAGCACCTCAAATGTCTGCTCACCGAATTCTTTAACTATTCGTTCAGCCATCTTTGCGCCTATACCCTTGATTGCACCAGAACTCAGATAACGCTTTACAGACTCCGCATCCGTAGGCGTTTTGAACTCATAAGAAGTTATCTTAAACTGCATTGTATAGTATGATGGATGTTTTACAAAATCTCCATCCGCAGCTATAAATTCACCTGTGTCAACACTGCTTAAAGTGCCAACACAGGTAACATCTTCACCTTTGTATTTTATTTCAAAAACTGTGTAGCCATTATCCTCATTACGAAAGATAATATTCTCTACAAAACCTTCTACATACTTAACAGACTCGTAATCCAATCTGCTTTTCCTCTCTTTATAACTTTTTATATAAGCTATGCCTCGTCCACTGAATAGTTACGTTTCATCTGCTCATAAAGTGTCTGTGCTATGCCAAGTCCCTTTCCATTGTTAGTTTCTGTAAATAACTGGGCATAATTCTTAATCATTTCATCACCGAAGTAGCTTCCAAGTGTGCTCATGGCAGAATCTGAATCTCCTCCTATAGAAGCCATACTGTTAAACAGTGATGTGCTGCTGTCATCATCGTCTGAATCTATCTTAGCCATCTTTTCCATTGACTTAAGCATCTGCTCTACAAAGTAACTTTCAAAGTCCTTGCACACACTCATAAGCTCATCATCTGATGCCTTTGAAAAGTCTGTGCCTGTTATCTTATCAGTAAGGTCTGATGAAGTTTTATCATATGTATCCGCATAACTTGTATTAATACCTGTCATATAATCCATAATAATCTCCATTCCTGCAAATGCATAGGCTTAATTACCTCTTAAGTGCGTTTGCCTGCTCCATCATAGTATCAGTTGTTGTTATAGCCTTAGAGCAGAGTTCGTATGCTCTCTGTGCTGTTATAAGGTTAACCATCTCTGTTGCAACTTCAACATTAGATGCCTCAAGATAATTCTGTCTTAACTCACTCTTCTTGCCAACATCATCTGTTTCCTCATTAAGTGGAATACCAGATGCATCTGTTTCTGCAAGATAAGTGCCTCCAAGCTTCTCAAGACCTGATGGGTTAGTGAACTGGAAAAGTCCTATCTTAATTCCGATATTCTCAAGATTACCATCATCACCCGGATACTGGATATTACCTTCCTTATCAACCTTTACCTTTGATGCATTATAATCATCTGTAAGTACTATTGGCTGTCCATCTGTACTTAATACAGGATAGCCATCTGCCGTACATAACATCATACCTTCTGTTGCTGTTGAGAAATAAAAGTTACCATTACGTGTGTATACTGTATCTCCGTTCTCATTCTGTACTGCAAAGAAGCCATCACCATTAATAGCAAAGTCTGTTGAACTTTCACTCGCATTCATAGCGCCCTGTGTATAATGAGATGTAACCGATACTACTCTTGAACCAAGTCCAACCTGTGCAGATACTGGCTTATTTTCTCCATTGGCTGATGTTGTCTTCGCCTGAAGATTCTGATATAATAATGACTTGAATTCTGTTGATTCTGACTTATAACCTACTGTATTAACATTAGCAAGGTTATTCGATATTGTATCTACACTTGTCTGCTGCGCCATCATACCCGATGCAGCAGTCCATAATGATCTCATCATAGTGCTTATTCCTCCTGATTATCATACAAAGCAATTATACTTTATATATATTTTGTACGATATATAAACATTTTAATATATGACGTCTTAAGCTTAATTTAACTTCATCTCTTCCTTCCGGAATTCACCTAAAACACAACAACTACTTAAATACGTGGCACAATTCACTTCCGCCACACACAGCCTGTTGCAGCTACACATAAATGTGAGCTTACCAAGGCTGATATTTATGAATTAATCTGCATTATAAAGCTGTCCATTATAAACAGGATCTACAACTCAGATATGCCGACCATCTTTCCTAACATCTCATCTATGGCGTTGACAATCTTCTGATTACTTTCATACTCTCTGGATATATTAATCATATCGACCATTTCTGTCACAACATTAATATTAGATGCCTCAATATATCCCTGATTAACTGCTGCTGTGGAATCAGTTGTAACTGCTCCGTCAACTGCCCTATAGAGATTCTCACCATAAGCCTCTATGTAGTTATAATCTTCAAAATCAACAATTCCAAATGTATCTACATACTGTCCATCCGCATATATACCTCCTGTCGAATCGACTGTAAGCTGCGATACATCTGTAGGAAGTTGTATAGGGTTGCCGCCTTCACCCAATACATAATCACCATCCTTGGTAACCAGATAACCCTCCTGATTCATCTGGAAAGATCCATCCCTGGTATAAAGTGTTGATGTTTCACCTGCTTTATTAGTAAATGAGATAGAGAAAAATCCCTGTCCTGAAAGTGCGAAATCGTAATCGCTGTCTGTGTTTCTAAGGGAACCCTGATCCCAGCTTCTGTATGTTTCTCCTATCTTTGCACCAAGACTCATGCTGCCTATACTCTGATTCATATAGCCAACTGTAGCATCATTAATCTTAATTCCGTATACAGAATCAAAGCTCTGTGTTGTAACGCCTTCCTTCTTATATCCGGTTGTTGTTGCATTTGCAAGATTATTCGACACTATATCAAGTCTTCTCTGCTGATTCACTAATCCTGTGTAAGCAGTATATAAACCTCTTACCATACCTGACCTCTTTTCCTAATCTTCTCTGTAACCTGCAAGGAATTCTATGAACTTACCTGTTCCTATGGCAACTGCTGTCATAGGGTCTTCTGCTGTCATAGTGTTAATTCCTGTCTTTGATTCTATAAGTTCTTCTAATCCTGAAAGGAGACTTCCTCCACCTGTAAGAACGATACCTCTGTCTGCGATATCTGATGCAAGTTCTGGTGGTGTCTTCTCTAACACACTGTGAACTGCCTCAACTATCTGTGATGTAGCTTCCTTTAAAGCTTCCTCTGTCTCTTCTGAAGTTACCTCAACTGTCTTTGGAAGACCTGTAACAAGGTTACGTCCTCTTACATTCATCTTAACAACCTCTGGACGTGGATAAGCTGAACCAATCTTTATCTTAATATCTTCTGCTGTTCTTTCACCGATAAGAAGATTATGCTTCTTTCTCATATATCTTACAAGTGCTTCATCAAAGTCATCACCTGCAATCTTGATAGAAGTACTTACAACTGTACCTCCAAGTGAAATAACAGCGATATCTGTAGTACCACCACCAATATCAACTATCATATTACCGCAAGGTCTTGATATATCAATACCTGCACCGATAGCTGCTGCTATAGGTTCCTCAATAATAGCAACCTCTCTTGCACCTGCCTGAAGAGTTGCATCCTCAACTGCCTTCTTCTCTACTTCTGTAACACCAGAAGGCACACATACACTTATTCTAGGCTTCTTAAGCATTCTTCTTCCGATAGCCTTCTGGATGAAGTACTTAAGCATCTTCTCTGTAACTGTATAATCTGAAATAACGCCCTGACGAAGTGGTCTTACCGCCACGATATTACCAGGTGTTCTACCAAGCATCAGACGGGCTTCCTCGCCGATAGCCTTAATCTTATTAGTATCTCTGTCAAATGCGACAACTGAAGGTTCCTTTAAAACAACGCCCTTACCCTTTATATATACAAGAATACTTGCAGTACCCAAATCGATTCCAATATCAGTTGATAACATCTTTTCTCCTCCTAAATCTTCAACTTTCTATCTCTGTTATCGTCAATTATGTCTAATCTGCATATTAATATTGTCTTAATTATAATTCCACTATGATACCTACGGATTGTTCCGTGCTGCGCACTCCCACAATCCCCCAATATTCACATATCATGGGACTATCATCTCACTTTTATGCTCATATTGGGTCGGGTCACAAGGTCATTCACCCACCTATAAGCAGGCTCATGTGGATTTAGGCCTTTTGCCCCTGGTATCATTATATAAACATATGCAAATAAATGTATCTCATTAATATATTAGCAATAAAAAATACTTTTCATAGCTAATCAACATTATATACATAAATAAGGAATTTTAAAAGTACTTAATGAGAAAAAATATAATTTTTTTATAAATATTGGTATTTAGGGATGGCATTGATAAGTGACTAACGGACGATTTGACCTCCTTGTCAAATCGTTGCTGAGAACTAAAGGAAAGTATAAGAAGCAGCACAGACAGACATAATAAAGCTACACGTAGCTGGCATCGTTGATGTATACCAGCTACGTGTAGCTTTATTAAGTCGTCCGTTCGCCAACATTATAATTATGAATGTATACTAAACGCCCCTATATTTTAAAGATACTTCTTAAGTGCATCAACCTTATCTAACTTCTCCCAAGGAAGGTTAATATCTGTACGTCCAAAGTGACCATAGCTTGCTGTCTGCTTGTAGATAGGTCTTCTTAAGTCGAGCATCTTAATAATTCCATTTGGTCTTAAATCAAAGTTCTCTCTGATGATTTCTACAATCTTCTCATCGCTTAACTTACCTGTGCCAAATGTGTCAACGCAGATAGATGTTGGATGTGCAACACCGATTGCATATGAGAGCTGGATTTCGCATCTGTCAGCAATACCTGCTGCAACTAAGTTCTTAGCTACATAACGTGCTGCATATGCTGCTGAACGATCAACCTTTGTGCAGTCCTTACCAGAGAAAGCTCCACCACCATGTCTTGCAGCTCCACCGTAAGTATCTACGATAATCTTTCTGCCTGTAAGACCTGAATCTCCGTTAGGTCCACCTATAACGAAACGTCCCGTTGGATTGATAAATATCTTAGTATCAGCATCTACCATAGCTGGGTCAACAATTGCATCAATAACATACTTCTTGATATCTTCGTGAATCTGTTCCTGTGATACTTCTGGTGCATGCTGTGATGATACAACGATTGCATCAAGACGGATTGGCTTATTGTTTTCATCATATTCAACTGTTACCTGAGTCTTTCCATCTGGTCTTAAGTAGCTTAATGTGCCGTCCTTACGAACCTTTGTGAGCTGCTTAGAAAGCTTCTGTGCAAGCGCTGCTGAGTATGGCATATATTCTTCTGTTTCATTAGTAGCATAACCAAACATCATACCCTGATCTCCAGCACCAAGGTCGTCATCTTCTTTATCAATGCCTTCCTTAGCTTCAAGTGCCTTATCAACACCCATAGCTATATCTGCAGACTGCTTATCAAGTGCAACCATAACAGCACAAGTGTTACCATCAAATCCCTTTTCTGAACTGTCATAACCTATCTCAACAACTGTATCACGTACAATCTGTGGAATATCAACATTTGCCTTTGTTGTAATCTCACCCATTACCATAACGAAACCTGTATTTGTAAGTGTTTCGCATGCAACTCTTGAATATGGGTCCTGCGCATAAAGTGCATCAAGTACTGCATCTGATATCTGGTCGCAGATTTTATCTGGATGTCCTTCTGTTACTGACTCTGAAGTAAATAATCTTTTTTCCATTGTGTTAGTCATTCTCCTTCTCTTAAAATAAACTTCCATGTTACTAAGTATCTCCGATTATGCCTGATATAACACACCACAAAGCATAATTCGACATGCTTATATCCTAATTCCGTATGGATGCATAATTATAATTTAAATTGTATGTCCGTTTTTTACATACATTTATATATATCTATGCATAGAAAAAGGTCCCTTGAAGGGACCCGAAATCTGCTTCGAAATCCTCTCATTGTTCGAATAATCTCGCTCAGGTTGGCACCTTCCTTTCTCATATATAAATGTGATACGGATATAAACATGAATTCATATCCACACATCACTTATAAGGGGTTGCCGGGCTTCTCAGATCCTATGTATCTCCACCGCTCTAAATAAGGGATATAATCATATATTCATTTATGACTACGCTGGCAAAACCTTTGACAGCCAGACTCATCTGCGTACATTAATATACCTCAAATGTCACTTAACCGCCTTGATATCTGACATACCATATAGCTGATAATCCGTCAGATAATCACACCATCCGTAATCTACCACAGATATTACACAATATATTCTTCTACGTCAAGTAGAATTGACTTTTTACATTATTAATTTTATAATTATTTTATATTTAATTTAACGTGATACTGACAGGACATAAAGATAAAAATGTTTTAAAACCATTTACTTTTTACAGCAGGTGGGCATTTTCTTTTTTATCGTATGTATCTAAAACAGGAGGTTTTTATGAACGACATTACTATATTTATATTTGATGCGCAGGCTGGAATGAAGCTTTCGCGAGACATTATACTAAGCGATGGCTCTATGCTTGCACCTAAAGATACTGTACTTACACCGTCACTTATTGCAAAGATATCAAGTCTGCATGTGCTTGAAATAAACATTTATAATGAAGAAGAAGATTCCGCTTCGCAGGCAGAAAGAAATGCGGCTTCAATCAATGCTGATAAGGAAAATACCAATTATTATGAAAAGGTGCGCAATTCTGAGGAATACAAACATTTTGAATCAGAATACAACCATAATGTTGACTCTGTAAAAGATAACCTTAATTCATTTCTGACATCGGATGAGTCTATAGATACTGACTCAATGGTATCGGATACTATGAACATATTTTCCGAAGCCCGCAACTCTTTACAGATGTTTGATATGCTTCATGCTATGCGAAATAAAGATGACATTACATATGTCCACTCAGTCAATGTCGCCCTCATAGCTTCTATCATTGGTAAATGGCTTAACTTTAGTGAGGAAGATATTAAAATTCTTACTCTTGCTGGACTTCTTCACGATATAGGTAAGCTTCTTGTACCTGATAAGATTCTTAATAAGCCCGGTGCGCTCACTGATAATGAATATGAGATTATGAAACATCACGTTAATCTCGGGTATGAGCAGATTAAGGATAAAGCCCTTCCACTTCCTGTTAAGGAAGCAGTTCTTTTGCACCATGAAAAATGTGATGGAAGCGGTTATCCTTTTGGGCTCAAAAGTAACGACATTCCTGTTATTGCAAAGATTATTGCTATTGCAGATGTTTATGATGCCATGACTGCCGCACGCATATACCGTGCATCTATATGCCCGTTTGAAGTTGTTAAGATGATGTATCAGGATGCTTTCACTAAGTTTGACCCTGTATATGTCGTTCCATTTCTTAAAAATGTAGTAGCTTCTTACATTGGAACTAATGTCAAGTTATCCGATGGCCGCACAGGAAAAGTTGTTCTTATCAATGACAACGCACTCCACCAGCCTATAGTGCAGTGTGTGGATGAATATGTTGACCTTTCTAAAACCAGCGGACTTAATATTGTTTCGCTTTTGTAATTTAAGATTGTCGTGAGAATAGTATTTTGTTTATATACTATAAATATTGGGGCTTAATGACGTTTTGTTTGTGTAATTTAGAATATTGAACAAGTATGTCCTCGTTAGAAAATCAGATTTTTTATAATCTATTGAAACGTATCTTAAGTACAAACAAATTATTTTTGTGCATTTTTCTGTACCTGCTCATTTGTAGTTATAAAGGTATGAGTTTAGTAATGATTTTTAAAATATAGCTTCGGATAATAAAAAATAACTAACACACACTTATATGCCAGAAGGTGTTTCAATGATAAAGCTTAACGCATTATCATTGAAACACCTTCTGGCATATAAGCAGATTTTTACTATTCTTAATTCCAATGCAACAGTATCATAAACGAGCGCCGCTTGTTCTAACATGCTGACTTTTAACTTCTACTGATTGCAATGTTCTTCTTTCCTAATTCCCACAAACGCACTTATCCCCGGAAATACTGCTGCTGCTCCGAGCTCATCTTCTATTCGTAACAGCCTGTTATACTTCGCAACACGCTCTCCTCTTGATGGTGCGCCTGTCTTTATCTGCCCCATATTAAGGGCGACCGCCATATCTGCTATTGTTGTATCCTCTGTTTCTCCGGAACGATGGCTTGATATGGCTGTGTAACCGGCACGATGTGCCATCTTAACTGCTTCAATCGTTTCCGTAAGAGTTCCTATCTGATTAAACTTTATAAGAATAGAATTGGCACAGCCTGACTCTATACCCTTCTTAAGTCTTTCTGTATTCGTCACAAACAAGTCATCACCAACAAGCTGTATACGGCTGCCAAGTTTGTCTGTGATATACTTCCATCCTTCCCAATCTTCCTCGTTAAGTGGGTCTTCTACTGATATCAGAGGATATTTGTCGACAATTTTAGAGTAATAATCGACAAGTTCCCTGCTATTACGCTTAATATCGCCAGTTGGATTGACTGTGTCCGGCAAATCAGGAGAAACTATCTTATCCGGTTTATCTACATTTTCTGTACCATTATCAGATGAATTCCTGCACGAACATAAGCTTCTGTTATATGATGCCTGATACTCTCTTGGAAACTCATATAATCCGCTTTCTGCATTGTAAAGCTCTGAAGCTGCGGCATCCATCGCAAAGTATATATCCTTTCCCGGTTCATAACCTGCCGCCCTGACTGCCTCCATAAGAAGCTCAAATACTTCAAATGCATCAGCCACATCTGGCGCAAAGCCACCCTCATCACCTACAGTAACCGCATATCCTTTCCTTGATAATATATCCTTTAACGAATGAAACACCTCTGTTCCCATACGGAGTGCTTCACGAAAACATTTTGCACCTGCCGGAACTATCATATATTCCTGAAAGTCACTTCCAACCGCATGTCTTCCACCATTGATGATATTCATCATAGGAACTGGAAGAGTTGTTGCCGCATTTCCACCTATAAACTTGTACAGAGGCATATGAAGTGATGCCGCCGCTGCCCTTGCACATGCTATTGACACAGCAAGAATAGAATTAGCACCAAGCCTTGACTTATCCTTTGTTCCATCCTCTTTTATCATTGCATTATCAATCCCGAAGGTATCAGAGGCATCCATCGCAAGAACTGTATTATTAAGTTCAACATTTATATGGTTGACTGCCTTAAGCGTGCCCCTGCCAAGATACCTTTTCTGGTTCATATCTCTTAACTCAACCGCTTCAAATGCGCCTGTTGATGCTCCACTTGGCACCATTCCGTGTCCAACTGTTCCATCAGCAAGCAGCACCTGTGCCTCCACAGTAGGATTGCCTCTTGAGTCAAGAATTTCCCTTCCTATAACTTTTCTTATCTCCAGCTTTCTATGCTCCATAAGTCTGTGGGCTGTAACCCCCTCCTTAGGGATACACGGATTGTCAAGACAGCCCGCAACTATCCCCTCACTATAAGCATCCGATGCTGGCGAACAGTATCTTTCTGCCATCGGCTCATTCATAGGCACACCTCCCGCAAAATTGGATAACGTGTACTTAGAAGAGACATTTTCGTTATAATTATTGTCAGTAGTGTTGTGTGAATTATGCTGCGAACTGCTGCTATTGTTTTCTGAATTATATTGCATAAGTAGTATTCCTCCTGTCAATTACTGGACAAGTGTCCATCCGGCTCAACCTGATACCAATTAATAAATGTATTAAACACATTTAAAAATATAACTCTGACTATTGATGCCTTTAATTTATATAGTTGGCAGAACATTATTAAAATATACTTAAATACATATATATTTTGCTGATGATTTGTTGTGATATATCGTTATTGTAAATGATGTGCGTATTTTTCCTTAGTCGCCATACCTCCACGTATATGACGCTCCTTCTTGTTAATATCAAGTATTTTACGCACTCTCGCCGCAAGTTTTGGATTAATCTCTAAAAGTCTTGTGGTAACATCTTTATGCGCTGTGCTCTTGCTGACTCCAAACTGCTTTGCAGCCTTTCTTACGGTTGCATTGTTATCTATTATGTAATTGGCAATATCAATAACCCTTTCTTCAATATAAGTTTTCAAAAATAAAAACCCCTGCATATCTGTTTGTACAGTTTATGCAGGGAATGGGAAAATATTCTGTTTGATTGTATTTGATTATGTAATAGATGTTAAATTGAAAATTTTCGCTGCTAAATGCCTGCTGAAGATTGCTCTATTGCTTGATAATTAATGTAATTGTTATAAATGAGTAAATTTAAAATATTGTACAATTATATCCGCTTTAGAAAAACATATTTTGCGTAATCTATTGAAATGTATCTCAAGCACAAACGAAAACAACTTATTTTTGTGCATTTTTCTTCATATGCTTATTTATAGATAATTATTTAACACCTAAATTACACATAATGCATGAAATATATCTATTTTATTTACGACTTAACTTCTACAACTATAATTGAGTCACTTAAAAAATGCTGAAAAATAAGTTGTTTTTGTTTATTCCTTAGATATATTTCAATATATCATAATTTACTCTTTGTCTACCCTACACTCACGGACCCTCGCTTTCGCGCTCTTTCGTCCTGCTTCGCAGCCGCTTCCTTTTCTTTTGTGCTCATTATATCATGCAAAATATGTTTTATGCGAAATGTACAATATTTAAAATTGTTATATATTATCTTACGCAAGTTCTTCTCTAAGCACACTTAACAGTCCTTCACATCCAGCTTTTACATCTCTGTAGGTTGCCTCGAAATCTCCCGTGTACCAAGGGTCTGCAACATCCATACCAGAGCCTGCAAATGTGAGCAGCTTATATATTTTTTCATCAGGGTCGCCACCTGATATACGCTGCATATTACGGATATTTTCTGTATCCATTCCTATAAGGTAATCATATTCCTCATAATCATTCAGTGTCATCTGCACTGCCCTGTGTGGAATAACCGGGATTCCTTCTGCCCTTAGCTTCGCCACAGTTCCATGATGTGGCGGATTACCTATCTCCTCTCGGCTGGTTGCTGCTGAATTAATATAAAAATCATTCTCCAGCCCTGCCTGTTTAACTAAATATGTCATAACGCTTTCTGCCATGGTGCTGCGGCAGATGTTGCCGTGGCAGATGAATAAAATTTTTATCATTGTTTTTCTTCTCCTTAATTTGCCCCGGAATGCCCTGTTTTGCAAGGGTTTCCGGGGTTATTGTGATATGCTCTGAAATTACAGATTGTGGTGAATTAGTGCAGAATGGAGCATATTGTTACTACCTGTTAGTAGTAAAATTGGTAGTAAAAGGGGATGGGTTACTACTAAGGATTTCTTCTATGAATTGTTAGCTCATCTTCATTTATCTTAGTATAATAATCATGTTCTTCAGCAAATTTTACACCTTTTCATAATATTCTATCTTCATATCTGAGTAACGCTCATATATTACTATTCTTCAGTATTGTCCACACTCATCACATTTTCTTTCACAACAATCATTTCGTCCCTATATCTTCTTCCCTTTATGGTTAATCCCCAATATAGCTTTCCTGCATTTTCACTCCAAGAAGAATATATCAAGCCTAAAGCTCGCAACTGATTTAATATTATTTTTATCTGTTGTGAATCATTAAAATACACCATGCATCCAGTTATTGAAGCATATTTTGATTTTATGGCATCGCTAATAGCCGATTCAGTTAAAGAAACATCCATCATTTGTGTTGCAATCACCTTGAATATTTCTGGAAGTTTTTTTTCTATGCTACCACTCCTTCTATAACTACCTGCAGGTGTATAATGATAATCTATTTTTACATCATAATTTTCAAAAGCTACATTTTTAATTTCTGTAAACGAATGCACTGTTTCAATTGCATCATTCAATTTAACTTTCAAATTTTCATTTTCTTCTTGCAATTTCATTATTGTCCTACGTAACGATGCTTCATCAAAATCTGTTCCTCTTTGCCATCCCGGTCTTTCTATTGTTTCTTTTGCAGTCATAATCGAAACTGCCACTTTTCCTACCAATTCATCTGTATTTTTCCATATACTACATAGCCTATTAGTTAATGCTTTTGCTCTAAATGCTTTTAACCGCTCTACTTTATCCGGTTCATTCTCTTTCTTATCATCTGGTAACACAATCTGCTCATCAAGCACAAAAACCAACACTGGAATCTTATTTTTTATGGCATAATCATATTCCATCTCTGTATAGCTAATACCCGTATCCTGATTAATTGAACCATAACGTTGTCCAATTATTAATATATAGTAATCACATAAATCAATAACTTTTTTTATTACTTCAAACTGTTCAACATCAGTCGCAACAAAGGCTTCCATTCCTGCTGGAATACAATCCGCCATTAATAAAATATCCAAAACTTTTTTTCTTTCTTCTACTAAATCTGAATAAGTTGAACTAATAAATACTTGATATTTTCTATTTTGCATTTTTACACATCCTTTTCTTTATAATCTAGCAATATTATACCAATTCATCTTTCTTTTTTCCACAAAAATAACGCCCCAGCCTAAGCAAGAGCGTCATCTCTTTTCCATATTAAACTACCTTAAACATCTTCTGCGACATAGGTTTCTCTTTCTTCTGCTCAACCTCCGCCTGTGCTTTCCTAAACTCTTCCATCCGTTTCAATTCTTCCTCAGCGTCATCGAATCCGATATGAGTGTACACATTCATTGTGACTGATATATCCGAATGCCTCATGAGGTACTGCAGCGTCTTCGGGTTCATTCCTGATTTCGCCATATTCAAACAGTAAGTGTGCCTGCATACATGAGGCGTAATGTTTGGCATCTGTACTCCGTAAATATCATTATATCTACCGACCATATGATTGAATCGGTGTTGCCAATGCATTTCAACAAGTGACATTCCATTATCATCGTAAAACAGGAATCCACTATATCCATCTATGGTTCTCTTCACTTTCGGTGCATTTCTGTCCTCGATGATTGCCTGAAACTGTACTGGTCAAGCTTTTTTGTAACACTTTGTTCAATAAATACCTACCTGTAACGAGCCTCCATTGGTATTAAATAACTATTGCAATACACCCTCTTTGTCCAGTTGGTATCCTGCAATATTATATGCACAGCTTGGTACTCGTTCATAATGCGGTGCTGTTCCAAGTATGTTTCCAATCTCCTTTGCCAGCTTCTGTCTCTGCTTTAATTCCAATGTAAATCTTATTTCATTCTTCATAATATATACCCGCCTTTCTTTATTCGTTAGTACATATATCACTCTAACAGCACAGCATAGCAAGACAATTCGGATTATATTTCTGCGTATTTCGGTACTATCTGGCAAAACAAAATCGGCTTTAGCAATGGTATTCTACAAATATTTTCACATAAACCGAACATGGAAGGTATCCCCCTGTTTAATTCTGCAAAAATTTGCACGAATGGAGCCATCGGTCTTCCGAAAGAAAGGCTGTAGAGATTTGGATACTCCTATGATATTTATCCCTTATTATCTAATCTAATAAATTTATCTACCCTTCTCATCAACTGTAAATAAAATTTAATTATATTCATTACAACCGCTTGAAACAATTAATCTTCATCAAACTTTAAAACCTGCTGTTCCCCATTTGAATTCTTCTTACCACGCACTTTTCTATCCATTTCACCAGCAGTTTTAATTTCAATTTTCACATTAGGGATCTCCAATCCCCAATTATCCCAGCCAACATAGTTATTACGTGCAAATAATTCAATTTTATCTTGCTCTGGAAACATTTTTGTTATTCCTTCAATAACATCAACAGGTTTAACACTATGTGCTCCCCTATGTATTGTAACCATCTGACGAATATTTCTTGCACCCCTTGGTTGTGGGAATTTTCCTTTCTTAAATGCAAGAACAAATTCCGTTTGACTTAGCGTATATCTTCCTGGATTATGTACCATTTTATCCCACACGAATGCTACTGTTTTATATTCAAATCCCCAAGCCTCCCCTAGCTCTATTGAATTTGCCATCTGTGGTCCAGTTGTCCACATAAACAAAATACAATCATCTGCAGCAATAGAATTTACATCTAGCTCTTTTAATTGCTTCAATTTCACAGTAGGATATTTAAAAGATGCTGAACTAATAAAAATTTTCTTTTCAAATCCAACATTTTCATCTTTGATTGTTGACTTATCATACTGCATCTTTCCACCATAATCCCAAGGTGGATCTGCGTAAATAACTTGGTATTTTTTTTCTGGCAACTTAGGATATATATCTTCTAATGGATTAATCTTTGTTCTTTTTTTCTGTTCAACATTATAAATGGAATATGCTGTAACTTCTGAATTTTCTTTCTGAGACATTTATATCATCCTTCCTATATAAAACATAATTATAGGATAATCTATTCTAACTTCAAAGTCAACATTTTTGTGACTTATAATCCGTTGTTTTATAATCAGCACAGCAATAAAATATTTATAAGAGGTGATTTTTATGGTAATAGAGGATTTTGCAAACCGCATCAAAGAACTAAGGCAGCAGCAAGGGTTAAGTCAAGAAAAGTTTGCGTTAAAAATTGATATGGACAGGACTTATTATGCCTCTGTTGAAGCCGGAAAGCGAAATGTATCCATAAAGAATATCAAAAAAATTGCTGATGGCTTTGAAATATCACTTGCGGAACTATTTAAAAACATGTGAGGTATAATATTATGGCAAAAAAGGATTTACAAGGAAGAGATAACTGGCAAACCGAGTCTGGACCTGGTGGAAAAGCTGGTGTTGCAGAACAAAATTTAATATTGGTCTTTAAAGAAGCATTTAAGGGTACAGATTATGTAATCTCAGATCATCCTACCGACTTAAAGCATCTGTATGAAAATGTAGAACTTCCTGCCAAAACAATAACGGCTATATTTAATCCAGACTCAGCAACAATGAAGAATGCTCAAAAACGTGGCTGGGGTGTATCTCCTGATTTTTCGATTACAAATAAAAAAACGGGAAAAATTTTATTTGGTGAAATAAAAAGACAGGATGGCTGGGTTGAAGGCAAAGATCCAAGTGCCGGCCGTGGAAATGCCCACGAACGTATGTGTAAATTATTCACTCCAGGACTTATGAAAGCATACCGCCAAATCAGCAAAATCTCAGATCCTTCAATCTTACCATTTTGGGTTGTTCTTGAAGGTGACATCACAAGAGATCCAAAGAGAAATAGAGAAATTGCTTTTTGGTTTGATGAATATGATAAGAACTATTTTATGTGGAGACCCGGAGCAGATGGAAGTGCTTTAGTTGAGCATTTCAATAAATATCTAAAAAAATTCTTAGATTAATTCATAAGCAGTTCATTATTTTCTCTATAATGAACTGCTTTTTACATTTTCTCCATTTGCTTAATATAATAATTGGAATAATTATCCTCAGAATAAGTTGGATCACTTTCAGAATATCCCTCTTCGAGATTAATTTTACTAAAATTAGAATATAGATTATTATTTTCAATTAATAACCTCATATGAGCAACTGCATTATCCCAAGTATCACAAACACCTCTTACACCACAGAACTGACTTGACTCTCTCTCTTCATACAAAACATATACCATATTCATAGAAAAATCTCCTTTCTCATTTACTCATTTACTCATTTACTCATTTACTCATTTACTCATTTACTCATTTATTATTTTCTTCAAGAGGCAATGCATTAATTGCCTCTCTAATAGCCTGAGATTTAAGCATTCCCGTTTTTTTACAATACAATTCAAGCCTTTGCAATATCGCTTCATCCATTCTAATAGTATATCCTATTTTCTTATTATTATCTCCTTTAGGTCTTCCCATTTTCTTCAATATCATCACCCCCAATAAACATATTATACTTTTTGCGTTACAAAAAGTCAATACTTTGTTAGAACAAATGTTCTATCTTCATTTTCTAACATCGATAATGAATTACATTTAAGTTCTAAAAATAGCAATCACCTTCTAGATAAAATCTCGCTATCTCATATTTTACTTTTTTGAATTATATTCTCTATTTCTTCCTTTATCCTATAATCTTCTGAAAAGAAAATATTACTTTCTACTTTGGGAATTATTATCTCTAGTTCTATTTTATCATCATATTGAAATTCAGAAAATAATTTAATTTCAACACCTTCTGGTTTATATATTCAATATACAGAGCAAATCTCACCAGATAAGTAGTCCCTTACTACCAAGGAATTCTCCCCACACCTTTGCCTTTATCCCGATTCCGCCCATGAGCCTTAGTAGTCGAAAACGTAGTATTTTCAATACTTTCCGCCATATTCTGCCCTGTATTGTCCCATTCTGCGAAGGTATGCATTATCATAAAACTGGAGTGCCGTGGCAGATGAAAAGTACTTTTATCATAATTATAATATCCTTTCATATCAATCCTTTATTCTAACTTAAAAGCAATTATATCATGTTTAAAATAAACCTAAAAATAAAATCTTTAAAACTTCAAATACACAATCCCGTTTCCTTTACTGTATTTAATTTAACCTTCCCCATTAACACACATTTATATATCACTCACTCCCCCAAGACACAAAATGTTCTCATTCTTACCATATTTTCTTCACCATTCCCCCCTACACTATAAATAATCAATAAAACAACTAAACAAAAGAACCAGAGAAAGGATGAATGAATATGATTAATTTAAAGAAGGTAAACAAATCGTGCGTTGCCGCAGTTATACTTGCGATGTGTCTTATGACATCAGGCTGCGGTTCACAGGCAGATACAAATAGCGGCACTGGAAATAGTACCAGTACAACAGTCACTTCAAGCATTACAACAGAGAACACAAATGTAACCCACGCAGATGATGCAGATAATTATAAAACAGAAATAACAGGAGCATTTACTATTACATCGGGCGATGGTACTTCAGTAACACAGAACGGTTCTGTGTATACAATAACACAGGCTGGTGAATATACTGTTTCGGGGCTTTTATCAGAAGGTCAGATTATTGTTGATGCCGCCGATGATGCAGAAGTAACAATTACACTTAATGGCACATCCATCACCTGCTCAACCGGCTCACCTATATACATTAAAAATGCAGATAATGTAAAGATTAAATCTGAAGAAAATACTTACAACTGCGTTGTTGATGCAAGAGAAGAAGCCAGTGACGATGCATCCGATGATGCCGGCAATGCTGCCATATATGCAACCTGCGACCTTAAGTTTGTAGGAAAAGGTGCATTATCAGTAACTGGCAACTACAATAATGGTATTCAGAGCAAGGATGACCTTTCTATTAAAAATGCAACTATAAAAGTTACGGCTGTTAATAATGCAATAAAGGGTAACGATGCTGTTGATATTGAGTCGGGCGAAATAACCGCTATCTCTAAAAAGGGTGATGGCATAAAGACATCTAACAGCAGTCTTTCAAGCAAAGGCAAGCAGAAAGGAATTGTCACAATATCTGGTGGCAATATAGATGTATACGCAGCGTGCGATGGTATTGATGCTGCTTATGGAGTTGATGTATCTGGTGACGGCAATCTTAACATTTATACAGATACTTATTCTGAATACAGTGAAGAGGTTACAGACAGTTCAACAACAAACACAAGCTCTTCTAATTCAGGCAACAGTTCTTCAAACAGCACTGGCTCATCAAAGTCATCTGCCAGCGCAAGTATGATGTCATACACAACAGATGGCACATCAACTTCTGATGTATCTGCTGCTTACACTATAAATACTTCCAGTGACAACAGTTCAGGCATTACTCTGACTGCAGACACTAACAACCAGAACAATGGTAATATGGGCACTCCTCCAGATATGAATAATAATCAGAATAACGGCAGCATGGGCACTCCTCCAGATATGAACAATAATCAGAATAGTTCTGATAGCAATAATAACTCAGGTTTTGGTGGCGGCTTTGGAGGCGGAAATAACGGCAATAAGCCGGGTGATATGAATAACAGCTCTGGCAATTCTACCAAGAAGTCTTACTCTACTAAGGGAATTAAGGCTGACAGCGAAATAACTATATCCGGTGCAACTATTAATATCAGTTCAACAGATGATGGTATCCACGCTAATTCAGACTCAGGCGTGCTTGAAACTGGCGAAGACGGAAAGGGCATAATCACAGTATCAGGCGGTTCTATCACAATATCTACTGGTGATGATGGTATCCACGCTGACAAGGAACTTGATGTAACTGATGGATATATAAATGTTATAACTTCTTATGAAGGTCTTGAAGCTATGATGCTTAATATAAGCGGTGGAAAGGTATATGTATATGCTACTGATGACGGACTTAACGCCTGCACTGGTGATGGCTCTACTACTCCACTTATTAATATCACTGGTGGCTATGTAGATGTTACAACAACTTCCGGTGATACTGACGGTATTGACTCTAACGGTAATTATACACAGTCTGGTGGCATGGTTCTTGTAAAAGGCGGCAGCTCTTCAGGTCAGGTATCCGGTTCAATAGATGTTGATGGAACAGTCACTGTAACTGGTGGAATATGTGTAGCTTTAGGTGGTGTCTGCGAAACACCTGAGAATTCAGCAAATGCTTATGTTTTCAGTTCATTATCATTTAATGCCGGAAGCTATTCTCTTAAGGATGCAAGTGGCAATGAAGTACTTAGCTTTACATTAACTGAAAGCTATTCAAACGGATGGATATGTGCATCTGCTCTTACAACTGGTACAGAATATACTCTTTACTGCGATGGTAACTCCGTTGCAAACTGGACACAGACAAGCGGCACTATGGGCGCAACCAATACTGGCGGTTTCGGAGGTGGTTTCGGAGGTGGCGACCGTTGTGGTAATATGAATGGCAATTCTAATGGCAGCGCCCCTGGCGGTAATATGAACGGCAGATAATTATAATGGTAGCGCCCCTGGCGGTAACATGAACGATAGATAATTTTAACTACAACATTAAATATAACTATCCGCTTATATATAGATAATACATATTATGATGCAGCCAAAAGTAAATCTTTAAATCTTACTTCTAGCAATTATATAAACATTAAAACAACTTGATTAAACATTTTTAATACTTACTTAAAAAAATGACTGTATAATTGGAATTAACAATTATCCAGTCATTTCTTTATTTAGTATAGCAAGAACAGTTCCCTTATATTCAAGATACTTTTCTTTATTATCATTAATTTTAATATCTAATTTCTGCATAGTAATCTCCACTCCATTTCTTCACATTTCTTATTAGGCATTTATAAAACTCTCCAAACTGCATAAATCCTAACTTCTTTGAGCCTCTATTTTGCAATTACCTAACATTTCCTATGTGAATACATATATAAAATATATTTATTATTAATACTATAAACGAACAAATACAGGAAAATGCTGTCTCATACTGCCACATTTATATAGTTCTACTTAGAATATGTAAGCTCCCTGTTATTCTCATCATAATCAAACAGACCATCATTCTTCTCTTCAATAGCCTTAATGATATGATAGGTGTATTCGTTGTAAGGTGTTGGTATTCCCAGTTCTTTTCCCATACGCATAAGTGCTCCTGAAAACATATCTATCTCTGTATGGCGCTTGGCATCAATATCCTGCAATGTTGAATATCTGGCTGTTGGTGGCACTGCACTTCCACGTGTTGATGTCTTTTCAATAACACTCATATCAATTCCTTTAGCCTTGGCGATTGCTTCAAGCTCATTTCTCAGACCATTACTTATCGCCTTCATATGTTCACTGTCTGTATAACAGCCGACTCCTGCGCCAAGTACTGCCTGTGGAAGATTATTGCTTACATTCAGTCTGAACTTACTCCATATTTCTTCTTTTATGTGTTCAGTTATCCTGTAATTAATTCTGCCTGCTCCAAAAAGTGCATCTATAGCCTGTATTCTCTCACTCTGATAAGGCTCATCTGCCTCGCCAAATATAATACCTATTGTTGTTTCAGGATTAAAATAATATCCACTACCCTCCTTATGTGAAGCAACCTTTATAAGTGAATAAACAATGTGTGACATTCCTATCTTTTCAGCTATTATATCTTCACTGTCAACACCATTCATAAGGCTCATTACAATAGTATTTTCTCCTACTGCCGCTTTGATACTGTCAAGCGCAGCATGAAGTGCTCCATATTTTAAGGAAACTATAAGAAGGTCTACTCCGTGTGCCTCCTGAGGTGTCCATACCTCTGGTCTGTAGACTTCATCATTTATAAGACAGCCTTCTTTCTTTAACCTGCTGGCACGCTCACCTTCCGCTATTACTCCAAGCTTTATATCCTTCACGCTGTTAAGTCCCCATATAACATATGAGCCTACTGCTCCAGCACCTAATATTGCAACTGATTTTATCTGCATAATATTTTCTCCATATTCTTTATTAATAACAAGGTCACCCACACCTATGAGCAGACTCATGTGGGTTTAGACCTTTTGACCTTGGTATCATTATAATAATAATCAATAATATAGGCAACCGGATTTATCTACTCTATACACTTTTGACTGATGTCTAATGGAAAGCAGATTACATACAAATACAAATAACCGCCTGGTCAAAACCTCATAATAACAACAAAGGGCGGAATTGAATTTAACCGCTCAATTCCGCCCTTATAACATTCCTATTTAGTGAACGTCAATTATTAGATTATGTCAGATAGTAATTCTAATATGCAACGCCATTAGATACCTCAACGTAGTAAATATTAACTCCTCCATCCTCTGATATAAGATAATATTCACCTGCATCCGGCACCCTGAATGAAACTGACTTAAGAGAATTGCCTGGAATTTTTGATGTACTTGTAATATCATTTCCATCCTTGTCAATTATCTTGATAAGTCTTGAGTCATCTGTGCTTGAACTTGTAGCATATACCTTTACCCTGGATTCACCAGCTGTCTTAAATGCAATAGCCCTGCCGCTTGTGCTGCCACTGCCAGAAAGCTTAATTCTTCTTGTAAAGTCTATACCCTTATATTCTTTGCTGCTCTTATCTACTGTTACTGTAGACTTACTGCCTGCAACAATCTTAAATCCGTCTACTGTAAGTGTTGACTTTAATTTTCCTGTTCTTACATCATTGGCATTAAGAACAAGCTTAGTACCGCTTACATCCGAACTCGTTGTGTTTTCTGTTGCTTTTGTTGTGGCTTCTGTCGCCTTTGTTGTGGCTTCTGTTGTCTTCTCTGTTGCTTTTGTTGTAGCTTCTGTTGTCTTTTCTGTTGCTTTTGTTGTAGCTTCTGTTACAGACTCTGTTTCTTTCTCTGTTGGCTTTACCTCATCTGATGATTTTCCTGTAACGCTTATAATCTGGTTAGCTGCATTAAAGTGTGCACCAAGAGTTGCATAACTGCCCTGTGTTTCATAAAGGTTGTTCATATTGATAGTTCCGTCAACATTTCTTAACTGCTTATCTATATCACCATTAAGATTAATGGAATTATCTGTATTCTTAAACATTCCAGTTACTGTAGCCGGATTATCTACAACTGTACCCTTCTTGTCACCATTTACAACAGGTGTTGGTAATACACCTGACAGTCTGAAATACTTACCTGAATTGTAATATATAGAGTCACTCATATTACCTGTAAACTTATCTGAGTCTATAGCATTTGCTGAAACAAGCCCAACATATACAGCTTCACTTGAAGCTCTGTAGCACAAGAAGTTACCCTTCTTTGCTGACTGTCCATTACCCCATGCTGTAGCATTTATAATTGTAAGACCTGATGGGTTGTTGTTATCAGTAAATCCTGTTGCTCCATTATTAAATGAAAGACAATTAAGTACAACATGAGGTGTACCAACACCAGAACCACCAAGCTTGAAACCATTCATATCACCATTTGCATAATGAACACCATTAGACAGTGTTCCGTTACCAAATGATACACAGTTTCTTATAGTTATTACGCCGATAGGACCTGTAGCAGACTTTGCAAAAAGGTCCCATCCATCATCTGAATTACAGTATGATATACATCCATCAAATACATTACCTTCGCCGCATGTAAGCTTTGCTGCGAAACCATCAGCATTTTCACCTGTACCACCCTGGTCTGGATAATCGCAGTTATCAAACGCTGTACAGTTGATTATAAGGTTGTTTGATGGCCATAAATCCTTAGTTGCTGCTGTTGTGTCATATCTTGATATCTGAAGGCCTGAATCCCTGTTTGCCTCAAATACACATTTTTCAAAAATGTTATTGTTACCTGCAAGTAATACTCCGTTATCACCAGCTCCATAGAAGTTAATTCCCTCGAAATACCAGTAATCACCATCTACAACAACACCTCTGTTTGAACCATCAAGTGTCTGTGCTGAAAAGTCAAACTTAACACTGGCACCATCTGCTGCCTTAACAACTATGTAAGCACCATTCTTTCCATTCATAGCATTATTGATAACTATTGTGTCTGTGAACTTATAAGTTCCATCTTTGACAATAATAACATCTCCTGCCTTTGCACTATTTATTGCTGACAGAATTTCTGATGATGATGAAACATACTTTGCATTTTTAAAGTCAGAATCTTTCTTTGTACTTAAGTCAGTATAAGCGCCTGAATAATCAAGGCTTGTCTTATCATAACTGTTGTTAGTATCTGAATCTGAACCTGTAGTTTCCTTTTCTGTTTCCTTTGTTGCTTCTGTTGCCTTAGAAGTTGTAGCCTTTTCTGTAGCCTTTGAAGTTGTTGCCTTCTCTGTAGCCTTTGTAGTACTCTCTGTTGCTTTTGTTGTTTCATCTGTTGAAGGTTCTGGAGTTACTAAGCTGGCATTAGTTCCGCCAACTGCTACAAGCTCTGTATTCTTATAATTAGTAACTGCAGCCTTTAAATCTTTATCTACAGCGTATACTGTGTCGTCTTCATCGCTGAACTTCCAGTCGATAACACCACCGCCAAGACTTCCTGCTCCTTTTGAAGATGTAACAAGTGCTGGAACATCCTTTGCTGCTATAAGGCTTCCTGCCTTAACTCCAAGGTCCTTAGTTGTATCAAAGTTATCATATGATGTACCACCTGCTGCTGTCTTGTATGATGATGGTACTTTCTCACTTGCAGAAGAAGCAAGATATGCATCAAATGTTGTAGAATTGGCAGCTTCCCCTGTAACTGATGCTGCATTGGCATATATGATACCTGTTGCACCAACTATCTCATTGCCATAAGCTTTGATAATACCACCATTCTCACCTGAAAATGTACCTTCGCCTAAAGCATCTGTACCCTGATTAGATGAAAGCATAGGATACTTGCAGTTTCTAAAGTAGTTGTTTTCTATATATATAGAAGAACCCATAGTTGAACCTACGCCATACTTTGCATTTCCATCATAATAATTGTTGTACATATGTACTGACATTGTTCTTACTCTGGCATGTCTTGAGTCTGAATGGTCAAACCAGTTATGATGATATGTGATGTAGTTAGGACCACTCTCACTCTTCATACCACATAAAGAACATTTTCCTGAGTCATAGAAATGTACATATGAAACTGTTATATACTGTGAATCACCCTTTATATCGATAGAACCATCACCCTTTGCCTGGTCAGCATCCCCGCCAACCTTGCCGTAGTAAAGGTCTACATTATGTATCCATACATTGCAGTTTGCTGTATCAAGAGAAATTCCATCATCCATAAAGTTAAGAATTGAAAGATTTCTCATCTCAACATTTCCTGCATTTCTTAAAAGGAAACCGAATCCGCTTATACTTGCATCCTCGCCTATTCCTTCCAAAGTCATATTAAGATTAGAATAAGCACTTGCTCCCTTTATCTGCACACCCTCAGATGAGCTTGAGAACTTATCCATACCTGCATCTGTAAGACATCCTATTACCCTTACATCAAGTGCCCTTGTTTCTACACCCTTGCTGGCACTCTTTGTATATGCATCGATAATTGTCTGAAGACCTGTATACTGCTTTTCGCCTTTTGCTTCCATAATGCCGGCTGTTATAGTCTTTGCATTATCATTAGTTACATAAAGAACGATTGCATCACTCTTAAGTGTTCCGTCTTCGTTATATGCTCCCGAACCTGTCTTATATCTTGATTCAGAAGAAAATGCGAAACCAGACCTGTCATATGAGCTTACGCTGAGTACATCTGTCACCTCAGCTTTGGCAGTTACCTCTTTACCATTCTTTACTGGAACTACCTTAATAACATAGTCACCTGCCGCAAGACCAACAGCATCAACTCTGTAGTAATTCTTATACTTTCTTATGAGTTCATTATCAATTCTTGCGTATGCTGAATCTGACTGTGAAGCTTTTTTGATATACGCTGTATATCCGTCTGCCTCTTTATCAACCGCCCATTCTGCATAAGCTGACTCAAGCCAGCCTTCTGCTGTCCCGTTAAACTGCACTGTTCCAACCTCTGCCTTTGCGGTAGATATAGTTGTTGGAATAATGACACTTACAACCATCAGTGCTGCAAGTATCCATGCCCATCCTTTGCGGGCACTTCTGCTAATATTAGCTTTCATGTTATGCCTCCCAATACATTTATTTGTACAACATTCCTTGTACATATGATGTCTTACTCGCTTATATTAGCAATGTTGTATAATAATGTACATGCTTTAACGTGGTAAATTAGTACCATTTATAAAAACAATGTTGTTTATTTATTAAAAGTATATGGATATTTTGTCGCTTTTTATTATTATATCAAACACGCTGTCTTTCGTGAATTCCGCCACTGTCAGACATAATATAAGCGGATGCCTGTACTATAGACATCCGCTTATATTATGTCGTCCGTCCGTTAATAACCTGACAACAACATCCATTATCTAACCTTATTCTTTATCTCTGTTTCAATCTTCTTAACAAACTCATCCAGCGCAAGTGTTGTAGTATCCTGCTCACCGTGAAGTCTGTAAGATACAGTTTCATTTTCCTGCTCATTAAAGCCAATAACAAGAAGATATGGAACCTTCTGAATCTGACCTTCACGCATACGATAACCAAGCTTCTCTGCTCTGTCATCAAGCTCTACTCTTACATCCTTTTCAGCAAGAGCATCTACTATCTTATGGGCATAATTCATAATATCTTCATTATCAGTCTTAACAGGCATTACTCTTACCTGAACTGGTGCAAGCCATGTTGGAAGATTACCCTTTGTTTCCTCAAGTATATAAGCCATAAATCTGTCAAGAGAACCAAGTATAGCTCTGTGAAGCACAACAGGAGTCTTCTTCTCGCCATCCTTGTCAACATATGAAAGATTAAACTTAGCTGGAAGACAGAAATCTAACTGACATGTTGAAAGTGTAATCTCATTACCAACAGCTGGCTTAACATTAACATCAAGCTTAGGACCGTAGAATGCAGCCTCACCAATTTCCTCTGTATATTCAATGCCAAGACTGTTCATAACATCTCTTAAAGCATTTTCAGCCTTATTCCACATTTCATCATCATCATGATACTTAGTCTTGTTCTCTGGGTCACGAAGAGAAAGTACACAACGGTAATTAGTGATGCCAAAGTCCTTATATGTGCTGAATATAAGGTCAACTACGCTTGATATTTCATCCTTAATCTGCTCTGGTGTAACAAAAAGATGTGCATCATTCTGACAGAAATGTCTTCCTCTTTCAATACCCTTTAATGTTCCACTTGACTCATATCTGAAGTCATGTGCAATCTCACCAATTCTTATAGGAAGATCCTTGTAAGAATGAAGTCTGTTAGCATATATCATCATATGATGAGGACAGTTCATTGGACGAAGTACAAAGCTTTCATCATCAACCTGCATAGCTGGGAACATATTTTCCTTATAATGATCCCAGTGTCCTGATGTCTTGTAAAGGTCAACTGTACCTACACAAGGTGTAAGAACATGCTGGTAACCAAGCTTTCTTTCCTTACCCTTTATATAATCTTCAAGCTCCTGCCAGATAATATAACCCTTTGGAAGATACATAGGAAGTCCACGTCCGATAAGGTCATCCACCATAAAGAGCTGCATATCCTTACCTATCTTTCTGTGGTCTCTTTCCTTTGCTTCTTCAAGCTCCTGAAGATGTGCTTCAAGTTCTTCTGGTGTTGGGAAACATACACCGTAAATTCTCTGAAGAACCTTATTGTTGCTGTCACCCTTCCAGTATGCACCTGAATGTCTGAGTAACTTAAAGTTACGGCATAACTTAACATTATCTACGTGAGGTCCACGACAGAGGTCAGTAAAGTCGCCCTGCTCATAACAAGAGATTGTTCCGTCTTCAAGATTAGAGATAAGGTCTAACTTATACTCATCATCCTTGAACATCTCCATAGCTTCTTCCTTTGAGATTTCCTTACGGACAATTCTCTTGCCGCTCTTTGCAACCTTTTTCATTTCCTTTTCAATCTTAGGAATATCTTCATCCCTTATAACATCATCGCCAAGGTCTACATCATAGTAGAAACCTTCTGCTACTACTGGTCCAACCCAGAACTTAGCCTGTGGATAAAGGTGCTTGATAGCCTGTGCCATAAGATGCGCACATGAATGATTTAATGTCTTTAACTGTTCGTCTTCTTTGAAATTAACCATTGTTTTTCTCCTTCTAATAATGTCCGATTTTTTCAATAATGCCAGAATTCACATATGCTCTTGTCTGCATACTTCTGGTGTAAATGAAACGAAAGCACCTTCAGGTAGGTACACTTTCGCCTGCCTAAGGGTGCTTTCACACGGTTCCACCTTATATTTCACTTTAATGGTCTGTAACGTACACCACACGGTAACGCTTCAAAGTATATACTCACGTATATGCTTCTTCTACGCACAGCTCGGGAATGGTTTTCATATAATAGCTTCATAAGCTGCTTCCACCACACACAGCTCTCTCTGGATGTCACACATATACTACTTTTTCCGTCAATGCTTTTAATTATTTGCTTTTGCTGGTTGTTATTGTACCACGGGATAATTTAATTAACAACACCTTTTTTAATCATTTTCTTTAAAATGTATCTCTGGAACTGCAACTCCGTCATAAGTAACATGTGTCTTCTTATGCATATGTGCGTGGTAGTCAGCATTATCTGCTGCCATATCTTCATTGCCTGCTCTGACATTCTGTGCATTGACATCACCTGCGCCATCGGCACCTTCTGCCTGCTGCCCGTTTACCTTGTTATCACTCCCACCCGGCTTTGCATCTGCATTGCCCTTTATATGAATTTCCGGAATAGCCAGATTATCATACGAAAGGTCGTAACCCTTTTTAGGAGTGTTATCTTTATTACGCATTTTCTTTAAAAAATTAAACATAGCATTCCTCCTCATATTAATCTTAATTCCAACATTACATTTGCCTCTCACATTCTACAGCAGATTAATAAATAACGTAATAATCAGGCTGTTAAGGAAATCTGCAAACAGACTTCCTATAAGAGGAATTATAAGATACGCCTTGACAGATGGCACATACTTATCACAAAGCGCCTGCATATTAGCCATGGCGTTAGGTGTTGCACCCATACCGAAACCGCATGTTCCTGCAACAAGCACTGCCGCATCGTAATCTCTTCCCATAACATTGAACACTACAAAATATGTATACAGTATTATTACAAGTGCCTGTGCAAAAAGCAGTATAACAAGTGGAAGTGCAAGTGCTGCAAGCTGCCACAGCTTAAGTGTAATCATCGCCATACCAAGGAACAGAGAAAGTGCTATACCACCAAGGTCATTAATCTCACCCATATGTATAACGAAATTCTCATTGCTTGAGTACTCCGCAATATTACGCATAAGAGCTGCCGCAATCATCGCACCTATATATATAGGGAAAGTCATACCTGTCTTAGTAAGTGCCCATGAAAATATTGTTCCTATTCCTATTGCTATGATGAGCTGGAATACCGCCGCTGCATACATCTGTGTATGACGTTCGTGTTTCTTCTCATCCTCGACTAAAAGGCTGTCATCCTCAAGAATAGCTGTCTTTAAAAGGTCCTTTTTATCTATAAGTCTTTTACCTAAAGGTCCGCCTATGATACTTCCGAATATAAGTCCAAATGTAGCAGCTGCTGTACATATGGTTGTAGCACCCTGTACATTAAAATCCTCAAGTACAGGACCAAATGCGCCCGCTGTACCATGTCCTCCGACCATAGGTATAGAGCCTGTACACATTCCTATAAGTGAATTAAGTCCAAGAAGCTTTGAAAGTCCTACGGCAACAATGTTCTGTGTAAATATAAGCACAATTACAAGTCCAAGAAACATTACCATAGACTTTCCGCCCTTCTTAAGCACCTTAAGATTGGCCTGAAACCCTACAGATGTAAAGAAAAAGACCATACATACCTCTTTTAATATATCATCAAACTCGAATTCAAGAATTCCTGTCGCATAGCATATGCATGTTAATATTGCAAATAAAAAACCGCCAACTACAGGTGCTGGTATACAGAACTTCTCAAGTATGCTTATTCTCTTTCGTAAATAACTTCCTAACATCAGAACTACTACAGCAACAGCCATTGTCTGATACATATCTAACTGAATTTTCATATATATCTCCATTTCATAAACGTATTAACTATACCTGCTATATATAACAGGTTTTTTACTGCCCTTTAATAAGTATCATACTTATACCCATAAGCAGTCAGGGTGACAATATCCGTTACGGTTACTGTCATTCTGTCTTAACATTAACACCCTGTTTAGCATAATACGCCGCCGCTCCTGCATGAAATGGAATATCCATGCCATTTGCTCCTTCCTTGACATCGAATAAAGCATCAAGTGAAGTTGCATTTTTAAAGTCTGAACTGTGTGAGAATATCAGACTTGTTATCTGTTCTGTTGTTGAGTCTGAAAGGCTTGAAGATGCTATAAGCACCGCCCTTACGCCTATCGTGCTTACAGGCTCATTCTGTCCCTGATATGTTCCCGCAGGAATTGTATATTTTTCATACAAAGGATAAGCTGTCAGAAGCTTTTCAATACATTTGTCATCAAGACTTATAACATCTATGTCACAGCTTTTTGATATCTGTTCTATTATACCCGTTCTTATTCCGGCTGTACAAAACATAGCATCTATCTGACCGTCAGCAAGCTTTTCTGCCGCCTCTGCATAGTCCATATTGACTGTCTTTACAAGCTCCTCTGTTATGCCGCTTACCTTAAGTATCTCCTCAGCATTTTTCTCTGTTCCTGACTCTGCTGCACCTATGCTCACTGTCTTTCCGACAAGGTCATCTATAGAGCTGATACCTGACTCCTTTCTTACGACTATCTGACATGCTTCTATATACAGTGCCGCAAGTGCCTTATACCCCTTCTGGTAATCGCCATTTTCAAAGGTGCCCCTGCTGTTATAGGCATCACTAAGCATATCTGCCTGAACTATTCCAAGGTCGATATAACCACCTGATATAAGCCTTAAGTTCGCTACCGAACCTGCTGTTGTCTTGGTTTCAAAAGTATAACCGCTCATATCTTCGTGTGCTATCTGTGCAAATGTGCTTGAATATGCATAATACACACCACCGATATCAGCCGCACCTACTCTTATATTTTTGCTTTTACCGCCGCAGCCTGTCATAACAAGCATAACAAGTGCAAGCAGCATCGCCGCTATTCGTTTCATAAGCTTCTCTCCTGTTCATTTTTTCTGGTTTATTCTGTCATCTGTACACTCCCCGCACTAACCGCGAAGCATTAACTCCTTTTCAACAACCTTTCCATCCTGCATATATATTCTTGGAACTCTCTTACTTACTGCGCATGTCAGCTCATAAGGAATAGTTCCCGCAAGCTCTGCCATCTTTTCAATAGGATTGTTATCTCCAAATATCTCTACTTCACTTCCAACATCAACGCCCATCTTATCTGTCAGGTCTATCATACACATATCCATACATATCTTGCCTCTCTGTGGAACTAAGCCCTCACTTGTCATAAGCTCATATCTGTTAGAAAGGCATCTGAAAAATCCATCGGCATATCCATAAGGAACAACACCCATTCTTGTCTTCTTGTCTGTCTTATATATTCCGCCATAGCTTATAGCAGTTCCAGCAGGGTATGTCTTTATTGTGCTTACCGTTGTCTTAAGTGACATAACCGGCTTTAAGCCAAGTTCCTCTGCAAACTCACCATATCCATACAGAAGAAGGCCCGGTCTTACCATATCAAGCCATGTCTCAGGATACTTTGCAACCGCACCTGTATTGGCACAGTGTCTTATCTGAAACTTCTTTCCAAGCTTCTTTTCTACTGCATCTATCACACTTGTAAACAGCTCAAACTGGTGCTTTGTATAAGCCCTGCACTCTTCTCCCGGTTCATCTGACACTGCAAAATGTGTAAATATACCCTCAGGCATAAGTCCCGGAAGCTCACAGCCTTCACATATTCCTTCAACACCGCTGTCAAAGTAATCACCATCACAAAGATAACCAAGTCGTGACATACCTGTATCAACCTTGATATGTATCTTTAATGTGCCATTACATTTAACTGCCTCTTCGCTGTATTCAAGCGCCTTTGCCTTACAAGTTACAGCCTGTGTGATATTATTCTTTATAAGCTCTCCTACCTCTTCCTTAGGAGTATGTCCGAGTATAAGTATTGGCATTGTTATGCCATTATGCCTTAATTCTATCGCTTCATCTATACTGCTCACTGCAAGATAATCTGCACCAAGCTTTTCAAGCAGCCTGCTTACCTGTACTGAACCATGTCCATATGCATCCGCCTTAACCACTCCTAAGAACTTTACATTACTGCCTATTCTTTCTCTTAATGTATTATAATTATGAGCAAGAGCATTAAGATTTATTTCTGCCCATGTTCTTTTTAATGTTGAATTCATATTAATCTCCATTTCTGCGCACGTTTTTTCTAAAGTTCTGACAATATCTGCCAGTAAATAACAGCTTTTAGTCTATCTTTATTATATTCTGATTAATGCTTTCGCGCAACTGTTGTATACATAGAAAGTATACAACGCCCGTCAAGTGTATTAAAAAAGGCAGCTATCAGGATTACCCTGATAACTGCCGTAAATACGCCATACACACTTGTAATCATAGTTGCATACCTAAGTGTCTTCGCCGCCCTGTCATACTTTCCTGCACCTATATTCTGGGCTGAAAGCGCCGACACTGTAGCAAGCATAGATGATGGAATTATGAATATTGCACTTATCATTTTCTCAACTATGCCAACAGCCGCAGCATCGTCAAGTCCTCTGTGGTTAGCTATAACTGTGATTATAATAAATGCCACCTGTATACATCCGTCCTGAACTGCAACGGGAATACCGACTTTAAGAATTTCCCCCAGCACCTTCCTGTCTGGTATGAAATTTTCCTTTACAAGCTTTATTCCTGTTTTTCTCTTTCTTATTGAAATAAATGCAACTATTACACTGAATGTCTGTGAAAGAACTGTTCCAAGTGCCGCACCTGATGGTCCTAAGTCACATAATCCTATAAATACATAATCAAGTGTTATATTTGTTACACATGATATACCTATAAAGTACATTGGACTTTTAGAGTCGCCAAGTCCTCTGAATATGGAACTTATTATATTATAAGCTGTTATAAATGGAATTCCGATGAAACATATTATAAGATACCTTACTGTTCCGGCAACAGCCTCCTGCGGTACTCCTATAAGCAGCACTATCAGCTTTGCTGCTATAAGAAACACTATTGTCATCACTATGGCAATTCCCATAAATAATGTTATTGTATTACCTATAGCCCTGCCTGCATTATCAAGCTTATTGCCGCCTATGGCTTTGCCTATTATAACCGTTGTTCCCATAGCAAGACCAACAATTATAACTGTAATCATATGCATAACCTGACTTCCATTTGACACCGCCGTTATAGAGTCAACGCCGTTAAACTGCCCCGTTATGTAAAGGTCTGCCATACCATATAAGGTCTGTAAAAAATATGATAAAAGATATGGAAGTGCGAAATATATTATCGTCTTAAGTACACTTCCGGTTGTAAGATTTTTCTCCATGATATCTAATCTCCTGTTTCTCTATGATGCTAAATAGCCAGTCTTCAGTATGTATATCCGGACAGTTTCCTGTAGTACTCCGGTGACTGCTTATGACTTCCACAAAATCTGACAGATACACACATAGTTTCACCTTACATCACACTTCTACAGTTCTATACTCTTACTTGTAATCTCTATTTCAACCCTGTTAGTATTCATCTGCTGATTATTAACCTCCATAGTATATTCTATGGCTGCATCTATCCTGTCTTCTTCCCTTTTAATGTCAAGAACACTTGTAAATATAGCAATATCAATACTTCCATACGGCGTATTATAACAGCTTAGTGTTCTTTTGTTCTTAGCAAACTCCATACATGTTGTTATAGCGCCTTTTTTGCTCACCTCAATACTGTCATCAGTTATCTTTATAATAGTAAGCGACTTCTCACTTGCACCATCGTATACTTCCTCAAACTTAATATACTCCTTACCGTTGCGGCTTGTGTGCCTTCCCACACTTATAACCTCAACATTGTCCGCCTCCTCTGTGATACTTCCATCAACAGACTGTTCCTCCAATGCAAGTCCTTTTATCTTAATATACACTTTATCCTTCATATATTATTACTCCATCTGTATTATAATTAATAATTTTGTCCGTATTACCAAAACTTTTTATTCTTATTCTAAATACTTATTGAGAAACTTCAGATACTTAAACCTGAAACTAACATTATCTCCCGACACTGTCCTATATTCATCTTCTGTGAGAATGCCCTTAAGTTCCTCCTTAGACTCCTCTGGAACCTCTCCATACACTGCATCCACGAAACACAATGGTGGATACAGCACACACCACCAGTTCCTGCCTTTGGCATCGCCTATATCGACCCTGAATGCCTCGTATTCTCCCGGTGGAAATGTCATATCCCCGTAAGTCTTCATCGGAAAATAACAATTCTCAAAATACACACTCACATCACTTTCATCGCCAAGACTTCTAAGTGTATCAACTGCAACATCCCTTATACCGTCACTTTCATCGGTAAGAATTGCCCTTGACTCATCTACCGACTGCGACTTTGAAAGAATAGGACTTATATAATCAAGCACCGCTTCCTTAACCTGCATTTTAATCCACTGGTCTTCATCTGAGTCACTTTCCGCCCTCACATGAAACCTGATAATGTTTGATGCAATGCCTTTTTGTATATGTACTTCTCTGTTATCAATATACAGCCTATAGCCTGCAATTACAAGCATAATTGTTGCTAAAAATATAAATAGAATTCCTGCTGTGCTCTTTTTTGCATTACCTGTACGTCTGCCTTCTCTTCTTATATTTTCAATGCCCATTATATCCCCTCCGCTATGTCCAACTAATTATTAACTACATTTACATAGTTCCCATATAATGTCAATTTATACATATCTGCAACTAAGTAATAAAAACTCTTTCCACACTTTAACAACCCGTACAAAAAAGTTAATTTTAGATTTAATTATAATCCCATTACCCTGTACAAATAACAAAATATAATATCAGAGAGGCATACATTTAATATCAAAAACATCCTGTAACCAACACACACAATATAAAAAGCCAAAAAATAGCGGCACCATATGACTTACACATATGATGCCACTATTCTTAATTTCATCTATCCATCAGTTTTATTAGATATTAAGCAGTCTTATAATCCCCTTTTCCTGATTATTAACGTGCTGTCTTACTATAATCTTTGCCTTTTCAACATCCTTGTCGGCAAGCTGCCTGATGATATCGTTATGCTCACTTATAAGAATAGAATGTGTTCTTGCATCCTTTACATACTCAAGACGATATCTGTACATCTGCTCACTAAGGCTGTTGATAAGCTGGATGAGTCGCTGGTTATCTGTCATTGAATATATGATATTGTGGAATGCAACATCAGCGTTTACTATGGCTACTACATCCTTTGATACAATAGCTGCCTCAAACACTCTGTTGGCTGTCTTTAACTCATCTATATGCTCTGGTGTAACATTCTTGCAGGCAAGTGTTGCAGCAAGTTCCTCAAGCGCTGAGCGCACCTCTAAAACATCTCTCATATCCTTAACTGTGATATGTGCAACCTCTGCTCCCTTTCTTGGAATCATAATAACAAGACCTTCAAGCTCAAGCTTTCTTATTGCCTCTCTTATAGGTGTACGGCTTACTCCAAGCTTATTGGCAAGCTGGATTTCCATAAGTCTCTCGCCCGGTTCCATCTCTCCTGTAAGAATTGCCTGTCTTAATGTATTGAATACAACATCCCTTAATGGAAGGTATTCATTAACGTCCATCTTTAATTCACCCTTCATCTTCTAATCCTCCATATGTATATCTGTTTTATTGTCTGTTATTATCTAAAATGTTTCCGTGATATATACCTGTCTTGCATCTTCCTGCGACTTTAAGTATTCCTTACAGTTAAGCGCAGTCTGCTCATCAGGAAATATTCCAAACACTGTAGGACCGCTTCCGCTCATCATAGCATTGTAAGCGCCATTGGCCAGCATATCGTTCTTAATCTTTGCGATAACCGGATACATCGGTATCGTAACGTCCTCAAGGACATTGCCCATACGCTCTGCAACTTTCTTGACATCACCTTCATTGATAGCTTCTATAATTCCGTCTATGTCCGGATGCTTTGTTATTGCACCTGAGTCAAGACTCTCATACACCATCTTTGTTGAAACATTGATAGGCGGCTTTGCAACTACTATATAACAGTGTGGCATCGGTGTAAGCTTGGTAAGCTTCTCCCCTATTCCCTCTGCAAGTGCTGTTCCTCTCATAATACAGTATGGAACATCAGCTCCTATCTTTACACCCTGCTCCATAAGTTCTGCATTGGATAATCCAAGATTAAAAAGCTTGTTAATTGCAAACATAGTTGATGCTGCATCTGTACTTCCACCTGCCATACCTGCTGCTATCGGTATAAACTTGTTGAGGTCTACATCTATTCCCCCACTAAAGCCATACTCATCCTTCATAAGCTTATACGCCTTATATATCAGGTTATTCTCATTGACAGGAAGAAACTTAAGATTGATATTAATCCTGATATCATCCTCAGGAATTCTTGTTATGATAAGCCTGTCATATATTCCAACAGTCTGCATAACCATCTTTACATCGTGATATCCGTTTTCCCTCTTGCCTAATACATCCAGTCCAAGATTAATCTTGGCTCTCGCCTTAAGTCTAATTGAATCCATATTTTTTATCTCCAGTTTTTTGTATACACAAATATTATATAAAACACATTGTACAAAATCAAGTACAAATCAAAAAATTCCCGAAGCCAGAACGTATAGGCCGGCATCGGGAAATGATATAAAGATATAAAATTGTGTCTTGGCATTATGTGAATTGCAAAACAATGAAGTAATCCATAAACATCATTTATTGGCAAAATACCCTTTTACCTTAACATAATATAATCCTATAAACTTACTATGCGACATTTGTCTTAGAAGCTTGTGCTGCTGCATTTTCCGTCTTCTCAATCTTAATAGTCGACTTCTTCCATATACCCGTCCAGTACAGTATATAGAGTATCAAAGCAGAAGTTGCATTACTTACAACAACGGCATACCACACACTCCCAACGCCCATTCCAAGCACATTGGCACATACCCAGAGTGTAAGAAATCTGAATATCCAGATACGTGTCGCATCAACTGCCATAGTTATCATCGTATGACCACAGCCCTGAAAAAGTCCCTGTGTTACATTATAAAATGCATTGGTCCAGCAGCACATTGCCATAATAGAAAGGAAGTCTGTTGCAAGTGGAACAACCTGTTCATCGGATGTAAAGAACCTTACCATAGGTTCTGCTATAAAACGTCTTGATAAAATCATACCACACACAAAAAGGAAAACAGCACCTATTCTCAATGCTATGTGGTAAGACTTATCAGTTCTTCTGACATTGCCAGCCCCCATATTCTGACCGACAATAGTTGATATGGCAGAGCCAATTCCGCTTGCCGGCATAGTTATAATACTGTTAATCTTGTTTCCAATACCATATGCTGTCATAGCTGTTGCCCCATAGACATTAACATTTCTAGACATAAGAAGAAAACCGAACTGCATTGTACTTCCACCGATTGCTGTAGGCAGACCTATCTTTAATATAGACATAACCTTATTCTTATCAAATCTGAAGCCCTTAAAGCTTATTCTTACAAGCTGGTTCTTTCCTGTAAGTATTACAAAGCCTATGATGGCACTTGGAATTTTCGCTATAAGTGTTGCAAATGCGGCTCCACCGATACCCCAGTTAAATACAACAAGAAACAGCGGGTCAAGTATAAGGTTGATAGTAACACCAAGTATATTCAGAAGCAGCGGTCTTACTGTATCGCCCTGCGCCTGCCTTACAGATGAAAACAGATTAATCATAAAAAGGAATGGAAGGTCCATTACAACTATTCTTATATATGTAAGTCCGTAATTATATATATCGCCTTCTGCACCAAGCCATCTGACAAGTCCTGACGAACACAGCCAGCATATACAGGCACATATGACTGAAAATCCAAGCGAGGTTATACATATATGATTTGCCATTGAGTTGGCCTGCTTATCTTCCCTTGCACCTAAGTACTGTGATATAAGTATAGCTCCGGCTGTTGTTATTCCGGCTCCGAAGTTGATAAGTATATTCTGGAATGGGGAAACAAGTGTTATGGCTGCCTGACTTGTTGTTCCTATCTTTCCAAGCCAGAATGTATCTGTAAGATTGTACATTGACTGTATAAAACTGTTAAGCATAACAGGTATTGCCAGTGTAAGTATCGCCTTTACCAGATTGCCATTTAAAATCATTTCTCTTTTTCCTGCGCTTATTGGCTTTGCCATTTTTTCTCACTCACTTTCTGATATTTACTAATTCGCTCTTTATTTTTTACAATATATATGTTAGCATAAAAAGCAGTAATTTCTACTAATTTATATCTATAATAGCGTGAAACTACAGATATTTTTCCTTTTAATCTTATGTGATGTCAGCATTACAAGGTCAGTTATCCTTATTAACATGCCTATCAAGTAGATAATTGCGTAATTGCACCCCAATAGGGCAGGACACCAACGCCTGTCAGCAGCAGGATACTTACCTACGACCAGACATCTGATATACAATTAAAAGCTGCCTAATATTAAGAGGCACAGAAATGAGGATTACTATGTTACAGGATATGCAGAAAGACTTTGAGATAAAAAAAATCAAGCGTTCAGCCTTCAAGATGAAAGAACCGCACTCACATCCGTTTCATGAGCTGTTTTATCTTGCCCGCGGGGAGTGCACCGCATTTATAAGCCACAATATATATAAGTTCAGCCGCGGCGATATCGTCATCGTTCCTGCCGGAACTATACACAAGACTGACTACACCGGAAAAGGTATCAATGAACGTATTGTTATAAGCTTCAAACCTCCGGTTACAGACTGGTTAAGCGGTATCGTGGGAACCGACATCGTATCAGAGGTTATGCAGGCCGGTGTTATCAATATTCCTGAGAAGAGAAGGGATTACATTGAGAAAATCCTTGATAAGCTTATGTTTGAAAATGAGGGGCAGGACCCGCTCTCTCCGGGCTTTGTAAGCGTGGCACTTGCAGAACTTATTCTTTTTATTGCAAGATGTAAGAAGTATGAAGAAAATGTAATAAAAGAGATTGACGTGGATAACCAGATTATGCAGGAGGTTGCCACTTACATATACACCCACTACAATGAAAAGCTTGTTCTTGAGGATATGGCAAAACAGTTTAACTTAAGCCGTTCATATCTTTCAAAGAAGTTTAAAAGTGTGACTGGCTTTGGTTTTAAGGAGTATATAATTAATGTCCGCATTAAGCACGCCTGCGAACTGCTGCTTAACACCAACAAGTCAATAACCACGATTGCATTTGAATGTGGCTTTAATGACAGCAACTACTTTGGTGATGCCTTCAGGCGGACTAAGGGCGTATCGCCTAATAAGTACAGGCGTAATCAGGAGCGTATCTGATTTATTTTATTAATTTTTGATATTCTGCCTGCTTAGTTATCCTGCAGACAGAATCGTATCTGATTACAGATATCCACTCCAATTTTTAAGTACGGGTTAATTATCCACAAAACTCTCCGATATATGATATATAACAAATGTCCAAGTGTGGTATATCAGATTACACATAACTGTGGGCATTATATTAAGAGCCACGGATGGCTTTTTTCCTGTGTATGTTTCATATATTCAACTTACTACAGTAATGGGGCATACATAGATGTCACTTATTAATTACACAGCCAGCTTATATAATGGTTAGAATGGAGGAATAATATGGAATTAAATGGAGTTAATTCTTATTACACAAGTTACGAAGCGGCTTCTAACAAGAAGACTGCCGTTAAAGACACCGACAACTCAACAGCTTCTAAAAACACAAGCGATGTTGCAGCTACTTATGAGTCATCTTCAGACAAAAGCAGCTCTTCAACATCATCTGTTAAAAGTAATGCTGCCAATCCAGCACTTGTAGCAAAGCTCAAGGCTGACTCTGACAATCGTATGCAGCAGTTACAGTCACTTGTAACTACTATGTTCAAGAAGCAGGGTATTACTATAGGAACTGCTGATGATATGTGGAAAGCACTTGCAAGCGGTAACTTTACTGCCGATGCAGACACTATCGCAAAGGCTAAAGAAGACATATCAGAAGATGGCTACTGGGGCGTTAAGCAGACATCTGAGAGAATTTTCGACTTCGCACAGGCTCTTGCCGGTGATGATGAAGAAAAGATGAAGACTATGAAGGAAGCCGTAGAAAAAGGCTTCAAGGAAGCTACTAAGAGCTGGGGCAGGACTCTTCCTGATATATCACAGGATACATACAGTGCCGTTATGGATAAGTTCGATAAGTACTTCGCTTCAAAGAATACAGATAGCACTAATGCCTAAAGCTTTAATATAACTTTAATATGACACATACGGGACTGACACAGTATATTTGTGGCAGCCCCGTTTTATTTAACTAATTATAACTACTCTGCCACCATGCACTCCTTTATAAGCAGCAGCTTAGTCCCCCTCGGCACATCATCACTGTCAGAAAGCCTCTGCACAAGCGCATTATCCCTTCTTATTGCATCACAGGTCGTATTATACTTCTTTGCTATATCCCACATATTACATCTGCCATCCGATATGTAACCGACCATAGAAGGAAGTGAAGCATAATATTCCCCATCACCCGGTATATACTCACACTCCTCTATCGTTGAGAGCACTACCGGCTCAAAGCATATTGCATCAAGCGAAACAACTGCCTTGACTTCTATCTGCGCGCTGCTGTTCATTGATGCCTGCAGCTGTTCTATACAAGGTCTTATCATATACTCTATATTATCCTTATCATACTCCTTTATGGCTACTACACCTGTAAATGGAATGACAGCATTGACACTTCCCATAGGTGCATTATCATCTGATGTTATGTAGCATACATTTACCATAACAGCACCCGACACCTCTATGCCCTCAGAAGTATATTCGTAGTCATCTATCTGCACCCCTGCCGTGGCATTTACTATCTGCATAAGATTTATATAATCAGCAACCTTAATGTTATCGGCTACACGGCACTTGGTATTATTTCTTATAAGCAGCTTCTTAAGCTTCACCTCTGACTGCTTTATATTCATAGTACTTCCCGGAACATATACATCCTTAAGCGCAGTCTTTTTACAGTCCCTGTAAGACTTGATATCCATATCAAGCACAAGCTCCACCGCTATCTCCCTGTTGTTTCCGTCATAGTCTGGCCTTACCTCCACATTTTTACCTGTAAGAGTAAAACCTACATAGCATATACTTTCAGGGTCGGCACCACTCACATCTATAACACCCGTAAACGGCACTGAAGTTTCATACCACTGCACTGACTGACCGTCATCATTGCTTATATACATAATAAATACACTAAGCTCACCACCGACACTAAGCCCATCCTCAGTCATACGTGTACTCATATTCTTTACATCCACGTCATCCCACACAAGCTCTGCCACATCTGCCTTGCCGTTAGGAAGTGACAGACTTTCCTTTATCCTTAAGTTGTCACGCATATTTACATCCATCTGTGCATACTCATAATCCTTATAGAGAAGCTGCAGGCTGCACTCCTCATCTGCCGTTATCTGCGATGATATGGCAACATTATTGATTTCCTCACACACTACAGTAAGGCTCACTATCGCCTTTACGCTTATTTTCCTTGAATTAATCGACTTGATGGTGAGGTCTTCTATACGCGCCCTGCAGGTCACCTCCGTATCAGAGGCATCACACGACAGATTAATATTTTCCAGAAAATGCAGGCTCCCATCCATCTTTACAGGAAGAAAACTTCCCTCCTCCTGTCCCTTTCCTATGTAGAGTATCGCATACTTAAGACTGCCCTCAACCTGCGCCTTATCCTGATTGACCCTTATACTGTCAAGCACAACCATACCAAAATCTTTTACTATACTGTCTATATCCGGTTTGCTGTCCGGCACATTATAATCATCATCAAGAGTTATCTGGGAAGTATTTGAACACTTTACAGTGTATTGGTGAATATTGTCATACTTAAGCTCCAACTTATAAACCTCCTTATATTTATCAGGCACTTTTCCTTTATGTAGTATATGAACCAGTAATTCCAGATAGTACTTTATTTTATATTTCAATGTAAGTGTCCCCAGTAAGAAAGTCTTTTTCTGCCGGCATAAACGACTTTTATACTTTTGACACTTACATCTTAAATACTACCGGCTCATCCCTTTTCTCATACTTGAGCACTATATAAGGTGTTGTAGCCACCTCATTTACAGCCTCATTTTCCGATGGCCCAATAAGGGCAAAATCTGCATATATTGCATCACCACTCTTATACACATCATTTACTTTTATACTGTAACCGGACGTTTCCTTTGTTCCAAAGCCGGCTACAACATATGTATAATCCTTTGTTGTGTATGTAAGCCGCAGTGTATTTTCCTTCTTGTTATCTATGAGCTTCCTAAGTTCTGCCGGGAGGTCTTCATTCTCAACCACTGTGTAATCAATAACTGTGTGCTCCTTTGACTCATTTTTACTGCAGCCCGTCATCGTCATAATACTTAGAAAGATAATGCATAACACGGCTGGCAGTATATAAATATATCTGGCAGGCGTATTGGCACATTTTTTTCTTCTTACTGTATCATGTGTACGGCATACACATTTATCCGCATACACCAAAGCCTCCTCTTTATTGCATACACATTTATCCACATACACTAATGGCTCTTCTGTACTATATCCACATATTCGCGACATAAAAAAATCCCCTTGTTAATAAGACTACTATCATCTTATTAACAAGGAGAATTGTTTATTCATACATATTTATGATACCAGTGTCACAAAGTCATTTACCCATATGATTTTACTCATATGTGGTGGTTGACCTCAACATCATAGTTACCCTGCTACATAGCCCTTACTCTTAATAACCTCGATTACTTCATCGACATAAGCTTCACACTCATCATGTGTACCGGCTTCAACCATAACTCTTATAACTGGCTCTGTTCCGCTCTCTCTTACAAGAATACGGCCATTCTCACCAAGTGCCTCTGCTACCCTTGCTACTGCTGCCTTAACATCCTCATCATTCTGTGCTGTAGGCTTGTCGTATACACGTACATTCTTAAGCACCTGTGGATATATATGAAGAGGCGCTGCAAGCTGTGCAAGTGTCTTCTTCTTTGCAATCATAACCTCCATCATCTTAAGGGCTGTTATGATACCATCACCTGTTGTCGCATACTTGCTGAATATGATGTGTCCTGACTGCTCACCGCCAAGACGGTAACCGTTCTTAGACATACACTCATATACATACTTATCTCCAACCTTAGTCTTCTCATAATCGATACCTGCCGCATCGAACGCCTTGTAAAGACCAAAGTTAGACATAACTGTTGTGACAACTGTGTTATCGATAAGCTTTCCTCTTTCCTTCATATAACATCCATATATATAAAGGATATGGTCGCCTGTTATAACATCACCATTCTCATCTACACAAAGACATCTGTCTGCATCCCCGTCAAATGCAAAACCTGCATCAAGGTGTTCTCTCTTAACAAGGTCACATAAGCCTTCTATATGTGTAGAACCACAGTCAGCGTTGATATTAGTTCCATTAGGCTCTGCATTGATAACATATGTCTTGGCACCAAGTGCATCAAATACTGCCTTTGCAAGTGTCCACGCACTTCCGTTAGATGCATCAAGACCTATTCTCATTCCCTTGAAGGAATATATTGCAAGGCTCATAAGATAACCCATATATCTGTTACGTCCTGCTGTATGGTCTACTGTACAGCCTATCTTTTCCTTAGTAGCGTATGGAATATCCTTAATCTCGCCATCAAGGTACTTCTCTATCTCATCAATGACATCCTCTCTCATCTTCTCGCCCTTGCTGTTGATGAGCTTGATACCATTATCATAAAAAGGATTGTGGCTTGCAGATATCATAATACCGCAGTCAAAGTCCTCTGTTCTTGTTACATATGCAACACTAGGTGTTGTTGTTACATGAAGAAGATATACATCTGCGCCGGAAGCTGTAAGTCCTGCAACAAGTGAATACTCAAACATATAGCTGCTTCTTCTTGTATCCTTGCCGATTACAATCTTAGCCTTTCCATCTTCCTTTTCCTTACCATAAAACCAGCCAAGAAATCTTCCTACCTTAAATGCATGGTCTACTGTAAGTGTAACGTTAGCTTCTCCACGAAATCCATCTGTACCAAAATACTTTCCCATTATTCTGCCATCATCCTCTCTGTTGACCAGATCTCAACTTGATACTTATTAGCCTTGTTGTATCTCTTTCTAAGATCCTTAAGCTGCTTAAGGTATTCTAACGTAACCTTGCCTGAAAGCTTTGATTCACCCTCTGTTCTTTGCTGGAACTTGTAAGGTATCTCAACAACCTTCTTATATGAACCCATGGCAAGAACTTCTACCATAATCTTCCATCCGATAGGCTGAAGGTCTGCATGCTCTATTACTTCACGTCTGAACATAAAAAGTCCGCTTGTAGGGTCTGATATCTGTCTTAAGCAAGGAAGCATCCACTGTCCTATCTTACGTGCTGTTCCCGATACGAACTTTCTGTACCAGTTAAGTCCGCCATCATCTCCACCCGGAATAAGACGGCTAGGTATACAGAAGTCTGCGCCACTTTCCATTGCCTTATACATATACTTAAGGACGATAGGTGGGTGCTGTAAGTCAGCATCCATACATGCCATATACTCACCCTTTGCAAGCTCGAAGCCCTTAAGAACGGCTGTTGCAAGACCAGTTTCACCTGTTCTGTGCTCCATTCTTACCTGTGGGAAGTCCTTTGCAACCTCCATAATAACCTCTGGTGTATTATCTTTACTATCATCTACAAATAATATTTCGTAATCAATTCCCTTAAGTGCATCATTTATCTGTGTCACCAGATTTCTAATATTCTTTCCCTCATTAAATGTAGGTACAACTACTGATAACATATTTTTCTCCTTCTGATATACATAACTTTTGTACGTTACTTATTATTCAAAACAAAATCTCTCATATTCTAAAAAGCGTGTTAATTATAATACCTTTACGTAAAGTTCGCAAGTATTTTCACAAAGTATACACACTCGCTACATAAGCAGTCCGTCCCAGAAATACCATGCCGATATGCACACCACTTCAGCTACTGCAAGCAGCACCATAATAATTCGTCTGGTTCTTATTCTGACTGACAGCAGTATCTGCGTAATACCAATATATATAACAAATGAACCGACTATAAATCTTAACGTGCTCATAACGCTTGAAGTAAGCGGTATTATAAGTGCCACTATTCCAAATACTCCGGCGGAATAATGCTTTCTCGCTATCATAATCACATACAGTAACAGTGCAAATATACAGAACCATCCAAGTATTATGCCGTTTATCTGCTTGACATCCGACATAGAGCCGAGCTGTCCTGTACACGACTTGTAAAGCACCCCGATAACCGGAAAAAGCTTCTGTGTCCTCCATGCTCTCTGAACATGGTAAAATGCCCACGCATCACCGCAGAAGTGCTTAAGGAAAGTCATATACACAAATATTCCAAGAGGACATAATGCAAGTGATAAAAGCTTTCTGCCATCTTTTATAATGTCTTGTACTGTATACAGTATACGCTTTGACATCACTTCCTGTTTCTTATAACTATCTATATACATTTCTATGAGTAATACAACTATAAGAGTACAGCCGACTATTCTTGTCGCACTTGCAAGCGCCGCAAATACACCTGCCGTCATATAATTTCTCTTTCTGGCATTATAGAAGCACATCACAACACACATTGTAAAAAGTGCTTCTGTATACATCGCTCCATAGTACACAGCACAAGGACCTGCAAGCATAAGAAATATGATTATATTTTCTATATCCTTTTTATCATACTTACCCTTATCTAGTTCAAGATATGCCAGCTTTACCGCATAATATACTGCCACTATTATACATATGTTAGATACCATCATGCCTATGGCATAAGTATTGATATGACCGCCTGTTATAATCCTCACTGCCCTGCATATCATAGGATACAGTGGAAAGAACGCCCAGTTAGCCATACCTGTTGACCTTGGGAACTTATATCCCACCTCTGTCATCTCTTTATACCACTCTGCATCCCACGGATTCATATAATAGAGTATATCGTGTGGTGTATCCGCCACAAGGTTCATAACAGGAACCATTATGAGCATTACAAACCTTGAAAGCAGCCACACCACTATTATCTTTGTAAATAATCTGAACTTTTCATTATTCTTATAGTATCCCGCTAATACTGAAAACATTTACATCCCCAATACGTATCTTATATTTGCTATAATACTTGCAATAAGAGGCACTGCAAACATTACAACTGCAAGCACTGCTATAATAAACATATATATGCCGCCTGCGCACTTCTTCATCCATTCAGGTACACATATCTTCTTATAATGATTAACCACCATAAGAATAATCATAACTATAAGTACAAGAACTGATATAAGCAGTGCTTTGTTCTTAGTCGCCGGACTGAATGTAAATACTATCTCATTCTCACCCTCATTTACAGCTACTCCTGTAAATAAGCCTGCGATATCCTTAGTTTCACATTCTTTTCCATTGACAGTCACCTTCCAGTTATCGCTCTTGATAATAGGAACTATTGCATAATTGTCAGTCTTACTTCCATTGACCTTAACTGTAACCGAATTGTTAGTATATGTCACTTCACTCTGCTTATTATCATACATTGCACAGAGTGCGCTCATCTTATCAAGGTCTATTCCACCCATAGTAAATATATATCTGTCAACCGATACATCGCCGTTATTATCAAGAGGTCTTGCAAAGTCAAGCTGTACTTCAACCTCTTCATCTGTAAATGTTCCGATGTAGATAAGTCCGTTGTTGTAATCAGTCGTGTAATACTTATTCTCTACATTTCCTATAGTCGGTATATCTATCTGTTTTCCATTAACTGTTATTGTAAGGCTTCTGAATAACTGTGAAACATTGGCATCAGACGTGCCTATATTGTAGTCTGCAACACTTACATACACTGCCTGACGACCCTTTATAGTATCCTTGTAAGTCTTTACTACATGTGTCTGCTGTGTTGGCCTGTCTGTAGCTGAATTATCGCTTGCTGCATTGATATCCTCAACCTGGCTTTCACCCACCTGATATACCTTTGCCCCTGCAAACTCTCCATACTCTGTGACAAGCTTTTCAGAATTGCCGCTTAAAGCACTGTACATAAGGTTATGAAGATATATCCAGTCCTTTGTTGTAGTGTTCCAGTTATAATCGTTCTCAGTCGCATCACCTGAACTTATGGCATTAAGCTTTGTGTAATCCCTGTTAAAGTCTATCAGTGATATATTGCTGTTTGTCACCATGGCAAAAGGAAGCTGGTAATTAGCCTTATAAAGGTCGTACTCACAGTCGCCTGTTCCTTGCTTTTCAAGTGTATACAAAGAGCTATCAAGCTTATTAACATTGACCGCCTCTGTTATATGTAAAAGTGCATCCGAGAACACTGTTCCGCCTGAGTCAAGCGCCCAGAGGAAGTACTTTGAGTGACCCCACCTTACTGTCTGCTTCTGTGTATCCTTCTGTAGTGCTGCTGTAAAGCTTGAAAGCGAACCTCTCTTCATAATAAGGGGATAGTTGGCATTAAAGCTTAAGTCAGGATTAGTTATCCTGTCTACCGGCGACTCACTTATCTCAAGGTTATTAGTGGCATTAACTGCAAGCTGCACATAATCTCCATACTGGTATGGCGCATATGTGTAGAACTTAGGAGGGCCTGTCATAGAAAATGCTCCTATAAACACCTCCACTGCCACAAGGCTTATGACAATACTTATCTTATAGCCGTTCTTCATAACAACAACGCCCACTATATGTAATATGAGCATAACTGCAAATACTGCTATAAAGAAGATAAATGCTGCCACATATGAATTAACCGGAAGCTTATCATACACAACTGCCATCACAGCGCATGCAATAACTGTCACAACTGCCTGTATTACAGCCTTTATCTTATCCGGCTTATCGTATGCAAAAACCTCATCCGCATATGCACATGCAAGACATATAAGTGTAAATGCTATGATATAACCATTTCTTAATGTATAACCATTATATGAGCCAAAGTGCCATATAATGTTAGTACCCTCTGCTATAGCCTGTACAATAACTATAACTATAAGAGATATTGCATACCAGTTAAACTTTCTGGCTTCTGTGTTTCTCTTATATCCAGCAGCCTTCATTGTTCTGTGTATGCCTGTAAATATAATAACGAAGAATAATCCCATTCCATAGAACATCATTATTCTTTCAAACTCACCAAGGCTGAAGCTTCTGAACGTAGGATTAGATATCCATGAAAGATACTGGCTTGTAAGTGAGTCTGTATTGCCTGTTCTCTGCGACTGTGAAAGCTGTGCAAATACCGGTATAAGAACGAAAGCTGAAAGTGCTATTCCTGTAAATGTTCCAATACCTAAGTCCCACGCCTTTTCACGTCTCTGCTTTCTGTCACATCTGAATATAAGATACATTCCGCCTACAAGAAGAATGTATACAAGTGACATCGCTGCAAGGTAGTAATTAATTATAAACATTACGGCAACCATAAGTATATAGAAAAGCTTCTTTCCAGTCTTTTCCAATACATCAAGTGCCATCATAAGCAGCGGAAACAATGCAACTATATCCATCCATGGTGTAAAACATGATGCATATAAAAGTACATATCCACAGAAAGCGTATACTACTGCAAAAAGTGCCTTTACGCTGTATGACAATTCATTATATCTTTTATTGATAAATGCATACATCGTCACAGACATTACAAATGTCTTTATGACAGTGAGTATTGATATGAATTCAAGTATATAATCTCTTGGGCACAGATATAAAAATATGTTAAACGGACTTATCATAGAGAATGCTGATATACTCATTGAAACATTGGTTCCAAGTCCTGTATACCAGTCAAACCATATGCTCGCCTTGCCGTGCATGACATCCCACAGATGTGCATACAGCGGTGCTACCTGCTGCATATTGTCAAACAGGTCAATTCTGTTGCTTCCAAAAGGCCATATACCTTTAGCAGCAAGCACTATCAACATAACAAGTAGTGTTATTAATCCCGGAAAAAGATATCCTAGTATCTTTCTTCCATTATTTTCAGAACTGTTATTCATATTAATCTCCATTATTATACGTGTGTTATTATGCAGGTAGACTTGCCTTTAACTATGATGTTTCTCTTGCCTGCACTTATAAAGAAGCTTTCTCCTGCCTTAAAATGCATCTCTTTATCGTAATCATCTGTCTTAATAGTGCCTTCACCTTCAACAACGATTACCGATACGAAAGAAGTTTCATCCACAGGTATTTTTGCTTCATCTTCAACTTCATACTTAATTACTTCAAAGTACTTGCACTGTACAAGTCTTCTTGCAATATAATGCTCATTATGTGTAAGCATTACATTACACTTATTATCTTTTTCGTACTTGACCGGATTGACAACATCGAGTGACTTCGCAACGTGAAGCTCTCTTGGATTGCCAAACTTATCTCTTCTGTCATAATCATACATACGGTATGTGCAGTTAGAGTTCTGCTGTATCTCACATATAAATATACCCGCGCCTATAGCGTGTATAGTTCCAGCCTTAACCATAACTACATCACCCTTCTTAACATCTATTTTGTTAAGAATTTCCGTTATTGTGTTATTCTTTATGCGCTCCTCTATCTCTTCCCTTGAAGAGTCCCTTGAAAGACCGCAGTAAAGATATGCGCCTGGCTCTGCATCAAGCACATACCACATTTCATTTTTTCCGTATTCGTTCTCATTTTCAAGGGCATACTCATCATCCGGATGAATCTGGATAGAGAGTGCCTGCTTTGCATCTATGAACTTGATAAGTACAGGAAATCTGTCCTGTGCCTGACATTTCCAGCCAAGTGACTCCTTGCCAATGATAGTAAGATAGTCATTAAAAAGCATGCCTTTGTAATAACCCTCTGCTATGCGGCTCTGTCCATCAGGATGTGCAGAAAGTTCCCAGCTCTCACCGATAACTTCATAGTCACACTTCTTGCCAAAGACATCCCTTATCTTTGTTCCGCCCCACAGATTATCCTTAAAGGCAGGGTCAAGCTTTACTATAGGACTGTTATCTGTCCTTACATAATTGCTCTCACTGCTTCCTGAATCCTGTGCATATATCTTAACAAGGTCATTCTCAAGGATGGAGTCACCTATTCCTACTTCTATTATAACTACATTCTTGTCTGTCTTATTGGCTACCCTGTGCTTGACCCCAACAGGTACAAACACACTCTCATACTTATCATAATCCTTTGTTTCAGTGCCAATGGTAATAGTCGCTGTTCCCTCAACTACTGACCAGTATTCTGCCCTTAACTCATGCTGGTGAAGATTCATCATCATGCCTGGGAATACTGTGACCTTCTTAACCTTATATCCCTTAGAATAAGTGAGAAGCTCATGGATGCCCCACTCTCTGTAGGATATTCTGTTATAGTCAAAGTAAGTTTCATACTGATCCATATTGTCCCTGACTATCTCTTTGATATTGCCGGCAGAATTCTTTGATGATATATACACAGCATCCTCTGTATTGACAACTACCATATCCCTTAAGTCATTGGCAACTACGAGCTGTCTCTGTGCATTATTGATAACTGATACATTGCTGCAATCATTCTTTATCACGTAGTCATTCTTGCCATCGTTGTGCTGTGGCCCTATATCACATACGTTATCTATGTCTTTCCATATGATATGTGCCTCAACAACCTTGAGCTTATCGCACTTCTCAAGTATAAGTGACTCTATGCTTCCACTCATAATGTCCTTCATAACATTTTCTGAGAAACGTATAGCCCTTCTTATGGCAGGAACCTTCCTCTTGGCTGTCCTGCATGCAGCATACAGCTCAGGCTGTTCCTTTCTTACGATATTAATCATATCGCCTGCGCGGAATATAAGCATACCACTGTTCCACAGATACCCCTCATCATAAGAATAGCAGTCTGATATTTCTGATAAATTATTATCAAAATCTACTCTTGGTATAAGCTTCTTTACATCGCAGTCATCTCTTAGTATATATCCAAGGTTTTTAGCCTGATATGCAGGCTTAACACCAAGTGCCACTATTGCACCCGACTTTGCCATCTCCTTGGCACTTATGATTGCATCCTTATAGCCGTCACCGTCTATAAAGTTGTCCGAATTCACTATAAGCACAAACTCTGTAGGATTCGCAAACATAGTTCCAAGTATAATAGCTGCCGCTGTTCCTTTCGCTGTTCCTTCAAGAATCAGTCTGTATCTGAGGCTCTGGAAAGCCTTCATCTGTCCGTTGACAATATTCTTATATGCCTCATTCGTAACTATGATAAATTCATCACAATATGGCATATTTCTTACTACTGTCTCCTGAAGCAGTGAACGCCCTTCCTTGAAGTTCATAAACTGCTTAGGGTAATTCTTTCTGGACAATGGCCACAAACTATCGCCACTGCCGCCTGCCAGGATAACACACTTCATCCGAATGTCCCTCCCAAAAATATACTCATTAACTTTATTATTATTTATCTTATTATTATTCCACCACCAAAGTCAGATTCATTGTCATCGGTTTTAGAATCATCACCACTGTCATTTTTGCCATTATTGCCGTTTCCACTATCATCGCTTCCACTATTGCCATTATTGCCGCCGTTTCCACTATCATTGCTTCCACTATTGCCATTGCCGCCATTTCCACTATCATTGCTTCCACTATTGCCATTGCCGCCGTTTCCACTATCATCGCTTCCACTATTGCCATTGCCGCCGTTTCCACTATCATTGCTTCCACTATTGCCATTACCGCTGTTTCCACTATCATCGCTTCCACTATTGTCATTGCCACTGTTTCCACTATCATCGCTTCCACTATTGTCATTGCCACTGTTTCCACTATCATCGCTTCCACTATTGCCGCTGTCGCTGTTTCCACTATCATTGCTTCCACTATTACCACTATCTCTGTTATCACCATCATCAGCTGCTGTAGTAACACGATTATCAGCGTTATTATTTTCCGGCACAACAACCTTCTTTGAACTTTCTGTTTCCTTCTGTGTAGTCTTATCCTGTGTTGCAGCTTCTGTTTCTGCAGTATTGTCTGAACTTTCCTCTGTTTTATCCTGCTTTGTTGTTGAAGACTGCTTTGTTGTGTAATACTGCATATCCTGATAGTCATAATCTTTGCTTACTTTTTTCTTGTTATTCTTACCAGCTATGGCAGATACGAATAATACAGAAACAAGTACTATGACAACCACACAGCCAACCGCCCATGATATAGCTTTACGGGCTGGAAGAGAAAGTGCCGGGAATATTTTTTTAATAAACATTGTAACAGAATTCTCCCTGTGACCACCAGCTCTCTTATATACAGAACTTACCGCCCTCTTCTCTTCATATGTATCATTGTAATCTATAGCTTCCTCATCATCCTGTAACTCTTCATGCTCTGGCTCTTCGTAAGCTTCCTCACCAGCCTCTTCACTATCCTGTGTCTGTGATAAAGCTTCTTCCTCTGGCGCTGCCGCTACAGCTTCATAACCTTCTATGACAGCTTCCTTGACACCTGCTATCCAGCTTGCTATATAAGAGCTGTCAACATCTGTTATTCTTTCTATAGTTTCCACTGACTGCATCTCATAGGCATACATTTCCATAAGTGCCATCTGTACCGGATTAAGTGAAGCGAATTCCTTACCCTCTTCATCAAATACCTTAGGACTTCTGAATACACCAGCCTTTTTCTTCATATAGCCAAGCAATTCTTCGTCCTCACGTATTCTTGAATAATTATATTCTCTCATAACATAATCATTCTTTAATTCATTCTCGTACTCACTTACCGCACTTACAAAAAAGTAAGCAGATACAATAGTTGCAACCTGCTTATGAACATTCTTTGACAGATTAATATCCTCAATGCGGTTGCATACCTCTATAAGGGCCTTCTTTGCCTGTGTCATGCTCTTTTCTTCATCCTGATATACTGGATACGCAAGAGCGTACACTTCCTTATATATCCTGTTACAAAGCTCCTTCTTTTCTGCATTGCCTGCTATAACGTCCTGTATAAGCACTACAATCTCATTATCCTGATTATTATTCATACATATCTCCCTGCTATTATGATACGATACACAGCTTACTGCTGCCTTACATCATCTATTATTAGTTATCTTTCTTTAGTAATCCGTGTTTACTCACACTTACTCTGATTATCCAATCATCTTTTTATTATAACACCTTGTCTGATAATTGTCACTATCACTATAAACGCAGTAAAACCGGGGCTTTACGAAGATTTTAACTTTTCGTAAACCTGCCCCGGTTCCCATATTTCACTTCACAGCCATATCATTCTAAGCTGATTTAATAACATTTTTTAATAATACTTTCCTGCTAGAAGTTCGCATATATAAAGTCTGAAGTAGTGGCTGTACTTCCGTATATAAGTATGAACATTATAAATGCGATATATATAACCCATCTTACCACTATGTTCTTCTGTGCTATGGTCTCTCTTATATTCATTCCCTTTTCCTTAAGAAGACTGACAATGAATATGATCAGACAGCCCACACCAACTATAATAAGGTCCTGTGCGCTAAGTCCCACTGCCTTTACTGTCGCCATCGATATCTGTGACAGATGTGCTTTGGTAAATGTTTCTGCTAACATCACATTAGCTGCGTAAAGGTCTGGTGCCATATCAAAGTAGAATCCTATATTGACAAGTATAAAGGTTCTTATGATACAGATGCCCTGATACCACCAGCTCTTAGGATTAATGTGAAGCTTCGTGTGTATCTTTGCATATACCGGCGCAAGCATACCGCTGGCTGCTATTATAACACCATTATACATACCATACATTATGTACTTCCACGCTGCCCCGTGCCATATACCTACAATAAAGAATACCAAAAGATTGGCAAGGCTTACCGGCAACAGCTTTCCTATATTATTGCCAAATGTTTTCTTGCACCACTTACCGAACTTGTTCATACACTTTGACAGTGAGAAGGGATAGAATATATAATCCTTCATCCATGTACCTAGTGTTATGTGCCATCTTCTCCAGAACTCACTTATAGAGCGTGAGAAGTAAGGCTGACGGAAGTTCTCATCCATAGTTATACCAAACATCTGCGCAACACCGATAGTTATATCAATACCGCCTGAGAAGTCCGCATACAACTGTATACTGTATAAAATAACGCCGAACACATTAATCCAGCCGCCATAGTTCCAGTAGTTATTAAATATAAGTGTTACTGCCGCATTTACCCTGTCGGCAAGCACCATCTTCTTAAGCATGCCCCAGAGTATTCTCTGTACGCCAAACTGTATATTACGAAGGTCATAGGAATGTCCCTCATACAACTGGCTTCCCAGTCTTTCATATCGTCCTATAGGTCCCTGTAAGAGCTGTGGAAAGAACGATACAAACAGTGCATACTTAAAGAAGTTCTTCTGTGGCTCATGCTTTCCCCTGTATACATCAACAACATAGCTTACAGACTGGAATGTATAAAATGATATTCCAAGAGGAAGTGTCAGCTTAAGAACACTCAGTCTTCCTGTTGCCTTTGTCATAGCCAGTATTCCATTTATGTTGCCTATCATAAAGTTAGTGTACTTACATACTGCAAGCACTCCGAAAGAAAGAAGTATCACTAACAGAACAACTTTCTTTTTCCTGTGTGTTATATCCTTCTTAAATGCTTTCTTTGCCTCTCTGTCGGCATCCTTGTCGGGCTTTAGTCCGTTGAGCCTTCCAAGCAGCACTCCGCCAGTGTATGTAACCGCTGTTGTAAGTATCATCATCCATACCGTTGTGACATGGTATGAGAAATAATATATATAACTGAGTATGAGCAGCCACACCCAGCGTACCTTTTTAGGAATAATATAATATACAACTAACGCAGTGAGTGCGAATAAGAAGAATTCAAATGTTGTAAAAGACATATTACTCTCCATTCTTTATCATCATCAATAAGACTTCCACTCTAAGCCTGTGGTATTCTCGTAATCAGCAACCATAGAGTTATACATGCTCTCGTATGAGTCGTAGAAGTAATCACTCTCATTAAGAGTACCTGCTGCAGCCTTATCAAGTACCTCTGCAAGCACCTCTGAGTAGCTTTCTGCAAGCTCTCCATACATATGGCCTTCCGTATCAACATATGAAGAGTCATCTCTTGGAAGCACTGACATAAGTGTCTTATTGAAATCATAGTAAGCTATTCCATAGCTGTCAAACAGTGACTTTAACTTTGTAACTGCCTTATCAACCTCAGCATCCCTGAATGCATCCGGTGTTATAGGTGACTCCACGCACACTATTTCAATGTCATTGTCCCTGCAATAGCTGACAAGCTGTTCAAACTGTGCTATAACTGTCGCATCCAGCTCTTTATTGGCATTACCTTTCATAGTTTTAATATACTCAGGATTGCCCGGAACATCATTCATTTTATATCTGAAGCAGAAGCCTTTGCCCATATAAGGGCCGCCCGCTGTCGCAAAGTATCCGTCCACATCAAGCCCTGCTGACATATCATAATTCTTATAAGCCTCTGTGTTCTTAAGCTTTATATTAGTCTTTGCCTTATCGAGCGTACATTTCCAAGTAAGACGTCTTGAGAACACATTTCTTATATCTATGTATTCCTTATTCTTCCACAGATATTCCGCCTTAAGCGCAGTGTCACTTATCTGCTGGTATATAAAAGACCTCGAAAAATGGTTCTGCGACTGACCGTTCATCCAGTAATAATAGTCTACATCTATAATAACCTTCTTAACCTTATTGTCCTTACATACAGACTTTAAGACATAGTACATATCATCGACCGTCTCACCAGGGATACCCATATTAAATGCATGGGCACCTGACATAATATCCATATAACTTACATCTATACTGCATCTTGTGTGCGATGCGCCAAGAACTATCGTATCATAACATGTATCTGTATCCGCATTTTCTGCCTTTACCTGATTAAATATAAATCTTATGTATCCACTCTCCGCAAACAGATAATCACATACGCATATAACTGCGGCAAGAACACATAAAAATATTACGCTTCTAATGTGTGGCCATAACTTTTTCATACCACGCCTCGTTTCCTTTAGTTTCTTAATACTTCTGATATACAATCAACCGCATTTTCATGCACCATGACCGTACAAGTATAGCTGATTATATCACCGATTAAAACTCTAATTGTTAACAATATGTTAACTCTTTTTGAATTTCCTGCGAAATATAAACACGCGTAAACAAAAGCTGACCTCCGCATACGTTATTACGGAAATCAGCCTATCAGGATGATGTAAAAGTCAAAATCCTTATCGTTCAGGCACGAATGGTTTTCTGACCTTTTGCCCCTTACTTTACATTAATTATAGCAACTGCAAGATTAAGGTATGCCGCAAATGTGACCCATAAAAGATATGGAACCATCATCCATGCTGCCACTTTATTGACATGGAAAAATCTCCATACTGTAAATATAATAAGCACCCACAACAGCATAAGCCAGAAAAACGCCAGCCAGAAGGCTCCAAAGTCAAAGAATATGACTGACCAGCCTACATTTACAAAAAGCTGCACACCATACAGTATAAGTGCTTCCATTCTGTCGTCATCCCTTGTTTCGCACACGATATAGGATGCAATTCCCATAAGCACAAAAAGTATTGTCCACACAATAGGAAAGACCTGCCCCGGTGGTGACAGCGGCGGCTTCTTGATATTTGCATACATTTCCATGGAATTGCCCGTCAGCAGCCATGATATCACACCTGCTCCCAGACTCACTACCAGCGCCAGTATCAGCCTTTTCCAGTTAATTCTCATATTTCCTGCCATAAACTACTCTCCATTCCGCATATAAGCAGCTAATTATTCTATAGATATCTTATCTATGTAAGACATCTATTATATATTTCAAAATATAGTTTATGCAGTTATATGGAATTCATACGCATTTATAAGGGTCAAAAAATCAAAAGTCTTATTATGCAGGCATAAACGGCTTTTTGACCTTTTGACCTTTGCGTTATATTAATATGAAATAAATTATTCTTATAATAAGTCAATCATAGTAATGCTTAAAGTACACTCTGTTAAATATTGCCCATGTATCAAAAAATGCCTGTATACAATCCTTAATTCCTATTCTCTTAGAGCCCTGTTCTCTCACAAACACGACCTCAACGGGCATCTGTGCTATCTTAAATCCTCTTCTGTGAACTGCCACTAAAAGCTCTATATCATACGCAAAGCCGGAAGTCCTTATAAGATGTCCGACTGGCTTTATAGCCTCCGCCTTAAACACCTTAAGCCCTGTCTGTGTATCCTTTACATTCAGGTGGAAAAGCACAAGCAGCATTATGTAGTAGCACATACTTATCACTTTTCTCTTAAATGGATACTTAAGCTTTGAGTCCTTATGAAACTTACAGCCGATAACGACATCGACATTATCGGTAATCATCTTTTTAAGATACCCTTCAAGCTGTGATGGATTAAGTTCAAGGTCTGCATCCACGAAAGCGATATACCTGCCTTCTGCCTGTGACACACCGGCTATTATGGCATTGCCCTTGCCCCTGTTTTTATCAGAAGTTACAAGCCGCACTCTCTTATCTTCTTTCTGTGCCCTTATAATCTCAGCTTTGGTATTATCCCTGCTGCCATCGTTTACTGCGACTATCTCTATATCTTTTACAAATGCTGAGACTATATCCAGCGTTTTCATAATGCTTGAATATATAAGCTTCTCTTCATTGTACGCCGGCATAACTATCGACAACATTCCATCAAGCTCTAACATATATCATCCCCCGTCGATAAAGTATTCCATCTGATGTTTTAATCAAATCTATAAAGGTTAATTGTACACTAATACCGCAAATGTATCAAGCACGATGCGGTCTGATACTGTCACATAATCATCAATTCCGAATAATATCCATATCCGCAATTTTATGGTATACATAATCTTCTATAATGATTATATGCCTGTCATATTAAAATCATCACCACAATAAAAATATATATTAAAAAAACAGACCCCTCTTACTCAAGAAAGGTCTGTTCTTACATAGTGCCGGCAACGGGAATCGAACCCGTATGGGAGTATAAGTCCCGCAGGATTTTAAGTCCTGTGCGTCTGCCAGTTCCGCCACACCGGCTCTTTTGTATTTTAATACATAACATATACTTGGCGCAGCCTAAGTATTGCTTTACTGCCAGCAAGTCTGTGCTATGTAGAATGGGCGGAGAAGGATTCGAACCTTCGAAGGCAGTGCCAGCAGATTTACAGTCTGTCCCCTTTGGCCACTCGGGAATCCACCCATGTATCATAAGCAAACATACATAAATATATTTGCCAACGAAACTTTTTGAAGTGTACCATATATAATCATTCTTTGCAAGTCTTTTTTTGCATTTTTAATATAAGCAGCACAAACTCACTAATATCTCATCTCTATCGATGTTATCCTGAAGCCCTTGTACTTCTTAAAGTTGTCGTTTCCGATACTGTTCATATAATTGTATATATTTACTGTTTCCTCTGGAACAAATGTAAGCTTTACAAGTCCGTCCTCACCGATTGCGCTCACAGGAATAGTAAGCAAATTGCAGTTATTATTTACCTTATCTTCCCTTATTCTGTCACCATATTCATTCTTATGATAGGTTACAGCCTCCTCTGCCTCATCATAAGCCGCAATAATGCCTATATAAGTATCGTTGGCATACACCTTTGTAGCAGTATTATAACTTGCACCATATACATCAAGTACAACATCCGATGGCACATTTACAGTAAATCTATAGTAAAGAGAAGCCTCCTTGCTGTCTGTTGTATATATGCCTGTGTGCAGTGAATAAAAGCCCTTACTATATCTGTATGGAATGTGAAGGTCGACAGTCTTTTCACTGCTGTCAGTATCAGTGTCCGTATCCCCTGCCTTATCAGCAGCATTATCCTGTGAATAACTGCTCTGTGCGGCAAGCATTTTCTGGAAATACTTATCTATGGCTGAATCTCTGTTAGACTCGACTTTATCCTTATCAGACTCCTTATCATCTGCCTCATCGCTCTCATCACGGTACGATGGGTCGCCATAGAGCTTCTCCTCCTCTAACAGCCTTTTATACTCATCAAGCTTTGATGTATCATATATATCAACATCGCCAAAGCTGTAGTCAAGCCCGTGTTCTCCCGGCCATCTTGACAGCTCATCGTCAACATAATACAGGTCGTACTCCTTGGAAACCTCACGTTTCTGACCTAATACAAGAGTAGCAAGATAAAATACTGCAAGTGCAGCCGTAATAACATAACATATTCCATTAATTATCTTTTTATTCTTCATATATAATCCTCATTTTTATCAACACCTATGGTTTTACGTTAAGCTGTAAATGCGTTGACACCAGCCGTAAACCACAACCATATAAGAAACGCCTCCATAACGACAACAAGCGCTGTTGCACAAAGCTTGATATCCTTCTTATCTGCAAGATAATCATATATACCTATAAATATTACATAGCTTCCAACGATAAAACGGCACATTGACATAACACCGCCTGTTAAAGGAATAACTAAGGTTATGGCTGCAAATACAACCTCCTCATAGTATCCCTTCTTAAGCATATATATGTATACAACTATTGCCATGATAACGACAAGCGGAATCCAGTATCTTTCCGCATATATATTATTAAAGAAGTCCCATATCATATTGCCGATATAACCTGCTCCATCTTCTCTCCACGCAGCCTGTACGTGTCTGAATGCCCACGCATCGCCGCTTACCCAGTAAAGGTGCAGCATATTTACAAATATTCCTGCCGGACATATAAATATCTGAAGAAGTCTTACAGGTGTACACAGTATGTCACGCACAAACAGTCCGAACTTCTTAATACTTATCCTGCCGCTATACGAGTCACGGTACATCCTTACAACCAGTGGGAATACAAGTATAACCCCGACTATTCTTGTACAGCTTGCAAGCATCGCAGCTATGGCTGGTATCCAGTAGCTGCACTCCTTATCGCTCTCTTTTTTCAGATAGTAAAAGAATATTGCAATGAGCATCATAAACAAAGTTTCTGAATAAACACAGTGAAGATAGAAAGTGTATGGTCCCATATATAAAAGCACTACGGCTATATATCCTAATCTTCCCGGCTTATACAGCCTTACTGTCTTTACCAGATACAGACCTGTCACATATGTAAATATAGAGCTTAACAATATTCCTGCCTGCTGGTAGTTAAGAAAAAAGAATATATACTTAAACCATCTTATAAGTACCGGAAACAGCGGGAAGAACGCCCAGTTAGCCTGTCCATCCCCTGCTTTTATGCTCTCGACAAGGCTGTAGCCATTCTCTGCTATCTTTATGTACCAGTCTGCATCACCACCAAGAAACATCTTGGCAAAGGTTATATTATTGCCAAATGCTGAGTTGGTAACACAGCCTATAAATATATAGAACAGTTTGGAAACAAGAAGGATTACAAACACATCACATGCAAGTTTCCTGTTTTCTTTGGTAGTCAGTCTGCCCAGCTTATCAGATATTTTCTCTTTCATACATTCTCCATTTCTACAAGATTATACTTCCTTTTTAAGAAGCTCTACATATCTTCTCGTTGCATCCTGCCATGTTGGAAGAGGGGTAAAACCGTTCTTTACAAGCTTACTCTTATCAAGTCTTGAATTAAATGGTCTTGCTGCCTTAGAAAGACCATACTCTTTTGTTGTCACAGGAATAACCTTAGTATCAAGTCCTGCCTGCTTATATATCTCGAGTGTAAAGTCATACCATGATATATATCCACCCTCGTTAGTTGCGTGATAATATCCGTACTTGTCAGTTTCTATCATATCAACAAGAAGAACCGATAAATCAAGTGTATAAGTTGGTGTTCCTATCTGGTCGTTGACAACTCTTACTGTATCGTGAGTCTTACCCACATTAATCATAGTCTTTATGAAGTTCTTGCCATTGACACCGAATACCCACGCTATTCTTACTATAAAGTACTTATCAAGAAGCTCTGATACAGCTAATTCTCCTTCAAGCTTAGTCTGTCCATATACGTTAAGCGGCTTATAATCCTTACAGTCCGGCTCCCAAGGCTTCTCGCCCTGTCCGTCAAACACATAATCAGTACTTATATATACCATCTTGCAGTCAAGCTTCTTAGCGGCCTTTGCAATATTTCTTGTACCTCCGGCATTGACTGCACGCACCTTCTCAACCTTGTCATCATCCTCTGCCATATCAACCGCAGTCCACGCAGCACAGTGTACTATAACATCCGGATTAACGCGTGTTATAATCTCATCAACTGCCTTTTCATCTGTAATATCCATCTGGACATATTCCATATTAACAACGGCAGTATTATCATCAACACCGCTGTACTCTGGTGCTATGTCGCTTCCTACTCCTGTGTATCCTCTCTTTGCAAGTTCATTCATCACATCATGTCCCAGCTGTCCTGAAACACCTGTAACTAATACCTTCATAATTAATCCTCCGTTTTTATAAAATCATATACTATCTTTCCCAGTCTTTCTGGCTCGTAGCGGTGTACAACCTCATCATAGGCTGTTTCATCCACATTTGCATTATAATCAGACATAATGTGCGCAAGGTTCTCTATCTGCTCCTGCTCACTGCACCTTAAGTCAAATGTATTGATATTACCATCTGTTATCTCATCAAATATAGGCAGGTTGCTTGCTATTATAGGCTTGTTAAACCTCATAACCTCTATGACAGGCATACCGAAGCCCTCCGCCTTTGACGGAAATACGAAAGCTGACATTCCTGCATACAGTTCATGCTTTTTATCGTGTGAAACATAATCAAGATAAGATATATCCTTATCCTTAGCCATTGCACTCTCAACAAGGGAATTAATATCCTCCTCCTGCATCTTTCCACCAAGTATAAGCTTTTTGGTTCCACCTGATTCTTTATACTTAAGATATCCCTTTATAAGCAGGTCTACGCCCTTACGCTTTTCCATATTGCCAATATAAAGGAAATAATCTCCATCCGTATTAACCCATTTTTTCTTAATGGGATTGGATATTATATAGGCATTGACATTCTTTATATGCTTAGCCTCCGGAAAATATTTTTCTGTCGTGCGCTTTGTCTGCTCTGAATTATAAAGAATCATATCTGTATGCTTAAGTGTCTTTTTAAGATTGTGCTTAAAGTACAGATTATACACTCTTCCAAAGTATTCCACATATTCTATAGGAAACATATCGTGTATGGTTATCATAGTCCTGTAATTTCCTTTTAAGTCTATAGGAATTATGGTATTTACCTCCCAGAATATATCTGGCTTTATAATATCAAGCTGTTTTTTTACAAATGAAAAATAAGAATACACACCAGCACTTCTATATACCTTTTTGCCCTGTGTATACACTTCTATGCCTTTATTCTTAAATGACTTTATATACTCACTCTCCGCCACATCTGATATAAGCACAAACTCTATGTCCTTATACTTTATAAGCTGCTTAAGAAAGTCATTAAGATACATTCCAACACCACTCGGTCTACTGCCAAGTGTCCTTGCATCAATCGCTACCTTCATACCGCTCCTCTGCTTCTATATACTACACACCTGCACTTATCAGCCTGCATATCTGTCAAACAGCTTCACAAGCTCTCCTGCCGTTTTTTCCCATGAATACTTTCCAAGCACAGCTTTAGCTGCCTCTTTTTCCTTTACTGCATCACTGTTATCAAGAAGTTCATCAAGATTGACCTCTGGCTTATTACAGTTGATATACAGCGCAGAAGTCCCATATATCTCATGTAACACCGGTATGTCGCCAAGCACTATGCGCGCTCCCATACACAGCGCCTCCATAGGAGGAATACCAAAGCCTTCATATGTTGATGGAAATATAAATGCCTTACAGTACTTCATAAGTGCCCTTGCCTCTGCATCCTTTGCATAACCGACAAGCACTATGTTAGGCATTTTTTCTATGCCGGACTTATCGCCTAATGCACGTCCTGCAACAACATATGTAACCTCCGGGTGCCATCTTGCATTTTCAAGTATCCAGCGGAGATTTTTGTTAGGCGCAAGAGAAGCAAGATAGAAGTAATACTTACCCCTCTTTATCCTTGATGCATATCTGTCAAATATGCCTTCATCCACATAATCTATATTAAAATGCTGCCATCCGTTTCCGGCAACGACTATATCCTTATTCTTAAGCCTGTAGTTGTCAAGTATCTCATTCTTTGAATACTCACTTACTGTCATTATGGCATCAGCCTTTTTAAATGCTTTATCATACATAAGCTTTCTGAACAGTATTTCATGCCAGTCACCAGGCTCCGTAAAAAAGCCCGGATGGGTCTTAAATGCAATATCGTGTACTGTAACTATTCCATTTTTCATAAAAAGTGACACCTCATTGCACAGATACACAGGTTTTGCCTTCTGCCTGTCAACATAGCGCTGGAATGTGAGCTGCTCCCACTTTCTTCCTGCCCTGCCTTTTAGTATCACTATCTTTATGTTATCATACTTAGTCTTGTAACTGTTAATCTCTGCCGAAGTTCCCTCAGAATCTATCTCTGGAACTGCTATCTCAACGTCATATGGCTTGTCCTTTACCATACCATCAAGCTTTTGTGTTATTTCTCTTGCGTATCTCTGAACTCCCAGAACCTGTCCGTATAAAAATCTTCCATCAATAATATACTTCATAATAGCCCCCGATTCGTGCTTCACAACCGCTTACTTTTGTTTACTGTCAAAGATTACTTTCGTACATCCGGCTTATATGTTGGAACAAACTCTTTAACAAGAGCCTTTATTGCAGCCGCATCCTCATCATATGCAGTTTCCTTAAGTATCTCAAGCTTCTTTTCAAAGTCCTTCTTCTCAAATTCTATCGGCTTACCTATATGAATAAGCTTATTTTCTGTATCCTGAAGTCCTTCCTCCGCCATAAGAAGCTCTTCATACAGCTTCTCACCCGGTCTTAAGCCTGTATACTTAATCTCCATATCAACGCCTAATGTATAACCTGAAAGACGTATAAGGTTCTTTGCAAGGTCATCTATCTTTACAGGGTCGCCCATATCAAGGATGAATATCTCACCACCTTTGGCATAAGCTCCAGCCTGTATAACAAGCGATACCGCCTCAGGTATAGTCATAAAGTACCTTATGATATCAGGATGTGTGACTGTAACAGGACCGCCTGCTGCTATCTGCTTCTTAAAAAGTGGTATAACCGAACCGTTACTTCCAAGAACATTACCAAATCTTACCGCAACAAACTCTGTCTGTGATATGCCGTTATAATACTGGATAATCATCTCACATATACGCTTTGTCGCACCCATGATATTCGTTGGATTAACAGCCTTGTCCGTACTTATCATAACGAACCTCTTTGTGCCATACTTATCCGCCATACGTGCAAGATTCCATGTACCTGCAACATTATTCTTCACTGCCTCATTAGGGCTGTCCTCCATAAGAGGTACGTGCTTATGCGCTGCCGCATGATATACTATATCAGGTCTGTAGTGTGAAAATACCCACTCTAACCTTGTAGTGTTTCTTATTGAACCTATAAGAGTGACTACATTGGCCTCCGGACAGTTCATCTTTAATTCCTGCTGTATATCATAAGCACTGTTTTCATATATATCAAATATAATAAGACACTTTGGATTATGTCCTGCAAGCTGCCTGCAAAGCTCTGAACCTATAGAACCGCCGCCGCCTGTTACAAGCACTGTCTTTCCTGACACATAACCTAATATCGACTCTGTATCAACATTTATAGGGTCTCTTCCTAAAAGGTCGTCCACGTCTACATTTCTGATGTCCTGAACATTAATCTCGCCGTCCATCATCTGGTATACGCCCGGTATAATCTTTAAGTTACAGTTAGTTTCCTTACAGATGTTAAGTATTTCTCTTTTGGTATCCTGTGAGGCTGACGGAATTGCAAATATAATCTCATCTATATCATAGTATCTTGCATATTCTTTTATCTGATCTCTGTTACCAACTATCTTTACGCCTCTTATATACTTTCCAACCTTCTTAGCATCATCATCAATAATACAGACAACCTTTGAATTATCAAGGTATCTTGAGTTGGCTATCTCTCTCATAAGGACATTAGCTGCCTCTCCGGCACCTATTATCATTATCTTAACCTGTTCTGATGTGTGTCTGTACTGCTGGATAAGTGTTCTTAACATTCTGTACATAAAACGGCTTGCGCACATTGACACAAGAAGGAACACTCCTGTCATAAAGTAACAGGCTCTTGGAAGCATTTCTCCCATAACTGCTGTAAGGCATATATGCATGCCCTCTGCCACTATACACGCCTCAACTATCTTATACAGCTCTGCTATACTTGCATACTGCCACAGACTGTGATACATCCTGAAACACCAGAATATAATAAGTGTTATTACCGTAAAAGGAATCCATGTATCCTTAAAGCTCTCTATATACTGCGGCTCAATCGCTGCAATATCAACATTAAATCGCATAACAAGCGAAAGTATAACACTGCCATTGATAAGGATAATATCAGTAATTATAAGAAAAAATCGTCTTACAATAAGCTGAAGTTTATCTTTTCTTGTTTCTCCCATAACTAACCTCTTCCCTGCTTATCCATAAGTCCCATAATCGTTCCTGCCCCATAGCTTATATGCAGCATAAGGAATAATACAGGAAGCAGGATATTCGTTATATTTCTCTTACTGCCAGCCTTTATAGACGATACAGCCGCCATAGTACACGCAAGCGTTCCATACAGTGCCCACATAACTATAGTAAGTGTAACCACTATATTCTTAAGCTTCTTTATAACGCCTCTGTCATATCTTTTCCTGCCATTTCTTTCTGTGCATTTATCCATCAGACCATCAACGCTGCCCAGCCCTGTTATGGCAAGCAGTGAAGCTATAATAGCACTCACAAATGCAAATGGCACAAAGTGATATATGCTAAGACACTTAGGACATACCCTGCTTGTCTTTCCTATCCAGAAGCCATTGGCATACTTCTGCTTAAGCATTGCCTTAAGGCTGCTTCTTGTATACTGGTACGATATAATATCCGGGTCAAAGCAGAGCTTATACCCAGCCTCTCTCATTCTGTAATGTATCTCATTGTCCTCTGTTCTTACAAGGTCTTCGTTAAAAAAGCCGACCTTATCAAACACTTCTCTTCTGTATGCCGCATGAAACAGTGACTTTACATAAGTCCTTCCCGGATTGTTCCTGTAATCAGCTATGCTTGAACCAAACATACTGCTCTCCGCAAGCAGCAGTGTTTCCTTAAATGGTGTTGGTTTATCTATTATGTTAGGTCTTTGTCCGCCACAGATGTACTCTCCTGTATTAAGGACAGCCACATTTTTACTTACAAAATCCTGTGGTATAACTGCATGCGCATCCACCTTTATGATTGCATCGCCCTTATATTCTCTTAAAGCAACATTCCATCCGCTTGGAAGTGTCTTCTTTGGATTATCAAGCACAACTATCCTCTGAAAGCTTCCTTCGTTTTTCTCTGCAAACTCAAGCATAACAGACTTTGTATTATCTGTTGACATTCCATCTACTAAAACGACTTCCATATGCTCATGTTCATAATCCTGCTGGTTTATACACTCAAGTATACCCCCGATGCTGTTTCCTTCATTGTATGCAATCACACACATAGTTATAAACAACTTATCCATCTCTCGTTATTCCCTTCTTGCACAGCCATACTCACACACTGCGCATATCAGTACTATCTTTTCCTTCCTGTCCTTCGTGTAACAGAAAGTCTGTCATTACCAACTACTGATGCAAATGTATCCCACAATACCCTGCAGTCCTCCTTAAAACCGAACTTCTTTAAAGCCTCAAGATTATACATCATCTTGGCAGGAAGCACTTCATTGACATACGCCTCTGCCGGATTATCAGCTCCTGCTAATATCTTGTCCTCATCTTTATAAGCTATGCTTGTCCTTGATGTAAGTCCTGCCGGCAACAGAAGTGTTGCATACATTTCCTTTGTATATTTTTTAACATACTCCGGAACCTCCGGTCTTGTACCTACCAGTGTCATATCTCCGTTAAGAATATTAAAAAGCTGTGGAAACTCATCAGCCCTTATCTTTCTTAACACACGTCCTACCCTTGTTATCCTGCTGTCATTATCCACTGTTACCGAAGCTCCAAGCTTTGGCGCATCAACAACCATAGTACGGAACTTATATATCTTAAATATCCTTCCATACTGTGTGACTCTTTCCTGCCTGAAAAATACAGGTCCTCTTGAATCAAGCTTTATGCATACTGCTATGACAAGCATTGGAATTGCAAGAAATATAAGCATAATTGATGCTACTACCACATCAAATACTCTTTTTAACTTAAGTGAAACCTGACGTCTTTTTATAATATTGTAGTACTTTCTGACTTCCTTTGTTTTCATAACATCAGGAAGTGAATTCCATCTTCTAAGCTGCATACCCATCTCCATTTCTCCTGTGACACCCTCATCACAGAAACTATACAGTCTTTTTAATGTTGTTAAAGTTCTCTATCACATATTCAACCTGCTCATCTGTAAGATTAGTGTGCAGTGGAAGTGTAACCTCATTGTGATACATTTCGTATGAATTAGGATAATCCGCTATATCAAAGCCTAACTCCTTATATGCTGTATGCATAGGAAGCGGCTTAAAATGTACATTGGTGGCTATTCCGTTCTCAGCCATCTTTGTTATAAATGCATTTCTTACATCGCTGTCCTTTCCTAAGAGCCTTACAAGATAAAGATGTCCGCTTGATGTATACACATCTGTGTAATGCTCTAAGTACTCTACATCATCTGCCTTAATACCATCATTATACATACCAATTATCTGTCTTCTTCTTGCAAGCAGACCCGGATATCTTTCCATCTGGACAAGTCCTATAGCTGCCATAATATCTGTCATATTGCACTTATAAAGCGGTGCAACGATATCATACTCCCACGCACCAAGCTTAGTCTTGGCAAGTGCATCCTTAGACTGTCCGTGAAGTGACATAAGCATAATATTCTTATATATATCCTCGTCATCTATTCCGGGAAGCTCTCTCCACACAAGACCGCCACCCTCGCCAGTAGTAAAGTTCTTGACAGCGTGGAATGAAAATGATGTAAAGTCAGCACATTCACCACTCATAAGTCCTTGACGGCTCGCACCATATCCGTGTGCTGAGTCGGCAAGTATAAGTACTCTTCCAAGTGCCTCCTGATACTCTGATGCAGGCTTAAAAAGGTGCCTTTTGCTCTCCACAATCTTTCTTATTCTGTCATAATCGACCATAACACCAGCAATATCCACAGGTATTACAGCCTTTGTCTTCTCCGTTATGGCTGCCTCAAGTGCATCATAATCAAGCTCATATGTTCCCTTCTTAACGTCTATCAGCTTAAGCGTTGCACCTACGTGGCACACTACACTTGCTGAGGCTGTGTAAGTATATGCAGGAACAATAACCTCATCCCCTGCACCTATCTTAAAAAGTCTTAATGCTGTTTCCATACAGGCAGTTGCCGAATTAAGGCACGCACCTCTCTTAGTGTGTGTGAATTCTGCCATCTGTCTCTCAAGCTCTTTAGTCTTTGGACCTGTTGTTATCCAGCCTGACCTTAGTACTTCACCAACCGCCTCTACTTCTCTCTCTGTCATATCTGGTGGTGAAAATGGTATATTCATCCTTTTTGTCATTATTAACCTGATACCTCTTTTCTATACATATCTTATCCAACTACATTGTTTCTTAAATTGATAGTTAATGTACTACTTAGAACCTGCTGTTGTGGCATTAGCTGCCGTTGGCTCTGCCGCTGTAGGCGTTGTAGCAGTCGGTTCTGTTGTTGATGATGTCTTTGTCATCGCAGGGAATGAATATGTCATATCACCTGCTGTATTAGGAATAGACACCGTGTAGCTTACATTATTATATCCATTCTGTGACAGCGTAATCGTCTTGTTACCGCTTGTCTTACTGAATGTGCAGGGAATAATGCCTATGTATACACTGTCAACATACAGTGCTGCCCCCTCCGGCGCAGTTATCTTGACATTATATCCGCCTGTAAGACTTGCCGCTGTCGTCTTAGTCGTGCTTGATGACGTACTTGTAGTGCTTGTCGCCGTCATATCTATAACCATCGTCTTATAGTCTGAATTAACAACAAATGTTTCTGTATAAGTAGTGTAGTGGTTAGCCTGAAGTGTAAGCGTATGTGTTCCATAGCTGAGGCTCACCGGACTTGAATAATCCACTTCACTTCCATCAATCGTCATAATAGCGCTTGTCGGTGTTACAGAGAAGTTGACAGTTCCCTTCTTTGTCGCTGGGATAATGTACTCAGAAAAGTCAAGCACAGTTGTGTCATCCTTTCTTATTGTAACCTTCTTTGTCGCCCTTGTATCTCCGTTCTGGATTTCCACATCATACGTACCTACTGGCGCTGTCACCATCATATTGTCAGTCACCTTGTGGAACAGCCTGCTGCCAAGCGTGATATATCCTCCTACAAATGCTTCTATCCCTGTAAGCTCAAGATATCCGTGTCCATTCGCAACATCTATTGAATACAGCTTATTTCCTATGCCTCTTAAAGTAAGCGTGTCCTCCTTGACAATCTGAGCAATACTTATCTTACTGTCACCTGATGTCACCTGAAGATAATTCGTATATGTAAGCTCTGTCTGACCTAATGTAACACTCTTTTTTGTATCATCAAATGTTATATCTGATACATCATTTCGCTCCCACGCATCCTTAGAACCATATATCTTTAGCGCCTTGCCTGTCTTGCTGCAATACACATCATATATCTCACCCGGCTCCATAACTGCCGCCGCCTTTATCTTGCCATATGCATCCTGTATATCTGTCGCTCCTGTGTATATCACAGAATACTCAGTTCCCGACTCCACATCAATAAAATACATATTCTTAAGGTTAGTATCAACCGATACAAGCATACCGACAAGTGTCCTGTCATTATCATTACCGCTTATATCTGATATATTGCCCTGCTTTGGCGCTGGTGTTATGGCACTTCCCGGTATAACTGTTCCACCCGTGTCAGAAGATGCACATCCACTGCCGCATACAACAACAATGGCAGCAAGCATAAGTGCTGCCATCCTTTTAACAGTCCTGTCATAAAGGCTGTATCTTTTACGCATATTCATACGTACATTATTCATTTTTATATATATATTATCCATCTTAATTACCTGTTAACAATCCTGATAAATACTCTGAAGTATGTTATGTTTTTAACTATATTGTGATGTATCCTGTGTCTGTCATATCCCATACAAAAAGCCTTTTCTATCAGTAAAAACGGCTCTTTATATCTCTGACACCTGCATCAAAATATGATATACCTAGCTGAATTCTACCACACACAGCATATTTTATCAATCAGTTCTCTTTTTCTTGAATTCTGGTCTATGACTTTCCTTAATTTCTCCACATTTTTATCAGGTATCCACGACTTGTTTGCATTGATGTACTGGTTGATTATCTTCCAGAACTTTTCAGGATACGAAAGCAGTACCATAAGCAGCTCCATCTCCTCATCGCTAAGTGGACATATTCTGTCATACTCATCCACAAGCCTGTAAAACACACGGCTCTCCCAGTTATACTTTTCCATAACTTTTCTTATAAACTGATACAGGTCATTAATCTGACATTCATTCTTATACCTGTCAAAGTTCACAACAAATGTATCCTTCCCATCAATCAGCACATTATGATATGTATAGCTTCCGTGTGACAGTTCCATACTCTGTGCTGCTCTTTCAAGCCTTTCATTAAATGTAGAGCTCATAAGCCTTTCACACGCCCTGCACGCCTCTTCATAAAATGCTTCAATATTCTTATATGCCATCTGCTCAAACAACTGTCTGCTCTTTTTCTGCTTAAGATAATTATAAGCCTTCTTTAACTCCCTTGTGTGCTTTGAATACACACTCCGCAGATCGGTTTCCTTCTTTTTCTGGCAGGCGGCAAGCTCTGAGGGCTTCCCCAGTTTTGTTTTAGCAGGATTGTTTTTTGTATATATATTGTTTGATATATTATTATTCTGGCTGTTTTTATTGTTTCTTATATTGTCTATATAATCATTGTCTTCCATATTTTTATTATTTCTTATACTGTCTGTATAGTTATTATCCCTAATATCTTGGCCATTTCTATTATCAGGGTAGTCATTATCTTTAATATTTTCGCTGTCTTTTATATTTGCATTATAATTTGCATTATTGTCTGTATTTTTATTATCTTTTGTATATACACCATTTCCTGTGTATATAATACCTGCACCCTGCGAAGCTTCATTATCCGCATACAACATCTCCGGCGTAATCTGCCTAAGTGCCATATGCATATAAGCCATTGCTACTACCGCCCTGCACATATCATCCTCATCCCTTACGCTGCTCTCCTTCGCATCGTACCAGTTCTTAAGTATATACTTTCTTCCATCCTCATCCTCCGATATAAGTCCACCCTCATTATTTCGCATATAAGTATCTGTGCAGCTATACCCCACTTTGCTTAACAGACTTGTTATCCTGTTCTCCCTCTCATAATATTTGTCCGCCTTTTCGCACTGGATAAAAAGCTTATATCCCTTATCTGTCGACAGGATAATACCCCCGCGTCCCCTTGTCATTCTTCTTATTCCTATATCATACTGTTCTAATACCTTTTCCGATTTTTCATTCACAGACCTAAACCTCCAATTAATCCTACTTATCATATGTTCTAAATTCTTTAAAAATGCATGTCCACACTATAATTTCCACCATGAGCCTCACTGGACGTTAATACATTTTTTTGATAGAATGATAAAATGTTGTGGTCAAAAGCCCCCAACTATGATACCTACGAATTGTTACGTGCTACGCACTCCCACAATTCTACCCAATATTCGCATATCGTGGGACTATCATCCCACTTTTATGCTCATATTGGGGCGGGTCACAAGGTCATTCACCCACATATGAGCAAGCTCATGTGGGTTTAGACCTTTTGACCCTGGTATCATAAAATAAATTTTACTTACCGTTATGTGTATTTATTTACTACACAGGATTGGAGATTGTATGAGCGATATATTATCAGAAATGTCTGACACACAGGCTTCTCCTCTGACAAAGGATTTTAAAATAGACCTGCCGGAAGATGTTTCATTTATAATAAACACTATTGAAAAAAACGGACATCAGGCTTACGCTGTAGGCGGATGTGTACGTGACACTATCATGGGTGTTACCCCTAACGACTGGGATATCACAACCAATGCACTTCCAGAAGAAGTCAAGTCTTACTTTACAAAGACCATTGACACCGGCATACAGCACGGAACTGTCACAGTTATACTTCACTCAACCGGCTACGAGGTCACTACATACCGAATAGACGGGGACTATCTTGACGGAAGGCATCCATCCTCTGTCGAGTTCTCCGACCGTCTTACTGACGACCTTTGCAGACGTGATTTTACCATAAATGCTATGGCTTACAATGAACGCACCGGTCTTGTCGATGAATACGGCGGAATTGATGACATTAACAACAAAGTTATAAGATGTGTCGGCAGACCAGAGGAACGTTTCACAGAGGATGCTCTCAGAATGATGCGTGCAATCCGTTTTTCTGCGCAGCTTGGATTTACTATAGAAGACAATACTTACAAGGCTATTGAAAAGCTGAGTGCCAACATACAGAAGGTCAGCATGGAGCGTGTATGTGTCGAGCTTAAGAAAACTCTTATGTCTGATAATCCTGACTTCTGCAGATTATACGGCACAACTAATCTTTTTAAAGATATTCTTCCACAGCTGCACGACAGCTTTACCAAACGGCAGTCAAAAAGGATACTTCTTACATGTAAGTATTCCGAAAAGGAGCTTCCTCTAAGACTTACAGCCTGCCTTTCAAACGGCACTCCTGCACAGGCAGAAGACACACTCCGTCACCTTAGAATGGATAATAAGACTATAGAAACTGTTGTTAAGATACTTACTTTTTCCAAGGATAATATCGAAGAAACCGAACCGGCTATAAGAGAGGCACTTCATAAGTGCGGACGTGATATATTTGAACTTGTCATAAAGTATGACTTTGCTTTCGTCAAAGCAAGCGAGGAAGTAACATTTATAAGCAACCCAGCCAGATACAACCACCTTGTGACACTTAAGCGCATGGCGGATGAAATTCTTTCCCGCGGCGACTGCTTTACTATCAAAGACCTTGACATCACAGGTCTTGACCTTATCGAATATGGTCTTAAAGGTACACAGATTGGAAGTACGCTTAACTACCTGCTGGATATAGTTATCGAAAATCCTAAGTTAAATGATAAGGCTACTTTGATTGGGCTGCTGGATATGAAGTAAAATGTATGATATGTTATGCTTGTATAATTCAGATAAAGGTCTAATTGTCTAACTGTACAAACGGACGACATAAGATACGGGGTAGCTGCATGGAATATAGCTTCGGACACCAGAAAACCGGCTGGTTATTTCTAATACTTTCCATATAGATATTGTACACGGACGATACCGCTCAGACGCGCCGTCCTGTCGCGGCTTCGCTGTCGGGTACATCCTTGTACCCTCCTATCTGGATACTTCAGGAAAGTATAAGAACTAACACATCCGGCTTTCAAGTGTGCCCTTCGCATTATTCCACGCAGCCACCCCGTATCTTATGTCTGACCTCTGGCAAAATATTATATTTACTTATATCTGCATATTCAAAGCATTTAGTTCTAAACCTTCCCCCCTTTGACAAAGAACCAAATATTTATACATTACAATTAAAATACCGTCACTGTCAGATGTAATAAAGCTACAAGCAGCGGTGTATAATCGGTGATGTATACACTGCTGCTTGTAGCTTTATTACGTCGTCCGTTCGTCAACACAATATATATTCAGCTTTTACTTCTTATTCTCATTATAAGACTTCTTAGCCTCAGCAACTCCGGCTTTGGCAACCTCTTTGCCTACTTTGGCTGCTTCCTTGCCTATACGTGAAGCCTCTTTAGCAACTTCCTTGCCAACCTTAGCTGCCTCAGTTGCTGCTTTCTTAGCTTTCTCCTTTATCTCTTCCACATCAATATCAGCAGCTATTCCATCATCCTTACCTTCCTTATCAATGTCTGGATTAGATAATGCAGCCTGCGCAGCGGCAAGTCTTGCTATAGGTACTCTGAATGGAGAGCAGCTTACATAGTCAAGTCCAGCCTTGTGGCAGAACTCTATACTTGATGGGTCGCCACCATGCTCACCACATATACCGCACTTAAGCTCTGGACGTGTCTTGTGTCCCTTTTCAACTGCCATCTTAACAAGCTGTCCGACACCATTCTGGTCAAGTCTTGCAAATGGGTCTGACTCATATATCATACTCTTATAGTATGAGTCAAGGAACTTTCCTGCATCATCTCTTGAGAAACCAAATGTCATCTGTGTAAGGTCATTCGTACCAAATGAGAAGAACTCTGCCTCCTCTGCCACTTCATTTGCAAGAAGGGCAGCTCTTGGAATTTCTATCATAGTACCTATCTTATACTTGATTTCTGAATTCATCTCTTTCTTGACAGCTTCTGCTTCCTCTATAACAATATCTTTAACATACTTTAACTCTTTCTTCTCACCAACAAGAGGTATCATAATCTCAGGAGTGATAGTGTAACCTTTCTCCCTTGATACTTCTATGGCAGCCTCCATGACAGCTCTTGTCTGCATTTTAGCTATTTCTGGATAAGTTACTGAAAGACGGCATCCCCTATGTCCCATCATTGGATTAAATTCATGAAGTGCATCGCACTTAGCTTTAACTTCCTCAACAGTAATTCCCATATCCTCGGCAAGTGCCTTTATATCTTCTTCATCTGTAGGCACAAATTCATGAAGAGGTGGGTCAAGATATCTTACAGTCATTGGTCTTCCTTCAAGAGCTTCATACATCGCCTTAAAGTCAGCCTTCTGGAATTCTCCGATAGGCTTAAGCGCCTCAACCCTCTGCTCTACTGTATCAGAAAGTATCATTCTTCTGAACTTAGGAATTCTGTCCTCGCCAAAGAACATATGCTCTGTTCTGCAAAGTCCTATACCTTCTGCACCTAACTCAACCGCTTTCTTTGTATCTGCCGGAGTATCTGCATTAGTTCTTACACCAAGCTTTCTATATTCATCAGCCCAGCCCATAAGTCTCTCAAAGTTGCCACTTATAGTTGCTGCAACTGTCTTTATATCACCTTTATATATCTTACCTGTTGAACCATCCAGAGAAATGTAATCTCCCTCCCTGAATGTATATCCACCAAGTGTAAATACCTTTGCTTCTTCATCTATATTGATAGCACCGCAGCCAGATACACAGCATGTACCCATACCTCTTGCAACAACGGCTGCATGTGATGTCATACCGCCACGCACTGTAAGTATGCCCTGTGCAGCGTGCATACCTTCTATATCCTCAGGTGATGTTTCAAGTCTTACAAGAATAACTCTCTCACCTTTGCCACCCTTACCAAGCTCCTTGGCTTCATCGGCTGTAAATACAACTTTACCTGCTGCCGCACCCGGAGATGCTGGAAGTGCTTCTCCTATCACCTCGCCGCTCTTAAGTGCCTCTGCATCAAACATAGGATGGAGTAACTGGTCAAGCGACTTCGCATCTATTCTCATAACAGCTTCCTGTGGAGTAATCATACCCTCATCAACAAGGTCACATGCTATCTGTATAGCTGCCTGTGCTGTTCTCTTACCATTACGTGTCTGTAAGAAGTAAAGCTTTCCTTCTTCAATAGTAAACTCCATATCCTGCATATCTTTATAATGCTTTTCAAGCTTCATGGCAAGGTCCATAAACTCTGCATAGCACTCTGGAAGGTCCTTTTCAAGCTGTGTGATAGGCTGTGGTGTACGTACACCTGCAACTACATCCTCGCCCTGTGCATTGATAAGATATTCGCCATATATTCCCTTTGCACCGGTTGATGGATTTCTTGTAAATGCAACACCTGTTCCTGATGTTTCGCCCTTATTACCAAATACCATTGTCTGTACATTAACTGCTGTTCCCCAGCTTCCCGGAATATCGTTCATTCTTCTGTATACAATGGCTCTTGGGTTATTCCATGAACGGAATACCGCCTTTACAGCCTCCATAAGCTGTACCTTAGGGTCCTGTGGGAACTCTTCACCCTTTGACTCCTTATAGAAAGCCTTAAATCTTGTGATAAGCTCCTTCATATCCTCTGCTGTAAGCTCTGTATCATACTTAACGCCCTTAGCAGCCTTTACTTCGTCTATAATCTTTTCAAATTCAGACTTTGATACTTCCATAACTACGTCTGAAAACATCTGGATAAATCTTCTATATGAGTCATATGCAAATCGTGGATTGCCTGTCTTAGCGGCAAAACCTTCAACTGCAACATCATTAAGTCCAAGGTTAAGTATTGTATCCATCATACCCGGCATAGATGCCCTTGCACCTGACCTTACTGATACAAGAAGCGGGTCGCTGTTATCTCCGAACTTCTTGCCATTGTACTCCTCTAACCATGCAAGTGCCTCAAATATCTGACCCTGTATCTCCTCTGATATTGTCTGGTCATTATCATAGTAGTTGGTACAAGCCTCTGTAGTAACAGTAAAGCCCTGTGGTATCGGCATACCAAGCCCTGTCATCTCTGCCAGATTAGCTCCCTTTCCTCCTAATAATGCCCTCATTGAAGCATCGCCTTCTGAAAATCTGTAAACCCATTTGCTCATAAGTTTCCCTCCGTTCATAGCTATTGTTTTAATTGTTCCGTACATTATTCTATATCTCTGTTAAGTTTGTTAAAATTGTAACACACTTTAACTTATTAAGCAATAGACTTGTACGCATTTTAATACACACAGCACCCGCCCCTGTCCAGCCAATCCATATGATTGCAGGCTCTGCTGTTTTATACATATAATGATATGAGGGTCAAAAGGTATTTTGCCCCTCATTTATGATTAATCAGATTACTCCATGCTCCGCATTCCCGTAATCTAACTCCACCTCGAAATCCGCTAATTTACTAGCTTCGCATAGTAAATTGCTACTTTCTCGGTGTAGTGCAGGTCACTAAGGTATACATCGAATTGCATGCAAGCATGCATCGATGATACCTTTTGACCCTTTAATCATATAATATGACTGTTTATGGAAAATTATTCACATTTATTGTACTGATATCAGCTTCTGCTTAAATATTATGTTCTTATAAATATATTCTTTAAAATTGATTACCACAAATATTCTGCCAGTATGAAGTGAGAACCAGAAACAGACATAATATAAGCGGGTGCCTGTAGTGCCGGCAGTGTGAGATGCACTTGAAGTTTAACTGTGCTGAGTCTTAGAGTCAGCCAGCTAAAGCTTCTGGCATTGAACACCGCCGGCGCTATAGACACCCGCTTATATTATGTTGTCCGTTCATTCATATGACTACAAACCTCTGTCAGCTAACTTCTTTATTATTACCTATCTTAACAGCGTCCGTCTGTAATCACATTTCTAAGCTATTTTAAACCATTAACCTACTCTGCCACATTCCCCTCATTCTTTGCATGCTCCCCACGCGTAAGCATCCAGGCCGTCACAACCGCCACTGCCGGCACCGTCAGTATAACCCCGATACTTCCCGACACGCCCTGCATAATCTCAATCCCGATATTATAAGAATTAATAATCTGTCTGAACGGAAGATTATACGCATAATTAATAACCAGCTCACTCACCGCACTTCCGACAAATGCAAGAATAAGAGTATTTGACATAGTTCCCATCATATCACGTCCAACATTCATACCACTTTTAAACAACTCCAGACAGCCAAGCTGCGGTGCTTTGTCATGAATTTCACTTATTGCCGAAGAAACCGACATAGCAACATCCATAACTGCACCAAGAGAAGCTATGAGAATTCCTGAAAACAACAGCCCGCCTATCTGTATATTAGTTATCTGCCCTACATAAGCAAGCGTTTCAATGTTGGACACATTATATCCATCAATATCCGCTACACGTCCAAACAGCCACGCAGATAATCCGGCAAGAAGTACGCCTATGACTGTTCCCAATATTGCACATAAAGTTTTTACAGCAATGCCGCTGATAAGATACATAGTAACTATTGTCGTTATAATTGTTATGATTACCGCAGCCCAGAATGGCGAAAAACCTCTGTATATAAGCGGTATATATATCATAAATATTGCCACGAACGTAAATACAAGACCAATCACCGACTTAACGCCATTCTTTCCACCTATAACACATATAAGCAGAAGAAATATTCCTACAAATGCAGCTACAGCCACTATTCTGTCCTTAGAATATACGGAAACATTTTTAGAGTCGCCCGATACACTCATATGTACAACCACTGAATCGCCCTTTTTACATACCGCACCGAACAGGTTGCCCTCAGCACTTGTGGCATTTACTATTTCTCCCTTATATTCACCGGATGTAAGCTGCACCTTTAACATCTGATATCCCACTCTCACGCCGTCAGGTGACAGATTATCCTCCACCACCTCTATTACCTTTGCATTCTCGTAAGAATAACCAAGCGTTGTGACTATCGGCTCTTTGTCTGTAACTCTTAATCGGTCTGCCGCAATTATAAATGCTGCTAAACATACCACAACAACTACAGCTCTGATAATTATATGTTTCTTATCTGACATTTTTATATTCCTTATATATAGCTTTTTTCAATATTACTTTGATAACTTCTTTTTCTTTCTGTCTACAAGTATCACACCTGCTGCACCCGCCATAGAAAGACCTGCTACTGTATACCATACGGCTGCTCTTGCTGTATCACCAGTCTTAACCTTGCTGTCAGAAGATGATGCACTGCCTGAATTAGTGTTACCTGTAGAACCGTTCTGGTTATTTCCTGTATTTCCGTTATCTGTTGAACCGTTCTGGTTATTTCCTGTATTTCCGTTATCTGTTGAGCCGTTCTGGTTATCTCCTGTACTTCCGTTATCTGTTGAACCATTCTTGTCAGTATCTGTATTATCCTTGTTTTCTACAACTGCAAGTCCCTTAACTGCATCCTGAAGTGATGTTACTGCACTTGCCACGTCTGTTGATGTGCTCTCCTCATTTTCTGAGATTACCTTTGCTGCTGCGATTGTATTCTCAAGCGCCTTTACTGACTCTTCTGTGTAATTGCCTGCTGTCTTAGCTGCTGAAAGCGCCTCTTCTGCCTTGGTAAGTTCATCTGCAAGTGCTGTCTTATCAGCCTGCTTAACGATAGTGTAAGCTGTCTTAACGCCGCCATCTGCCACAAGTTCCTCGTTAGTTGCAGCATCATAAGTCTTTACAGTAAGTGTTGTATCAGTTATATCAATAACAGAATATGTTGGTCTCCAGCTCTGGCATCTTGCAGCGATATAATCCTGCTGTGTACCAATAAGCTGATAGTACTTACTACCTGTTGCTGAGTTTGCCTCAAAATAAACTGTTCCCTTAGGGTCTATCGCCTTAGTTGTATCATCACTTCCTGTTGTAAGTGTGTAGCATAGGTTGTCCTTAAGGTAAGATGAAAATGCTTCTGCATCTGATGAAGATGGTGCCTTTGTATATGAACTATGCTCTGAACCATCTGATGTTATCTGATATGTTCTTGAATATGTATGGTCATGTCCCTGAAGAACTGCATCTATATCATACTTATCTATAACAGGAGTAAGCTGTGTACGAAGAACGATACCATCTGAATCTGAATGGTCATAACCTGAACCATATATATCCTGATGGAACATAAGTACTCTCCACTTTGCATCCGGATTTTTTTCTGTAGCTTCTTTTATAACATTTTCATGTGTAGAAACATTATAGTTATTAGTATCAATACTTATGAAAAGTGTGTTGCCATATGTAAAGTAATAATCTGTACCAGCCGCTGTCCTGTCGCCGCTTGACTGCTTGTTAGGATAGTTAAAATGATTAGAATAATTAACTGAACCTGAATCGTGATTACCGATTGTTGTGGCAACCGGAAGGCTTCTAAGCACTGAAGGATTAAGGAAACCTGCATATTCTATCTGCTGTTCAAGCGCATCTGCTTCCTTTGAAAGGCTTCCTGACTGGTTAATCTGGTCACCTGCTGACATAATGAAGCTTAAGTTTGGAAATTTGCTTACTGCATTGTTAAGTGTGTGATACCAGTTATAAGAGTCATTCATTGCATAATATTCTTTATTCTGATCGCCAAGCTGGTTAGTTGAAGCACCTATCTGTGGGTCACCTACATACATTATAGAAAAGCTGTCTGTTGACTGTGTCTTATAATCATATGTGTCAGACCACGCACCATTTACATAATACTGATATTTATATGAAGTATTTTCTGCAAGACCTGTAATTGTCACTTTACATGGATATAATGTGTAAGTTGTATCCCCGTCCTTTACTGTCTGCACATCAGCACTTGTTGACTGTACACCTGTGTATGTCTTAATCTCATTGCCGTTTGCATCCATAAGCTTAACCTGTGGAGTTTCATCCTTAGTTGTTGAAACCCAGCCTGCATTAAGCATTGTTGCATCCTCGCCCGGTGTTAATGCTATCTGACAGAAGTTAGTTCTGACACTTTCCCACTTTGTCTTCCACGCTGCCCATTCTGCGCTGTTTGCATATACATTAGACTTAACATTATGTGCATCTGTCTGGCTGTCATCTTCTACATAACAGGCATCCCTTACCTCTGTTTCTGTATCTGCTGACTCTGCCGCAGCATTATTCCACGCTGCTCTCTTTGAACTTCTCGCCCATGTTTCTGTTGTTCCCATTGCAAGACTTGCTACCATCATAGCTGTAAGCGTTGCCGCAGCAACTTTTTTCATTCTTCTCATATCTTCCTCCTGATATTACGTTACTGCCATACTTTTTAATCCCTGACAGCAACAATGCTATTCCATATTTTGCCGGATATATTCCATATTCATCCCTGCTTTCCAGCAAAAAAAGCAACCTCCGGTTAACTCACATTTACCATCTGCGGTATGTATTGTGCAGACCTGCATAAATGTTTATTAATCAAAGATTGCTTATAATATAAAGAGTATTCTTAAAATCTATATGCTTCTTCAAGTAAAATATCAGTAAAGAATTATTAATCGTATGTAATGTTTATTCTTACGTCACGCACTCTCCCCGATACTGACTCCACTATAAAATGTCTTTAAAATATCTTCGTAGGATGCACCCTCCTTTGCCATATTCTGAGCCGTGTATACACTCACTCCCATTCCGTCACCGGCACCTATTGTCGTCACTTTTACGCCGCTGTCCATATATTCAAGCTTGAAATCTGACGAATTAAGTCCTAATATCCTTGCAAATGTACTTCCTGTCATAACGATATTGCCAACCTGCATCTTGGAAACATATCCCTCTTTACTTGCTGACACTGTCTGCACCTGCTTATCAAGGTCTTTTTTGCTAAGGCTTAATCCATCGTACATTTTTTCAAATGCATTTATAAATTCCCTGCTGCTTATCGTCTTAACTACAAGATACCCCTCTGCCTCCTTATCCTTAGGACACTCCACCGCTGTAAGATACGCATAGTTTTCTCCTAACATTTCCTGACCTGAAAGTGTTGAACCTGCCGATATGTAAGTGTATCTTGCATCAATATACTGCCCGTTATATGTTATAGTCATTCCGTTAGTCGCCGCCACGCAGTCATTTATGAGATTGTAATTATCTGAATAATCCTTACTCCACTTTTTCTTCATCTGGCTTGTTGTAAGATAAGACATTCCAAGCTGCTCACAGTCTATATTCATCTGTTCGCCCAGCATCCGGTATATATCTGTTCTTATCATAATACTTTCTGCCTTGAGAAGTTCAACCTCATCACCCATATACAGCCTGTCAGCAAGCACCATTGCTATGAATTTCTCAACATCAACCGACTGTGTCGCATTTTTATAGCTTACTGTCACTGTCTTTCCGTCTGTAATCTCCTCACTCACAACAGTGTCAACAACCCCCGTAAGCCTCATCGTTATAATAGTCGGCACTAACAAATAAATGGCGATAAATATCATTACCGCCATACATTTTCCTGCTATATCACGCCTTACAGCCTTTCTTATTCTGTTATCCTCTGTACTGTACTCCTGATATATGTCATCCTTTTCAAATCTATTGTTTATGTATACACTATTATCCGGACTTTTCTCTTCTTTCGTTCTGTTACGGCTGCGACTGCCTTTGTTGTAATAATTATAATCCCTGTAGTCGTACTCCCCTGCCTCGCAGCTGCTTATTACATAACCCCCATTATCTTCTCTTTTTATTATGCTGCCTTTGTTACTGCCGTAGGTTCTTGTGCTATGTTCTCCTGAACCTGCCTTATATATTATGCCGTTTGCCCTGTTATATTTTTTCCCACTATCTGCTTTTCTCTTATGTGTTTTGGGGTCATAATTCATATTTGCATAATATGCACTTGTATTAACTGCATTTTCTTTATATGCACCTGTATGCTTCCTTCTTGCCTTCTTATAAGCCGCATACTGCTTGTCTGTGACCACCGCATCTATGTTATCCTTTACCGCCTGTATACACTGTATTACAATCCGTGGCAAAAAAAATCTATCCAGTCTCATACCCCTTACCTAGCCTCCTAGATAAAGTGTATGAATACCGGATAGATATTATTCTACATTATTTATTTTACTTTAACTTAACTGGTGTCTTTGTAAGCTTCCAGATGTCTGTAGCATACTCTTCAATAGTTCTGTCTGATGAGAACTTACCAGCCTTGAATGAGTTAATCATAACTGTCTTAGCCCAGCTTGTTTCATCTCTGTATCTTGCATCAATCTTCTTCTGTGCATCAGCGTAAGAACGGAAGTCCTTAAGTATGAAGTAAGTATCTGCCTTTCTTCCTTCCTGAGTATTAAGAAGTGAGTTGTAAATATCCCTGAACATTTCCGGGTCTTCCTTAGAGTACTTACCATTGATAAGCTCCATAAGAACCTCTCTGATATCCTGGTCATTGTTAAAGATTTCCATAGGGTCATATCCGCCCTCGTTCTCGTAACGTATAACTTCGTCAGAGCTAAGACCGAATATTACTGCATTTTCTTCGCCAACTTCCTGAACTATCTCAACGTTAGCACCATCCATAGTACCGAGTGTTATTGCACCATTAAGCATAAACTTCATATTACCTGTACCAGAAGCTTCCTTAGATGCTGTTGATATCTGCTCAGATACATCTGCTGCTGCAAATATAATCTCTGCGTTAGATACTCTGTAGTTCTCGATAAATACTACCTTAATCTTTCCATTGATAGACTCATCATTGTTGATTACGTCAGCAACATTATTGATAAGCTTTATAGTCTGCTTTGCAATCTTGTAGCCTGCTGCTGCCTTTGCACCAAAGATAAATGTTCTAGGAACTATATCCATATCTGGATTTTTCTTAATCTCGTTGTAAAGGTACATAACATGAAGTATGTTAAGAAGCTGTCTCTTATATTCATGAAGTCTCTTAACCTGAACATCAAATATAGAATCAGGATTGACATCTATACCATTATGTTCCTTGATATACTTAGCAAGTCTTACTTTATTCTTATGCTTTATCTGCATGAATTCCTGTCTTGCCTTCTCATCATTAACGTATACAAGCATCTTCTCAAGCTGCTTAAGGTTTGTTATCCAGCCATCACCAATCTTGTCTGTAATCCAGTCTGCAAGAAGTGGATTAGCATGAAGAAGAAATCTTCTCTGTGTTATACCATTAGTCTTGTTGTTAAACTTCTCAGGCATCATTTCGTAGAAGTCTTTAAGCTCCTGCTTCTCTAATATTTCAGTGTGAAGCTTTGCAACACCATTAACTGAGTAACCGGCACATATAGCAAGATGAGCCATCTTAACCTGACCGTCATAGATAACAGCCATCTTTCTAACCTTTTCCTGGTCTCCTGGATACTTAGCCTTAATCTCTTCTACAAATCTTCTGTTAATCTCTTCTACTATCTGATAAATTCTAGGAAGAAGTCTTGAGAATAATTCAATAGGCCACTTTTCAAGGGCTTCTGCCATAATAGTATGGTTAGTATATGCAACTGTCTTAGTTGTAATATCCCATGCTTCGTCCCATTCAAGACCATTCTCATCCATAAGAATTCTCATAAGCTCTGCAACTGCAACTGTTGGGTGTGTATCATTAAGCTGGAATGTTACCTTTTCGTAAAGCTTTCTCACATCACCATTGTGCATATTCTTATATCTGTCAACAGCTCTCTGTACTGATGCTGATACGAAGAAATACTGCTGCTTAAGTCTTAATTCCTTACCAGCATAGTGGTTATCGTTAGGGTAAAGAACTTCTACGATATTCTTTGCAAGATTCTCTTCCTCGATAGCCTTCTGATAATCACCTTTATCAAATGAGCTTAAGTTAAATGTATTAACTGGCTCTGCATCCCATATTCTGAGTGAATTAACTGTATTGTTGCCATATCCGATAACTGGAAGGTCATAAGGAACAGCTATAACTGAACGGTAATCCTCCTGAACGAACATATCACGTCCTGTTGCTTCATCCCTGTAAGAACGTACATATCCACCAAACTTTACTTCGTACTTGTATTCAGAACGCTTAATTTCAAATGGATTGCCATCCTTTAACCAGTTATCAGGAACTTCAACCTGATATCCATCTTTTATTTCCTGCTTGAACATACCATACTTATATCTGATACCACATCCGTAAGCTGGATATTCAAGTGTTGCAAGCGAATCAAGGAAACATGCTGCAAGTCTTCCAAGACCACCATTACCAAGGGCTGCATCTGGCTCCTGATCCTCGATAACATTGATATCAAGACCAAGTTCATTTAATGCTTCCTTTATTTCGTGATACTTAGTAAGGTTAATCATATTATTACCAAGCGCACGTCCCATAAGGAACTCCATTGACATATAATATACAACCTTTGGGTCTTCCTCATCGTATGTCTTGTGTGTAGCTATCCACTTATCTATGATAAGGTCCTTAACTGCATATGCTACTGACTGGAATACCTGCTGCTTATCAGCCTCATCAATATTCTTTCTGTAGAGAGACTTACAATTACTTACAACTTTTTTCTTGAATTCTTCCTTGCTAAAAGATGCTTCTGTACTTGTCATCATTAATTCTTCTCCTCCTTAAATATAGATATATCGCAAATGTATATATTATACATAATATTAGGGGGAGTGGGTCACAATGTCATTCACCCACCTATGAGCACGCTCATGTGGGTTCAGACCTTTTACCCCCTGATATCATAATATTATAGCGCCATAACTTTCATTTCAAACACATATAATAGTTAAATTATACACGATTAATAAACTTATTGCAATTTATTTCCATATTATTCAAAATTCTCACTAAATAACAGTTCCTTTTTATAACTTTATTCAAACCACCTCCAATTTAAGACATATAGACATATAAACACTGAAATATTCAAACCCTCCTAAAAAAAATCACGGCTCTAAACTTCCCTTACAAGGTACATTTAGAACCGTAATTTTCTTAGATATTGTCTATTAAACAAACATATTAGTTCTTCTCAACCGCAAGCACAACCTTCTCACCATTGATATCCCAATCCTTAGTGAATCCTGCTGTCTTACCTGTTTCAATAGAATTAGCAAGAACAACGTTCTTGATCTGCTCTGCATTCTTAACCATAAGGTCTGCTAACTTGTCATTACCATCTACATATACAGTAATCTTGTCCATAACCTCAAATCCAGCGTCCTTACGCATAGTCTGGATCTTACTTACGATTTCTCTTACGAAGCCTTCCTCGATAAGCTCTGGTGTAAGATTAGTATCCATAACAACTGTGATACCCTTGTCAGAGCTTGCAACAAAGCCTTCCTTCTGAGTCATCTCTATAAGAACATCATCCTTCTCAAGAACGATATCTTCACCATCAGCATTGATTGTAAATGAACCCTTAGCGTTAAGCTCGTCCATAGTTGCATTGCCATCAAGTGTTGAAAGTGCTGCTCTGATAGCATTAAGATGCTTGCCATACTTTGGTCCAAGTGTCTTTAACTGTGGCTTGAATGAGTATGAAGTAAATGCTCTTACATCATCTGTGTACTCAACTTCCTTAACATTAAGCTCATCTGCTATGATAGCTGTAAAGTATTCGTTTAACTTCCAGTCAGCCTTGATGTACAGCTTGCCGATTGGCTGTCTGTTCTTGATGTTAGTTGAGTTACGGCATGCTCTTCCGATAACAACAGCATTTAATACATCTTCCATATTATCTTCAAGTTCCTTGTCAATCCATTCTTCCTTAACTTCTGGGAAGTCGCAAAGGTGGATACTGATAGGAGCTGTCTTATCTATACTGCATACAAGGTTTCTGTAAATGCTTTCTGTCATAAAAGGAATCATAGGTGCTGCTGCCTTGCAAAGTGTTACAAGTGTTGTGTAAAGAGTCATATAAGCATTAATCTTATCCTGCTCCATACCCTTTGCCCAGAATCTTTCACGGCATCTTCTTACATACCAGTTAGAAAGCTCATCTACAAAGTCCTCAAGTGCTCTTGCTGTTTCTGTAATCTTGTAGTTGGCAAGATTGTTATCAACAGTCTTAACAAGAGTATTAAGCTTAGAAAGAATCCATTTATCCATAACAGGAAGCTTATCATACTCAAGTGTATACTTAGTTGCATCAAAATCATCTATATTAGCATAAAGTACAAAGAATGCATATGTGTTCCAGATAGTTCCCATAAACTTTCTCTGACCTTCTGTAACAGCCTTGTCATGGAATCTGTTAGGAAGCCATGGTGCTGAATTCTCATAGAAGTACCAGCGGATAGCATCTGCGCCGTGCTTCTGTAATGCATCAAATGGGTCTACCGCGTTACCCTTTGACTTACTCATCTTCTGTCCGTCTGCATCCTGAACATGTCCAAGTACGATAACATTTTCATAAGGTGCTTTATTGAAAAGAAGTGTTGATATAGCAAGAAGTGAGTAGAACCATCCTCTTGTCTGGTCAACGGCTTCTGAAATGAACTTAGCCGGGAACTGCTGTTCAAACACTTCCTTATTCTCAAATGGATAGTGGTGCTGTGCAAATGGCATTGAACCTGAGTCGAACCAGCAGTCGATAACTTCTGGAACTCTCTTCATCTTGCCCTTACACTTAGGACAAGTACATGTAACAGCATCAATATATGGTCTGTGAAGCTCGATATCATCTGGGCAGTTATCAGAATGTTCCTTTAATTCTGCCTTGCTTCCGATAGATAACATTTCTCCACAATCCTCACATACCCAGATATTAAGAGGAGTACCCCAGTATCTGTTACGTGAAATTCCCCAGTCCTGAACATTTTCAAGCCATGCGCCAAAACGTCCAGTTCCGATAGTTTCCGGAATCCAGTTAATTGTCTTATTGTTAGCTATTAAGTTAGCCTTAACTTCTGGGTCACTCATCTTTATAAACCATGATTCTCTTGCATAGTAGATAAGTGGTGTGTCACATCTCCAGCAGTATGGGTAATCGTGCTCGAACTTAGGAGCATCGAATAACTTACCTTCCTTATCAAGATCCTTAAGAACCTCTGGGTCTGCTTTCTTAACGAAAAGTCCTGCATATGGTGTTTCCTTTGTAAGCTCACCCTTTCCGTCAACAAACTGTACGAATGGAAGGTCATACTTACGTCCAACCTTGGCATCATCTTCACCAAATGCTGGTGCAATATGAACGATACCAGTACCATCTGACATAGTTACATAGTCATCACATGTAACAAAATGTCCCTTCTTGTGCTGCTTAGCCGCAACATCTGCCGCACACTGGTATAATGGCTCATATTCTTTATATTCAAGGTCTTTACCCTTGTAAGTTTCTAATACTTCGTAGTCAACGCCTGCACCGCTTCCAGCTTCCTTACCTTCTTCAATAGCTGCTCCTGTTACTGTCTGACCGGCCTTAACTGCAAGTCCGCCAAGTACCTTATCAAGAAGTGCTTCTGCCATATAGTAAGTATAGCCATCTGCTGCCTTAACCTTTACATATGTTTCTTCTGGGTTCACGCAGAGTGCCACGTTAGATGGAAGTGTCCAAGGTGTTGTTGTCCATGCAAGGAAATATGCATCTTCGCCTACACACTTGAAACGTACTACTGCTGAACGCTCTTTAACAGCCTTGTAGCCCTGTGCTACTTCGTGTGATGAAAGAGGTGTTCCGCAACGTGGGCAGTAAGGAACAATCTTGAAGCCCTTGTATAAAAGACCCTTATCCCATATCTGCTTTAAAGCCCACCATTCAGACTCGATGAAGTTATCATCATATGTGATATATGGGTTATCCATATCAGCCCAGAAACCAACTGTAGATGAGAAATCTTCCCACATACCCTTGTACTTCCATACGCTTTCCTTACATTTCTTGATAAATGGCTCAAGACCGTACTCTTCAATCTGTTCCTTGCCATCAAGACCTAACTCTTTCTCAAGCTCAAGCTCAACTGGAAGTCCGTGTGTATCCCAGCCGGCCTTACGTGGAACCATATAACCCTTCATTGTTCTATATCTTGGAATCATATCCTTTATAACTCTTGTAAGAACATGTCCGATATGTGGCTTACCATTAGCTGTTGGAGGTCCATCATAAAATGTATATGTTTCCCCCTTCTTGCGGTTATCAATACTCTTCTGGAATATATCATTATCCTTCCAGAACTTTTCAACCTGTTTTTCTCTGTCTACGAAATTCATATCTGATGAAACTTTCTCGTATACCATTGTGTTACTCCTTTCAAATCATTTACTTAATCGTAACGATGTTAGCTTGCTTTATTGGTGCTGTAACAAATGTCGTTACACACGCAAAAAAGCCCCTGCCGTAATACGACAGGGGCTGAATCAACTTAACCTATATCAATTACGACATACCATCATATGCGTCCCTTGTAACGGTAGGATTACCGTCCTTACTTACTTTTCGTAATACAATACTATCTTAATGTTACCCATAATATTATACTGCAAAGTTCTGCAAGGATGCTTGGAAGTGATATTCAACTATGACCTACTCACACCGGCTTCCACCATCCCGGCTCGCTATCGCTTTCCTTCATAATCTACTGTCTTCGTCATCGCAGATAATGTGATTGTATATAATTGATCTTAAAATGTCAATAATTAAGCTGTATTATTTATTATAATTTATCACAAAATTTCCTGTTATTGTGTTACATGTATTGCTTTAGCCCTGCTATGCCCGTCCTTTTCTGCGTTCAACACCTTTTTCTTTATAATATTGCGCTTTATCGGCATACATTTTCTCCTCTGCCTCACGTAACATTTTATCAAAGCCTGTTATTACATTCTCACTCCAGATAACACCTGCTGCCATATTCACAGAACGCTCATTCATTAGTTCTTTTAACTCTGTTATACACTTTATTAATGTATTCTCATCTATCTGTGTACAGATTACAAGGAACTCATCTCCACCTATACGAAATACTGCATCCACTCCAAACACGTCTGTAAGGCATCCACATGCATTAAGAATAAGTCTGTCGCCTGCCTCATGTCCCATTGTATCATTCACATATTTCAGTCCTGTAACATCACAGTAAACAACACCTATACTCTGTTTTTTATCTATGCTCTCTACACAGTCACTCATAGCGAAACGGTTTCCGATTTTGGTTAAAGCATCCTTATAGCTCATATCTTCAAGCTTTCTCATCATATTCCTGCGCTTTATACATGATATAATAAAAGCACTCATAATCTCTAGTATACTTAAGGCATATTCGAGTGTAAGCAGCGGTGGATTGTCTATTCCCATAAATGCAATAACTTCTCCTTCGTTATATATAGGAATTACAATTATCGAATGAATACCCTGTCTTTTTAAATTATCATATTGAAGTGGATCACTCTCTTTTATTTTTTCAAGATCCTTAATCACGATATTTCTGCCATTTTCAAAGCACTTATACCAGTTAGCACACACCTTCGGAGACAGATTCTGAAGATTATCCTTCTCTGGACTTACTCCCTCTGCCGTCCACTCGTATGTCTTATCATCTCTTCCATATATATTTTTTTCAAATATATAGGTTCTTTCTCCATTAAGTGCTTTACCTATATACCCAAGAAGTGTGTTTATCGTTTCATCAGGTGTATCTGCTGCTAGTGCCACTCTTAAGCCCTCATTGACAAATGCTTCAGTTTCTCTATACTTCTGGATAAGCTTATCCTGTGCAAGCTCCTCACTTATATCTATGCCTATTTCCAGCCTGTATTTTTTGTTTCCTTCGCCCTCTATCAGTGTATCCTTTATTATCATATATTTATCTAATACAGGATTATAATAACGCCATTCCTCAAAGGCTCCTGGTAAAAGTCTGCTGTTATTGCACATCCCACATTTAACAGAAGCTTTTTGTAATACCTCATAACACTTCTGGCCTTTTATATCCTCTATTGATTCTAAGCCATACGCTTCCAATGCTTTATGATTCATATATACAATCTCATTGGTTTCTATATCTGTTGCATATACATATTCATTCAGATTTATAAAAAAATCCCCTATTTCTTTTATATTTTTCATACGCATGTCTCCCTTTATTATTGAATCTGTGGTATTCCCCATTCCCCCATTCATCAAACGAATCAGCATATTCTGTATATAATCTCTCCGTAACAGCCCCTGTTTCTTTTGCATTTTATATCACTTTGTTATTTTTTTGTCAATATATAGTGGGATATTTTTATTAATTTTTCATGCATATTATACCACAAGCAAAACTTTTATCTCAATAATGAAATCATTTTCCTGTATTCTTGCACTTATATCTCCATTCATACGCTCCACAAGCTCTTTTGCAATAGATAAACCCAGTCCGGTTGAGGCTCTGCCTCTTGCCACATCTGCTTTATAAAAACGCTCAAACACATGGCTTAAGTCAATATTTTCAGGATGTTCCGTATAATTGCTGATTTTAAGCAAGGCATGATTATCCTCACGGGCAAGCTTGATACTTATATTCTTTTCCCCATGATCAAGACCATTTTTTATGACATTCTGTATAACTCTCCTTAAGCCCTGCTTATTACCTGATATATACAGCATTTCCTCAGTAATACTAATCTCTGGGCAGATGCCCTGCTTTTTCCATTCATCATAATAAGAAAATACAGTTTCTTTTAATATTCTGTTCATACAACAGTCCGTAAGCTCAAGCTTATATGAATCATTTTTCAACTTGGTAAATGTAAAAAGCTCCTCCAGCATTTCATTGAGGCTGTTAAGCCTTTCTCTGATTATATCAAGATATCTCCTCTGGTCATCTATATTGTCACATTCCTCTATAAGCTGGAAATACCCATCCAGCGATGTAAGTGGTGTCCTTATATCGTGTGAAAGATTAGTATATGTGTCTGCTATCAGCTCTTCTTTTTTTCTGTACTCGTTTCTTTCTTTTTTACGCATGTCAAGTAGTTCATTCAATTTATCTGAAAGCTCACCTATTCCCCCCATATCTATTTCACGCTGAATCATCTTGTTACTATCGTGTTCCATAAGAAACGACAACTGGCGGCAGATGTCCTTAATCTGCCGCTGGTATTTCCACATAATAAATGCCTGTATAATAATTATTACTGCTAATATTCCAATAATAATCCTCATTCTCTAAATATCCCTTTTCTGAAAAATATAACTGCTTAATGACAGCATTATAATAATAAATGTGGCTGCCACACACATTGAACTAATAATATCCTCCCTGCCTGCATTCATAGGAAGCATTGCCATCCTTCCAGTTACTGTATACTTATAAATGCTAAAGTTATGATGGCCACTCCTGTTAACTACATAATCTATAAAGGCATACACAATGCTCATTATATTCATAGTAAGACATACCGACAAGGTCATGCTTATGACATTATTCTTAATTATGACTGCTATCGCCATACATATTAACACAAACGCATAATGAAGCATAAGTTCTGTTAAGAAATAAGGTATAATCTCTTTCCAGTTACCCCACACCACACATTTAAACGCAAGCATATTCGCTGCTGCCTGGAATACAAATATCCCTGCAAAGGTAATTGCTGTAAATAAGGCAAGCGCAACTGCCCTTGAAACAATAAGCATCCCCCTTTGTGACACCTGTCCACCAATATTCTTAATATAACCGCTCTTAATATCTGCTGTTGCAAACATAACCGCAAATATTACAAGAAAAAGTGCATAAAACTTTCCCTGTGCATTAGAAAAGAAAACATCCATTACCGTAACCTTCTTCCCTGGCTCCGTAGGTAATTCCACACTCATACCAATATTGACATTATCTGTATTCTGCTGCGAAAGTTGTTCTTTGTTGCTGTCATCTGCCTGTTGTTCCTCTATGTCTTGTGCATTTATCACATCAACTGTCTGACCATCAGTATCTGCCTGACTTTCCACTGCCTGCTGCCTCTCCCACTCTTTATTAACTGCATCATAATCTATTTTTGAAAGAAATGAGGTAAGCATTGCTGATGCCAGCAATATAATCCATATTACATACATACTCTTTGTACGAAACATTCTGTATACATCCATCTTTATCATATTAAGCACGATTGTCACCCCCTGTAAGCCTTAAGAAATAATTCTCAAGCTCTTCACTTGTAATAGATATTCCCTTAACTGGAATTCCCGCCTTTGCAAGCTCCATATTCAGGCTGGCACTTTCTCCCAGTCTTTCAAATATATGAATATGTTCTTTATCTATAACCTGATAGCTGCTAAAGCCCATATCATCAAGCACAGGAATAGCCTGCTTAGGATTATCAAGTGTAAGCTCTATGCGCTCACTGCATTTTTTCATAAGTTCTTCTCTTGTAAGCTCCTGCACAAGACATCCATTATGAATAATGCCATAATCTGTAGCAATCTTTGATAATTCCTCCAGAATATGACTTGAAATACATATTGTCATGCCACGCTCCTTTGCAAGCTTCTGGATGGTTTCACGCACCTCCACAATTCCCTGTGGATCAAGTCCGTTAATCGGCTCATCAAGAATAAGCAGGTCAGGCTCACCTACAAGTGCAAGAGCAATTCCTAAGCGCTGCTTCATTCCAAGCGAATAATGCTTTGTTTTCTTTTCTCCAACAGTATCAAGGCCCACTGTTTTTAACAGCTCTTCTATATATCCTTTTTTCTTAATCCCTGTAAGCTTGCATTTAATGTTCAGATTGTCATATGCCGACATATTGCCATAAAGTCCGGGAGCTTCTATAAGACACCCTACTCTTGAACGTACCTTTTGTAAGTCCTTTCCTTTATACCCAAACATTTCTATTTCGCCATAAGACGGTGTTGACAGTCCGCTAATCATCTTAAGACAGGTCGTTTTACCGGCTCCGTTTCTTCCAATAAAGCCATATATCGCACCCTTTTTAATGTGCATATTTACATCATTAACCGCCCTGTGTCTGCCATACTGCTTAGTCAGATTCCTTGTCTGCAATAATAATTCACTCAAAGCTTTTTCCTCCTTTTCTTAACTGCTCTTATCATAAAAAATAAATCCTAATCAATCGCAAATAAATAGTAAAAAAAGAGTAAATTATTCATGCAGGCGATATCCAATCCCCCATATTGTTTCTATATATTCATCAGGTGTAATGGTCTTTATTTTCTTCCTGATATTGCTTATATGCACATCCAATGTCTTTGTTTCACCCATATATGGCTCATCCCACGCATATTCGAATATATCCTCCTTGCTAAACACCTGCTTCGGGTTTTTAAGAAGCAATTCGAGTATTGCGAATTCCTGTTTTGTAATCTTAGGAAGCACCCTGCCACCGATACTTACCTCAAAGGTAGAGCGTGTAAGCACCATATCCCTGAACTCAAGTCTTCCACTGCCTTGTCCTTTTTGTATACCAGCCTTTGTTTTTACTTCTGTTTCTGCCTCCGCTTCACTTTTTGTTTCTGCCTCACTTTTTGTTTCTGCCTCTATATGACGAAGCTGCACCTGAATACGTGCCAGTACCTCTCTAATCTCAAATGGCTTTGTTATATAATCATCTGCTCCATCTGTCAGCACTCCGATTTTATCATCTATACTATCCTTTGCAGTCAGCACAATCACCGGAAGCCTTCCATGTTTTCTTATCTCTTTTAAAACCTCCTCACCACTTGCACCCGGAAGCATTAAGTCAAGCAGTACAAGCGTATAAGCCTTTTCTTTTATATTCAGAAGCAGCTTTGCCTCTGTTCCTGAAAATGCTTGTTCACACGTATAACCTGCCTTCACAATCACCTCACAAAGAAGGTTATTAATATTTATATCATCCTCTACAATTAATATATTAGGCATAATTTTTACTCCTGTATTTTATAATGTAAAATAGTCATCTACTTTATGAGAAACGGCATTAAATAAAATGGTTTTAACATTAGATTTTCTTCTTTTCCAACATCTTTTTGCGATATTAAATATATTTTATTTACATTCTTTGAAAATTTCTTATAAAATTGTTTTATAGATTCGTGCTTTCCTGCCCCTGATGACTTAATTTCAAAAGCATTTACTTTACTTCCCTCAGAAATAAGAAAGTCAACTTCATAATAATGTGTACTTTTGTCTTTTTCCCAAGTGTGATAATAAAGTTCCCTTCCTGCTGCTGTAATCATCTGTGCAATAAGATTTTCATACAGATAACCAAGATTAGCCGGCAGTTTATCAGAAAGTAATTTTGCATACACATCATTTTCTGTGACTGGACGGTCAATAAACATTAATGTAATAAATAATCCTGTATCCGAAAGATACAATTTATAACTGTCAAAATCTTTTGTATCTGTCAGGCTTACCCTTGGATTGGTTGAATTATAACAAGGTAAAACCGTCTTTGAATCAATCAGCTCGTATAATAATTCCTCTGACTTTGAATTATTCTTTCGTCCTATTGCAGTAGTAATCCTATATTTTTTGGAATCTTTTGCAAGCTGTGCGGGAATTGAATGATATAATGCAGATATCCTTCCAGACCCGTCAATCTTTTTAAAATCTTCTTCATACAATGATATAATCTGTCTTTTGACCATATCAATCTCAGAAAAATTTTTACCTTCTATATAAGCTTCAACTGCCTGTGGCATACCACCTACAGCCATATATATTCTTAAATCTCTCATTAATTTACGGTTAGTTGCCTGCCCAATAGCCTTGCCTGTATCATATATCTGCTTAAGAAGTTCATAACTTCCACCTGTCGCATCACAGAATTCCTGATAATCCATTGGATAAACCGGTATTTTCATTTCTTCTGAGGGAATTAAAATATCCTTAACATTCTTCTTTATAGAAATTAGTGAACCAGTTTCCAGATAACTGTATCTTCCGTCAGCTACAAGATGTTTTATTGCCTGTCTTGCCTTTGGAAAAAGCTGAACCTCATCAAATATAATAAGTGATTTATGCTCATATAATGTTATGCCTGTTTCCGCCTGCAATCTTAAAAAAAATATATTCAGGTTTGCTATATCATCGAAACACTCCAATATATTAGTTGTTGTTTTGGAAAAATCAATAAGAATATATGAGTCATATTCATTTTCTCCAAAGCTCTGTGCGATTGTAGACTTACCAACTCGTCTTGCCCCCTCTAACAAAACCGCATATTTATCTGAATACTTCTCTTTCCATTCTAACAATCTGCTATATACTTTTCTTTTAAAATTCATAACTTTCCCCTTTCAGAACTAAACAATAGTTACTGTTTAACACTAATCTAAAAATGATGCGTATTCCCTTAATAATGTGTACTTCTATAATAAATGTCATTTTCTTCAAGATAATTATCTCTTATTTTATCCATTTCTTCAAGATTAATTCAGGCGTTTTTATGCGTTTCTTCAAAGTCAATTTAGTCGTTTTAGTCATTTTCTTCAAGATTATTTTTAGATATTCTAGCCGTTTCTTCAAGATTTTATTACTTTCATTACAATTTGTCACAAAAAATTTTTTTATATCAACATAATCCAACACAAAAAAATAACACGCCCTCTGCTGGTTTACCCCAAAACAGGACGTGCTATCTCTTTCCGGTTTATATACCATTTTTAATATTTCCAAAAATATTTAATTAAATCAATTCCTTTGGCTGTAATATTTCAATATAAATATTTTTTTCATAAATTTTATTCTCATAGGTTTTTTTGAATAATTCTGGATTATCTATTATTTTTTCCTTATCATAAATGTAAAAAAATATATTCGATGCACCATAATGTGTAATATCTGCCTCTATTTCCTCTATAAGCTTCTTCTGGCTCATAGAAGGGCGTGAACACTTAGTTTCTAACACCGTTCCCTGATTTATATAAATATCAGTTCTGACGGTTTCATAACCTGTATCTTCTGGAACTTCCATTCTGCACAATGGATATATCGGTTTTAAATATGAATACAGAATATACTGTAAATCATACTCATTATTTATCTGGAACTTCTTCAAGCCGTCCATATCGATAGACGACTTACCGTGTGGCTTTCCTCTGAAAAATTCATACAGAAACATATCAAAATTTTTTAAAATCTGAAGTAAAAGTTTATTACTTTCGTTTTCTTTATTGCAGTTTTGTAATAATCTTATATATTTTTCTATTCTGTCCTTATATTTTTTTAATTCAATTTCTGGCACACCATATGGATTGCTTGAAATATGTAACAAAATGCTATTACGTTCCATAGTTTTTCCAAAATCTTCACTCTGCCTTAAATCATCTATCCATTGTTCATATTCTTTCTGCAATACTTGTAAATCTTTTATATCAAGCAGCTTCTGCCCCTTACTTATTAACTCCACTCTATTCATCTTTTTTCCACCTCATATAAAACAAAAAATGATTATCCAGTATATGAACTGACTCATCTTTCCATTCTATAACATTATATAAACTGCTTCCCTGTGTTTCTAATATTTTCATCCAGTTTTTTAATGCCGACTTTACCTTAGTGTTATTTATTTTATTGGCATCCGCCATTATATTTCTGACACGGTTTGTCAAATCTGTTATTCCTATTTCAATTAAAGGCGGATTATCGGCAATAGCTTTCAACAGTAAGTCATATATGTCACGTTCTGTATTATCCTTTAATATATATCCCAGTCTTTTCTGTCCGCGTGATGGCGGACCTGCCTTAAAAAATCTTACAACATCCGCATATGGAAGATTAACACTTGCAAGATAACACGCCGACTCTACTATTTTTTCATTGATTATAGTTTTTTCTGTTGTATCCGGAAGTAAGCCTATATTTAAACAGATTGCCTGCATTAACTGAGGTGAGCAGATACTTTCAACTGCAATTCTTTCCATAATCTCTGGTTTTACTTTTTTGTTTAATTCTTTAAAACCTTTTCGTGCAATTTCGCATAAATCGTCATTTCCCCACGCATCAATTTCTATTACGGATAATCTTCCTGCAAGGTCAGGATTTAATCTGATTGCATCGTCACAACGATGTGGAAGTGAAATAATAACAGACTGAAATCCCAGACGTATTGCTTCCTTTAGCTGACACGCAATTTCATACTGGATATCGGCTGGTGCATAATGAAAATCATCCAATACAAGAATTTTATTATTTTCTATGAAGTACTTTATTATTTTATCTTTATTGTTAATATAATTCTTTGTAATAATTGAGGCTTCCTTTGATTTATCGTTGTAATCTTCTGTTTTATCTGAAAAAGATGATGACATTTCAAAGCCAATCTTTTTACCTACTCCCTGCCAGAAATCACTTATCTTTGTAAAATCATTACCAGACATAGATACCATACGTTCAGCACCTATAACTTTTTCACATAATACAGTTTTTCCACATTTGGAAGCACCTACAATGTATGTCAGATACCCTTCAATCGAAAGACTTTGTAATAATCTGTCTTCATATGTATATCCTAGTATCTTCTCTTTTCTTGAAACATAGGTTTTTTCAGGATATGTTCCCGGTTTAAATACTGTTTTATACCTGCCATCCATAATTATCACCTCTCAATACATTTTTATATATTATAACACCTTTTTATACTTTTTAATACCTTTTCATATATTTTTATAGAAATGTTGTATTAAAACAGCCTTTTTCATTCTCCCCCACAAAACAAAAAAGCACCCCACCCGCATACAATCCAACCAGATACCTAAAATATCCGGTTAAACTATATGCGTGCAGGCTGCACATTTAAATTTATAATAATATATGATGCCAAGAGCAAAATGTCTAATCCCACATAAGTCTGCCCATAAGTTGGTGAAAAACCTTAAGTCCCACCTCAATATGAGCATAAAAATGGGATAACAAGCCATATAGCCCTTAACACAACTTACTATCTCTGCACATCAAACGAAGCATTATTCATAAGTCGCTTAATCTGGTCAACACTTGTGATGTTAGTATCACCACGGATAGCGTGCTTCATTACTGAAGAAGCTACTGCGAAGTTCACGATATCTTCGTGCTTCCAGCCATCCTGCATAAGAGCATAGATAAGACCAGAAGAGAACGCATCGCCGCCACCAACACGGTCAACAATCTCAAAATTGAGAGTCTTGCTCTCGTAAGTCTTTCCGTCAGCATAATAGAAAGCCTTAAGTGAATTATTACTTCCTGAATGAACATAACGTACAGTTCTTGCAATCGCCTTCATATGGTACTGCTCATCAATAGCCTTGAATACTCTGTCCATATCCTCAAAAGATGGGTCCATAGTAAGACCATCCTTTACATCTGTTCCATCTGCATTGTATACATGGATAGGCTCAATACCTATAAGTACATCTACATATGGAAGATACTTGCTAAGTACATCCCTTGCAGTTTCAAAAGACCATAAAGTACTTCTGAAGTTAGGGTCAAAGCTGACTGTAAGTCCAAGCTTCTTAGCTGCCTTGATAGCCTTATCTATAAGACGGCGGCAGTTATATGAAAGAGCTGGTGTGATACCGCTTAAGTGTAACCAGTCATAATCCTTTAAGATATTCTCAAAGTCTACATCCTTATAATCATACTCAGCAAATGCTGAACTTCCTCTATCGTATATTACCTGTGAAGGTCTTACAGAAACGCCCTCTTCAAGATAATAAAGTCCCATTCTTCCATCAGCCTTGATGATGTGCTTAGTGTGTACATCATTAGCCTTAAGGTAGTTGATACATGACTTACCAAGGTCAGTGTTAGGTAATACTGTAAAAAATGTTGAATCAACACCAAGGTTAGCTAAAGAAACAGCTACGTTTGCCTCAGCTCCACCGTAATTAACGATGAAATTGTGAGTTGTAACTATCTTCTCATAGTTAGGTGGTGATAATCTTAACATCAATTCGCCGATTGCTATGAACTTCATACGTGCCTCCATCTATCATTAAACTTTTTAACCTAATATTAAGTAATATTTTATATGCATTAACAATAAACTGCATTTATTGCTCTGTCCAAAAAATAATACTCCATTAAATGATACTACTCAGCCGATAAAAATGCAAACTGTATTTTTTCACCTTTCATTACCTTGCATTTCCTTTCGTTACCTTTCATTACCTTTCAAAACTATAATATGAATTTCCTTTTGCATATTTATTCTTTCTCTGACTTTCCCGATTCCCTGCATAGCTGTCTGCATAACTATATGTATAACTATCTACATAACTATTTACATAACTACTTACATAACTACTTATATAACATCTGCATAGCTGTCTTATCTCTATATCTTAAAATAATCTATACTATCTGCCAGCATTCCAGCTATCTTTCTTAGCTGTTCTGCACTTTCTGATACCTGCGTAAATGAACCGGCAACCTCCTCAGTTTCCTGATGGGTTTTTCTTGTTCCCTCAACATTATTCATAGCTATCTCTGACAGTTCATCAACCGCTGATACTACATTGTTACGGGATACCTCCAGCTTATGTGTACTAGCCTTGATACTGCTGATACTTTTCATTGAACTTTCAATCTCATCAAGCACCTTTCCCACAACCATACGTGTTTCCTTCATGCTTTCGCTCTGGTTCATTATTATATCCTGCATCTGCTTCATAAGCTCAACCGCCTTTGTAGAATCCTGCATAAGTGCTCTTGCAGTATCATCTATCTCCTGGCTTGATGTATTCGACTGTTCTGCCAGCCTCTTAATCTGTTCTGCAACTACCGCAAAGCCTCTTCCACTCTCTCCTGCCCTGGCAGCCTCAATAGAAGCATTAAGACTAAGAAGATTGGTTTCCTCTGCTATTGAAGCGATAAATGTGGTAGCATCCTGTATTTTCTGTACTGAATTGTTAGTCCTGATAGTCTGTTCCTTAACATCATTTATTATACGTTCAACATCACCGTTAATTACACTCAGCTTTTCAAGTGTATCTGAGGCCTGTTCACTTGACTGCTGCATTGATGCCGCATTGACATCCAGTGCATCCACTTCCCTTGAGGTTTCAGTAATATCTTCTCCCATAGCCCTCATATATTCAGATGTATTCTGTGAATTCCTTGCCTGGTCACTTGAATTATCAACAATCATTGTTACAGCCGTTCTCACCTGAGCCATCGTGCCATTTGTCTTATCTGCAACCTCCTTAAGTGCATTTCCTGCATCAAGAAGTGCATTTGCATTCGCTGAAATATCCTTTATTACAGTCTTTGTGGCATCTCGGAGTGTAATCGTGACTCTTGATAAATCACCTATTTCATCACTTCTTTTTAAAAGCTTTTCATCGACCCAGACATCAAGATTACCGGCTGAAACCTTTTCAACCACTCCAATACTTGTTCTTATGCTCTTAGTTATTGATGAAGACATCTTAATTCCAAATGCAGCACATATAAGCATTATGACAAATACCGCTGTTCCTATTGTAATCATAAGATTATTGATTACCGCATCCTTCTGTGCCCTATTAGTTCCAACAAACACCATTCCAACGATACTGCTGTCACTTCCATTCTGATATACGGGCATAAAATATCCATAGTTAATAGTACCATCCAGCGATACATTCTTACTAAAATAATTCTGTCCGTTATTAAGAACCTTATCAATAACAGTATCACCTGCTGGTGAACCAAGAAGCCTGTCGCCATTTTTATCAACTGCTGAGGTCATAACTCTCTGGCTTCCATAGAAAAATGTAACATCCATTCCTGTATTCTGCTTAATTCCATCAACAAGGCTTTCTGACTTAGATACATTATAGCTGCCCTTCCATATATCACCATTGCTTGCCTGTATATAATCACCTGTATTCTGATCATATGCAGCCAGCGTTGCCGCCGCTGTTCCCTTAAGTGCATCCTGTATCTCGTTAACCATGGCACTTTTAACTCTGGTAAGAGTAAATATAACTGATATAATTCCCAGAGTTAATATAGGACCAACTATCATCGCAAGTATCTTCTTTTTAATGCTCATACGTTTCTCCATTTCTGTGCAGCATAACCGCACGCTATCATCACTCAATCACACTTACCGTCTTAAAATACCAGTTTATACCACCTGTTATTACAGAATCCTCAAGAGTTTTTCCCGCCGTTCCTACTGTTGCTCCTGTATTCGTTTCTATAACACCATCAAACACACCATTCTTTCCACTAAGAATCTGCTGCTTTGCTACATTAACCTTCTCCTGTGTTGTATCAGCCGCAAAATCTGCGACAGGAGTGATACTTACAAGATTCTCATTCATGCCTCCATAATAGTTACTTCCATCCCATGTTCCATCGATTACACTCTGGACTGCTGATGTATAATATGCACTCCAGTTCCATATAACACTGCATAAGCACGCTTCCGGAGCTTCCTTACTCATATCTGAATTATATCCTATGCTGTACACCCCCTTCTCCTGTGCAAGTGTCTGAGGATATACAGTGTCACAATGCTGTGCAATAACATCACAGTTCATATTAAGCAGTGTTTTCGCTGCCTCCTCTTCTCCCTTAGGGTCATACCAGCTGTTAGTTACTTTTACATATACTTTTGCATCCGGATTAACAGAATATATTCCCAGTGCAAATGCATCTATTCCACCTGTTACCTCCGAATTATCCAGCCCCATAGCAGCAACATAACCTATTTTATTTGTTTTAGTGTTAAGTCCGGCTGCTATTCCGCTAAGATATCTCGCCTGATATATTCTTCCAAAATAATTATTAAAGTTTTTACCATTGCTCATATATCCTGTTCCATGAGAAAAATATACATCCGGATATTCTTCTGCCATATCAGCCGTAGTCTGCATATATCCCCAGCTAGTAGTAAATATTATGTTACAGCCTGCATCAATGCATTCCTGTATCGCTTTTCTTGTCGCAGCCTCATCAGTATCACTGATATTATTCTTTCTTATAATCTGCGAATCAGAAAGTCCCAGATTCTGCTGCATTCCCTGTATGCCTATATCATGTGTATATGTATAACCGCTGCCCTCTGCCGGATCTGACAAATGTATAACACCAACCTTTATCTTATCCTTTGCTATACCTGACGTTCCTCCGCCAGTATTCCCACTGCCTGTGTTCTTAGAGCTGCTGCCCTTCACCTCATATCCTTCATTCACCGCATAATCATCAGGGCTTGCATGAACTGCACAGCCTGCCATAAATATGCTGCACATAATAATCATAAAAATATATAATAATCTCTTAAATCCCATACCAATCCCTCCTTTTATTTTATATACAAAACATTTTATCACTCATTATTTAAAATGTAAATAAATTATCTGGATTGAATATTTTAAAATGACCGTTGATTGAATATTTGCGTGTATTCCCGATATATTTTTACAATTTCACTGTCCTATGTCTGACAATTCCACCACCATGTGACTGGCAATTCTGCTGTCAGATAGCTGACAATTTCACCTTCCTGTAACCGTCATTGACTTAACACACTTTCAAATATATAATTTTATAACACATATGAATTCGTTGATTGCTTTGCAATCCACACAATTATCATCGTATATAAGGAGGATTTATTATATGAATTCACCTCAGAAGGACACTGTAAAAGATGGCGGAATTAAAACTTTAACCAGCCTGCCACATATCTATGCTATTGTTTTAATGGGATTATTTACATTTGTTTTTTTAAGTGTTGAATATATGTTTGTAAATGAGCTTTCTCTTCTTGTATCAGAACAAAAAGCCACTCTTTCCCAGAATTATGTACTTGGTGTCAGTACAGCAGGTTTTTTATTATATCCTCTGCTTAAACATTTCTTAAGCAGGAGACTTCAACACATTCTGATGATTTTAGCAGGCTTACTCTCTGTTTTTTTAACAATATTCATTACATGCAGTAAGTCATTTGAATATATATTTCACGGAGGAATCATTCTTTTTATACTTCTTGGTCTTGTTGGAAGTAATGTATACTATGTATCTGCATGTATGATTGAAAAAAGGCATTTGGCAAAAACAGTTGGCATCTCATATTTTTTGGGCATTCTGCTTCAGTTTATAAACCATAATGCTATTCATATAAAGACAATACAGCTTATTATATTGTCAGCATCTATGCTGATGCTTTTTATCTTGTTAATATGGAATGAACATATTTTTAACCGGTATAGCTGGTATAACACCAGCAAAGATACTACTGACAATATAACCGAAAAAAATACAGACAATAATGTAGATAAAAATATAGGTAAAATAACAGATAAAATAACAGATAAAAATATAATAAAGGGAAATAAACATTACATTCCTTTATTTATTAGTATTGTAGCCCTTGTAATGCTGATGGCATGCTTATTCAGCACTCTTGATAGTGCAGTAACGCTTATCCATTCTGATGGAAGCATCGATATAGGGCAGGGTGCCAGAATTCTGCTGCCTCTCAGCGGCCTTGCTGCCGGCTTTATATTCGACATTAACAATAGAAAATATGCTGGAATCATAATGTACTGCATAATGATTCTTTCGACCATGTGTATTGTGCTGCTTGAATTTTCCAAGCCTTTCACAGCTGTACTTATTGTTTTCTATCTGTCTGCTGGATTTTTTGCTGTTTTCTTTACATCAGAATTCATGGAGCTTTCCTGGTATGCCCGAATTCCTGAGATTTGGGCAGGAATGGGACGTGCTATTAACAATATTACAGCTGCTGTTATTGCCGGCTTTGTTTTACAGCTGCTTTCATCTGATAATAATCTTTTAAAGATTATTCTTATACTTGTTTTATTTGTTTTAGTAAGTATTATTTCAGTTGTATATACATTTGAAAAATATTATTTTATACAACAGTTTACAATGTATACAGATGAAGCAGCAGATGAACATGACAAGCTTCACATATTATCAGAAAAATACTCTTTTACTGAAAGAGAAAATGAGGTATTTAACTACCTGGTCACTACCGAAGATAACATCCAGACTATTTCGGAACATATGCACGTATCAAGACGTACCCTTGAACGATATATTTCAGCTATTTACGAAAAGACAGGTATTAAATCACGCGTTGGACTTGTTAATCTTTATAACAAATAATTCTTTTATTATTTATATGTCTTATATATCCTTTATTTTTCAGTTTTAGGCAGCGTGGCGGAACTCCGCCACGCTGTTTTAGCATATTGGCGGACTTCCCTTATATACTTTTTTAATAATGTTATATATAGTATTAACAACATATACAGCTGATATGTACGTAATATTATACGCTCCATTTGATTCTTGGAGATTTGTGTGAAACTCTGATTTTCGTACAGATTTTGCACAGAAATAACCAAATAAATAAATGATAATTATTATCAAGAAGCAGGAGGAATGATTTATGGTGAAAAATAAAAAATGGCATATTAAAAAAATAGCCGCATTAGCAGGAGCAGCCGTACTCGCAGTATCATCCGCAGTTTTATATACTGCACCACAGGTAAAAGCTGCTAATGGTCCATGCGATACTGGCGATTGGGCTTATGCTTATATTAATGTGAGAACTGGAGAAGATAGTACTACTATATTTTCTTCACAAGAAACTAATTCCATCGATGGAATGTCTTATGACAGAGAAACCAATACACTTACATTAAATAATTATAAAAACAAGGCTGCAGGAATAGCAACTAATATGATGGGTGATGATTTCAAGATTAACCTTATTGGTGATAATGAAATCGGAGGTATAGGTTCATATGGTGATGCCTGGGGCGGTTCCATCAATATATGTGGTAATGGTTCCTTAGTTATTAATGCTGACAGGGCAGGTGATTATGGTGTAGCCTTCTTTGCTGAGGGAACTGATTCAGTACTTTCAGTTGCAGACACATGCAATGTCACCATATATTCTGGTTCAAAGGCAGTAGTGTATACAAGCGATAATCTAACGGACAAACCAATCCGAGATAATGGAACATTAAAGGAAAATGTAACATATAATGTTTCACATCCACTGGAAATATCAAGATTATATGCCAGGTATTATGAGTACGACCCATATACAACTAATACAGTATATAAGAACGAGTCAGATAATACTTCATTATATTATATTAAGGAACTGACATATGTTGAATCTGGGAAAGTAACTTATACAATATACAAGCTTACCACAAAGAAAGCTCTTGGTGACGTATATTATGCTGACAAAATAGGTGAATATGATAATATCCCTGCTGGATATACAAAAACCACATTAGAGAATCCTATTTCATATTATGAATCAGATGGCGGAAGTGGTGGAACAAGCCAGGTTATAATAAATACAGCTACCAGTGAAAAATATGTAGATGCATATGCGTATGAAAACGGAGAATCATTTTATAAAATATGTAAGCTTCTTGAAAAGCTTGGTGTAGATGAACGAAGCAATGATGAAATATGGCTTATTGATTATAGCAATCCTGTGGCAACATATAATCCTGTATGGGGAAGTGATAATCTTCCAGACGGATACAAGTATGATGGAACAGAGATAGAAAGTCTTTATAATGTAGAATGTATAGCAGACAAGCTTACATTTACAGCTAAATCAGCCGGTGACAACACAACAGACAACCCATCTGAAAAGCCATCCGAAAAGCCAACTGAAAAACCAACCGAGAAACCAACTGAGAAACCAACTGAGAAACCAGGCGATGAGAAGCCATCAGTTCCAGACAAGGATTCCGATAATACAATAGTAGATGTATCCGACGGCAGCACAACTATTAAGGTTGATGAAATCAGAAAGATTATAGAAGATAACAAAACAAATGATGTTGTTATCAAGTCTAACAATGATGTTACATTTACATTTGCCAAAGGAACTATGTCAGAAGTATCACAGGTTGCAATCTATGACTTTTCAACAGCAATTACTTCTGATATAAAAGAAGCTGGAAATATGCCGGCAGCTGTAACAGATGATATATTTGTATCTAAGATAGTATACAACTATTCTGGTACACTTCCTGCCAAAGCAAGCATTAAGTTAAATGTTGGAAAAGCGTATGCTGGTCAGACACTTTATTACAGCCAGCTCTTAGATGATGGCACCATAATCAGCATGATGTCAGCAGTAGTCGATAATGATGGCTATATGACAGTAGAACAGGACCACTGCTCAACATATCTTATTACAAAACAGCAGCTTGCAGGCAATTCAACGGGCTCATCTGAAGATGCATCAGCAGATGCATCAACAGATACCTCAATATCACCTTCAACCTCTGCTTCAACAGAAACTATAACTGAAGCTGCTGACAATAAGGTTGAAACACCACAGACAGGTGATAACAGCAATATTGTACTCTGGCTTACACTACTTATAATTATTTGCAGCAGCACAACACTCTATACCTTCGCTTTAAAAGCTAAAAAAATGAATAGATAATTCAATAAATAATTAATTGATAGCTGAAGCTGTTATGTCATAATTTATGCCAAAATACTACACCTTATTTTATAACCGGTAGAAACTAAAAGTAGTTTAAAGTGGTTTAAAGAGGTGTAGTATTTTGTTGCATTAACCCCTGTTGTAATATATAATGTAATTAGTTTTTTGCGTTAATTTTATATGAAAGTGAGTGCTTTTATGGACATTTACGAATCATTAAACTCTATACTTGTGACATTGTTTAACGATATCATGAATATAGAAGAAAAGGCTTTAATTACAGACGAATTCAAGGATATTTCTGTTACAGATATGCATATTATAGAGGCTGTCGGCATAGGTGAACCAAGAACTATGGGTGTCATTTCCAAGGCGCTTGGTGTTACTATGGGTACTCTTACAGTTGGCATCAACGGACTTGTGAAGAAAGGCTATGTCATAAGAACGCGTGGCGAAAAAGACCGCCGTATTGTATATGCATCACTCACTGATAAAGGTCTTGCTGCATATAACCATCACAAGAAGTTCCACGAGGATATGATTAACTACATCACTGATGACTTAAGTGAAGATGAGGCAGTTTCGCTTACTAAGACATTTACAAGATTGGAAGAATATTTCAAGAGCTTTTAAAAAAACTTAATATTAATTTGCATAAACAGCCACTCTGGTAGCACTTATTCAGCTTAGCTGAATGATGTTACAGGAGTGGCTTCTTGTATACACTTTCTGCCCCTTAATATACATATATAAAAAAGCCCCACAGCCTATACACTGTGGGGGCTTTTTTGAAAGACCATTAATCTTTCCGCCAGCCGGGCTGGCATATATATGAGAGTTTTGGAAAAGTAAGCTTGATTATTTAGTTAATTCAGCCATCTTGTATACAAATGTTACTGAACTATCCTTTCCATCTGTCTTACCAAGGAATGTGTTGTAATTCTTACCAAGATTAATTACTTCCTTGATTGTATCTACTGCTGTGTCAGCATCATCACCAACAAGACTTGTGATAGCCTTGATACCAGATGCATTGAACTCAGCCATACCATCTTTAAGTGTTATAGCACCGTCATTAAGCTGTGTAACGCCGTCTGCTAAAGTTGTAGATGATGACCTAAGTGTTGATGTACCATCTGCAAGCTGTGATGAACCGTCTCTTAATGCTGGATTGTTAGCATTAAGTGTTGCAAAGCCATTGTATAACTGACCGATACCACCATTAAGTGTATCATTGTTACCGTTAAGAGTTACAAGACCTGCATTTATTTTTTGAATACCTTCATTAAGTAAATTATTTTTAGAATTAAGTGTAGCAACACCTGCATTTAAAGCTGCTGCTCCTGTATTTAATTTCTTACTATTTGAGTCTAACTTATCTGCTCCTGTATCTAGCTTTGCAACTCCCTCATTAAGGTCATCATTTTTAGAATTAAGCTTTACTAAACCATCATTAATATCGCTTACCCCACTGTTAAGCTCAGTACTCTTTTCATTAAGAGTATCAAGACCTGTGCTTAAGCTGCTTGCACCCTGTGCAAGTGTATCTATAGATGAAGTGCTTCCTGCAATCTGTGAAGCTACCTGCGCAAGTGCTCCTGCTGCACCCTGATTGCTTGCAGCCTTAACTAAAAGGCCTAACTGGTTAGCATATAAACTTGTTATCTGGCTTGTTGCACCATTAGCAACAACGCTCTGTGTATAAGCTGTAAGATACTTTGTATACAGCTCTGTAATCTTCTCTGCTACAGCATTATCACCATTAACTGCTGCAAGTGCTGTAAGATCGTCTGCTATAGTAATACCGCTAAGACCAGCTCCTGTAGCTGCCGCTGTAAGCTGTGATACACTTTCCTGTATATTCTTGTTAGTCTTATAATAACTAAGATTTTCTGCAAGCTGATTAGCCATAGTTTCTGTAAGCATAGTCTTTAACTGTGATACACCATCACTTACCTGCTTAGCGCCTGCTGCTGCGCTTGCTACACCTGCTGTATAAGTTTCTACACCTGTCTTTAACTGGGAAGCTCCTGCTCCTAACTGTTTGGCACCTGTTGTATATGCATTTATTCCACTCTTTAAGTCTGTAGAACCTGCGCTAATCTGTGCCACGCCGTCTGTATAATCCTTAATTCCTGTTTCTAACTCTGTTGCTCCTGCTCCAAGCTTAACAACACCATCTGTATAATCTTTAATTCCTGTTTCTAACTCTGTTGCTCCTGCTCCAAGCTGGTTAGCACCGTCTGTATAAGCTGCAATACCATCCTTAAGCTGACCTGCGCCTGCTGCAAGTGCTGTTGCACCATCTGTATAAGCATATATACCATCCTTAAGTGATGAAGCACCGTCATCTAACTTGCCTACACCATCTGTAAGTGCTGGAATACTGTCTGCAAGTGTCTGTGTACCATCCTGAAGAGTTACTGTTCCGTCTGTAAGCTGGTCTGCTGCTGACTGGAGTTCATTCATCTTATCTTCAAGCTTTGCAACTGAGAAATCATCTGTATCTATATCATCAAGCACGCTTGTTGTTGCTACTGACATAGACATATCAAGCTCAAAGTCTTCTACATCTGCTGATATTTCAAAGTATTCAGGAATATCCATATCAAGACTTTCGCCGTCAAACTTAAGATTTAAAGTATCCTTTAAACCAGGCATAGTCATACCAAGTGCGATGATGTTGTCGCCAACCTTGCTTACCTTGCCATTAGTAACTTCTACATTACTGAACTTATCTGTTGGAAGAAGAGTTCCTGTTATCATAGTAAATGGAACATAAGCTGTCTGTGACTTTCCATTAACTGTTATAGTCTTCTTCTCATTATTAGTATAGTCATATCTGATAGTAACCTTACCGCTCTTTCCTATCATATCTTCTGGCTTTGTTTCAGTACCATTTAACTTGTAAGTAACCTTTATTGAAACAGGTGCGCTCTTTGTTGAGCTGCTCTGGTTAGTTGTTGTTTTACCATTAGTATCTGTCACCTTTTCAGTTACAGTGATATGGTCCTGTGTTCCATCTGCCTTACCAAACACATATACCATCTCGTCACGCGTATTTGTCTTCAATGTACTTGTGTTTGATACAGATAATTCGTTCTTGATTGCATTTGAAATAATGCTCTCTGTATTAGAAGCTGCCTCGCTGCTTATGGCAACCTCACTCTGTGTCTGATTATATGCTGTGTTAGTTCCACATGCTGTAAGTGTTGAAGCTATAAGAACAACACTCATTAACACTGAACCATACTTGAATAAAGTCTTCTTAACCATAACTATTCCTCCATTTTCTTACTTCCTGATATATTCTTATATCTGTTACGACATATACATCTTTGCCCGTTCATTCATCCATCTGGCTACATATCCTGATTTTTCTTAGGCTTAAATCCCAAGCTTGTATTAATAATTAACTTATCACATAACACAAACAGTGATGGAAGTATAAATATAACTACAATCATACTTATAATCGCGCCTCGTGCCATCAGTGTACACAGTGAACCAATCATGTCAACTGAAGCTATGCATCCAACACCGAATGTCGCTGCGAAGAAACCAAGAGCACTAACAATAATTGAAGGTATTGAAGTTGAAAGTGCTATCTGGATAGCTTCCTTCTTGGCAGCTCCCTGGCTTCTTTCCTTCTTATATCTTGTTGTCATAAGAATAGCATAATCGACTGTTGCACCAAGCTGGATAGTACCAATAACTACTGATGCGATAAATGGTATCTGTGTATGTGTGAAATAAGGAATACCCATATTTACAAATATAGCGAACTCAATAGCTGCAACAAGGATTATAGGAAGTGATATTGACTTAAGTACAAACAGAATAATAACAAATATAGCTACTATCGATACTGCACTTACTGTCTTAAAGTCCTTATCTGTTATAGTGATAAGGTCCTTTGTACAAGGTGCCTCACCAACTACCATTGACTTAGAGTCGTAAGACTTTACAATATCATTTACCTGATTAATCTGGTTGTTAATCTCATCTGATGCTATCTTGTAATCAGTAGCAATCATCATTATCTGATAATCCTCACCCTTAAGCTCTGACACTGTCTTTGCTGGAAGGAATTCCTGTGGAATACCAGACTTAAGCGCTGTGTCAAGTCCAAGTGCAAACTGTACACCGTCTACATCACTTAACTTATCAAGCATTTCGTTAGCTGTGTCTGTAGACATATTAGTGTCAGCAAGTATCATATAGATAGAGTTCATATCAAAGTTTTCTTCCAGCTTCTTGTTAGCCTGTGAGCACGCAAGGTCATCTGGAAGTGTATCAGACAGGTCATAATATACTGATGTATGATTCTGTCCGTATATAGCAGGTCCTAATAACACAAGGAAGATAATTACAAATATCCATGAGTGGTTTACTATAAATGTAGCAAGCTTATCAAAGCTTGGCATAATCTCGCGGTGCATTGTCTTCTCTAATGCCCTGTCAAATGTAAGTATCAGTGATGGAAGTATAGTTACGCATCCGATAACACCAAATATAACACCCTTTGCCATAACGATACCAAGGTCAAGACCAAGAGTGAAGCTCATAAAGCAAAGTGCGATGAAACCTGCAACTGTTGTTATAGAAGAACCAACTACAGATGTAAGTGTATTACCGATAGCCACTGCCATAGCTTCCTTGTGGTCATCCGGATACTGCTCCTTCATTTCCTTGTAGCTGTGCCATAAGAATATTGAGTAGTCCAGTGTAACACCTAACTGAAGTACGGCTGCAAGTGCCTTGGTTATGTATGAAACCTCGCCTAAGAAAATGTTAGAACCAAGGTTGTATACAATCGCCATTCCTATACTTATCATAAAGAATACTGGTACAAGGAATGAATCCATAAATATAGCAAGTACGATACAAACAAGTACAACCGCAATAAGTACATAGAGTGGAGTTTCCTTCTCTGAAAGATTCTTAGTATCTGTAACTACTGCTGACATACCGCTTATGAATGCCTGACCTTCTGTCTGCTCCCTAATCTGTGTTATGGCATTCATAGTATCATCACTTGAAGTTGTATTATCGAAGAATATTGCAAATAATGTAGTATTTGTGCTGTCATTCTCGAAATACTTCCTGAACTTTGAAGGTACTATTTCTGAAGGAACATCCTCACCAACTATTCCTGTGTAAGAAATAACCTGAGCAACATGCTCTACACCTTCAACCTTTTTAATAAGCTTATCGGTAGACTTTGTATCCATATTCTGGACGACTACCATCGCATAGGCACCCTTATTAAAATCATCCATAAGAATGTCCTGCCCCTGCATAGTTTCTATCTCACTCGGAAGGTAATACAGAATATCATAGTTAACTCTTGTATTAAAGTATCCGATTGCAGATGGAATGAGAAGCAGGAAACTCAGAATAAGAATTGGGATTCTGAGTTTTACAATTACTTTTCCAAACTTTTCCATAATTCGCCTCATTTCTACGTCTGTGACGCTTTTTTCATATTCATCAGCTTTACATTTTCCTTAATCATCACTGATAAATATGATGACATAAATGTCAAAATACCTTTTTAACTTTTGACCTTTATATCATATGATAAAAACTCTCAAATATGACCTTCGGTCATTTTCTTTACAAACGATATTCTATCACAAAATGACCAGTAGTCAATATATAAAATGACCTAAAGTCAGTTTTTTATAGATTTTTTATTTTCAGCGTGGTAGAATGATTACAGCTTAAAGGAATGTTAATCTGACAGATAAACATATAACAAAGACCTTGCTTTTTTCTAAATATCTGCTAAATTAACATATAATAAATACAGCAACCACAAGTATATATAGAAATGGGGTTTTCATATGGGAAAACTGGAAAATAATAAACAACAGAAGCGTACTTCTATCTTAGATACAGCATTTAAGCTCTTTACAACACAGGGCGTATCTAAGACCTCAATCGCTGAAATATCACAGAAGGCAGGCATAGCCAAAGGCACATTTTACCTGTATTTTAAGGACAAGTACGATATAAGGAACAAACTTATATCCCACGAGGCAAGCAAGCTGTTTAAGAATTCCGTAACTGCGCTTAACAGCTACGCTGATGAAGAAAAGACCAAGAACCCGGACTTTACTATCACATTTACAGAGCAGATTGTATTCATAGCAGACCACATCATAAATGCGCTCAACAACAACCAGACTCTTCTAACATTTATATCAAAAAATCTTTCATGGGGTATATTCAAGGAGGCACTCACAACTAACGTTGCGGAGGATGATATTAATTTCCGTGATATATACTATGAAATGTTATCAGAGTCAGGACTTAATCTTAAAGAACCAGAGATTATGCTGTTTATGATAGTCGAGCTTATAAGTTCAACCTGCTACAGTGCTATACTGTATAAAGAGCCGGCTGATATCGACACACTTAAGCCTTATCTGTACAGCACTATAAAGGCTATTATTAATGAACATACGATTACTGACTGACGACACGCTACAGTTGACCAGAAAAAGACAAACCGCTGCATATAAGACTTCGGACTCCGGAAAACGACCGACACCGGAAAACAACTTACACTAAAAGAGGCGCAGCTAACATCCCCCCAGATGTTAACCGCGCCTCTTTTTTACGTTTATCTTTAGTTCTTTGCTACTTCCCTGTTATATTATATTCTCTTCTTCTTGTTGTCATATACAACTACTGCTAAGGCAAGTCCTGCTGCCACCATAGCTAATACTGCATATACTGCTGTATGAGCCATATCGCCAGTTGCTGTACTTTCACCTGACTCTGTTGCTGCAGCTGTTGTGCTATCTGTATTAGAAGCTGCGCCGTTGTCAGTTGCAGCATCTGTATTGCCTGTTACATCGCCTGTAGATGGTTCTGCTGGCTTAGTTGGTTCTGTTGGTGTAACTGGCTCTGTAGGATTAGTTGGCTTAACTGGTTTTTCTGGCTTAGTTGGCTCTGTTGGTTTATCAGGTGTTGAAGGTGTGTTATCATCACCCTTATTATCACCCTTATTGCCATCATCTGAACCAGGATTTCTGTTTACTGTATCCTTGTATACAATTACATATGTAGAGAACTTATCTGTACTGAATGAGATAACGAGCTTACCATCAACTGTTTCTGTCTTAGCACCCTCAAGTACCTCAGCAACTCCATTATGAAGTCTTACAATACTGTACTCTCTAGTCTTTGTTGAATCTGTATTAATAAGCTTTTCTGGTACAGTTACGCTTACTGCTATAGGATGATTTGTTTCTGTTACTTCTGTTGTAGTTTCACCAACAGTCTTGTTGATTGAGATATCAACATACTGTCCAACTACGCCATCCTTAACAGCTTCCGCAACCTTATCTTCAACTAACTTCTTATCTGTATCGCTTACTGTTTCATCTGCGTTGTTTACATCAAGTGTTACCTTAACGTCTGCACCGCCCTTGTAAGCTTCCCACTCAGCAGGAGTAAGTACATCTGTTACTTCTAATTCTGTCTTAACTGCTGGTGTATCTGCCTTTTCTACTGTATCAGCTATTTCAATCTTACCAGGTGCTACTGTACTTGGCTGAACTGATATAGCATCAGCACTTGTTACATCAAGTCTTGCACCAGAATTAGCTGGAGCTGACTCATTTAATTCAAGAACACCGTGCATATTGATTGTTCCGTCTTCATTTCTTGTAGGAAGAACTGAAGTATCAACACTTACGAACCAGTCATCTGTTGCTTCTACACCATTGCTGTTGTATGAAGCACTACCATTGTAAATGTAGTTATTTTCGCTATGAAGAGCAAAAGGAATTAAGTCTTCAAGCTTTGTATTCTTCTCGTTATTAATAGAAATTAATCCGTTAACAACCCATTCCTTCTTGTTAGAGTCCTTAGTATTAAGACCTACGTTGTAAGCACTGTTGTTGATTGAGTTATTATAAGATGTACAATCATATATCTTAATATCAGGACAACTGTTACTTGTAATTCCCTTAGCATGGTTGTCAAATGTGATGCTGTTCTTAAGAACGTGACCACCCTTTAAGTAACCACCACCAAGCTTGAAGCCGTTACCTTCACCATACTCATAGTTAGCATCTGTAATATCATCTGTTGTAAGCCATCCGTTGTTGTAAGCTACACAGTTTTCGATAGTTACAAGACCGATTTCGCCTGATACTGACTTAGCATAAAGGTCCCATCCATCATCGATGTTGTGATGTGAGATACAACCATAGAACTTGTTACCATTACCGCAAGTAAGCTTTGCTGCGAAACCATCGGCATCGTTACGTCCTGCATCACAGTTATCAAATGACTCACAGTTCTTTACAAGGTTGTCTGTTGGCCATAACTTATACTTGATACCTGTCTTGTTGTCAGAGCTGCCTGAACGGCTTATCTGAATACCTGTGTTAGCTGAATGTTCAACTGTACACATTTCAATTATGTTGTTGTTACCATTAATCTGGATACCTACGCCTGTTGAATCCTTTACATAGATACCATATACATGCCAGTAGCTTCCGATGATTGATAAACCAACACCTTCAAATACTGCCTTACCTGTATTCTCTGCTACAAGTGTAATCATCTTATCTGCTGTACCGCTTACGCTTCTCTGGATTGATATCCAATCCTTATAAATACCGTCCTTAAGAACGATTGTCTGTCCTGGCTGTGCATACTGTACTGCTGTTGCAAGATTTAATGGCTTTGCTTCTGTACCATCACCGTCTGACATTCCTTCTGGTGAAACTACAAGTATACCATTTTCTTCGCCATAAACAGCACGCTTAACTGTTACATCACCTGTAAGTTCATCTGTAGATGTAATCTTATCGCTTGCTGCTGGAGCAAATGTGTAGCTTATCTTATTGTCACCAATATTAACTGCTACATTTACTCTTGCTGCATCGCCTGCTGATAATACTTCTTCATAAGCCTGTCCGTCTGGACCTGTTACCTTAAGTGTACCATCACAGTTAGGAACATAGATGAATTCGTATTCTGCTGCACCTACTGTATTAGAAGAATATACTCTTCCGCTTGGCTTTACCTTTTCATCAGCGCTGTCATTAGCTGTAATACCCTTGCTCTCTGACTTAGTGAACTTGATATTGCTAATCTTAACACCGATTTTTCTACTTACCATTACACCAACAACAACTGTTCCGTCTTCCTGAACTGAAGTGAATGAGTTATCATCACTCTTAAGCTCTTCGCCGTTGCATACTGCTGTGTAACCATTATCTGTCTTCTCAAGTGAGAATTCATATGTTGCATCTGCTTCAAATGATGTCTTTGTATTCTTGAAGTCTGACTTTGTAACAACTCTGTCAACACCATCATTATTTGATGAATCTGCTGATGTATAACCTGTTACATTTCTCATACATGGATATGTTGACTTGCTGCTATATACCATAGATGATGCATAGTTGAAGTACTTATGTACATAGTCAACACTGCCCCAGTTGTTAATACCAAGTGTATCTGCTGCAACTACACCAAAGCCTGTCTGGTTATCAGGAGTCTTTGAAGTATCTGTTACTGTAAATGTAGCTGATAACTTGAAGTTTTCTGTATCTGGGTCAATCTTTGTATAGTAGTAAGAGAAACCATCTTCATCATCTGATATCTTACCACTTGTCTGTGAAGCAAGTTCAATAGTTCCGTTTGTGTTAGAAATGTCTACTGCTTCTACATTGTTTTCCTTATTAACTGTTGATTCCTGTGAATCAAGGTCGTACTTTGTTACAGTACCATCTTCCTGTGTGATAACTGCATTAGTTGTCTGTGCAGAACCTACTGTAGCAACATACCACTTCTGGTCTGCTTCGCTCTTTACTTCTACTGTTGAAGTAGCATTTACAACGAAACCGTCACTGTTTCTTGTTGCTTCAACCTTGAACTCGTAGCTCTTTCCAGCCTCAAGACCTGTTACTGTATAATCTGCCTGATTAGCTGCAAGGTCTTTAACTGCATATGTGTAATCGCCTGTGCTTCCAGCTTCTCTGTAGCTTACTGCATAGCTGTCTGCATCTTCGATATTAACCCAGTCAAGGTATACACTTCCGTTACCCTTGTTCTGAGCCCATGTTATAACTGGCTTTCTTACTGCAAGTGTATAAGAACCATAATTGTATACTTCACTTGCCTTATCTGCTGAACCAACTCTCTGCGCAACTGCTGTAAATGTGTAATCACCTGACCAGAGTGGTGTAAATGTTACTGAATCAGCCTGAGCCTTAACATTAATTGTAGATACTTCACATCCACCTTCAAGCATTGTAATCTTTACATTTTCAGCACCATTAAGTTCATCAATATTAGCTGTGAACTTAACTACGAAATTGCCATCTGCATCTGTTGTAACTGACTCGATAACAGGAGCTGTTATTGTATCCCATCCAACTGCCTGCTTATTTTCTTCTGGGTCATATTCTACCTTGATATCATATATATCAGCACCCTTTTCGCTACCGATATAGTATGTACCTGGCTTAACATTTTCTACTGTATATGTTCCTATTTCATCTGTAGCGCCTAACTGACCTATTGCTATACCTTCAGCAGCACCTGGCTTAGCATAGATAAGGTTAGTACCTTCACCAGATGCACCCTTAGCTGCTGCTACAAGAGTAATCTTAGCTGTCTTTTCAACATTAACCTTAATTGTTGCTGTTCCATCTGATAACTTAGTAGCTCCACTAAGCTGAAGCTTATTGTTATATGTAACACCCTTATATTCTGCTGGTGTTGCTAACTTGATAAATACATTCTTTGAACTCTTGCCGGCTACTGTGAAGTAACCATCTGTTCCAACTGCTGTATCTGCTGTTACCTTGAACTTGCCATCTTCACCTGCATTAGAAACATCAAGGTCATTAGCGTTCATTTCATACTTTTCGATATACTTAACGCTCATATCAAATATATCAAGACCATTCTGAGCACCAAACTTATATGTACCTGCTGGAAGCTCTACTGTGTACTTAGCTGCTGTACCCTTTTCAAATACTGCATCTGCAAGTGTAACTGCAGCACCGCCATCCTTAACATACTTTAATTCTGGAACTGCTGAACCCTTCTGGGCTGCTACTAATGTAAGTCTGAAGTCATTATCAGCTGTAAATGTAATTACTGACTTTTCTTTTCCATCTGTAAATGTTGGACTTCCATCAAGTCTTAATGATGTTGTAAGTGTTTCCTTACCGTAAGCTACTGACTGGTCAGCAACTAACTTTGTCTTATCACCATTCTTGTATACATTGAAGAAACCTGATAATGTAGAGTCTGCTATAAGCTTACCATCACTGAATAATGATGTATCTACTGTTGTTCCTTCGATTGAATATTCTGGTAAAAGGCTCTGAACTTCTACATATAAGAAGTCGCCACCATTATTACCACCTAACCAGTACTGACCTGCTTCATCAAGTGTGAATTCAATCTTATTTACAGTACTTGGGTCATTTTCCATATCAATAGATACTGCCTTGCCATTAGCTGCAGCATACTGGAATGAATGTTTATCATTAACTGCCTTTACAGCAACATAAGCTATAACCTTAACTGGCTCTGTTGTTGTAAAACCAAGTCCTGCCTGTCCATTATTAGTCTTTAATCCACCACCGAGATTAAGTGCCTGTGTATAATCACCCATTTCGCAACTGCGTCCACCATCTGTGAACTGCTTTAATGAGTTCTTACTTCCTGTAGCACCGACAGTGAAGTAATCATCTGTTCCTACTTTAATATCACCTGTAGCTGCTGCAAGCTTGCCATCTTCGCCAAACTGCTCAGCCTTGAGGTCTGCGGCATCCATAACGTATGCCTTTTTTGCGACTGTTGTTCCTTCACTTCCAGTAGTTTCTGCCGCAATGACAGTTGCTGGAACAGAAGGGAACATTCCTACTAACATAAGTACTGCACTAAACATGGCAAATACTCTGTTAAATGTCTTCTTCTTCATAATTTCCTCCTATAAAAAGCTTAGTGATAATATTTCTAAGTAATTAACCGCCTTCGTGATTTTCAACAATTCCCGGATATACGTCAATCAACAATTAAACATATTTTATACAAGTACGATTACATGAATTCATCTACTTTGTATAATTTTTATAATTCACAAAGTTTCTGTTAATATTTTTTAGAAACATTTCACAATGAGTTGAATTATATAGTATTTCATAAGATAAAGCAAGCATTTTGGCATAAGTTTTTAACATTTTTGTAACATTTTTGACAGAATATGTCTTTTAACCTCTCTCGTTATCTCTTATATCTCCCCTGTCCTCTGCTTTGAATACCTTTTTATCCAGCCATCCTCTGTATACAATTCTCCCGCCAGACCGTCACTTTCTTCAACAAGATTTTCTTCATTTAATAGTAATTTGAGCTCTTCATGGTCTTCAAACATACATAACATATTGTGAATACTTAAATCTGTAACCTGCTCAATTATCCTATACATAATCTCACGCTGTGATTCATTTAATGTCTGGACATCCTTATATAATTGCTGCGAAGACTCACCCTTCATATTACCTTTTACTCTGTCATCAAAAAGACTGATTGTCCTATCCCTCACCTCATTAATAAATATCTCACCAAATAAATCTAGATTATTGCTCATACTTTATTTCCTCCTGTCTTAAACAACAAAGTGGAAGAAAATTACACATACTTATAATTCCCTTCCACTTATATACTTTTTATATTATTTTGCCTTTGTTTGTATCTCAGATACATTTCATAGATTATGAAAACTCTGTTTTTCTAACGCGGACATACTTGTTCAATATTTTTATAGTAGAAAATTAGATATCCCTCATAACATCAATTCTTCACAAGGAACCCTTAATTCTCCAGCAGCTTATTATATATATCCCTCTTAGACACTCCTCTGTCCTTAGCTGCTGCCTTCATAGCCTCTTTCTTATCCATTCCCTGGTTTATATACATTTCTACGTGCTCACGCTCTGACATTGATTTCCACTTATCCTGCTCCTCCTGCTTTATCACATCACGACTCTTGCCGGCTATGACAAGCACATACTCGCCTCTTGGTTCATTGGCTTCGTAGTACTCACACGCTTCGTCAAGCGTAGTAACCATGCTGTTCTCATACCTTTTCGTAAGCTCCTTGCATATGGTCAACGCACGTTCGCCGCCAAGCACTGCACTAAGCTCCTTAAGAGTCTTTAGCAGCCTATGAGGTGCTTCATATATAATCATTGTCCTTGTTTCAGACTCTAGCTCTGCAAGTACATCTTTTCTTTCATTCTTATCTGCTGGCAGAAATGCCTCAAATGCAAATCTTCTTGTCGCCTGTCCTGACATCGTAAGTGCAGTTATACACGCCGCTGCACCCGGAACACTTGATACCTTTATGCCTGCCTCAAGTGCCTGTCTTACAAGCTCTTCACCTGGGTCTGATATGCCGGGAGTTCCAGCATCGGTTATAACCGCCACAGTTTCACCTTTAAGCATTTTCTCAACAAGTGTCTTTGCCTTATCATACTTGTTGTACTCATGATAGCTTGTCATCGGCGTACTTATCTCAAAATGATTAAGCAGCTTTATACTGTTTCTTGTATCCTCTGCGGCTATTACATCCGCCTCTTTCAATATCCTTAACACCCTGAAAGTTATATCCTCAAGATTACCTATCGGAGTGGCACACAGATAAAGCTGTCCGGCTCCCGTATGGCTCTGTACACCTCCAGCCGTCACCTCATCATAAGCCTCCACGCCATGCTCTTTAATATCCATATTAATCCTCATTTCTGCGCACATTTTTTTACATCTTCTAATATGCACATTATACATTTGTTTCCTGCATCCCATACATTTCAAGAAGCTCTCCTGTATAGCTTCCATCTGCATTGTATACAATAAGCGGCTTTTCCACCTTAAGCTGTGACCTTCCGCCCTTAACTGCCTCTATAAGCACCATATTGGCTGGCTTGTCTGCGTGCGGATACACCATCCTCATTCTCTTTGGCTCTAAGTGATTACTGTTCATCGCCGCAAATATATCTGCAAGTCTTGATGGTCTGTGTACCATATACATATGTCCTTTGACCTTAAGACACTTTGATGCCTCTCTTATCACATCCTCAAGGCTGCATAGAAGCTCATGCCTTGCTATAGCCTTTGCGCTGTCAGGGTTCACTATACCGTGATTTTCATTCATATATGGTGGATTGCTTGTTACTACATTAAAAGAAGCCCCACCGAATATACGTGAAGCTTCCTTAATATCGCCCTGAACCATATTTACATGGTCCAAAAGATTATTCATCTTGACATTTCTTACTGCCAGGTCATAGCTTATATCCTGAATTTCAAGTCCTGTATACATTCCACCCGGATTTTTAGCCTGCATAAGTATCGGTATTACACCGTTACCCGTTCCTAAGTCTAACACCTTGTCAGTCTTTCTGGCACTTGCAAATGTAGATAACAAAACCGCATCCATACCAAAACAGAACACTTCTGTATTCTGAATTAACTTAAGATTATCCCTGCACAAATCATCTATTCTCTCATTAGCATTAATCTTAACATCAGTCATCATTGATATGGGCTTTTCCTTCCTTTCTCTCAAGCTCTTCAAGTTCTTTTAATTCCTTGTCATCTATGTTCATTCTGTCATTCTTTCTCTTAGGCTTGAACTTAATCTCGGCAACAGGATATTCCCTTATTTCCTTCTCATCGCCATCAAGAGTAACTATGACCTTAACAAGCTGTCTTAATACATTGACACTTGATACCTCACCTTTGAGCTTCTCAGGTGTAGTCACATAATCACCAACATTTGGAAGATGGCTGTTAAGCTCCTCATAAGTTTCCTGCTCGTTCTTAAGACAGCACATAAGTCTTCCGCACACACCCGATATCTTAGTAGGGTTGAGCGAAAGGTTCTGCTCTTTAGCCATCTTTATAGATACCGGAACAAACTCAGGCATATAAGTAGCGCAGCACAGCGGTCTTCCGCATGAGCCTATGCCGCCAAGAATTTTAGTTTCATCCCTCACGCCTATCTGTCTTAACTCGATACGTGTCTTAAACACTGCCGCAAGGTCTTTGACAAGCTCTCTGAAATCTATTCTTCCATCTGCTGTAAAGTAGAAGAGCACTTTATTATTATCAAATGTATACTCAACCTTTATAAGCTTCATAGAAAGATTGTGTTTCTTAATCTTCTCTATGCATATTTTATAGGCTTCTTTTTCCTTTTCCCTGTTCCTGGCTTCTCTTGCATCATCCTCTGGTGTCGCTATTCTTATGATAGCCTTGAGTGGCTGTACTACCGCTGAGTCCTCAACTTCTCTTTCGCCAAGCACTACATAACCATACTCGACACCTCTTGCTGTTTCCACTATAACGTGCTGACCTACTTCAACACTATATTTGCCAGGCGCAAAGAAATATATCTTTCCCACCTGTCTGAATCTAACTCCAACAACCTTAGTCATTATCTCTCCTAATCTCTGATTAAAGTACTACAGATACATATTATAATTGAGTGTCAAAAGTAAATTGCCACCCGCTACCGTATCAGAATTGCTGCATTGCCATACAATTCACACAATTCTTAAACACTTCAATATCTGTAATCATTTACAATAAATATAATACAATAACTATAAATGAGCAAATTAAAAATATCTTACAATTATATCCATATCAGAAAAATACATTTTACGTAATCTATTAAAATGTATCTAAGATACAAACAAAAACAACTTATTTTGTGTATTTTTCTTTATTTACACATTTACAGCCAATAATTTAAACTGCTGCCATTCTGCTATTATTTTAATGCCATCAAAGCATTTTAACTTTGATAATAATATTACATAGCTTCTTTTATAGCCATAATAAGCAGCTCTATACATAAGTCAAAGTTGACATTTGCCTTAAGTCTTATCTTAACCTTGTCTATAGAGTCAAGTATATCCTGAATACCCTCATATGACATTGTCTGTGCCTGTGACTTTATAAGTGAAATCTCATCACTGAATATAAGATAGTTCGTATCATTAGTGCTCTTAAATAACAGAACATCCCTGAACCACATAGCCATAAGGTCAAGATAATCATCTATCGTAAGCTTATAGTTATTAATATCCTTCACAACTGCCATAATCTCACCGGATGTCATATCCTTCGCATTCTTTATGACGTGCATGACATCCTGCTTAAGGTGTGCAAATTCTGTACTCTCAACTATCGTCTTCGCTCTTCCTATTCTTCCCTGTGCAAAGTTAGCTGCAAATCTGCACTCATAGTCAGATACATCATAATTATTCCTTATATATTCCTCAACAATACTGTTTTTTATTGGCTTTAAGTCAAGCATTACACATCTTGAGAGAATAGTCTGTAAAAATATGTCTGCATTAGTTGTAAGAAATATAACTATACCGTATGACGGTGGCTCCTCTATAGTCTTTAAAAGTGCGTTCTGTGCCGCTACAGTAAGCTTTTCTGCCTCATCTATAATATATATCTTGTATCTGCTTGAATAAGGCTTAATCTGCATATCAGCTATTATCTGCTCTCTCACATCGTCAACACCGATGCTTGCTGGCTTTTCGTGCTTTACCCATATAATATCAGGCTGGTTGCCCGTATCAGACTGTATGCAGGAATGGCACTTATTGCATGGATTAACTGACTCTTCCATATTCTCACACTGCAAGGTCTTAGCAAATATTCCTGCTAACATCTTCTTACCTGCGCCAAGTCCGCCATTAATAATATACGCATGTGATACCTTACCAAGCCTGATTGCACTCTGCATATGCTCCTTGATTGTTTCATATCCGTAAATATCTGAAAAACTACTCATAATGTTTATTCCTGCAACTTTCTGTAATACTTTACTCTTTGCTTCTACGCTGTAATATCAAGAAGAAGTCCCCTTATGTCATCTATTCTGCCAACAATTTCAATGTGGTTCTTCTCCTCTTTGACAAGCTCTCCAGCCAGTTCATCAAGATTTTTATCCACAAGCTTGACTATACCATATACTCTGTGACGACCCCTTCTGTCAAGAAAGTTCTCTCTTGAAAACTTATGCGAACGGTTAACCACTTCGTTCAGGAAGTCCTTTACAAGCTGTCGATACTTACGCATATCCTTTATATCCATATGCTTGGCTATCTTTTCACCCTGCTCAGTAATCTCCTGCATCATATTACCAAGCTTTTCCTGAAGGTCCTTCTCTTCAATATTACTTATAAGTGTGAACTTAAAACTGTCATCCGAACCTGCCGTACTCTTAACACTCTGAACCTGTGATGACGGCTTAATATCATTAACCTTAATATCCATAATAAACTCCATTCCTGTCAACGTTTATCTGTATCTTATAAGACTGACCATGTATTAATCTGTTACTATTTGCATCCATATATAATCTTATCTATACACATTAAAACATTTTTATTTTATGTGTATTTATGATTTTAGTATCAAAAGTAAATTCTGCCTCTCACTGCTGTATCAGGATTGCTACATTACCTTGCAATTAACGCAATCCTTAAACAACTCAAGAAAATGCATATCTCTTTCCAAACAGTAACATTAACTTCTGCCTATTATGTATATCAATATGATACTAATCCTAAAGGCACTATCTAAGTGTCAAATTAACTTGCCACTTACACGATGTCAGTATCAAAAAGCCCGTAATCTTACCGTACAAGCACGAACAACTTTCCGACCTTTTTACTCTGGCATCCTTACATCATATTATCATAAATGCATAATTAACACAATCTTGTCTTTATTTCCTCTTTTATCTGCAATATACATTCTTCTATCGCACCATTGTTATAAAATCTCTTATCAATCCCAGCATTTTTAATATTTTCCTCTGAAAAATCAACGCTGTCTGCCAGAAAACGTCTGCACATTTCCTCATAATGTGGAACTTCCTGCTTCTGCTCTCTCTTAATCGCCCTCTGAAGCCTTATTCCATCATCGACTTCTATATATATCGGAAGCATACATTCTTTTCCAAAGTACTGTACAAACTTATTGTAAGCCTCCAGTGTTCCTATCACGATGTAGCGTTTTCCCTCTCCCAGCACTATCTGTCCGTCATCCGCCGTAAAGTACTTCCATTCACCATACACCGTCTGATACTTTCTCATCTCAATAATCTTATCACTGTTTTCTAGCTCACAAGCTGTCTTATCATCCACAAAATAATACTCAACCCCGTCAGCCTCACCTGTCCTCATAGGTCTTGTTGTATACATGGTTATCGTGTTAAGACACAAGCTCTCATCCTCAACAACCGCCTTAAATATATGGTCCTTTCCACTTGAACTTTTTCCCATTAAAAATGCTATCTCAGGCATAAAATGCTCCTTTTCCTAATTTCATTACCAGCTTCTTCTAATCCAACAACTTCAAGACCTTCGTCAACCGCCTGCTTTATAATATCAACAACATTTTCCGATACTACCTCACCCGGACACAATATCGGTATTCCTGGCGGATAGACATACACCATCGCCGCACTTATTCTGCCATACACATCATCACTATCCATTGAAACTGTATTATATCCACACTCGTCACAAATATTAAGCGCCTCTGATATTTTCATGGCACATTTATTATTAAAACCTGCTATATTGACTTCTGATATATCTTTATCATAGTTATTACACTTATTGTATGCATTACTTTTATTGTTTCTATCTTTTTCAATGTTATTATTTTCAATAATATCTGCGCTATTGTAAGTTACTGCCACGCTGGAATTATGTATGCTATTATCTTTAAGTGTATCATTTAACATCAAGTTACCTGACACTCTATTTTCTGAATTGCCATCATTCTGCATACTACCTTCTGATACGCAGCCATCCGAAACGCAAGACTTTTCATCCGACATACATTTATCCTGATTATCATCTTCATCTATCTCACGAAGCGCATTATATAACCTGTCATAATTGCTCTGCTCATCAAATATTGAAGTCATTGCAATAACATACTTAAGTGATGACATTTCAAGCTGTATGCCATACCTCTTTAATAATACTTCATAAAGCTCTTTTCCGCTACGATACCCAAGAACAATTTTAGATATGTCATCCGACTCTATCAGCTTGATATTCTTTAACTGCTTAAGTCTGCCACGTAATTCTTTCAGCCTTCTTATATAATTATCAAAAAGGAGTTTTCCATCCTTTTCAATAATACTCATGCACCTGTCAATAGAACCCATAAGTATATAAGATGGACTTGTGGACTGATATATATTCCAGTATCTTCGCACCTTTTCCACATTTACATATCCATAATTAATATGCATAACCGCTGTCTGTGTAAGTGATGGTAATGTCTTATGAACGCTGTTTATAACTATATCTGCACCACACTCAACCGCTGTCGCCGGAAATTCCTCTGAGAACCTAAAATGCGCCCCGTGAGCCTCATCAACAATCAGCGAAATATTGTAACTGTGAAGATACTCCGCAATACTTTTTATATCCGACACATTTCCCTCATATGTAGGTGATGTTATAACCACTGCCTTTATATTTTCAGAAACCAGCAAATGCTTTTCAACAGCTTCCTTGATTTCTTCCAAAGTTATCCCCTTATAATATCCGTACTTTTCATCATATTGTGGATAAACATATTCAACCTCAAGCTCATTCTGGATAATCGCATTATACACCGACACATGACAGTTTCTTGCTGCTATTATGCAGTCGCCTTTATTGGTAACTCCACATATCGCCGCCATATTTCCCGCCGTACTTCCATTTACAAGAAAAAGGCTCTCGTCAGCACCATACAGCCTTGCCGTCCTGTCAAATGCAGCCTTTATTATACCCTCTGCATTATGCATATTGTCAAAACCGTCAATCTCCGTTATATCAATCTCATACGGATTACCTATATCCGGCATATACTCATTAATCAGCCTGTTATTGCGCTTAGCCCCCGGCATATGCATTGGAACTACATTTTCTTCGCTGTATTCCCTTAAATGCGATATCATATCTTTATACTTGTAATTATCTTTCATTTATTTCATTTCCTCTTCATTTTATTATTGCTATCTATACCATCTAATTAACTATAACAATTTTTATCTAATCAATCTTAATTTCTGTAAATAAGCCTTTTTTATTTACTTCACAGATATAATTCTATAAATAAGACATTTTTATTTATGTCACAGACTCATTAAAAAAAATTATTCTTAACTTAAATTATAATTTACAAATAAGTAAATTTAGAATATTGCACAATTTCTTTATTTGCTTATTTATAATTATAACAAAAAAGAGATAACCACCACACGAATGTAGTAATTATCTCAACTTAGTGCCTAGAACCGGAATCGAACCAGTGACACGAGGATTTTCAGTCCTCTGCTCTACCGACTGAGCTATCTAGGCGAAGTAGCGGGGACAGGATTTGAACCTGTGACCTTCGGGTTATGAGCCCGACGAGCTTCCGAGCTGCTCTACCCCGCGTCATCTATATATCATATTATGCAAAAGTGATGAATTATATTCATCAAATGGGCGGAGAAGGATTCGAACCTTCGAAGGCAGTGCCAGCAGATTTACAGTCTGTCCCCTTTGGCCACTCGGGAATCCACCCATATAAAATTAAATTAACAATTATCCCAATATCAGTGACATCAAGATACATTGTTAATAAAGAGCCGACAGTCGGAGTCGAACCAACAACCTGCTGATTACAAATCAGCTGCTCTGCCATTGAGCCATGTCGGCATATCAATGGGACCTACAGGGCTCGAACCTGTGACCCTCTGCTTGTAAGGCAGATGCTCTCCCAGCTGAGCTAAGATCCCATATTGCAATAAATGCCTACAATATATAATTGTAAACGACCCGGATGGGGTTCGAACCCACGACCTCCGCCGTGACAGGGCGGCGCTCTAACCAGCTGAGCCACCAGGCCATACTTATTAGATATCTCTATTAAGTAAGAAAGATTGCTCTTTCAAAACTGCACATTAAATATACTTCATACATCCGTATTCTGTCAAGTACTTTC
>OOCY01000014.1_pt1 | contig 194581 bp, 189 predicted proteins | sample 1671291 | NCBI WGS metagenome assembly OOCY01 (sample SAMN06348141, study PRJEB24527) | human gut metagenome | biome: human gut; feature: ankylosing spondylitis patient; material: feces | host: Homo sapiens | place: China | collected 2015-10 | reverse complement strand
GTCAGAGGCTCCGAGTACCTGCTGGGAAGCAGCGGCACCTATGTCGTAGAAGCCCATGAAAAAGGCGGCGCAAAAGCAGCGAAAGATATTGAAGAACTGGTCAGCGAAGTGACCGGTATGTTCGCTGGCGGCGAATTAAGCGAAGATGCCATCGAAGGAGCTTATAAGGCTCTGACCGATGCCTACTGGATTGCCAAAGAGAACAATAAAAAATACGCCCCGAAAACGAGGCGTAAAAAATCCGATCAGTGATATTTATCGTACACACTTTTCGCCATACTGTAAACTGGAGGTGGTATGATAAATGCGGAACAGCTTTCACGGGTCGGTGAGAAACTGGTAAAACGCTGCGGTTCCAGAGACCCTTTTGAAATCGCAAGGCAACTTGGTATCAATGTCATGCTTTGCGAAAATTTTGGTTCCCTGAAGGGAATGTACCGGGTGATTAAGCGAAATCGCTTTATTTTCCTGAATAACAGTCTGGATGAAAATATGCTGCGCATCGTGTGCGCACATGAATTAGGGCATGACCAGCTTCACCGGAATATGGCGAAAACCACCCCGATTCATGAGTTCATGCTCTACGACATGAAATCCAAGCCGGAATATGAAGCCAATATCGTAGCAGCAGAAATTCTGATGGACAGCGATGAAGTCCTTCGCTACATCTATGAATATGGATACACAGCCGAGCAGATCGCCAGTGCGATGTCCACCGACATCAATCTGGTTGCGCTGAAGGTAGCACACCTGGCCACACTTGGTTATAATCTGCACGCACTGGAACATAAGAGCAACTTTTTGAAATAACGTGTCTTCGAGGAGCCTTGACCGGCTCCTCTTTTTGTTGCAAATTGTGCAGATGCCGTCTGCACAATTATCATCCTAACATCTGCTTGCGATAGAGCTTCACTTTTTCCTCGAACGGCAGTTCCGAATCTGTTTGTTGTAAAATAAAAATGTAGTTGCAAAAAGGACTTGCAAAAAGCAATCTTTCTTTGACATCAAGACTACCGTCTCAACGGTATTACCAGATTCCCACAAAATCTTCCTTACCTCTTTTCCATCACGATATATCGGAAAGTTAAACTCAATAGACTTTAGCGGCATTTCCGATTCACCATGCGGATAAATTTGGATTTCCTTTCATTTGATGAAATTCTTGCTCCACAGATGGAGCGATGAAGTGAAACCATTGACCGTATCCAGCGTTTAATCCTGCAATGCAGTCAGCGGGATCAGGAACTTTTACTTGCCCTGATTGATAAAATGCTGGACACCAGAGAAAAACAAGAGAAAAAATAAACGCGGTGGGGTTTTTGATACCCGACCGCGTTTATCTTTGTCCGCTGATATACGGGCAAATCGTTTTTTATTGTAGATTACTTTCTTGCGCCATCCGAGCCAATGGTATGGCCGTCGATGGTGGTATTCACCGCCATCGCCCCGTCTGGGTAGAAGTAGTACCACTTACCATCGATCTGCTTCCAGCCGCCGGCAAACATCATTCCGGTGGCCTTATCCAGCCAGTACCACTTCTGATCATCGGAGAGCCAGCCTTTCACCGGCTCCCCGTTTCTGTAATAGCTCCACTGGCCGCTGCCATTCTGCTGCCAGCCGTTTGCGGCCTGCGGGTCAATGACGATCTCCACAAACCGCCGCAGGACGGTGGCGACTTCGGCGCGGGTGGCGGTTCCTTTGGGGTCAAACTTATTTCCATTCTTCCCGGCCAGGATGCCCGCCTGCTGCATGGCCTTGACCGCATCCTTCGCCCAGCTACTGATCTGTGCGTTGTCCGCAAAAGTCACAGCCTGGAGGGTTTTCGGAAGGTCGTAGCCCAACTTTTTGGCGTAATTTACCATGATGACCGCCATCTGTTCCCGGTTGATGTTGGTATCCGGCGCAAAGGTGATGGCAGTAACGCCCTCCACAATGCCGGTCTGCGCCGCCCAGTTGACATAAGGCGCATAGTAAGCGTCGGCTTTCACATCGGTGAATTTCCCGGTCTTGTAGCTGTCCGGGTTGATGCCTGCCAGCCGCCCCAGGGCGGTGACGAACATTCCTCTAGTCATGCCGGTGTTGGGACTAAAGGTTGTGTCACTTGTTCCGGAGAGCAGTCCTCGGCTGGCAACAAAGAGGATGTTGTCCGCAGCCCAATGGCCGGTAATGTCGGTGAAAGCCGGGGCAGGGTTCTTGTAGCCGATGCCGTAGATGCTGAAATGACCGGTTTCAAAGACAACCGCTTTCTGGCTGGCATCGTAGCTGGATTTGGTGATCCATTCCACCTTTCCCGCGTCGTCCACATAGACTGCATACAGCAGACCATCCTCGCCCTTATATTCCTGCTCTCCGGGTTCTTTCGGCGTAAAGAGCGAATCCAACGCCGCATTCAAAACTTCAGGCACCATATCGCTCATAGGCTGTCTCCTTCCTCAAATGTGTAGTCTGCCAGGTTATACTTCGGCTTTTCTCTCTTCGCCCAACTCCGGATTGTGGCAAGGTGGTTTTTGTAGCTCCTGCCGGTGGAGGCCATATACTCAGAGAGCCGTTCCACCCACATCTGATAATCTCCTGGGAACTCCTGCCGGAGCTTGCCGTATTCTGCGTCAGAAAGAAGAACATTTTCGTATGAGCCATATCGGTGCTGGATTTCCTTCTTCTCTCTTTTATTGATTGTGTCAGTACTTGTTCTATTAGTACTTAATTGCGCGGGATTTTCCGTAACCGGTGTGTCCGTATCCGGATTTACCGTATACGGCTTTTCCGTACACGGTGATTCCGAACACGGCTTTTTCCTCGGCATCTCATAAATCACATACTCGGCTCTACCCATCCGACCGTTGCTCTCACGCTGCTGGTTCCTTTCCAGATACCCAAGACGCTCCAGCTCTTTCAGAGCAGTAAGCACTCCATCTACGCCATCCGGCGTAATCGAAGATAGTCCCCGTACCGAATAGTTCCATGTGTCCGGCAAACTGAGCAGCATAGAGAGAAGTCCTTTTCCTTTCAGGCTGAGACCCTGATCCCGCAAGTGGTAATTGCACATCGTTGTGTAATTGCTGTTTTTCTCAACCCTGAATACCGGCATGGTGCTCACCATCCTTTTTCGCAGGCTCCGCTTTTTTCTTCGGACATTTGCGCGGACGATCTTCGCTGTCCTCCCGGTGATGGTATTTACCGGTATCCTGCATCATGCGTTCAAACGCCTGAAGGCGTCCCTCTGTAAAAAGCGTCATTCGATCACACCCCATTTCTTAAACAACTTGAAGAGATGATTCTTTCCCTTGCAGGTCACTCTCATCTGCTGCACCAGTTTTCCGCTTCTGCCGTAGCAATCCCGGACAATAAAATAGCCCCTTGCAGATTTGTCTGCAAAAGGCATCAGCCAGCCGCTTGGACTGCGGTACAGATAGCGATGATCCAGTAAGAGAGCTACTGCCGTCTTCTCCGGGATTCCGATTTCCTTACAGAAATTCCGGATGCAGGTACAATCCTCCGAATTCACAAAGGTGTCGAAGTAGTCTGCCTTGGGCTGTGCCGCATCCAGCTGTTTGCGGATACCCTCAAGCTGCTCTCTCTCGGCCACAAGCTCCTTCGCCAGGGTGTAGATGACCTCCGGATGCTGAATCACCTGATCCAAAATAGAATCGCTCATATACACACCATGCTTTCGGATGGACGGGAGAACTTCATCAAACACCCAGTGTTCAAACCGTTCTGCCGATGGCAGCTTGCTGTGAACGATCAGCCGGTAAACATCACCTTCCGTGATAAAGGAGATTTCAACGACCTGCTCTCCAGCATCTCCATACTGATTCACCTTCTGAACGACCCCCTCGCGTTTCGTTAGGGGGCCTCTACAATGGCGTTTCACTGCGGCGTAGGGATTCACATATCCCAACGCTTTCGCCACGTCGCTTGCACAAAAGAAGGTCTTGCCTGCCTCCTGTAACAACCGGATCGAACCAAACTCCTGGTTCTCAAACACCTCCATCATCTGCCTCGACTGTCCGCCATGACTGCCCACATCGGTGTCATGGGTCTTCTGATTGAAATCCGTCATACCTGTTACCTCCTACTCAAATTTGTCTCGCCGGATTTCGGGCGAAAAAAATAAAGCCTCGACCCATTCTCGTTTTCAAAGAATGAGCCAAGGCTCTATGTAACAGGATACCTGATATTATTTTTTTGCAGATTTCGTCAGAACTCGCCAAACGAATCCGACACCATTTTTCATTCCGTTTCAGCCGGATTTTTCCCGAAAATCTGTCAAGGATATGGGGCGAATTTCCCCTCCAAAATGGCCTTCTGTAAACCCATTTTCCCACCCATTAGGCTCAAAAATAGACCGTAAACCCATGGTAAACCCATCAAAATGGGCTAATTTGAAGTCAAATTTCCTCAAATTTCACTATCGGAATCAGGTGATTTCAGGCATAGAAAAAGCCCGGAAAATGGCGTATTTCCGGGCTTTTTTAGCATTATTAAGCTGTAGATTATCGCTTGCATAATTCCGACCCTTGAAAAATAAGGCTTTTCAAGCATTTTGTCAGTTACCCGTGTGTTACTCAAACCCCTCGGAGAGTTCTCCCGTTGTTTTATTATAACACACCCGTCCGGAACTTACACCTCAATGATGCGAACATGCTCCGGCTGACCGGACAGGAAAATTCCGTCGATAGTCTCAAGCATTTTCTTTCCCTCTACTGTGTGAATTGCCTTGATATAATACGACTGTCCTCTCACTGCACGTCCGCAGATACTTTCATTGCCCCATGATGCAGAACGACGGAGATTCAGAGCACCATCACAATCAACGATCGCTCTTGTGGTCTTTTCCGGATAGATTGTGTCAGAATCGGACACCTGTTCCTCTGCTTTTCTTTCATCGTCTCCGGATGTCTCCTGCCCTGCTGCATCGTCTCCATCGCCGGAGGTCTGCTGTCCGTTCTCCTGCTCGCTATTTGCCCCATTCTGCCCGTTTTCCGGTTCTACTGGTGCATTTCCTCCAGTGCCTCCGTTTTCGTCGTCTGTGGACGCTCCTGCGTCGTCGCCCTGCTGCCCCTCTGCATCCTTTTCATCGGTGAGGGTTGTTGCTGCTTTGAGTTCCTCTGCGGTCATCGTGCCGACCTTGTTCCCGTTTGCATTGTAGGTGTTCACGCTACCGTCGGGATTTGTCTCCAGTGCTCCCTCCGGAACATTGTTCGTGAGTGAGCCGATGACGTTTCCGTTTTCATCCCACACAACCAGTTCCTCGTTTTTTGCTGCTGCTTTCAACGCTCCCTCGATTGTCTTGTATTCCTTGCAGTCCTCTTTTTTGAACTCCGTTCCTTTGCCTAAATAGTATAACATGTTTTCGCCCTCCTCTGCTACTTTTTGAGATATTTGCTCGACGCAAATCCCACCACGTTTTTATATGCTACATACAACCACTTCGCTCCGGACACATCCGTGTAATATCCATAACACTGACACGTCTCTCCGCTCTGCATTGTCGTCAAGACTTTCTTGTCTTTTCCTGTTCCTGCTCCCGACCGTAGATTCAACGCTCCTGCTCCCGTTACCTTGTACGTTCCTGCAAGGCTCTTGTTGAACCCTTTTGCGGTCTCCAGTTTCACGTTGCTATTGATTGGAACTGTCTGCGATGCACCTCCTCCGGATGCCTTTGCTCCATTGGTGAGGTTCGTCGCCACATGAGCACCATCGTTCAACAGAATGTCGCCCTCAAGCAAATACGCATCTGATGTCAGATATTTTTTATCTGTCAGCACCTCGAATCCTGCTGCCTTGAGTGCTGCCCGCAGATTTCCGGTATAACATGCAGTGCTCACATTTTTCAGTTTCTCATTTTTCAGTCTATATCCTGCACCTTTTACGATTGCAGCAACACCGGACGAACAGTCAGCCTCGCACAGAACTGTGATTTGAGCAGGGTCGAAATTTGAATCCGCAAGGTTCGTCCAAAATGTTCCCCTGTGTGACTGACAATATCCGACCATATTGTTGACTGCTGCTGCCTTTGCCATCTGTGCAATGAGTTTTCTCGTTGCTGCATCCGGATGACGGAGAACGCATTTCCACGGTCTGTTATACCAGTTTATAATCTGCCACTCTGTTCCCGTCTGATCTCCGGCTTTTCCTCCGGAATATTTTCCTCTCTCGTCGTGTCCGCAATTTGAAATCATTTCTTTTCCTCCTTTTGTTTCTTATCTCCGGAATCATCTATCACTGACATAATGAATATAAAAGCCAGTATGAACGGAACTCCTATCCATATCACCGCCACCAATACCGACAAAATGAAAAATGTCAGTTTGACCATGATTCTGTCCTGTTTCGTTTCCTGTTCCTCGTAGTATTCCGGAAACAACTCTTTTTCCCGCTCCTCTTTTTCGGACTGCCTTTCAAGCATCCAAAAAATAACAAACGTCAAAACGAATGTAACTGCTGCCCCGATGATGTACACCGTCACCATCGTGCTCCAGTGCTGTGACATGAAAATCTCAATTTCACTCACTGCCCTCACCTGCCTCGTTCGCAATGAGTTTCTGCACCGCCTCATTGCTGTCAAGCATCGTTCTCATTTGCTCAAGAGCCTCGTCCACCATCATGCTGAACATGTCGAATGTGATGACCTTTGCAAGCCACTCAAACCTTGCCACAAACATGTCGTACACATACCGGAGTTTGAGTTTTCCTGTTCCTGCTCCCAGTTCCTTTTCTGCTTTTGTCACCGCATACAAGAGCCACTCTCTGACCTTGTTCAACTGCTTATCAGATGGCATTTTCACAAAAGAATAAATTGCGTACCCGATAGAGCCTCCCACTGCTGCTATTGCCACGATAACAAACCAATTTTCAACGATGAATTTCATCCCTGCACCTCCTCATTATTGTCTGCATTGATGTCATCCGGTTCGTTCTCGTGCTGTTTTCCTGTATCTTTCTTTGTAACCGTCTTTACTGACTTAATGAGTGCCATCGCACCGCCCTCCACTGACAGGAATCGAAATACATTCTCTGTCAATGTTGATGGTTCAGCACCCACTCTCACAAACACTATAATCGCCACAACTGTGTAGATAAATGCTGCAAGAATCATACAGATAACAACACGATTCATGAACTGACCGGAGACTTTGTTTTTCCGCTTTGCTGCCCGCTGTTCTATCCGGTACAATTTTCTTTTATGCCGGAAATACATGCGACGCTCTGCGTTCGTCATCCTGCTTTTGTTCACTTGTTGCCTCCTTTATGTGGTTGATTCTTGCCTGTTCCCGCCCTCCTGTTATTGGTCGGTCTTAATGTTCAAATTCATCCCGTCCAGTCTCTTGTGATACGATTTCAATGACTGCTCAACTATGAGAACCCTGTCGTGTAAATTCTGTACCTCTGCCCGTGTCTCTTTGTAGTCACGTTTGATGTCTTTGACATCGTCGGCAATGTTCTCCAGTTTTGTCATCATGAGTGTGTTCGCTGTCGCACGTTCCTCCGTCTCCTGCTCTGCATCCTTTTTGTCATTCCGCTTTTTATTGGAAATCCCGAAAAAGATTGCAAATGCGACGGAAATCCCGCTCAACAACAATGAGAGTTCAATCGTCACTCGGCTGCTCCTTTCCGAACGCTCCCACGTCGTCGGTGTCGCAGTATCGTCTCATGTGGTACTCAAGGACATCCAGTTTCCCGTCTGCCTCATTGACCATGTTCCGGAGTTCCTCTTTGACCCCCTCCTCCACTTTTGAGCGTTCAATCATTTCTTGCTGCTTTTTCACGATTCCGGACAACTCCTCCGTTATCTCGCACAACCGTGATATTATTTCAAGCGGTGTCATTTTACTTCACCACCGGAATATTTTTCTCCCGTGATGTATTCATATTCCTCCGCTGAAATACTTCCTTTTGTGACACGCTCTGCGATCTGTTCCTTGGTGAGAGTGCCTTTCTTGTACATTCTTTTCAGACTTTCGACAAGTATTTTCATATTAAATCAACCCCTCCTCAATCAACTGCTGTGTGTATTCGTCGATGACTGCATCTTTCTGAAACTGTGTCACGGATTCAACGATTCCTGTTGTGTTGGATGCAACAACCTCCTGCATGAGCGTCAATCTGTCATATTCCTCCCGTGACATCTCACGCTCCTCTCGCTGCCATCCGGTGATTTTCTTTCCGTCTGCATCCTCTTTCGTTGCTTTCTTGATATTGCGTCTCTGATATACCGTTGTCGGTGATGCTGTTGTGTCGAACTCCTCCGGCTGTTCTGCCTCCGTTCCGAACACTTCTCTCCATTCTTTCATGTTTTTCTCGCTCCTTTCTCTTTGAATGTTTGCTAACTATTTTCTTTAATTTCTTAACATTCACATAAGGCTTGACCCTTTGCAGGTACATGTCGTATGTGTCTGTATTGCTCAAGTAACCCATGTATGACAGAATTGCGGTCGCATCGTACCATGTGATTTTCTCTTTCTTTGCGACACGGTTGACTTTCCGTGTGCAACTCAACATGATGCTTTCCCGCAGAATCGTCTTGTCGTGATAGAACTGGAATCCCATGAAATCGAGTGGTCTCCCTTTTCTCTTTCCGGTCTTTTTCTCTGTGTAATCGAACCGGAACACCTGCCAGTTTCCTTTCATCTGCAAGTTGAACTTTTCTCTCAAGAATCTCTCAATCTCCTGCTGCATCCTGTGGAGTTCCTTTTTGTTCTTTCCGAACACCACCATATCATCCATATACCGGATATAATGCACCGCTTTCAACTGTTCTTTGATGAAATGGTCGAGAGGCTGCAACATGAAATTTGACAACCACTGCGATGTGTAAAACCCTAAAGGCAACCCGACCTCGCTCCCGTCAATTATCAGTTCGAGGATGTGCAACATTCTCTCGTCTCTGATTTTCTTCTTGAGCCACGCTTTCAAGACATCATGGTCAACACTCTTGAAAAAGTGTCGAATATCCATCTTGAGAACATATTTGCAGTTCTTTTTGTCTCGCTGAATCCACCTCTCGATGTACTTTTTCCCATAATGAGCACCCCTGTTCGGTACGCTCCCACACGAGAACTCATACATCCCTTTCATGAAAATGTCATAACACGCAGAGACGACAATGTGGTGAATCACCTGCTCATAATTGTATCGAGGTTTCTCAATCATTCTCACTTTTCTGCTCGTTCCCTCGTTGATACAGACTTTCCCGTGTCTTGATGGTTTCCATGCCTTTTCCGGATGCGGTACGTCGTACCCTTCCGGTGCAGTGTTCTCAAGTTGCTCGACGACGTTCTTGACATGTCTCTGAATGTTGGTCGGCTCTAATATCACTGCAACGTCCGGACGCTCTGTCTTGCCCTTTGCTGCTTTATGAAATTTTTGCTCAACATTGCTATGTTCTAACATAGGCTTGTACAGGTTATTGACGGATTTCTTTCCCATCTTTCTTATCACCTCAAGGTCTTTCTGATATTCTTACTCGACCCTGCCTGCATCGGTATCATTTCCACTGGTTAGGTGTATTTCAACACCCTGCGGTGTAGGAAAAAGGTGTGCTTTTGGTTAAATGCTCCATAATTTGATAAGATTGGCTCGCCACGATGTTCGTGTTCACGTTCGTCGCAGGGTTGTTCACATTCCAGTACGACAAACCGCACTTCGACCCGTTGCCACGGTTGCCACCGAACAGGGCAAGGACGCACACCGATTCCCCTGTCATGTCAAGGTCATCTTTTTGTCATGTCGGAGATTCTATCACAATTTTTTCTGTTTGTGTCGGATGTGCCTCCCGTTTCCATCATCGTGGAAAATCCTTGTCATACCGGACACCTCGGAGGGTAAACCCTCCGAACCTCCCTTTTTATTGCGGGGGAGTATCTCCCCCGTTCCCCCTCGCTGCTTACGCAGCAGTAACAGGCGGTTTACAAGAAAGGCTCGCCACGATGCTCGCGCCCACGCTCGTCGCAGGGCTGTTCACAGCCCAGGACGACAAACCGCACCCCGACCCGTTGCCACGGGCGCCACCGAACAGGGCAACTGCAACGATCGTATTGTTGAACCATAACCCATCACATTCGTATGTGGTCTCACTTCCGGATGCAACGGTCGGGATTCTTCCGATGTCGGATGCCATTTCCATTCTTGAACAGTAGCCTCCGGATGTTCCGGACGGTGTCAGTCCTGTGTTTGTGTACCCCGCACCTGTTGAGTTGTACGGAGGAACTGCTTTCACATGATACACTCCGTTGATAAGCAGCAGACCTCTCAAACGTTTCCAGTAGTTCGCAAAGAAGTTCTCGCAGTAAAATACTTTGACTGCCTGTGTGGTCGATGTATAACCGAAAAACTGTCCTTTTCCGTTGAGTGTTCCGGTCTGCAAGAAATTGTCGGACTGGCTGTTTCCGTTTCCAAACTTGCCTTGTGAGTTTGTGCTGCATGTAATCATCGTACACATTTCATACATGAGGTTGATTTCAGAAAATGACTGTTTATCCCATCTGTCACCGTTCTGCTTTGCTGCGGTCGTCTCCTGCTCGTCTGTCATGGACGCTGTCGGTGTGAGACCGGAGAGTGAACGCATCCTGTTGTTGACAACCGAACCCTCGTACATCGGGAAATATGTCACAGGCAGGACATTTCCGTCTGCGTCGGTGTGTGCGTATGCTTTGTATGTGTCATCGTACTGCTCCTCACAGAACACAACAAAATGATAATTGTTCTGTGTCCATCTCTTGACCCAAATCAGAGGAATCTCGGACATTGCATTTCCACCGTATGATGTTTTTGTGATGTCCGATGCTCCTCCGTTCAGCTTGAGAGCATGGTTTTCATGATTCAGTTCATAGTCAACCGTTCCGTCAGTTCTTACCATGACCGGACGGTTTTTCTTTACGAACCAAATATCTCCCCAGTCTCCATAATCGAACCCGCCTCCTGCGAAATTCATTCCTGCGGGTGTCATTCCAACCGCATCATAAAGATATTTGACACGGGTTGCCGGATTGCTGTCGAGGAGGTTGATTCTCATTCCGTATCTTTTCGGTTTTGCTTTTGCGTCCTCGATAATTTTCTTTGTGTTGGAAAGAATCTCCTGCGACGTGGATTCTTTCGCCATGAATATTCTGTCACCTGCTGCCATTATTCACTTGCCTCCTTTGTGATTTCCTCAAAATATAACGTACCGTTTGAGATACCCATTCGATACTTGATTTGTGTCGCATCATCCTCCAGTTCGACGGTCGTTGCCAGTGCTTTCATTTCTGCAAGTAATTCCGTTCCCTTTTTTACCATGTCGTCATAGTACGTTTTTGCATTTTCGTCCATTCCGGTCTTGATTTCTCTGACCTCCTCGATGTCAAATGCGACAGGGAGGCTCATGAACTCGGTCGAACCGTTACCGATTCGGATGATTCTGTGACCGCTTGTCGTGGTTTCGAGACCCAGTTCTCCATCATCGAGAACCCTCTTGCTCTCCGTCCACTCTGCGGTCGTTCCCTTTTTCAGAGTGATTGTTGCTGTTGCCATTCTTTTTCACCTCTTTCTCAAATTGTGTGTGACGTTCCTGCGATGTACTTGTCATAATCGGTCGTGAACGGTGTTCCTCCCTTGACAAGCAGGAGGTCGGTTGATTTTGGTGTTCCTCCATCCACATTGATGTTGATGTCCGTCTCAAGTTCTCTGATGCGTTCATAATAGTCTTTGACTGCTGCCAGTATCGCATCAAGACCGGACTGACTGATGATGATTTTGTTTGCCTCCTCGGTCGCTGTCAGACATTTCTTTGTCTGCTCGATTGCTGCCTCCATCGCCTCGACACATTTTGCAATCGCCTTTGCGGTGTCATCCTCTCTCCGGCTCTCTTTGATTTCTCTTGCCTTTTCAGCAGCCTCTCTCAACCGCTCCTGTGCCTGTCTGACCGCCTCTGCTGCATCAATGGTGTTCTGTGTGTCCTGTGCGATTTGCAGAGCCTCTCTCGCTGCTGCAATGGTGTTCTCCAGTCTTGTATATTCTCCGGAGTGAATGATTTCCGATTCATCCCGCTGTGACGGAAAAATCTCCATCTCAAACGTCGCACTCGTCAGCAATGCACCATTTTGATACAACTGCACCTCACACAATGCTGTTCCGTGAACCTGCAACATGCCTCTTGTGAGAGGAATGAGAGCCTCATTTCCGGACTTTTCTCCATCGTTGTGAACGTGCGTCTTGTCCGGTTTGGTCATGTTGATAATGACCTCCACATTGTCCGGTATCTCATACACGACACCGTCCTCCATGAGCGTCACTCCGATGTACCGTGTTCCCATATCCATCTGTTTTGCTGCAACTGCAAAATGCTGTGTGTCTCCATACAAATCCACTTTGATGTGTCTAATGATTTCCAATTTTCTCACCTCCTCATGACAATTCTTGCTCGGTTCTCTGAACCTCCTCGAATGACAGTCTTGTGTTTGCCAGTTCGACCTTGTTCTTTTCTTTCGTCAACGGGTATTCATAGAATTTCACAATCCTGTGGCTCTCACGGATTCCCGTTGACTTGGAGATCAGCAGCACCGTGTCTCCCAGTGCTATACTGAACACCTCTTTGTACTGTTCTTTTTTCTCCTCGTCCTGCACTGCCTCAACAAGATTTATGATTTCTGCTGTGTACGACCTGTATGGTTTGGAAAGTTCGTCCAGTTTCGCCTCCGCATCCTCTTTCAGTGATTCCGCATCCGTGTATCTTTCATCTTTCCACGTCATCGTTTTCACTTTCTTTGAATACTGGTGATTCTCAACATAATTTTTCCCGTCGATATTCAGCATCAATCCATCTTTTCCTATCGGAATGAGCCTTGTTGCAAAGTCGTATGAGTTTGACTGCACCTGCAACCGCTTGAGGTTCAGACGTTCAATGAAATATGCTCCTCTGTCCTCTCCGTATTTCTCATATACCGAAATTCCCTTGTTCAGAGAATCGAACACCATCTCGCATCTATACGTTGTAATTGCCTGTTGAGCGACATCCCATGCAGAACAGTTCTGCTCTATCCGGATTGTTCTCTTTTTGGAAACATCGCACCGGATGACTTTCCATCCAGTTCCGTCGATTGCCTCTGTTAGACATTCATCGACCGTCTTTTCCACAGTCTCGAATCCCTGCGGATATTGTTTGCCCTCCAGTTCCTCGACGTTCAATGTTCCGGTGCATTTGTACCATTCCCCGCTCGGCTCGACCTGCTTGATAACAAATTCGTCCGTGTCGGTTCTGATATATCCCTCCTCTTTGATGTCCGCTGCATACCTGTTTGTCTTTCGGAACTCGAATGTGATTTCCTTATCTCCAGTCTTGAGAGTGCTTGTGATGCACGTTTCTTTTATTCCGGATAAAATACACACCTTTTCGTGTGAATCATTGTACAAATCCATCTGACCGCCTCCTATAACCACATAGGTTTATACTGCAATGTGACAAGTGCGTTATTGTCAGAGAAAATGAGATGATGTTCCTTTTCCTGCCCTGTTGTGAGATACGGAAATTCCATCAATGACACATCCTTGAACTTGTTCTCTCCGTCCATCGTTGCGAATCCTGTTTCTCCGTCAATGATGACGGTTGCTCCTCTCGGAATCGTGTCGATAATAATTTCACCGCAGGAAAGACCGTTGATTCTTAACTGCTCAATGTACTCCGTTGCTGTGATTGTCAGTCTGCACGGTGTCGCCCTGTTTCCCTGTGCCTCAAATATTGCCTCATACGCTCCCTGCCAGTTCAAACTCACTTCGTCGCTGAACCAGTACCCCGTGAATTTGAACTCTGCTGTGTACCGTGTTTTCGTTATTGTCTTGCTCAACGAGTTCCCCGTCATATATGCCTTAAAATGGCGACTGTACCCGTCCAGTGTAAGGACAACACCTTTCTGCAACTCTGCATTGAAATCACTGACATGTTTTTGAACCTCGTCTCTGTCTTTTCCTCTGAACAGGACTGTCACTGTCAGTCCGGACAATGGTGTGTATGTTTCGGATTCCGACGGTATCAATGCCCCGTCGAACATCTCCACCGTCACCCCCGTCTGTGGAGGCTCGAAATCAACTGTCAACTGCTTTGCATCGAATGACCGAATGTCTATGCTGTCAATTTTCATGTCCTCACCTCCGTTTTTTTGTTGCTATTGCAAGATTATCACTGACCCTTTCGGTCGTTCTGCTTGCCACTTCGTCTCCGTCAATATAGTTGTGAACCTCGATAAAAGCGTTCACATTCTGATTGATCGCTTTCAGCTTTCGGTCAAGCATTGAGTTTAATTCTGTGTAGAACTCTGCAAGTGGCAAGATTGCCTCTGCTCCTGCCTCTCCTCCGACCATGAGCCTCGTTCCATTCATTCCGAACACTGTCGGACTTGTCATGATTCCTCCTGTTTTGTACCATTCAACACCGAATGACGGTACAGATGGAGGGTTCAGACTGAACGAACCGGATATACTAAAATGTGGCATTTTCAAATGTGGCAATGACCACTCAAAATTGAAAAATCCCTTGATTCTGTCGATAGCATTTGAAACCGCTGTCTTTGCGGATTCCATCTTTTCGCTGAATTTTGCTCGTATGCTCTCCATGACTGAACCGACCGTTGAAAGAGCACCGTTCAATTTTGTCGAGAAAGATGACTTGATGCTGTCGAGTTTTCCACCTGTCAACGTGTTTGCTGTGGACATGAGTGAGTTCATCGTGTCCTTGATGCCTGTGAATGTAGCCGACACAATTCCTTTCATGCCCCCGCCTTTTTCGTTATAGGCAGATTTCATATTTTCCAGTTTTGTGGAAACATTGGTCTTTGCGGTCTCCATGAGATTCGTCGCTGTGTCCTTGATGTTTGTAAACCTCGTTGACCATCCCTGTTTTACGCTCTCGACCTTGTTTGTAAAATCGTTCTTGAGTGACAGGAGTTTGTTGCTCGCATCTGTGTTCCACTGCTGCATCGTCGTTGAAATCGTCGATTTCATGTGAGACCATCCGGTTGACACATAGGACTGTATTCCGGAAATCTTCGTCGTGAAATCGGTTCTGATTTCCGTCAGTTTATTTGATGCGTTTGTTTTCCACTCGGTCATCTTGGATGTGACCGTCGTTTTCATATTCTCCCAACCCTCGGAGACTTTCGTCTTGATTTCCGATGTCTTTTCGGAGAATTTTGTCTTGATTTCTGTCAGTTTTCCTCCCGACAGATTATCAACGAACGTGAATCCGGCTGTGTAATAGCCTTTGATTCCCTCCCATCCTGCTGCAACTACTCCTTTAATACCGCCCCCGTTTTCCTCATAGGCGGTTTTCATGTTCCCCAGTTTCTCCTTTGCAGTGTCAACTGCTGCCCCCATGAACTTTGTGACAGTATTTTTCACCGCTGAAAACGTCTTTGTCGCTGCTTGTCCGACTGCACTATTCGCAACCGAATCTTTTATCTCGTTCACCTTATTCGTGACCGCCTCTTTTGCTTTCGAGAACGCTCCCGTTATGGTTTCCTTGATTGCGTTGAATTTCTCCTTGACGTTACTCCACAACTCGGATAATTTTTCTTTGACCTTATCCCAGTTTTTATATAAAGCGATTCCTGCTGCGATCAGTCCTGCAATCAGTGTCACAATTAAAATAATCGGACACAGATTCATGACTGCATTGAGGGCGGTCTGTGCCACCGTCATTCCTCCAGTCACTCCGGTCGCTGTCGCTGTTGCTGCGGTATGTGCTGCCTCCGCTGCTGCCCCTGCTGTGTCTGCTGCTGTTCCTGCTGCGGTTGCTGCTGTCTTGGCTGTTATCTTTGCGATGATTCCTCCGACAAACGATGCAAACTGTTGACCTGTTTTCACCGTCGTCGATATTCCCTGTGCTACTTTTCCGAATCCGATTGCTAAAGGACCCACCGCAGCCACCACAAGACCGACCTTGATGATTGTCTGCTGTTGCCCCTCGTCAAGAGAGGTGAACCACTTTGTCAGTTCTTGAATCTTTGTCGTCACCTTTTCGATGACTGGTGCTGCTGCGGTCTGTGCTGTTGTCGCCAGTGTTGACAATGCCAGTTTTGCATTGTTCATCGCTATTGTTGCATTATCAATCGGGTCGAGTGTTCCGTTGTATGTGTCCTCGACCGTCGTTCCATATTCTGACATTGAGGATGACAGGCTTGTGAGGTCAATTCTGTTCTCTCGGATTGCTGTCGCCATTTCCGCAGCACCCTTTTTCCCGAACAGTTCTGTCGCAATCTGTAAAGCCTCTGTGTCCGTCTTTGCGTTCTTAATGCTGCCGATTGTCTCCTCCAGCGCGACATCCATTGACTTTCCCTCGGCTGTTGCGTTCTGCAATGCCTTTTTCAGTCCTGCCAGTGCTGTCGTAGAATCAACACCGTTCGCATCGAATTGAGCCATCAAATTGATTGCTTGTGGTAATGACAACCCCATCTCTTTGAACGCTGAATTGTTATCCAGTACATAACTTTCGAGTTTGTCAACGGAAATTCCTGTCTCCTGTGCTTTTGATGTCAGCAATCCCAACAGATTCCCCGTCTGTGATGTGTCTATGTTCCACGCTTTCATGATTTTGTCCACTTGGTCAACAGACTGTGTCACATTCGTTCCGTTTATGCTCGAAAACTGAATGAATTGCGTTGACAGGCTCTCCAGTTCCTCTCCTGTCGAATGAAATCTCGTGTTTACTTCACCGATAGCCTCTCCGACCGTTGACATGTCCTCCGGCATACTTCCGAAAACATTGTCCGCAGATGCGGTCAATCCCTCCAGTGCCTCTCCGGTTGCTCCGGTCTTTGTCACTATCGTGTCATATCCCTCGTCGAGTTCCTTGAACGCTGCGATTGATGCTGCTCCTATTGCAGCAATTCCCGCAGAAACGACGGACATTTTCTTTCCGAAACTCTCCATCTTTTGTCCTGCTTTGTCACAACCGCTTGCAAATTCATTCAGTTTATGATTTTTTAGTTCTTTGTTTACTTTTTCGAGTTCAGATTCCATCTCGACGAGTGATGCTTTTGATGCGTTCGTCTTTGTGGTCTGATTTGCAAGAGCAGTCTCCGTCTTTCCGATTGCTGTCTCGTTTGCCTTAAATTCCTGCTCCAGTTTGTCGAGTTCCTCTTTCAGTGCCTTTGACTGCTCTGAATTTGCTCCGGTCGCCTTTGTTGAATCCTCATAGGCTTTCTTTGCTGCCTCGACCTTTGTTTTCAATTCCTCCTGCTTTGTCTTTTGGTCTGAAAGTTTCTGTGTGAGTTTTGCTTGTTGCTCACTGTTTAATTGAACGATATTCTTTTGCAGAGTGATTTTTTGAGTGAGGCTCTCGGCTTTCGCCTTGAGTTGGTCTGCTGCCGAACCGAACGCTTTTGCTTGCGTCTGTGCCAGTTTGAACTCACTGGATAGCACTTTCATCTGTGACGCAGCGGATTTCATTTGTGACTGATAATCAGACGAATTTGCTGAAATCTTCACGCTTGTATGTGCCATCGGTTCTCCTCCTCTCTGTGTTATGTGTTCTCGTTCACCGTTTCAAGTTCAAATTTCAGATATTTCAGCAGTTCAATGATATTTTCTTTCATGCACTGCCCGTATGATTCCCGCATGAGCCGAATCGCAATTTTTGTCACACGGTCAACGATTTCTCCGCATATCTTCCATGTGTTCTGTTCTTCCTGCTCCTCGTCCTCATACCCATTCTCACGGTCATATTCGTCGAACGCAGATGTCTCTCTTTCGATTGGCTCTGTCTCGACAATGTTCAGCAACGCATCGGAAACAATATCCTGCATGATGAAATGAATCCCCTTTGATGCTGTCAGAAATTCAATGACATCCACCTCACCCAGTTCATCGAGAGACATCCTGTTTCCGAATATCTCTTGAATAATTCTTTTGTTGAAAAACAGTGCATCCGTTATTTTGTCCGAACCGTTTTTCTCCATGAGTGCAGCATATTTCTTGTACTGCTCAACCGTTATGTTATTGATGAATACTTTTCCTGTGCTGCAAGTGATTGTTATTTCCGGAATCACTTGCCACTCTGAAAATTTTTCATCATCTTGTCCATTCTCTTGTTCATTTCCTCTGCGATTCCCATGTCAATCATGTTGAACTCGATGACGATTCCTGCTGCATCCAGTCCGCTCTCTGCGTCCTTTAACTCGTCAACCGTGAACTGATTTCCGTATGCTTTGCAGATGAACAACATCATCGCCTCAATTTCCTGTCGTGAGTATCTTTTTGACGCTCTCTCGGATGTCGCAGCGTCAATCTGTTCTGCAAGTTCGAGATATTCCATGTATGTGTCCGCAGACATTTTCTCCATTTTGAACTCTTTATGATTCACGATAATTTTTCTATTCATTGAATTATCCTCCTGTTATATCCTCTCTTGTTTTACGCTGCTGCGTCCGGTGCTTCCTGCACTTTTGAGAACCAGTCTTTGATTGCTGTTGCTGCATCCGTGTCCTCTGCTACAAGGTTGGATTCATCAACAGATACCTCATACATATTGTCGATGCTACGCTCGTAGAAACTGCCCTTGATGCTCTTTGTTGTAGGTGACAATTTTCCCTCTTTAGTGCTTGCCTCCTCGCTGATACCCTCTGCAAACTTTCCGACATAAAGCCACTTGAACTCATATTTCCCGTTGAGTTTTCTTTCTCTCCATCCGACAGCGACCTCCGGTGCTCTGTCGTCAGATGATTTTCTCAAGAATCCTTTCTCGTACAACTGCCCGAACAGAATCACTCTGTCCTGCGGTGCAAGAGCATTGATCTCCAGTTCGACATCTGTTCCCTCGTATGAGGTGATGACCTCCTCGGTGTTATCGTCGGAGTAGATTTTCTCACTTGTCCACTTTTCATCAATTTTCGCTTTGATTGCCCTCGCTAATTTCACCGGAGTTCCGGCTGTGTATGCTGTTGCAGTATTGCTCTGCACCAGTGCGATGTAGAAATCTTTCAGACCGCAAGTTCTACTCCTTACAATCTGCTGTGTGGTTTCATTTACCTGTGTTACTGTTTCGCTCATGATTTTTCCTCGCTTTCATAATATTTTGTGAATCGCTGTGCTTTCATATAGATTCCATCCTCCGGTTTTGAATCGTCTCCGTTTCTCCCCTCGAATGAGAACCCATTCTCTTTCATGAGAGACTTGATTTCCCTTGCCAGTTCCACCTCGTCCTCTTTTGAGAAAATGGTGACTTGCAAGGAAAGTGTCGCTCCCTCCGCATCATCATCCGAAAAATTATCATCGGTTTCGCCCAAATCCCACAATGTCACATGACATTTGTTGAGGTCTTTGTCATACCACCCCTGCATCACGGTGATTCCTCTGTCCTCTATCGGCTTTAGTGCGTCTGATGCGTCTTTTATGATGTCCGGACTGCTGTCCATGCTTATCACCCCACTGTCCTGTCTAAATACGCTTGATATTCCTGTTCTGCTATCTTTTGCAGTTCTGCATCTGCCTCCCTGCCTGTTGCATATATGAACTCTTGTGGCGGTCTGTAAATCGTTCCCCAGTTAATAAAACGGACGTAGAAATGACCGCCCTCGTCCTGTGTGTTCTTTTCCCATCCGACATCTGCTGTCGCTCCCGTACCGTTCACCTTTACTTTCCCGATAGGGATTTCATCTGCTGCATGTGCGGACACTGATGATTTTGAACCGAACCCTCGCCCACTTTTTTTGATGTCCTTTGACTTTGGGATTTTTCCGGACATGATTCTCTGTACAACTGGTTCTCCTTTTTCAGCGATCGTTTTATTTACCTGTGCAATATCTTCATCCGATGCAGCACTTTCAAACGCTTTTACCAGTTCCTCCAGTCCTTTGAACTCAATGTCAATTTTCATGTCCTCACCTCCGTGTCAGAATGTGACACCTATGCAACCGCACGACATTTCACAAGCACCCATCCGTTATCTGTGAACATCGGTGATGCGTCATAGATGTCGAATCGTGTTCCGTCATACTCTGCATAGAACTCTTTCATTTTCTTTCTGACCTCTTTCATCCGCTTGCAATTCCGAACCTTGAAAACAATGGTGTTCTCAAGACCTGCTTGCAGTGCTGTGTATTTCTCATTTGTTCCCAAACTCTGAACATCGCACCAACACTCATAAAACACCTCTGTGGTCGGTTCTTTCCTGCCCTCCTTGATTTCTGTGGTCACTCTGATTATTTTCACCCGTCCGGTCATTCACTGCTCCCTCCATACTTTTCATTGAGTAGCATGGTTGAGACCGCATTTGCGAGTTGCTGTGTACCGTTCTGATACTTCTCCCTGTGGTCATACAATTCCTTGACGAAAGAATATACAAGCAATCTCTGACGGGCGGTCAAATTGTATGGGTCGAAATTCGGAATCAGTTCCATCAATTCCTCTGATGCAATCGCCTCAACCATAGTCTCGACAATGTCCTTGTCATCGTCATAGTCGATGTGATTGTATTTCATGCAGTCCTCAACCAGTTTGTCTCTATACTCTTTCTTTTCCTCGTCCGTCATTTCATTCACCTGCTTTCAATCGCAGGGCGGGTGTTCCCGCCCTGCTGCATTTCTTATCCCTGCACAACTTCCGTGATGTTGCCTTTGATGATTGCTCCATCATCAACAGGCTGCACGTCGAAACGGTCACGAACCTTGATTCCGGTCATGTCTTTCTCCCACAAACCTGCTGCCTTGTCGTTCATGTCGATTGTGATGACATTTCTGTCAAATAATGTGATAGCCTCTTTTAAGTCGCCCATATACACAGGATGCTTGTATGCGGACACCTTTGCATCGACTGTCGTTTCCTGCTCCTGTCCTTTGCAAGTTACAACATACTTTCCTTTCACGACTTTCCATGCTGTTACATCGGACGTTGCTGATGCGTCGATTGCTGTGGTTGTTCCGTCGATTGCTAATTTGCTACCGGAGATTGTGAACGCAGGTGAGTACACTGGTTCAGATTTCACAGTCCTGTTTGACACCTTGACAATCGGATATTTACCGAACAACATCATCTGTGTCGGCTGTGTAGGATTCGGCTGCAAAATGTACTTTCCATCCTTATCCTTTAACTTGTCGAGGTAGTTGTACCCGTTCTGATTTGCGATGACCATTGCTCCGGTTGTGATAGCAGGGTCGAGACCCACGTTGAACACGTCCTTGAGGCTGTCGATTGTGGAAATCACAACCTCTTTTCCCTTTGTCATCTCGTTCGCAACCTTGAGAATCATCGCATTTCTTGTCGCCTTTGTTTTCTTGGCAATCCATTTGTTGATGTATGCCATGACATTGGCTGCGGTGTCCTCAAACAGTTCTGCGGTGATTTTTAAGATGCCACCTTTTTTCTTGATTGCATACACAATCTTTTTGAACTTCGGCTCATCCATGTCGGGGAAATCCGCCTCCTCGTCCACATTGTCGAACGGAGTGGAATCTGCATCGACCTCAATGTTTCGAGAACCGCTCTTTGTGGTCACTCCCTCCACATTGACATACTGCTCCAGATTGTCCTCTGAACGTCTTAACTCGATGATGTCTGTTCTGATGTCCTCCGGAACGGTGACACCGATTCCCATTTCATCATCGTCTCCCTTTGTGGTGTCTGTGCTTAACGCATCCTTGTACACCTTGACATCTCCCTCGTCCGGTTCTCTCTTTAAGAATCCGCACTTGACGATATTGACGAACGCTTTCACGAGGTTTTTCTTGTCCGCTTTTCCCCCGATGGTCTTTGCTGCTCCCGTCGCCACCTTGTCCTCGATCTCCTCGTGTTCCTCCTCGTCCAAATCAAACAGGAGGTCAAACTTTTCCTGTAACTCTTTGAGTTCATCTTTTGCTGTCCTTGCCTTGTCGAGTTTTCCATCTTTCACAAGGCTCTTGACCTCATTCTTTTTGTCGTTGATTGCTTTCAACAGTTTCTGCATTTCCTTGTTCATGAATCATGTCCTCTCTTTCTTAAATTCCATACATGTCGAGGTCTGCAAGAATATCCTGCTTTTCTGCCTCGATTCTCTGTTTCTCTGCCTCTGCTGCATTGTTCCTGTTCTCCAGTTCCGCAAGCACCGCATCGACAATGTCCTTTGTGGCTGTTCCTTTGATGCTCTCCGGAACATGGTTGTATTTTTCAAAATAATCTGATGCACACGCTGCGACTGCTGCCTTTTCATCAATCAAAACGTCGAAATACTCTGCCAGTTCTGCACCGCTGAACCACTTTTCTTTCGCCATGAAAGACTTGATTTTGTCTCTCGTCACACCCTCTTTCAAGTGTTCCTCGTAAACGTCGAGAATTGAATCCTCGCATAAATCAAGTTGTTTGATGACCTCTTTGAAATCGTCTGCGTTGCCCCATGCCATACATAAAGGCTTGTGAATCATCGCCTGTGCTCCTGTCGCAAAATGCAGTTCATCACATGCGAACATGATGACAGATGCGATTGACGCAGCCATTCCATCAACATATCCGACCTTATGTCCGGAGTATCGTTTCAACTGGTTATAGATTGCCAGTCCTGCGAATACATCACCGCCACCGGAATTGAAATAGATGTCGATGTCCTCATATCCATCCAACTGGTTGAGGAAATCTGCAATGTCCTGAGGGCATCTGTCCTCCTCGAACCACATGGATTCCCATGTTGCTGATACAATGTCACCGTAGAAATACAAGGAACATCTGCTCTGTTCCTCGTCCTGTTCCAAATCCAAATAGCCGACATTTTCAACTTTTCCGCTGCGTTTATTCTTTTTTGTGAAATCAAAACGTCTTTTCTTTGCCATGATTATTCACCTCCCTCCTGTTCTTCCTCGTCCTCTGCCTCGTCGGTTTCGTCCGGTTGTCCTGTTGTGTCCGGCTGCTCTGTGTCCGGCTCTGTTTCTTCCTCCGGTTGCTCCGGTTTTTCGGTCTCCTCTTGCTCGATTTGACCTTTCTGATATGCTGCCCCCGCCATTGTTAGCGGAACGATACTACCATTTGCAAGTAAAGTGTCGCCACCCTCTCCATCGGGGAGGTCAAGTTTGCGTCGTGCCTCATTCGGTTTCATGATTGAGCCACTGACACCGTTTTTCAGGTATTCCATTTGTGTCTTTGAATCTGTCCGGAAAAGAACTTTTTCATTGTATTTGTAATAAAAACCGTCATCCTGTTCCTCGTCCGTCAGCATTTTATAGTTGATTTCTTCCTCATACTGCTTGATGACGAACAGTTCTGTATCAACGTAAAAAGACAACTGCTGCAACTCACTGTTCGCATAGGACGACTTTGAATAGTCGTTGATTTGATTCGGTTTCACACCGAACGCTGCTGCGATCTGCAATGCAGTGTATTTTTTCAATTCAAAGAACTGTGAATCTGACAATTTGATGTCGAGTGGTGTCAGTTTCATCCCTAACGGTACGGGAATGATTTTCCCTGTGTTCCTCGCTCCGCTGCCAAAATCCTCGAACGACTTCACAAGTGCCTCTTTCGCTTTATCATTCAACTCTCCCGTATATTCAAGCGTCGCTTTTGCTGTCAGTCCGCTCTCATATAGGCTGTTCATATATCTCTGTGACGCTGATGCTCCGGAAATCGTGTCACGGAGAATCTGCTGAACTGGTAAACCTGTCACACCGTCAAAACTGAATGATGTTTTGAAGTGCATGACCTCACTCGTGTCAAATACATACTGACTTCCGGATGTCGGGTCTGTGTAGACATACCACAAGCGTCCTTTTCCTGCGAATATGCCTGCATCATCCACAACAATCTGAACACAATTCGATTGCATCACCCACAGGTCAAGAATTTTGACCTCTCCTCCGTATTTCTTCCGGATGAATTTCTTTCTTATGTACACATAAGCGTTCCCGTAGTGATTGCGGTTGATTTCCACTGTGTTCCAAAATACCGTCGGTGTCATGAACGGGTTCGGTCTCTTGGTCAGCAGTCTCGACGTGTCCGTCTGTTCTGCCTCAATGATTCCTTTGTCCGTTCTCTGATAATATTTGATAGGCATTTTCGCAAGAGTTTCCGACAGCATCTTGAGACATGTGAAATATGTCACCTCTGATGTTGTCTTTCTCCTCCTGCTCAAACCCATGCTCTCAAGGAATGACGGTGAGTTTAGCGTCATCACCCCGCCTGTCAGTTCCGTTGAATCACTGACCTCCGGTGCAGTTTCACCTTTCCACCAGTTCATCAAACTGTTTGCTATTTTTCTAAATGGGTTCATTCTTTCTCACCGCCTTTCCCCATGTATTTCTCATACATTTCAAGCCACTCATTCACGACCTCATTTGTGTCCGGCTTATACTCCTCTTTCATTGCTGCTTTCCATGCGTCGATGATTGCGTCAATCGGGTCGATTCTGTCCTCGTCGAGTGCCTTGTCGATTTTGATTTCACCGTAACTGTTCGAGATAGTCTTTGCATTTGCAATCGACCACGTCAGCAGTTCATCGAACGGAACAACCTTGCCTTTTCCGACTTCTGTTCCCTCAATCACGACGTTTCCTGCTTTTATCTCCAGTCTGAAATCAACTGTTGCGTCATTGAGTTCCTTTGCTGTCTGTGTAATTGCCACAGAATCAAATCCCAGTGCCTCAAGGTCTGACAGGAACGCAGATGCGTTGTGCGGGTCATAACACACAAGTTGAGGTTTCAAATCATTCTGTTTGATTAAATCCTCAAGGTACTTGATGATGTACTTGTAATCTGTCTTTATTCCTCCCAGTGTCTCCGTGACTGTCACGAGACCTTTTGAAATCCATACATCATACGGAACTTTGTCCGTCTTGATATGCTCGTCCACTCTGCTCGCAGGGATGAATGAATGAGTATGCACAAAATACTTTTTCACACCGTCAACCATGTACGGGATGACGATTGCGATGGATGTCAAGTCTCCTCCGGACGACAGGTCAACTCCGACATAGCATTTTGAGCCTCTGAAATCCTTGAGCGTTCGCAATGCTGCACATCGTTTCCAGTCTTTAATGTCCTTGATGTACAGTGCGTTTGACCACTGCATCCACATGTTTAACTGCTTAACGAGGAAATCTCGCAAATCCTCCCCGCCCATATCACGGGCAGTATTCGCAACCGGAACGAGATTCTCCAGTGCATCCTCGTCATATTCGAGAATCGGGTTTGCTTTTATCCAGTTCTCCTTTTTGTATAGGTCATCCGCTGTGTCCAACTGTGCTATATACACGAACTGACTGTCGTTCTCAAACACACCTTTCAGCAGATTGCAGCAATACTCATATAACTTGTAGCAAGGCGATTTCAAATCGAACCCCGCTGTCGTTATGACGGAGATCAGTGCGGATTTTAATTTCTTGATACCTCCTTCAAGCAGTTTGTACATCTGATTTGTCTTGTGAGCGTGGTATTCGTCAACTATTCCCAAATATGCACGGTGTCCGTCCAGTGACTTGGTATCTCCGGATAATGCCTTGATTTCCGAATGTGTACAGAGACAATCTATCGTGTGATTATGCTCATGCACCTTGAACCACTCCGACAAATCCTCGTCGGAATTGATGAATTTTACAATTTCATCAAAAACAATGTTCGCTTGGTCTTGTTTTGTCGCAGTACAAAAGATTTTTCCGTATTTGTACCCGTCAAAATTGCCATAGTAACACGCTAAAATACCATTGATGAACGACTTTCCGTTCTGTCTGCCTAACTGTACATAGGACGTTCTGAACCGTCTGTGACCCTTTTCTTTTGTCCTCCACCCATTCAGAGACCCTAAAATGAAACACTGGAACGGGTACGCTGTCACATTTTCCTGTTCGTCACCCTCTGCGATTGTCAATTCTTCCGCAAAATTGATGATTTCCTCGGACTTTTCAACGTCGAAATAATATTTGTATGGTGCTGCTTTCGCTTTTTCGAGGTCGTCAAGATGCCTTTGACATGCCAGTCTGACATATTCACCTGCAATGATGACACCTGCAACGACATCAAGAGCGTATTGTGTGCAACGGTCGGTCACTGTTGCCCCTGCTGCCATTTATGAACTCGCATACTTGGCGAATTTGTTCTCCGGTTTTGTTTCCTTTGCTTTCGGAACTACCAACCGACACCGACTGCTGACCGTCATTCCGAAATCCGATGCCCCCTGCCGACATTGTTTCATGCAGCGGTCTTGTATAATCATGAGACGCTCCCTCTCACCGTTCACAACCTCCCGTGTTCCGACCTGTACACGTTCCTGTTCTCCTGTGTCCGGATTCTCTCGCATCTCATAGACCGGAACATCGACCGTCAACGGAGTTTCTCTGATTTTGTCCGTTATCTCGATGTATTGGTCTTGTGCAATCAGTAATCTCGCCAGTGCATCACAATCCACGTTCGCAATGAGTTTGATTGCAAGCAGTTCTTTTGACAATTTCCGGAATTTCTTCTTTTGTTCCGGTGTCAAATATGCCGGAGGCTTGACTTTGTCGTTTGGGGCGACCACCTCCGCATTTTTTCTCGCCTCAATCTCTGCTTTTGTGAGGTGTTTTTTTCCTTTCATGACCACCAAATCGGTCGGTTGTCTCTGTCCTGCCATGCAGCATCAACCCCCTTTCCGTCCAGTGTTCACGAGTTTCGTGTCACATTCTGACACCTTTTCGTCACTCCCCTGCGTCTTGATTTTCTCGTGGGGAGTTTTCTCCAAAGAAAAGAGGGGGTGCGACTAAGAAACGGTCACATAAAACTTTTTCATATCCCCCTGCCTCTTTGAAATGGTAATCAATCAGCGACCTCAACTGTGTCTGTGTTGCTTTCATGCTTGCATTGCTCTGTTTATATAGTGCTGTGATTGTGTTGTGTGTCCGATGGCTCAAGGGTATCAAGTTCAATGGGTTCAACCTCTGCTCCCAGTCCTCCTCAAGTTCTATGATGTGGTGGATGGGGTCTGAATCTTTCAGTGTTATCAACTGGTGTTCAACATACAGAGCATATATATCCACATACTCATACACACTCATGATGACAGGTCTCAACTCCCGCCATTCCTTTGACAGATAGAACTCTGCTGCTCGTGGGTCTCTGCGTGTATTGTTATATGTCACATGCCTTGACTGCTGCCTTGCCTCGCACTGCTCACACATGGTCAATGCCTGTGGGATAAGGCGACCGCATCCCTTACATGCTTTCAATAACACACTGCTCACTCCTCTCTGTCCATCGGTCTCCTGCTGCCTCTCATGTCTTTCAAGAGGCGGGCATACATCGCACATGATAGTGTCCTGCTGCCCGCATATAACAGGAGGGCAAACAGGCAAGAAAAAAGCGACTGCATCTCTGCAATCGCTCACTCAACTGTTCACGTTATCATATTAGCACGTTTATTTTTGCTTTTGTTCACCCACTTTTTACCCCCGAAATCACCCTCATTTCACCCCGTTTTCACTCTCATTTCACTCCGATTTTGTCATTTTCGATTGCTTTTGCACCGAATAATTTGATTGAGAGACGTTCTGTCATTGATCTGCACCACTTTTTCGGTGAGTTCTTTCCGCATCCTGTCTCCCTCACAATATCCTCGTATGACTTGCCTTTGATATATACTGCCTCAAGTGCGTCGTACTTGTACCCCTCACCTGCTGCCTCTGCATCCTCTTTCAGCGATGCAAGAGCCTTTTTCATGTGCTCGAACAGAATGACCGTCTCTGCCTTGCACTCTCTGATGGACTGGAGGAACGCTTTCTCTGCCGAAATGTTATATCTTGATACATCGTCAATCTGTGATACTTCCGAAATTGCATCCTTGATATATCGCTCTATTTCCCGATAATTCTCAAGATATACCTGTGTTTTCTGAATTGCTGTCATTTCTTTTTCTGTCTCCACGTCGTTTTCCTCCTTTTGACCTTTTCAGAGGCAATCCATGATATTTCCTCCAATTATTCGACTTTTCCTGCCTCCTCAGTCTGTATATGCTCTCAAATGCGGTCAATGCCTCTTTTGCACTGATTCCCACTTTCAAAAGAGCATCTTGCAGGTTTTCTCCTCCTGCTGCCTTGATTTTCTCCGGATGCTCCGGAGATTCCGTCTTTTTCAAGACCGTTGCTGCCTCTGCTGCCTGTTCGATGATTTCAGACACCTCTTTCTCTGTCTTTCCCGCTGCCCGCAGTTTTGAAATGACGTTTTTCACCTTTTCCACGAATCCCATGTCTCCATCCTCCTCCGCACCTAATTGAAAGGGAGTTCTTCGTCGATTCCGTCCGGAATATTCATAAAACCGTCACCTGCGTCCGAATACCCTCCGTTGTTCCCGTCCTGCTGTCCTGCTGCTTTCTTACTCTCTGCAAATTCCTGTTCCTCGACAATCACGTCCGTGGTATAGACCTTTTGACCGTCTCTGTTCGTATATGACCCCGTCTGAATCCGTCCAGTGACAACCACTTTCGTTCCCTGCTTGAGATATTTTTCTGCGAACTCTCCATCTCGTCCAAACGCAACGCAGGAAATGAAATCCGCTGACTGCTGCCCGTCTTTTGCTCCTCTGCGGTCAACCGCAAGTGTATATCGTGCGATTGCCATTTCCTCCTGTGAATTATTTCTCGGTGAATATCTGACATTCGGGTCTCTCGTGAGACGACCCATCAAAATGACCTTGTTCATCCGTTTTCCCTCTCTTTCTGCAAAATATACTCATTCTGTGCTTTCTGCAATTCCGTGATGCCCTTTTTGAACTGTGCATCATCTCCATTCATGCAGATTTCAAACAATTCCTCATATCTGTCAATATTCTCGGTGATGAACGCTGCCTCTGTCTTTGAACGTCTCTGCGTGAGGAACATTCCTTTGATTGTCTCTCTCATGGTCTCGCAGTTCTGTCTCTCCTCCTCCGTTTCCGGAGGAGTTTCTTTCAGCATCTTATCGACAACCCTGTCCACCGCATCCGCAATCTGTTCTTTCCATCCGGATGACGCTTTTTCATCAATGAGTTGTGACTGGATGTCCTCGAACGATGCTCCCGCTGCTGCTCCCGTGATTCTGATGTCCTTTTTCCCTTTTGCTGCAATCAGAATCAAATCATCGTCATACGCTGCCATGTAATAGTCGAATTTTGCATTGAAATTCTCTTTCGGATTGATGATGACCTCCGGCTCACTGCTGCCCTCTGTCTGAATCATCACACCGATGTATTTCTGACCTGTTCCCTTTGCCTCAATGAATAATGCTTTTAATTGCCCTTTTTTCAATTTCCTGTTCCTCCCATAGTCAGCAGCCTCTCAAATAACTGCTCATATAGTGCCTTGAATGTGTCACGCTCGGTCTCAAGCCTCACAACAATCTCCGATGTCTCTCCTGCTGCCTCCTGTGGCTTTTCGGTTTTCTTTTCTTCTAACGACTGCTGCATCGCTTGAATTTTGTTGCGATAGTATTCAATTTCCTCCTGCTGTTTCTGAATCGTCTCGTTGTACTGCTTTGATGTCTTTCCTCCACCGCTCAACTGTAAGGAAATCATGAGAGCGATGTCGATGTTTTTCATTTCCTGCTCCGATACCTGCCCGATGTAGTTATTCACACGGTCGGTCGATACTGACGATACCTGTTCACACAATACTGTGGATAATCGTCCGGTACTGCGGACGGTCACATGTGTCGGGAGGTCTGTTTTCGGTTGCGTCGTCATATACACAACCTCAATCACTCCGGAGTGCTTGTTGTTCTCGTCATTGCTGACTACAACTGCGGGTCTGTCCGCAAATTGTTCACTCCCGTTCGTCGCCCCCCCTCGTGCGATATAGAATATCTCTCCTCGTCTGATGTCATCCATTGCTTTTTCCTCCTTATTTCACCGCCATCATTCAGCATCCTCTTTCATGAGTGATGTTGCCATGATGCAATATCCGTCCTCAAGACCTGCAAACTCCTCAAGGATATATGTCACAAGCACTCTCACGGTGCGTCCTGTGTTCTTTCCGTCCTTGAACTCCATCATCTCAAGGATGTCGCCTTTTTTATAGTCTCTGTCATTCTTCCGGAGTTCAAATGTCTTTTCTCCGGATGCAACCTCCTCAAAAAATGTCGCTCCCAGTTTAATGTGATGCACTTTCTGACCGTTCTCCTGTGTGTCTGACGGGAGGTTGTTCATCTTCTCCTCCTCTGCCTGTTCACGGAGTTTCTTTTTTGTCTCACGGTCGATTGCATCCTGCTCCTCGTTATATCTCTGCTCCTCGGTCTTGTAAGCCTCTGCACGGTTCTTGTACTGGTCGCATGAGGTACATGTTCCGGTCTTTACGTTGCAAGTCTCGTATTCGGTGCAGGAATAGCAGATTGATGTGATTCCCTCCGGATGCGGTGTCTCATAATCGTCGCCCGCTTTCTTTTCTTCCGGAGGATTCATGCTGTTTTCTGATGACTGCTGCCCTGCTGTGTCTGAATCTGACACGGTGTCCTGCTGTCCTGCTGCATCCTGCTCCTGTTCCGGTTTCTGCGGTGATTTCATGTCCTTAATTTCCGTATAGGACAATTCTCCGTTTTCCTTGTATTTTGCAAGTGCCTCCTGCTGCATCTCCGGAGACATCCCGCTCAACTCATACGCTGCGGAGAATGTGAGACGCTCGTTGTTGAGTTCCTCCCTAAACTCCGGAATCAGATTGTTGTTGACGCTCTCAATCTGTGCGATCTTGGTCTTTGACATCTTGAGGATTGATGCAATGACATCACGGAGGCGACCGGACTGGAGGTCATATCCCTTGATTTTCTTCCCGTCCGCTTTCATACGCTCAAGACACGCTTTGAGACGCTGTTCCTCCTCGATGGTGTCCTTGAGAGACTTTGTCCGGTATGCGTTTGCGATGATGATTTCCACCTGCTCCTCGTCCTCGTCCTGCGGTGTGGTCAGTTTGCAGGTCGCAATCTCAAAATCTTTATATCCCTGCTCGACAAGGTGCTTGAGTGCAAGCCACCGTCTCTCACCTGCCACGATTCTATATTCGCCCTGCTCATTCGGTTCAAATACGACCTCAAGATTCTGTTTGAGACCATACATGAGGATGTCTCCTGCCAGTTCCTCAATATCTGCCAAATCGTAGAAATTGAGTTTGTTCCGGTACATCTTGAAAATTGAAATGTCCTTTGTCCGGAATCTCGCTCTCGGTGATTCGTCAACTCCTGCCTTACTGTTCTTGTTTAGTGCGTCCATGACGCTGAATCCTGTTGCCATGTTCTTTCCTCCTGTTTTCTCCCGTCAGTGCGGTCACAATTTCTTTGTATTCCATTTCGCACTCGAAAATCTGTGCGTCGAGTGCGTCCAGTCTCTTGTATAACTGGTTTTCAATGCTTTTCGGTACTTTCTCGCCATTCCGCAGCAATATACCGATAATCTGATACTTGCTTTTGCAGGTCAGTTCTGTCAAAATCTGAATCTGCTGCTTTTGATTCTCTGCTCTCCGGAATGACCCGCATATTTCTCTTTCTGTCACACGCATCTGCTCCCTTATTCCGTCAATTTCTGTTTCTTGGTCTCTGTACGCTCGACATTGATTTCACCCTTTGCATTTTGTGAAATTGATGCTTTGACCCCCCCCTCGGAGGTTCAGAGTGACCTTTGCAAGTCCTCCTGTGTATATCTCCTCGACTGCTGCCTTGAGAATCTTCACGATGCCCTCACCGCATCTCTTTTCCGGTGCTGCTGCCTCTCCGAATAATGCAGCGACGTTCTGCATCGCCTTTTCTTTCCTCTGTTTCTCTTTCTGATACTCAACCGCCTGTTCGCAGGTGCAGGACATTGTCGCCTTTTCCTCTGCCTGTGGCTCTGTCAGTTTCTCCTCGCTCTCGATCTGCACCATCTGTCCGCAGAATCGACACGGTGCTGTGTTGATAATATTTCCCATGCTCAATCCTCTCTTTCTGTCGCTCTCATGCGACCTCCTGCAAAATTATTTTTCTGAATATGCTCTCGAATATCGGAACTGCAATGCTGTTCCCTGCTTGGTCATATAAAGCCTTGTAATATTTCCCGTTCCTCTCTTGGACTGCTTTCGCCCTGTCAAAATCCTCGTCTGTATATCCCATCAATCTCCAACACTCACGCTCTGTCAAATACCGATACCGTCCATCTCCTCGGTCAATGACCTGTGCAGGTGTCCGGTCTTGCCTTGTCGTGATTGTGTATGCACAATCTTTGATGACTGTCGCTCTCCGGATTCCTTTTTCTCCGATACATGCAAGAACAGACGGTTGCGTCACATCGTAGATGTCCGGAACGTCATCCTCAAGGAACTCTTGAAGGTTTCGCATCGGTGTCCTTATGAGGTCATCGAACTCAAATTTTTCACCATTCAGAACAGAAACCGTGAACACTCTTTCTCTCGCCTGTGGCAATCCGAACTCTCTTGCATCTAAAACCGCATAATTATTTGTGTACCCCAGTTTTTCCATCTCGACCATGTATCTGTCGAAATTCGGTCTCATGTACTTTGATTTCACATTCTTCACGTTTTCCCATATCACATAACGAGGTCGCCATTCTCCCATATTCTCAATGATATGTATTGTCTCCCACATGAGAGAGGAACGTGTTCCGCTCCCCTCGTCTGAACCTTTCCCTCTGTTGATTCTTCCGTCTCCTGTCGCTTTCCCTTGATGTCCTGCGATGCTCATGTCTTGACAAGGTGAACCATGAATCAAAATATCCGGTTTCAGATTCCATCCGACGACCGTCTGTGTTTTATATTCTAGTTCCTCACGGAACATCGAATTGTATGACCGGACTGCTTTTTCATTGATCTCCACATAGTCGATTGCTTTTGTTGGGATGTTCAAATTTCTCAAGGCACATCGAGGCGAACCAATTCCCCCGAATAACTCAAGAATCTGTATTGTATCGCCCATGTCCTGCTGTCTCCTCTCTTTTTCAATATCTCTCCCCGAATACTGCGACGCACTCCGCAAAAACCTCTTTATTCGGAATATAGCAAATCGAAAAATTGTTGTATTCCGTGTGTTTTGTCAAGAAATATTCCTCGCAAGCCTGTGTCTCTGTTAATCCATCGAGTTGCATCGCCCATATTGTTTCACGCTCCTCCTCGCACAATGCCCGACCTTTTTCTATTAGTTCCGTGTTCATTCCTGCGTCTACTGCTGCCATATTTTCATGTAACTCCCACCCCTCCTCACGATACACTTTCAATCTTTCATCGTCGATGACCGTGAACTCGTGATTGAGCAATGTCACATCTTCCGTCGTATGAACCACACAAACCTGTCTGTCGAATTTGTCTTGTTTCGGGATGCCCCAATATATTCCGAATAAATGCGGTTTGCATCTTTCATCAACCGGAATTTGTCTTGTTATGAACACCCATGCACCGGAGTTCACTTCACATTCTTCAAAATGTTCCATGTTCGGGTCATAAGTTCCACTTTGTTCATAATGTTTCCGGCTTTTCTCATGCTCTGTCATGTCTATCCCTCCAGTTCCTTGAGTAATTCATGAACCACATTGCGATAGTCCTGTGACACGATGCAGTTCTTTGAAAACTGTGGGAGGATTGCCATTCTCATGGATGCCTTTTCCGCTACAATCGACCGACGAATCGGTGTGACGAACATGTCAAATCCGGAACTGGTTTTCATCCACTCCTCGAAATCCAGTGATGTCTTGTTTTTCTGTCTCATGGTCACAAGACCTTTGATTCGGAGTTCCGGATTGATTTCCCGGAGATCGTCAACCTGCTCCTGCAAATTGTGAATCGCCTCGTTTTCATATCCTCCGACCTTTACGGGTGCAATGACGAGTTCTGCTGCCAGTAGAATGTTGATGACCACCATGTCAAGCAGACGACCGCAATCACAAATGCAATAGTCGTATGCCTCTGATACTTCCTCCAGTGCATCCCGCAGCCTCGTGACTTGGTTTGCCTCCTGCTTGAGCAGCAGGTTCATGTCAGTCTGCATGAGATACCCGTTTGCAGGAATGATGTCAATGTGACTGTACTGTGTCGGTCTTATCAAGTCCGTTGTGCGGTATGACCCGCCCACACTCACATGACGCTCAAGCAGTTCACTCATTCCTGTTCCCTCCGGCTCGTATGCCTCGAATGTTTTGGATGTATCGCCCTGCGGGTCTCCATCAAGAATGAGAACACGTTTCTCCTGCTCCTCTCCCAACATGTAAGCGATCGCATCCGATGTCGTTGTCTTTCCGATTCCACCTTTCGGTGACATTACTGCAATAATTCTCATTTTTTCCTGTTCCTCCTGTTATCCTCTTGTTACTGTCCTGTTATCTCCACCCGCAGCGGTTCATGTTCATTTCTTCACCGACTTTGTAAAGGACGAACGTGAATCCTGCTGCCAGTGCTGTGGCGACGACTGCTGCCACGATGATGATTTTCCTCATGTCCTCACCTCCCCGCTATATCGTGATTGTGTGGTATATACACAACTGCAAATCTCTGAAAGAATAGTCCGGTGTTTCCTCCGGTTTCATCGGTGCAATGAGACCCCGTTCCTTGTATTTCCTGTGAGTGATCTCCGGAATTGCTCGGAATCTCTTGACCTCTGCATCTCCTATCTGTGCGACAATGTCCTTGTCAACCTCCATGTTTGCGAAATACTGGTTGTATATCTCCTCACCGTCCTTGATGACCCGAACCCTGTCCGAACTTTCAAGCAACGTCATAACATCCTTGACCGTCATCCTGCTGCACCTCCTCATTTCTTTCTCGGTTTGCTCTCTTTGATTTCCCCATTCTTGAGGATGCTGTTGTTCGGTATATCCATGACCATCTTTTCGATTGCGTCCTGCTTTCCACTCGCTCGCCCCATCACAATCATGACATCGTTCATCCTCCAACTATTGAGAGATAAATATTTCTTGATGACCTCGATTGCCTCCTCTGCGGAGTAGCAGGTCGCCACGAAATGACCTGCCTCTGCCATGTCTTTGAGGAACTCTTTCTGTGATACCTGCTGCCTGTTGTCTCCGAACTTCATCTCGATGTATAGTCCGCAATAAATTCCTTTCGGATATGGCAAGCAAAGGTCGCTCACTCCCGCCTTGACACCCATCTGTTTGAGTTTCACCGCCTCCTGCTTGTTCCTGCTGCCTCCGTTCGGTACATGATGCAGCCATTTCAATTCCGGATAGCGGTTCATGTTCCAGTTCGCCCATGACACGACATTGATTTGCTCCGTGTCCTCACTTCTCATTGCATATCTCATGTTCATTCTCTTTCACCTCTTTCCTGCTGCCTGTCTCCTGCTTGCACATGTCATAATATTCACATAACAGACACACATGTCTGCAATCCTTGACCCTCAACATGTGCAGAATCCTCTCAATCACCTGCATCCTGCTCCAGTTCCTCCTCGATGCACCACTTCTCTGCTCGCACCTTGAACGCATCTCCACACTCAATAATGTCGGGATAGTTGTTCACTGCGACCTGCATCGCATATTTGTCAATCTCAAATGCGAAATATTTCACATTTGTGAATCCCAGTTTTTCAAGGCAATATCTGCCTGTTGCAATTCCGTCATATAACGACACAACGATAATTTCCTCGTCCTTGTCAATGTTCATGTGTTGCATGAGTTCGATGATGACCTCTGCTGTCCAACCGTTCCCGAGGCTTTTCCTCCTCTGACGTTCCGGGATTCCCCTTGTGTACCCGTCCGGCAATGTCTGCAATCGTTCCAGTTCCGTGGTCGTATATACTCGGTCTTTGTTCGGCATATCCCACTCGTGTTTGTTGCCCCATCCGGACCCGCTACCACCAACACGAACCGTTTTTGACTTTTTCCTGTCCGTTTCGCCATATTCAAGAACATCCTGCAAACAAATTCCTCTATCTTCCGGAACCGTCACGCCCTTGATATTCGTTCCGTATATCCTTTTTCTTCTCTGTGCTGATACAAGTTGCGAATCAATTTCCAAAAGAGTGACATTCAATTCGTTCTCTATCTGCTTTTTGATGTTCTTATGTATTGAACTGTTATTTTCGTAAATGAAATAATCGGGTTTGAATTTGTGCAGTGCGATGACAAAATTCTTGAACAATTCCCATCCCTGCCCGCTTGCCTCGATTTCTCTATTCTTTGCGTTCTGTATCACTGACCAGTGCGTACACGGCGAACCGCCTATCAGTATTTTTTTCATTGTTCCAGTTCCTCCTCAATTTCTTTCATCCTGCTCATGATGGTCTGATTGTACTCATACACATAGATTCCGTTTTTCCATAGGTGTTGTTTTGCTCCCTGCTCCCCGTAGTTATACGCTGCAAGTGCATCTTGAATCGTTCCGTATCTCCCAATCAGTTCCGACAGGTAATCAATCCCGACAAGTACGTTCTGATATGGGTTCGTGAGGTCTGTGACGTTCAGACGCTCCATCCTGTCTCTGTGGCACTCCTCGTATATCTGCATGTACCCGATAGAATGACCATCGTCACCAACCTTGTCGAATTTATATCCGGATTCTTTCTCAATCAGAGCGACCACAAGGTCATATCTGACCCCGTACTGCTTGCAGACGCAATATGTATATACCTGCATCTTTTCCGGAAAATAGCCACCTGTCCGACTGTATTCCTCCGGTATCTCATAGAGCACGAATCCATCCTCCTCGCCTCCCCAGTCTGCCGACATGGTGTCAAATACTGCATACTTGTCCGGTTCTGTGTCCTGCTCCTGCTGCCATGTTCGCACCTGCTCAAACATTGCATTTTGTCCGGATGCCTCTCTTTTCTCGTCGATTTTCTGCATCCGTGCATTGAACTCCTGCGACTGCTGCTCATACTCCTCAAATTCCTTGTCATCTCGCATGACAGAGCGTGTCAGACCTATGCTCACAGCGATCGCCAGTAATACCATCACCACAATATATGTCCGTTCCCGTCTCCTCCTGCTCATTCTTCTCTTTCTTTTTGCTTTCATTGCTGCCTCCGTTTCCTCATTCTCGCCCGTATGTAGAACATTGAGTTGAAATCGTTGTAATAGATTCCCGCATCCGTAAAATCAAAATTCGGATACCATTTCAACATCTGCTCACGAACCTGCTCATGTCCTTTTCTCATGGTCTCGACGTATGTTCCGATTTTCTTATATCCTCCGGCTTTTGCTGTCGGTCTCTTGGAATGAACCACCTTGATGTCGGGGTCTCTCAATCCCTGTGAGGAGTTCCACCGTTTCTCCGATTTCACCCTGTTCTTTTCCTCGACGATATACTTTGCCATTCCTGTCAAACCGTTCTCGTCCTTTTGCAGCCTCCGAACCTCGTTCCTGCTGCTCTGTTTCCAACACCCCTCAACCACATCCATGTCCATGTCGCCATCCATGACAATGTGATGATGCCACCGGATTTCCTCTGTCGGATTGTAGGCGGTCACATAGACATATCTTGCGTTCGGGAGACCCCTTTTCTTTCTCTGATAATTCACCCGTCGGATGAATTTCTGCACGTTCTTGATTGCTGCGTCGATGTCTCCGTCCGGAGGGAGATGCTCATTGTCGTATGTAAACGTGAGCCACAAATCCCTGTCCGTGAAATTCTCATTGATAAGACGCTCCACATATTTCCTTGCGTTCTTGTCATTCAGATTCCTTTGAGCCTTGTCATTGTCCTTTTTGATACTCCGACCCTCCGGAGGTACTTCATCCATTTTCTTGAACTGTGGATATATCTCAACCTCGAACTGGTCTCCTGCTCGTATCTCCTTGAGTGCATATACAACCTTTTTCCCTTGCTTGAACATCTGCTCAACAAAGAACTCGTGCATATCCTCAAGGCTCTTGTTGTATGCTGCCTCATAGTCATACGGGATGAACGTCATCCCTTTCTTTCTCTTTGCCATTCTGACACCGTTCCTCCTGCTGCCCTTATATATACTTTTCAACGACTTGTTACTATCCATCACAAGGTCGTCAAAAGGGTCTAAAACCCTTTGAAACTACGGGGTTTTCCCGCTTTTTCATGCTTGCAATATGGTGTCAGATTTGCTATAATATTTTTAGTGTTTTAAGCGTCTGACACAGACTGCTAAACGGGAGACCGCTGCAACGGTCTCCTTTCTTTTTGCTCTTTTTTCTCATGCTCTGCATATTCATTTTTTAGGTGTATTCCTCGTAAATCGCCCCCTCCGTATCAAACACAAGTCATCCTCACGCTGTTGCAACCGCTGTCTTTCCCTGCTGCTCCCATTTCTGACGTTCCTCCTGTTTTCCTGCCATATATCCGGCAATATAGGACTTGTCAACGTCATCCATCTGTGTGAACCGCTCTGCGATATTCTCAATCATTTCTTTTCTTTCATCCTTTGACATATATGTCACGCTCCTCTCTTTCCTCTGATTCTCTCAAGTTCTGCCTGTATGTCTTTTCCGGAATAATCTGCAAGCAGTTTCTCCGAAATGTGATAAGTCCATATTGATGACATCTGCACCGCTGTTCCGATAGGGAGTTTCCCTTGCTGCATCGCTATTCGGATGAATTGCGGTGATACATTCAATATGACTGCTGCCTCGGTTGGCAATATACGTCCGACTTCCATCCGTCTGACCTCCTGTTCTGACCTGCCTTGTCAATGCGTGGGCGGTCATCCCACACAGACGGGCGACTGCTGCCCGTTTCGGCTTTTAGTGTGTACCTGCGAATCTTGGGAGAAAAAATCCGAAATCCGTTGCCGGAAATTCTCCTCGTTTTATATTGTTTTGAATACCACAATAGTCATGTGCGAAATTGAAATCATCTGCTTGCAACCAGTCATCCAGTCTCATGTTGAATTTCTTGTCTGCACTCTCTATGTCCATCAGTGCTCCCATGCGATCACCTGTGTCAATTTTCATTCTTTCTGCTCTCTCGCAGATTTTCACATATTTCAAGTATCTTTCTTTTTCCATTTCCATTCCTCCTATTCTTATAAAAGGGCAACAGTGCTGTGTCCTCTCGCTCGGTTGATTCTTCCACTTAACGGTTTCTTTGAATAGGGGTAAAGTGCTGATTGGTTCAGCCTGTCCGCTTTCTTCAAATAGTGCGGTACACTGTGCTTTCTTGCCCTACCGTTCCTGTTTTCTTCAACTACTTTGACGGGTCATGTTTATTCTTCACACGCTCTATCTGCTATCCGGCAGCCTGACCACCATGTCACTTGCGTGTAGCCCTATCGCTTCACCCGTTCTTTCCTGCTTTCTGTTGTCCTTGAATACATAATATTCGTCTTTGACAACTTTGTCAACAGTTTTTTGTATTCTTTGAATACTTTTCTATTGCTTTTTATTTTGACGAGTGTTATCATTCATTGAAAAGGAGGTGATTTTGCATGACAGAAAATGAGCGTGTGAAAGAAGTCCGAAAGACGCTCAACCTTACTCTTGAAAAATTCGGTGAGCGTATTGGTGTGACAAGAGGTTCAATGTCGAACATTGAAAATGGAAACCGCAGCCTCACTGAACAGATGACAAAATCTATCTGTCGAGAGTTTGGTGTAGATTATATGTGGTTGACCACTGGAGAGGGAGAAATGTTCGTTGAGACCGACGATGACTTTTTTGAAAGAATTGACCGCATCATGGCGGGTGAAAATGAGACCCGCAAAAATATGATAAAAATGCTCTTGTATGCCTCGGATGATGACATCAAGGCATTTGACAGACTTGTTGATTATTACATTTCATTGAGAGAGGAGAAATGATGAAAAAAGCATCTGAATTATATTCTCTCACTCGTCGAGAGTTGATTTTGCTTGAAATGTTTAACATGCTTGATGACGAGGAACAGGTTCAGCGTTTGTGTAGTCTTTCCGGTTATTTGCTCGGACGCAAAATCTTGTCGGAGGACGATTCGATGAAATACCTGCGTGAAATAAAAAAAGACTGACAGTCTTTTTCAACTGCCAGTCTCATGGGTGTACAGATATAAAACGAATTTATATATCCTCTTGAGGACTTTTTCGCTTTGTATCTTACCGACTAACTCAATGATAGTCTCTTTGTAATGCAAGGGAACACCACCCCTTTCCGTAGTACAGAATAGCACATTTTTCCATGATTGTGGAAAAATCGGACATCATTTCCATAATTGTGGAAATATCTCCCCGAACGGACGACTATTCGTCACATCATGCTATAATAATTTTATTTGTACTCGGATTCAAACAGGTCTGTGATTCTGACCTCCAGTGCAATCGCTATCGTTTCAAGTTGAAACAATGTCGGTGACACCTTACCGTTTTCGATGTTGTTGAGCGTCGATTTTCCGATTCCGGATTTCTTCGCCAACTCCATCAATGTGAGACCTTTTGCGGTTCTCATTTCCCACAAACGAATTTGCATACTGTCCACCTCCTTTCGCAATGAAAAGAGTACAGTATGCGTTATTCACTTGTAGAATGGAGGTGTTTTCATGAGTGAACTTTTGAAAAGCATGACAACGAGAGTTGTCGGAGTGTCATTTGATAATGATGACGGAACAAGCAGGCAGGACATCATTTCCGGCTTGTCTGTTGGAGAGGCTCTGTTGCTGAATTATCATGAATACGAAAGCGAACCCGCCTATGCTGTGACGGATGCTCTCGGAAACTGCATCGGACATGTCTCGAAAGAATTGGCTGCGACAATCTATCAGAAATATAAAGATTGTTATTTTGCTGTTTCTGTTGATGACATCACCGGAGGTGATTCCGGTCTGAAATATGGATGTGTTATCAATATAGACATATATGATTCTGCTCCGGATTTCAGTCAGAACGAATCCCCGATCGCTGCAACGGTCGATGATTCTGTTTCTGCTCCTGTTCAAAACGCAGAATCAATCAAGACAAATCGTGTATATAGTGTAATGTTCACCGTTATCGGTGCTTTGCTTATCCTCGTCGGTCTTGTTTTATTGTTAATTGCTCCGCTTGGCGGTGCTGTTGCGATTGCCGGAGGTGTATTGTCCATCATTGTCGGACGAAAATATAAAAAATCGTAACAAAAAAGACGACCCGTGCTGCAACACGAATCGTCCTTGTGAAACCTCCGTCTCATGCTCCTGCAAAAAGCACTGACAGAATGTTCCTGCAAACACCATTCTATCATAAAACCGTGCTTTTTGCATTGGTTTTATTTTTTATACTCTTTTTTAGGATGGTGATTGAATGAAACTACCGAACGGGTTCGGGTCGGTCTATAAATTATCCGGAAACCGACGAAATCCCTATGTAGCAAAAAAGACAAAAGGGTGGGAAATTGACCCTATAACCGGAAAATCAAAACAATTATATATAACCGTCGGATATTACCCGACACGCAAAGAGGCTCTCACTGCATTAGTAGAATACAATAAAGACCCCTTTGATTTACACCATGCAACTATTACTTTCGAGGAAGTATATGAGAATTGGTCAGAAATCCATTTTGAAAAAATCAAGGACACGAATGGTTATAAGGCTGCTTTTAACACATCGAAACCCCTGTGGAAAATGAGATTTGTTGACATCAAACTGGATCACCTGCAAGGTGTCGTCGATAGTTCCGGCAAAAATACTCCCACACTTAAAACCTTGAAAATCCTGTGGGGTCTCATGTACGACTATGCTGTCATTCATGAGATAGTGTCTCAAGATAAAAGAGACATGGTCAGATATGTCGATATAAGCAAGGCAGGAAATCCGAACGCATACAACCGGAAACCTTTTTCAAAGAAAGAGATTTCTATTCTGTGGAAATGCAAGGATTCAAACATATACGTGACCGTCATTCTTATTATGATTTATTCCGGTGTCCGCATCGGGGAACTCCTCGACCTTGAGAAAAAGGACATCCATCTTGATGAACGATGGTTCTATGTGAAAGAATCCAAAACAGAGGCAGGAATCAGAGAAGTTCCCATCGCTGAAAAGATTGTACCATTCTTTGAATACTGGATGAACCGGAAATGTGACCATCTGATTTGTACACCCGACGACGAACCTTTTCAGTACCGGAATTATTATGATTCTTACTGGATTCCTCTGATGCTTGAGTTCGGTTTCGGGAAATTCGTCATTGATGAAACAAAAAAAGAACCTGTCTATGACGGACACCGCCCACATGATACAAGACACACCTGCATCTCTCTCCTCACCGAAAAGGAAGTTGACGAGAGATTCATCAAGAAAATTGTCGGGCATAAAGGACAGGGTGTGACCGAAAACGTCTACACCCACATTGAACTCCCGACCAAACTTGAGGCAATCAATTTGATTTGATGGAGGTGTACCGATGGATAGAAAAGAATATAAACAGGCTTTTGATAGGGAACGCTATGAACGAATAGAGTTGAAAGTTCCTAAAGGAATGAAAAGCATTATCAAATCTCTTGCTAATGACAAGGGGATGTCCGTCAATGCGTATCTGCAAGACCTCGTCAGAAAAGACCAGTGTGGAATGTTTGACACGATGCAGATTGCAGAGAAGAACAGAGAAATGATTTCCGGAATCACTGGAAACATGCACGACGGATATGACATCATATTCAAGGACGGTTATTCCTGTCACTGTCGCACGAAAAAGGATGTCCGGTCTTGCATCATAGACCATTGCACTGAAAAAGGCGGTTGATACCGTCTTTTTTTCTGTCCTACGGAGGACACGCAAAGTCCTACGGAGGACACCTGTTTTCGTGTTAGTTACCTGTGTGTTACCTGTTAGTTACCGGAACATTTTCGTGTGTTTTGAGGATGTCTGATAGATTTTCAGAATATAAAGAAAACCCCGAAAATACTGGATTTTCGGGGTCTGTTGCTCTTTTTCGATATTCGCTTGAATTATCGCTTGCTGAACTGCGGAGCGCGACGTGCTGCTTTGAGACCGTACTTCTTTCTTTCTTTCATACGCGGATCTCTTGTTAAGAAACCAGCTTTCTTTAATACCGGACGGTACTCGATATCTGCATGAAGCAGAGCTCTGGAGATACCATGACGGATAGCGCCTGCCTGTCCGGAAACTCCGCCGCCGCGAACGTTAACGATAACGTCGAACTTATCAGCTGTCTCTGTTGCTGCTAACGGCTGACGAACGATGAGCTTTAATGTCTCAAGACCAAGATACTCATCGATATCTCTCTTATTGATTGTGATCTTACCTGTTCCCGGTACAAGATATACTCTTGCGATAGATTTTTTTCTTCTGCCTGTTCCGTAATATTTTGTGCTAGCCATTATGAATTTCCTCCTTTCAGACCTCTAATTAAAATTTGATTTCTAAAACTTCCGGCTTCTGTGCTGCCTGCTCGTGATCCGGGCCAGCGTAAACGTGAAGTTTTGTGATCATGCTTCTTCCTAAAGGTCCCTTCGGGAGCATTCCCTTAACTGCTAACTCGATAACCTTCTCCGGCTTCTTCTCGAGCATTTCTCTTAAAGTTGTCTCTTTCATTCCGCCTACATAGTCGGAGTGGCTGTAGTAGATCTTCTGGTCTAACTTCTTACCTGTAACTTTGATCTTGGAAGCGTTTGTTACGATCACGTAATCGCCGCAGTCGATGTGCGGAGTGTAGATCGGTTTGTTCTTTCCTCTTAAGATCTTTGCTACTTCTGATGTCAGACGACCTAATGTATATCCTGTAGCGTCAACTACGTACCATTTTCTCTCAATTGTTGCTGGACTAGCCATAAAGCTCTTCATGGGTTGACCTCCTGTTTGTACTAAATCAATCAATGTTCCTTTATCGTAAAATACTGTCTCCGGGGCTTTGGCTACAGCATTTTCAACCGATGTCACAGTTATACATTATATTATACATGGCCGGGTGTGTCAACCGTTTTTCTTCAAAATTTCGATTAAATTTTTCCGAAAAACCTATATTTTATCGTGGTTTTGGCATGGTCCTCTTTATCGTTCCCCGATATACGATCTCAGCTACAACTGCTGCCGAAAACTCCGTGATCCAGAACGCATTCCAGACTGCTCCGCCGCCAAACAAATGACATAAAATAAAAGCGGATGGAAGGATGACCACGATGTAGCGGAGCAATGAGATCACCAGGGACTGGACGCCCATGCCGATTCCCTCGAGGGCTCCGGATGCCGTTACGGAGACCGTTGAGACGATAAATCCGGCGCTGATGATCCGGAGAGCAGTGCCGCCCGCTATGATAGTCTCCACATTGTCCGTAAAGGCTCCGATCAGCGTATTGGCGATTGTAAGGCAGAGCAGCGTACCCGCCGCCATGATCACACCGGTCATGGCAAGCGTTGTCTTGTAGATCTTTGCAACCCTCTCCCGCTCTCCGGCACCGAAATTGTAGCCGATCACCGGGCGCATCCCCTGGATAATGCCGCTGGCCGGGAAATAGAGGAAAGTCTGCAGTTTATAGTAGATTCCCAGAATGACCACATAGCTTCTGGAATACTGCGCCAGCAGACCGTTTAACACAAAAATCATGACGGAGGGCAGCGCCAGATTAAGGATTGCCGGGATCCCGATCCCGTAGAGCTTCTTCATCGTATTTCCACCTGGAATCTTATACCTTGCTTCCAGCTTTACCGGAACCGGTCCTTTAAAATAGAAGACAAGGTAAACTATGAGCGAAATAAGCTGCCCCACACCTGTGGCGATCGCCGCTCCGGAGATTCCCATTTTCGGAAAGAATGCCAGTCCAAAGATTAAAATCGGATCCAGGATAATATTTGTGATGCAACCGCCGAGCAGGGCGATCATGGAGACCTTCATCCGCCCCACTGCCTGAAAGATCTTCTCGAAGGCTAATCCTGCCATGATGATTGGTGAAAACAGGAATGCAACGGATGCGTAACGCACACCGTACCGGATGACCTCCTGATCGCCTGTGAACATTCCAAGGAATCCTGGCATGATAACGATACAGATCACAGCGAGGAGGATCCCGTGGATCACAGACAGGACAACGCCCTGAGTCGCTGCCCGGCGCGCTTCATTCTCCTTTCCGGCACCTCTCGCTGTGGCGATCAGAGCGTTGATTCCCACGCCGAAACCGATCGCCATGGCATTGATGAAGTTCTGGATCGGAAATACCAGAGACAATGCTTCCATGGCATTCTCACTGATCCTGGCAACAAAATAACTGTCTACTATATTATAAAGAGAATTCACCAGCATAGACAGGACCATGGGCATTCCCATTCCCAGGAGAAGCGGAAAGACCGGCTTCTCCTTCATGAAAGTTTCATTCATATTTATATCCATTCCTTTCGCTCAGGCACAAAACGTTATGAAAATGTTCCCCTGAGCCTATTTTTTCTTTATAATTCTTCTTGTAGGGAACTCGGTATACTACAAATCACGGGGAGGTGAGTGGGCTGTCCGGCTTGCCGGATGACCGAGTATTTATATGTGTAGTCCGCCTTTTCAAGCACAAATAAGTGTGACTAAAGAGCACGTAATCTTATCTTTATATAAACATTCATATAAAAAGGAATGTGCCTTGGCACATTCTCGCGCCTCGCGCGGTCGCTTGCGACAGTCTACATCTTCGCGCGAGTGCGCATCTTTGGCACGTCAGTGCCTTTTTATGTAACAGGGAATTCCTTGGAATTTCCTGTTACATAAAAAAACCACACAACCACCCATAAAGCTTTTAGGTGATTGTGTGGCGAAAAAAGTTCTTCTCTAAAAATCCACACGAGTTTTAACGTCTGGTAGAATAACATAGATTTCGGATTCTGTCAACTCGCAGGGCCTCGACTATCTCACTCTCGAGGACCCGAACATCTCATTTCCGCATCTGTCCGGCAAAATCTGCCATGTCCGATGCTGGCAGCTGATCACGCATCTGCGATGCTGCGATTCCTTCTGTTTCACAGCGATTTCGTACCTTGCTTCTTTTTCTCCAGATAATCATTTAACTCCGCGTTCTTCACATTCGTGATAAACATATGACCCGGAGCGTGGGTGATGACGATCGGCGGCTTCGCCCGCTCGACGGCTGCCTGTGGGGTCACGCCGCAGGCCCAGAATACCGGGATCTCGCCCTCGCGGATCTCCACTGGATCTCCATAGTCCGGATGGTCGATATCCTTGATGCCGATCTTTTCCGGATCGCCCATGTGGACAGGACCACCGTGAACATTCGGGAACTTCTCCGTGATCTCCGCCGCTTTCTTTGCGTTCTCCGGCGTCATCGGGCGCATGCTGCATACAAGCGGACCTTCAAACACACCGGCTTTCTCACATTCGATGTTCGTCTTGTACATCGGCACGTTTCTTCCCATGGAGATATGACGCACATCAATTCCTGCCTGTAAGAGCGCCTCCTCGAAGGAAAAGCTGCAGCCGATAAGAAAACCAACGAAATCATCCTGCCAATATTCAGAAGCATCTGTCACCTCATCGACCTTCACGCCGTTTTTATAGATAAAGTACCGCGGAATATCGGTAACGATATTCGCTCCCTCGCCCATATCATGAACCAGCGGGGAGCCGTCCATGATCTCGAGGATCGGACACGGTTTCGGATTACGCTCCGCGAACTTTTTAAAATCCTCCGCATATTTTTTCGGCAGGATCACAAGGTTTGCCTGTGCGTATCCCCCGCACATTCCGGCTGTCGGTTCTGTGATCTCACCGTCACGGATCTTTTTCCAGATCTCTTCCGGTCTTGTCGTTCTGTAATCTCCCATTTTTCACTACCCCTTTCTCCTATGCCGTTCTTTTCGTTTCCGGCATCTTAAGTTTCCTGTTTCCCACGACCCATTCTGCTGAAACGCTTCACCGATCAGGTCATTTTCCGGTCTGCATCCCCATATTTTTTTACCGGAATCTCACAACCTCTTTTTCAAGCTCCACAAGAAACTCTTTTCCATTTACGGAGATCTTATAGGTTCCCGCCTTTACCCATGCGGTCTTGTTCGCCTCGGATGCCGCTGCGATCGCCACCGCCTGCTCATCATCCGCCGGTTCCACCGGGGTATTCAGTCTCTTAGCAAGCGCGTCAAACTCTTCTTTTTCCTTACAATAGAGAGCCTGCGCCTCATCCACCGTGACTTTCTCAAAATGGATCTTCATTCCCGGCATACACTGGGCAAGCACCGGAAGGTCCACAGAGATCACATTGGCAATCTTTGTGTAGCCGCCTGTGGTCTGATGGTCCGCCATCATGACGATAGGATTTCCGTGGGACGGAACCTGGACAGCGCCGAAGCTGATGCCGTCAGTGATGATGTCGCCGCCGTTTTTATGCTCGATCACATCGCCTTCCATGCGGCAGCCCATGCGGTCATACTCGTTGGAGATCGTGTAAGTGCTGTTTAAGAAGGTGTTGATTCCCTTATCTGTAAAACAGTCGTCCTGCGGGCCCATAACGACTCTGAGTGTCCATTCCTTTGCACCGTAAGACGGAAGTCCGTATACACGCTCGGCCATATGCGGGAGCCAGGATGCAGGAGCGCGGAAAGCGATCTCATCGCCGGTTCCTAATTTTCTTCCCTCGTATCCGCCGACCTTTGATTTCAGGTTCGTGGATCTGCTTCCCATAACGACCGGGATATCAAGTCCGCCCGCAAAAGCGATATACGCACGGCTTCCGCCGTACATGCCCATGAAGCTCAACGTCTGGCCCGCTTTTACCAGGACCGCACGGTATCTCTCCACCGGTTTTCCGTCGATCTTTGCCCCAAGGTCGCCGCCTGTCACCGCGATGATCTCATCTTCTGTAAATTTCATCGTCGGGCCCATCATCGTGATCTCGATGACCGCCTCGTTCGTATCATTTCCAACAAGGATATTGGCGAGTGACGCTGCCCTGGTATCCATGACACCAGATACGGACATTCCAGTCTCCTGATATCCGTAACGTCCCATATCCTGAATCGTTGTCAGGAATCCGCCGTTTATGATCTGAATGCCCATCACTCCGCCTCCTTATCATATACTACATACTGATATGTATCGTTCTCCACCTGTTTTTCGATGGCTTTGTACTCTTCTTCCGTCACCGGGCGGATCTTCCGATGAGCTGCCAGCCTCCCGGGGATGCCACCGGATAGATTCCAGTCTGCTCTCCGGCGATTCCCACGGAGCCGCCCTCGATCTTTACGCGCGGACTCTTCAAACGCGGAGTCGCGATACGCTTGTCCATGCCGCCGAGGTACGGGAATCCCGCGATAAATCCCAGCATGTAGATCAGGTACTCTTCGGAGGAGTGGATCTTTACGACTTCCTCTTCCGTAAGTCCGTTATGCTCTGCCACATTCGCAAGGTCCGGTCCCATCTCCCCGCCGTAAAGCACCGGGATCTCGATCACCGTTGGCGGCGGGATCTGGATGCTGCCCATGGAGGACAGAACCTGCTCAAATTTTTCTGTCAGTGCTGAGAACCGGATCACTTCCGGCTTGTATACAACAAGAAGGGAACGATAAGTCGGTACGGTCTCGACGATTCCCTCAATCTGTTCTTTCTCTAACGCGATCTTGAACGCGCGGATCTTCCGGTTGATCTCCGGACTGATCTCATTTCCAAATTCCACGGTGACTGCACAGTCGCCGGAAACCAGATATCTTACATTTCCCACAGCGAGTCTCCTCTCTATACATTTGCGGCTGTTTGACATTTATGAGATGTCAAACAGCTGCACTATTTTCCCTATAAACTTAAATTTCTGATCTCGACACCTTCCGCGATCAGTGTCTCGCGGATATTCTTTACGAACTCCAATGCCTTTGGGTTATCTCCGTGAACGCAGATGGAGTCTGCCTTGATCGCGATATCATTTCCGTTGATGGACTCGACTTTTCCTTCTTTTACCATACGGATCACACGCTTGATCGCGAGATCTTTATCCTTGATCACAGCGCCCGGAAGCTTTCTCGATACGAGAGTTCCGTCATCATTATAGGCGCGGTCTGCGAATACCTCGCTTGCGGCGCGGAGTCCGACTTTTTCTGCTGCCGTGATCATCTTGGAACCTGCAAGGCCCATGAAGATGATGTCCTTATCTACCTCATAAACTGCCTCACACATCGCGATGGCTAACTTCTCGTCAACAGCTGCCATATTGTAAAGAGCGCCGTGCGGTTTTACATGCTGGATCTTTACGCCGTGGGCGGTACAGAACGCCATGAGAGCGCCCAGCTGGTAGCGGACATAAGCTTTCGCTTCATCCGGCGTCACTGCCATATTGCGGCGTCCGAATCCCACAAGGTCCGGGAATCCCGGGTGTGCGCCGACGGCTGTTCCGAACTCTTTCGCCAGAGCAACGGTCTTTTCCATCACCATCGCGTCACCTGCGTGCCAGCCACATGCCACGTTTGCGGATGAGACGTACTTTAAGATCTCCTCATCCATTCCGATCGTATAATTTCCAAAGCTTTCTCCAAGGTCACTGTTTAAATCTACACGGTACATAATATTTCCTCCTTGCTTTCGTTGCCGGTATTTTTCAATCTTCTACCTACTATTTTAAACGACTTGCATCACAATCTCAATACATAATTAACCTTAGCCGAACATCTTTAAGATTCCCGGAAGAGCTTTGATTCCGGAGAATCCTGTGAGCAGTACCACGCATACACCTAAAACGATGAGGATCGTCGGATGCTTGTAATCCTCGCCGACGATCTTCTTGTTTCTGCTCGCGAGAAGGATCGTTAAGAGGGTCAGCGGAAGGATCAGTCCGTTCAACGCGCCCGCAAGTACGAGAAGTGCTGCCGGCTTTCCGAGGATCGCCATGATCAGTGTGGAGGCTGTGATAAATCCGATCACGAACCACTTTTCATTCTTCATGATAAACGGATGAAGAGTCTTTAAGAAGGAAACGGATGTATAAGCAGCGCCGATGACGGATGTGGTAGCGGCGAAGAAAAGGACAAGACCAAAGATCTTATATCCGATCACGCCTGCTCCGAGACGGAACGCGTCTGCTGCCGGGTTTGAAGCGTCAAGTGTCACATCCGGATTTGCTGTCACGACACCGAGAACCGCAAGGAACAGCAGGATCCTCATGATTCCAGAAACGCTGACACCCATTAAAACAGACTGGCGTACATGCGGAAGATCTTTCTTTCCGGAATATCCGGCGTCAAGAAGACGGTGCGCACCGGAGAATGTGATATATCCGCCGCAGCTTCCTCCAAGAAGCGTGATGAGCGGAAGGACAAGAGCACCCACATCGCCCGGATGGAAAATACTGCTCACAGCGTCCCCTACCGGAGGTTTGGATTTGATTGCCACATAGAGAACAACGATGATCATGATGCTTCCAAGATATTTTGTCAGCTTATCCATGCTGGTCTTCGCGTCCTTGGAGAGGAAGATCAGGATTCCGATGATTCCCGCGATAAAGGTTCCAACCGTCGTCGGAATTCCGAACAATACGTTAAGTCCCAGGGCGCCGCCTCCGACATTTCCGATGTTGAATGCCAGACCGCCAAGCGCAACCATGAATGCGATAAAATACCCGAGTCCCGGAAGGACTTTATTTGCAATATCCTGTCCGCGCATGCCGGACACACCGATCACCGACCAGATATTTAACTGTGTCGTCACATCCAACAGGATCGTACAGACGATCACAAGCGCGAAAACGCTTTTATACTGAGCCGTAAATGTGGAAGTCTGTGTCAGGAATCCCGGTCCGATCGCGGATGTCGCCATCAGGAACGCAGCTCCCATCAAGGTCGTCATGTTGCTGTGTTTTTTCTTTTCCCCCATAAATGAGTACCCCTTTCGTATCTTTTCTACAACTGATGCCTTGATTTTATCTGACTTTTTAGCGATATTCAACTATATTTTTCAGTTTTGAAAAATCTTTTTGAAATTTTCAAAAAAATCGTGCGAATCCGCTCAGTTTTAGCGAGCGATTTCGCACGATGTGAATTTTTGCACGTTTTCAATTGTTCAGCAGGTCTGCCACCTTGCCGTGCGGGCCGTAAGATTTCAGTCTTCCTTATCAAGTCTTCTCTTCATGGAGAATCTCGTGATCCCCAAAAGGGCCGCCGCTTTTGTCACGTTGTTTCCGCAGAGCTTCAGGGCCTGGTCCATGTAGATCTGTTCCAGCATGGAGACCTCCTGATCGAGACTGATCGGTCCTTTCCGAAGATCCTTTAACGCAAACGGCTCTCCTGTCCGGGTATCATCTTTCCAGTCTACCCGCTTTAATTCCACATGTTTTTCAAGCACGTCCCCCTGACAGAATAAGAAGCAGCGCTCGAAAATATTTTTCAGTTCCCGAACATTCCCTTTCCAGTCATACAAAAGCAGTTCCCGCATAAAATCAGAATCCACATGGGTGATATTCTTTCCAAACATGCCGTTATAATATTTCAGGTAATAATCGCATAGCGCCGGAATATCCTCTCTCCGATCCCTCAACGGCGGGATCACAAGCTCCATGACATTGATCCGGTAGAAAAGATCTTCCCGGAATTCCCCCTGCTTTACGGCATGTTCCAGATTCCGGTTTGTCGCCGCGATCACCCGGGCATCCACTTCGATGTCCTCCAGACCACCCACACGCTTGAACTTCTTATGGTCCAGGAACGTTAGGATCTTTGTCTGCATGGACAGCGGAAGTTCCCCGATCTCATCCAAGAACACGGTTCCGCCTGCTGCCAGCTCGATCAGGCCTTTCTTCGTCTTCATCGCGCCCGCAAAGGCCCCCCGCTCATAGCCAAATAGCTCGCTCTCCATCAGATGTTCCGGAATTGCGCTGCAGTTGATGCGGACCATCAGGTGGTCCCGCCGGTCGCTGCAGGCATGGATCAGGGACGCCGCAACCTCTTTTCCCGTTCCGGTCTCGCCCCGGATCAGAACATTCACCGAGGAATTCTTTCCGAGAAGTTCAATGTGGCGCCGGATCCGCATCGCGGCGTCGCTGACTCCGATAAATTCCTGCGTTTTTCCCTTTAGAAACTCCAGGGATTCCCGGTCCTGCATCTGGCCAATGCAGCGGCTGGCGATCCGGTCGATCTCGTCAATGTCAAAGGGCTTTAAAATATAGTCGTAAGCGCCACGCTTTGTCGCCTCCACTGCCTGGGCGACAGAGCCGTACGCCGTCATCAGGATCACCTGGACCTCCTCATCGGCAGAACGGAACGTGGATATCTCATCGATCCCGAGGCTGTCCTGCAGGCGGTTATCCAGGAGGATCACCTGTGGATGGAACGTTTTCATCTTCTCGAGAGCGTCCTTCACCGTTTCCGCCGACTGGGTCTCGTATCCCCGGTCCTTCAGTCCTTCCTCCAGCGTAAACCGGATCAGAAATTCATCATCAACGATCAGTACCTTTTTCATGTTCATCCCTGCTTTCAAAAATCAGGCGCACCGTTGTTCCGCAGCCCGGAGCGCTTTCCATTTCCATTTTGCCGTGGTTCTGCCCGATCAGCCGGTTTACGATCGCCAGACCGAGCCCGACGCCGTTAATGCTCTTCGTGTAGAACGGTTCTCTTGCGCGTTTCAGTTCCTCTTCATTCATTCCTTTTCCGTTGTCGGAGACGCAGAATGTAGTCATACCTCCGTCGGAAGACACTGAGAGACAGATCTTCCCCGTTCCGTCCCGGCTGACCGCCCGCATGCTGTTTGTCAGAAGATTGTACAGCATCTGGCGCATTTCATTCTCATCGGCAAACACCTCACATGCCACGCAGTCTGTCTCGAACGTGACATTCTGCTGTTCGCACTCCTTCGCGTAGATGGATGCCACCTCCCGCAGCACCGCATCCGCCGGAAAGACATGTCTGTGGTTTTCCTTCTTTACCGACAGCGTAAACAGGTCATTGATCAGCCCGGTCACCCGGTCGATCTCATGAAGCATGCTGTCGCAGAGAAGCTTTTCATTCTCCTTCACCGCCCGTCCGCCCAGGACCTGGATCCCGGAACGGATCCCGGCCAGCGGATTTTTGATCTCATGGTCCAGTGCCGATGACATCCGGCTCGTATACTCCATTTTTGTGTAATTATCAAGGTTTTTCAGAAGATTCTCAAAAGTTCTCGCCAGCTGGCCGATCTCGTCCTTTCTCGCTGTCTCCGGAAAGCTGTACTCCCGGAACCCGTCCTTGTTCTCATCGAGCTTTTTACACGCCGCGCCCATGCTGCGGATCGGTTTTGTGAGACTCCAGGCGAGGAACACGCTGACCTGGACGATGATCAGAAGACTGGCCACAGCGCCCACAATGACGTAATTCTGTTCTTCCAGGATCGCGTTCTCGAATGACTTTTTATCCATCCAGTATTCCAGACGCCACCCCAGGGAATTTCCACTGTCCGCGTACAGGAGTTCCATATTTCCGTCCGGGATCTCCTCGTCCCCCGTGATGATCGTGCCGTCGGCAGCCAGGATCCGCACCGCCGGATCATGATAGAACTTATACTTCTGCCGGATCTCCTCTTCACTCAGTTTTCCATGCAGATAGTAGATATCCGCCTCCATGCTGCGGATCGCAGTCCTCGCGTACTCTTTTCTGTCCTTAAGCTTTTCTGTATATCCATTACACACCGAAATAGCGCAGAATGCACAGATGACCAGGATCCCTACCATGATGAACGGCAGCATGACCTCATGCTCGATCCTGCAGAACCATGATCGAAACAGCTGTTTTTTCTTTCCGCTCATTCTTCTGCCCCTCTTTTCTTCTCAAACATCGGGATCACAACATAGACTGCCGCCGCGCACAGTGTTGCCGGAAATGCCCAGTATATCCGGAGATCCATTTTCCAGAACAGGACAGAGCAGATAAGTCCCGTAAAGAACGCTCCCACCGCCCCGGCTTTCGTTCTCCGTTTCCAGTACAGTCCCCCGTAGATCAGAGGGGCAAGCGCCGCCGAGAATAATCCCCAGATATCCGCCCCGAAGGACAGCATGTCCTTCGGCGGATTTACGGATAAGATCAGTGCAGCCGTGCCTCCCATGAAGATACATACCCGCGCCAGGGTGAGAATCTGCTCCTCCGACATCTTCTTTTTTGTGAGCTGGGCAGCCACATCGTAGGACAGCATGCAGCCGATCAGGTGAAGCTGGGAGTTCGCCGTTGAGACACAGGCGCCGATCACGCTGATCAGGAAGAAACCGCTGAACGGTGTGTTCATGAGATTGACCACTGCATAGATAAATACGTCATCCGCGGAGCAGTAATTTTTCAGCTGTGGAAAGATGATCCGCAGTCCGAGACCGATCTGGGTCAGTGCAAAGTACAGCACGCACAGGAATATCAGTGCATGCAGGATCATATGTTTTGCAGTCTTTTTATCCTTCGCCGCCAGGATCCTGACCATATATTGGGGATTCGACGCCAGTCCCATTCCCCAGCCGAAGAACATGGAGATATATACGAAGATTCCGATCTCCGCTGTCTGCTTTTCGAAGACGCCCTTGCTCTTTATGAGTTCATGCACCGTCTGATCTGTCAAAAACCAATGTCCCGGAACGTTTTTTACAATAATCAGATACAGAACTCCGATGCTCACAGAAAGCATGATCAGATTCAGGCAGTCCGACTTCGTGACGGAGTTAAAGCCGCCAAAGCTCGAATAGAGGATAAAGAGATAAACAAGAAAGACAGCCACCTTGTAATTGATATTCAGCAGGCTGGATACCGCGATGCCAAATCCCTTGATCTGGATCATCAGATAGAAAATATAGCCGCAGATCATAAAAATGGCCGATACTGTCTGCAGAAATTTTGAATCATGCTTTTTTCCAATCAGCTGTGGGATCGACAGGACATCATTCTCATAAAGCCGGTCCGTCATCAGATACAGGAGACCCGCGCCGATAAACCACGGGATGACCGACGACGCGATGACAGAGAGTCCGCTGTGGTATACGTTTCCCGTAAATCCCAGAATCGTCGCCGCGGAGACCCAGGTTCCGACAAATGTGAAAAACAGGCGTTTTTCGTCATTTTTTCTCTCACCGACGAAAAACTTGGAGAGAGAATCGCTTTCCGAAAAGGAGAGCTTTCCGATGACCAGGAACACAACGGAATAGATTACAAAATAGATCAGCTGGATCAGTACCTGGTTCATAGCGCTCTCCCCGTATATTCCGTTCCGTAGCTGCCGTCATCCAGCCTGCGGAGTCGGTAATATCCATAGCTTTCCGTCTCCGACACCTCATATCCATCCGGAATCGTCACAAACACTTCCTTCGCCCCATTCCGGTATGCCTGATGCACCATTCGGCGGATCAGGCGGGGGAGTTCTTCCGGTTCGGAGAACCTGATCCGAACGCAGGAGATTCCGTCGGATTCCAGTTTACTCTGGTCCAGAACAGCGTCCCAATGTTCATTTCTCCCAACGATCTTCTTTGGGATCTCCCTCTCATACTCGATTCCCACAAGTGTCAGCCCCTTCGCCGGAGCAGTCTGTCCCGCCTCTTTGCGGTTTCTCGCCTCCAGTACCTCTTTCACATGTTCCGTCTCCCACTCGCCGGTTCCGACTTTTAACAGAGTTCCCGCGATGATCCGCACCATGTTGTAGAGGAATCCGCTGCCGCAAAGGCGAATCGTTACGATGTCCTCATCATTCTTTTTCACCTCGGCCCCGTAGATCGTCCGGACCGTCTCCTCCGCCTGGTGGTTTGCGGCGCAGAAGCTGATGAAATCATGTTCCCCTATGAGGTATTTTGCTGCCTCATTCATCTTTTCCACGTTTAACGGGTAATAGCAGAAATGGGCGTAAAGGCGTCGCGTCGGGATCTCGATCTTACAGTTTAAGATCTGATACTCGTAGGTCTTTACGCAGTTCTGCTTTCTCGGATGCCAATCTGTTGGAACTTCCTCGGATTCCACCACACGGATATCCTCCGGGAGTCCGCGGTTTACCGCGTAACAGAATTTATCTCCCGGGATCCGGCTCTCCGTGTCAAAGACCGCCACATTACCGCGCGCATGGACACCGGAGTCCGTCCTGCTTGCCCCAATGACGCAGACAGGCTCTTTCAGAAGATCCGAAAGAGCCTTATTTAACATCTCCTCTATGGTAACGCCGTTGGGCTGGAGCTGCCAGCCCTTGTATGCGGTGCCGTCGTAGGCCACCGTCAGTTTGATTCGTCTCATAGCTTTATTGTTTTCCCTCTGCTGCCCGGGGATTCCCGGGCAAATTTACTTTTATACAAATCCAGCAGCTAATTTGCAGCCGAATCCAATTCTGCCCGGTTTTCCGGATAGAATCAGATATCAAATTACTTTTTCCCGTCTGAAATCGTTCATTTCTTGTAACTATTCAGTACCTTCATAGTTACGTGCAAAAATCCATTCCAGATCAGCTTCGCTGATGGGATTTTTGCCTTCCAGCCTATGTTTCCTTACGGTCAGCGCAGCAAGTGCGCAGACCTACTGAACAGTTACCATTTCTTTACAAAACGACTTTAAGCAAAATTGCCACCACAAAATACACCAGATACGCCCCATAAACCATGTGGTCCCTCTTCGCGTACTTGAGCGGCTTCATCTTTGTTCTGCCCTCGCCGCCGCGGTAGCATCTCGCCTCCATGGCCATCGCGAGGTCTGTGGCACGGCGAAACGCGGATACGAACAGCGGTACAAGGAGCGGTACCATGGATTTCGCCTTCTGGATCAGGTTTCCGCTCTCGAAATCAGCGCCTCTTGCCATCTGCGCTTTCATGATCTTATCTGTCTCCTCGATCAGGATCGGGATAAACCGGAGCGCAATGGACATCATCATGGACACCTCATGGACCGGAACACCGACCTTCTTTAAAAAGCCAAGGCTCTTTTCCAGACCGTCTGTCAGCTGGTTCGGTGTCGTTGTGAGCGTCAGAATCGTGGATCCCATAACGAGGTAAACAAGACGGATCGCCATAAATGCCGCAAACCGGAGACCTTCCCAGGTCATCTGCAGGAAACCGATCTTAAAGATCGGGGTACCCGGCGTCAGGAACAGGTTGAAGCTGACACTGAGGAGAAGCAGGAACACGATGGATTTTAAGCCCCGCACCATGAATTTTACCGGGACATTGGAGAGCTTGATCGCCGCGATCAGAAAGATCGTCGCCGCAATGTATGCCCAGAGGTTATCCGCGATAAATAAGGTTACGATGTATACAAGAGTTCCAAATAATTTTGTTCTCGGATCCAGCCTGTGAAGCAGGGAATCTACCGGGTAGTACTGTCCAAGCGTGATATCTCTTAACATGTCGTTTCCTCCCCGGCTGTCTTTTCTGTGCTGTCCGCATTCCCAGAGGCTGTTCCGGCGGCGTTCCCATGACCTGCGTTCTCGGAATCTGCTCCAGCTGTGCTTACCTGAGCTGCATTTCCGGAACTTTTTCCATTCTTTTCGCGCCAGATCTTAAGGATCGCATTCTTCGCCTCTTCCACCGTCGTGATATCCGGATCCAGCGGGATCCCCTTGTCGATCAGCTTGTGTACCACATAGGTGATCTGCGGCGCCGCAAGGCCAATGGCTTCCAGCTCTTTATAGTGGCGGAATACTTCCTTCGGGGTTCCGTCGAAGACCTTCTCGCCGTGGTTCATGACTACAAGACGTGACACATAGCGCGCCACATCCTCCATGCTGTGGGAGACGAGAATGATCGTCAGCCCCTGCTCGTTATGGAGCTTTTGTACGAGTCCTAAAATGTCGTCGCGGCCTTTCGGGTCGAGACCGGCTGTCGGCTCATCTAAGATCAAGACCTCCGGCTTCATTGCGAGAACACCCGCGATAGCCACTCGACGCTTCTGTCCGCCGGAGAGGTCGAAGGGGGACTGCTTATAAAAGCTCTCATCGAGTCCCACCATGTCAAGCGCCTCTTTCGCGCGCTTCTCGATCTCCTCCTTCGGGAGTCCCAGATTCTTCGGTCCAAAGCAGACATCTGAGAATACATCCACCTCAAACAGCTGATGCTCCGGATACTGGAAAACAAGCCCCACATGGCTGCGGAGCTCTTTCATGGAATATCCCTCTTTATAAATACTTTCTCCGTTATAAAGGATATCTCCGCTCGTTGCCTTTAAAAGTCCGTTTAAATGCTGGGTCAGTGTTGATTTTCCGGAGCCGGTATGCCCGATGAGTCCGATAAACTCGCCGTCATGGATCGTGAGATTCACGTCTTTTAACGCATACTGTTCGAAGATCGTTCCCTGCCCGTATATATGATTCAGGTGTTTAATTTCGATTGACATATTTCCTCCACGGTAACTGTTCCGTTTTTCATCTTAAACAAGATGCCTGGCAGCAGTTACGAGTCAAATTACAGTTGTTTTTGTAACTGTTTTACTTCAGGATCGGAACAAGTTTATCCACCAGCTCATCGATGAAGAGAATTCCGTATGGAAGATCCATTCCGGCTTCCTTCAAGTCATCCGCAAGCTCTGTCACCTGCGGGACATCGAGGCTGTATTTTTTCAATTCCTTTACCCTGGAGAAGACTTCCTTCGGGGTTCCGTCCATCACGACATGTCCGCCGTCGATAACGACCACGCGGTCCGCGTCGATGACCTCTTCCATGTAGTGAGTGATCAGGAGTACTGTGATCCCCTCCTTCCGGTTCAGCTCATGGACCGTCTTGATGACCTCACGCCGGCCGTTCGGGTCCAGCATCGCTGTCGGCTCGTCCAGAACAATACACCGGGGCTTCATCGCCATCACTCCGGCGATCGCCACTCGCTGTTTCTGTCCGCCGGAAAGCTTATTCGGGGACTGAAGCCGGTACGCTGTCATTCCGACTGCCTCCAGGCTCTTATCGACTCTCGCCCAGATCTCGTCGGTCGGAACGCCCATGTTCTCCGGGCCGAATCCAACGTCCTCCTCGACGACGTTTCCGATGATCTGGTTATCCGGGTTCTGGAATACCATTCCCGCTGTCTTTCTGACATCCCAGAGATGTTCCTCATCGTCCGTCTTCATATTGGAAATATATACGGTTCCGTCTGTTGGAAGCAAGATTCCGTTCATCAGTTTCGCGAAGGTCGATTTACCGGACCCGTTATGTCCCAGGATCGCCACAAAATCTCCTTCTTTGATGTCCAGAGAGACGCCTTTTAATGCATGGCTGATCTCATCCTTGTCTTCCTCTTCATCATGCCTGATATAATCGAAGATCAGGTTTACTGCTTTAATGATTCCCATAGAAATCCTTTCTCGTGTTTTTGAAAGATTACAGTTCACGCGCTGCGCAGACAGCAGCAGGTCTCTCTTTTTTAAGTACCTGTCCGTGGACTGCGAAACTTCAGGTGACTGCGACGCCGCACAATGCTGCTGCCGCGACAATTGTTTACACGTTTCTAAATTTTAGTTGATATCTTATGCTAAGTCAAGTATTTTGTTGCAGTACACGGGCACTCCATGTCCGCACACTGCAGCGGGATTTTACCGATGCTTTGTATTGGATGGCCATCGGCATGAACCGGCAGATCACAGAGATTCATGTGATTCTGTCCTGTGGAAAAATATCAACGATAAAAGCGCAGCCCGGGATTCATTTCTAAACCCCAGGCTGCGCCTCAAATTCGTTTTTCTGTTATCACATCGTTTACTTCAGAAGTTTCTCACAGACGGTCTCAAGATTCTCGCGGATCTTGATGTGCTGCGGACATACCGCCTCACATTTTCCGCACTTGATACACTCGTCCTCACGTTTTCTTCCATGGCCGCCGACCAGCCAGTTCTCCTGGTGCTGTGCCATTCCTTTGTCCTTGTAAAGAGACAGGTAGTTCATCGCCGTAAAGGATCCGGAAATACCGATCTGCATCGGACAGACTTTTGCACAGTAGTTGCATGTGGTGCACGGGATCAGCGGGATGCGCTTTAATTCGTCCTGTGCCTTCTTTAAGGTCGCTTTTTCCTTCTCGCCGAGTCCTGCAAAGTCCTTCATATCGGAAAGATTGTCCTTCATCTGCTCCACGTTGCTCATACCAGAAAGAACCGTGATCACGCCTTCCAGGTTAGCTGTAAAACGGACTGCCCAGGATGCAACGGAGGATTCCGGCTCCGCTTCCTTTAAGATCTTTGCAATGGCTTTTGCCGATGCTTCGCATTCCGAATCGGCAAAATCCGCGACTGCAACGGTATCATACGGAATTTTCAGTTCAGAAAATTCCTACCCGTGAAAAGTGACGGATTTCCCGCCCTATGGGCCTGAATGTTCGCTTTTAGTATAGCACTTCAAGTTTACTTTAAGTCAAGGGGAAGGACGTTTTTTCTATTCTTTAGTTCACCCAGACTCCCGACGCGTCCAGCTGATATCCATTGATCACCGTCGACGATGCCATCGATCCGTCCGGATTCAGGTAATACCACTGGCCCGGATTCGTCTGACGCCATCCGGTCGCCATCGATCCGTCTGCGTCAAGATAATACCATTTACCGCCAAGCTGTTTCCAGCCGGTTGCCATCTTTCCGTCGCTTTCAAGGTAATACCAGCGGTCATTTACTTTTCTCCAGCCGGTCGCCATGTAGCCATTCTCATCAAAATAGTACCAGGTGCCGAGGATCCGGTACCACTGGGAGGTAACAGTTTCTCCGGTCTCGCTCACATATTTCTTTCCCTGTTCGTAGTTTTTCCAGTTGCCTTCCGTGTCTCCGAGGTCATCTAGATAGACGTCCGAGGATGTTGTATAATCACTGCTCTTCCGGTATTTCGCGTCGTTCGTTGTCTTTCCGACCGCGCGTACTTCATAGTAGTAATTTCCTTCCCTGCCCATATACTCCGAAAGTTCTTTGCTCGTTCCTGTCACATCGATCGTCCGGAGATAGCTGTCATCCCGATACAGTCGGATCTGATATCCGGTCGCATAGTCCACCTTTTTCCAGACCGCTTTGTTATGGTTTGAGGCGGACCATCCGGCCGTCTCCGGGGATTCCAGCCATACGACCGGAGTGTAGGAGACCGTTACTTTCAGATTTTCATCCTCTTTCACCGCTTTTCCGAGTGTTCCTCCGGAAATCTGGCAGAATTTTGAACCATAGGTATTAGAAAATTCTTTTCCGTCTGCAGACAGGATCAGTGTCGCCGTCACCTTTGTTCCGGGTTTCCATTTTTCAATGTCTTTGCTCCACTCAACTGACTCGATCTCCACACCGGAAGTACTGCAGGTGATTTCCGGTTCCTCGATCACGCCCGGATCTTCATATTTGTTGGTAAACGTGATCCGCATGGAACTGACCGTCTGGGCTGCAAATGCCGGAATTGCTGTTAAAACCAGCATCGCCGCCACAGCTCCTGCTGCAAAGACTGACTTTCTGAGATTTCGATGTTTCATAACAAGCTCCTTTCTCTAAGCAAAACGGCATGCCGGACCTCCCAGGTTACTCTGTCCGGAAAGCCGCCATGCCAATTTTTCGTTTAATACTGGATTCCAGGACTTTTTTCTATCCTACTGTGGTTTCTTCCAGACGCCGTTCTGGTCCACATAGAAGGTATCGATCACTTCGTTGACCGCCTTATGTCCATCCGGGTACAGATAGTAAATCTGTCCGTCGATGCTCTGCCAGCCGGTCAGCATCGCTCCGTCACCGCCAAGATAATATGTCTTATCTGCCAGAGTGATCCACCCGGTCGCCATCGCACCGCTGTCAGCGAGATAATACCAGGTATTGTTGTAATTGATCCACCCGGTCTGCATCTTTCCGTCGCCGTTCATATAATAATACACGCCGTTTTTCAGCTGCCAGCCCGTGAGCATCATACCGTTTGCGTCAAACAGATACCAGACTCCTCCGATCGATCCCCAGCCGTTTTTCAGATACGTTCCATCCGGGTAACGGTAATACCAGCGGTTTCCATCAAGGATCCAGCCGACCGCATTTGTGCCGGAAGGTGCCGGCTGAGAATTTCCGTTATTTCCGCTGGCTCCACTGTTTCCGCTGTTCGTATTTCCGGAGCCCGTATTAGTACTGTTCGATGGCTTCTTCTTTGCCGCGCGATCCGCATCACTCTGCTCGATATAAACTTCATCAGAGACTGTCCATTCACTCTTTGACGCGTATTTCGACACTTCATCGTTTGACGGGAGCGAACGGACACGGAACGTATAGGTTCCTTTTGAGGTCATATACGGGAAGAAATCATAATTGCTCACATGGATCTCACCGCTCTTGTGGACAACCTTGCTCCCGCGATATAGGTATGCTTCGTAAGAGGCGTCCTCGACTGCCTCCCATTTTGCGAGTCCGAGATCGGAGCTTCCGGACTTTGTTGTCTGCCAGTATGCCTCACCCGGCGCATCCAGGTCGCCTTTCGCTGGTTTTGTTTTTACGGTAACGACGAGCTGAGTGGCTGAACTTCTCGATGCACTCACGAAAGTTCCGTTTTTCACCTTGACTTTCGAAGAAGTATAGGAGCTGCTGCTGAATTTATAATCATTCAACGTCTTTAAGGTTATCTTCATCGTATAAGTTCCGCCGATCTTCACATCATTTTTTGTCGAGGACCATTTTGCCGAGACAATATCATACTTGTCATTGCTCGGGATCATGACCTCGCAGTTGTCGGATGTATATCCCACATCGAGATCCGGAAGGGATTCCCCGACGGTTGGTGTAACATCCAGCGTGATGTTGACGCTGCTGACATAACTCGTTGACGCAAACGTCTGCTCTGTACCGGATATCGCAAATACAACGGCCATGATCCAGGCGATCATCCAGGCTCCTGCTTTTTTCCATTTTCTTTCTGCCATAGGACTGCCTCCCCCATAGATAAATTTCCGGCACAATTTTATTGTGGTTTTGCGAATATTTTATTTTTTGAAATTATTGTAATTTTTCAAAAATTCATATCGCATATTTACAATCTTTTCATGCCATTTTGTGAAATCATTCTTCTTCAATGATTTTTTCTTTATCTTTATTATAAGGTTACTCAATCCTTTCCGTCAACTTAAGATATTCTGTCTTTTCGGGGCAAATCCGTGGCATGACTGCCACACATATCCTTTCTTTTCCTGGTGTAATAGGTGCGCCCACCTTAGTCCGTTCTCAGCGCGTCGATCGGATTCAGCTTTGCTGCCCGGCTCGCCGGCATATATCCGAAGATCAGTCCGATCGCCACAGAGACCGAGAATGAGATCACGACCGCCGTCATGGTCGGAGGCGCTTCGATCCCCATGAGCTTGCCAATCCCGGTGCTCGCGACTGCACCGATCACGATCCCGATGATCCCGCCGATGGCACTCGTCACAAGCGCCTCGATCACGAACTGCTGCATGATCACACTCTTCTTTGCACCGAGCGCCTTGCGGATCCCGATCTCCCTGGTGCGCTCCGTCACGGAGACCAGCATGATATTCATGACTCCGACGCCCGCAACGAGCAGGGAGATCCCGGCAATTCCGCCAAGCATCATACTCATCATATTGATCTGATCATTTAAGGAGTCGAGGAGAGAACTCATCGCAGTCACCGTATAGAGGCTGTCACTCTTCATCTTTTCATACAGGAATGTTTTTAACTCCTGTGTACAGGTTTCTGTCTCGTTGATATCCCGGGACGTGAATACATAACTGTTGATCACGGCATTTCTCGCCATCTTCACGGCTCTCGAGTATGGGATCCAGACAAAATCGTCCGTACAGCCATCCTCAAGATCGGAACTGTTCTCCGTCTGCTGCTCCACAACTCCGACGATCGTATAGCTCTCCCCGTTGAGCTTGATCGTATCGCCGACCGCATTCTGGGAACCTCCGTAGAGCTCAGACGCCACATAAGAGCCGATCACCGCGACTTTTCTTCTCGCCTCCATGTCCGAGTACAGAAGATTTCTTCCATATGCGATCTGATAATCCTTGATTGCCAGGTAATCCTCACTGTATCCGCCGACCTCGGTCGAATCCATCGTGTCATTGTCATGTTTGACCGTGACGCTCACCGACACGGTCGGGGACATATTTTCATAAAGATCGCTGTGTTCCTCATAGAAATCGTAGACTTCATCCACATCGATCGATCTCGACGGCAGCGGCGTGTACCGCGCCGTGATCTGGTTCACACCCATGGAAGAAAAACTCTCCACCATGTAGGACATATATCCGTTTACGATGCTGACCAGGATGATCACCGACGCGACGCCAATGATGATCCCGAGCATGGTCAGGAAGGAGCGCATTTTGTTTCCCCAGATACTTTTTAACGCCATTTTAAATGATTGCAGCATACTCTTTCACATCCCCGTCGAAATTGATCTTTCCGTCATGGATCCGCACCACCCGTTTTGCCTCCAAAGCGATCGAGCTGTCGTGCGTGATCATGACGATCGTGTTTCCTTCTTCATTGAGTTTCTTTAAAAAGTCGAGCACTTCCCGGCCGGTTCTGGAATCCAGAGCTCCCGTCGGCTCATCCGCGAGGATCAGGGACGGGTCCCCTGCGAGCGCCCGCGCGGTCGCTTGCGACAACCTTCATCTTCGCGCGAGTGCGCATCTTAGGCACGCAATGCCTTTTTGTTTAACATGAAGTTCCCTCGGAATTTCATGTTAAACAAAAAGCCCGGCACAGATATCTCTCGATACCCATACCAGGCTTTTTCTCGTCACAGTACACGGGCACTCCATGCCCGCTTACTGTAACAGAATTTTGCCGATGCTTCGCATTCCGAATCGGCAAAATCTGCGACCATAACGGTATATTATGGAATTTTCAGTTCAGAAAATTCCTACCCATGAAAAGTAACTTTTTCTCACACCCCCGGCAGCCGCCCGATCACATCGATCCCGGCAAACACCAGAAGTCCGTTTTTTATGATAAAATTTAAAATCACGATCCCCGCCGCCGCGTAAGCATAGCGGTCATCCGGTTCCATGCGGAATTTTTCCTTCCCGGTCAGGAAATAGAGTCCCCAGGAGACGGCAAAGACAGCCGCCGTCACCGCCGTACAGAGGACCAGCGGATGATACAGAAAACTCAGTACCGGATGTCCGGCAAGAAGCGCTTTTACCGCCCGCGTTCCTCCGCAGCCCGGACAGTAGAGCCCGGTCATCAGCTGAAAGAGGCACGGCATCCGGAACGCCGGAATGATCATACTCTGGCTGCGAGTTTCTGGCGCAGTCCGCCGATCTTTTCAGCCGCCGCATCGAATGCATCTCCGGTCATCTGACCAGTCAGCACCGCGAATTCATCTTTTCCTTCCAGGACCATCCACTTCACTTTTCCGAGATTTTCCTCCACGATCTCCTTCTTCTCCGATCTGGATCCCTCAAATCTCGCAAAATATTTTCTCGGAAGCTCGGAAGCTTTGTGTACCTCAAGTTCTTCGCTTCCCCAGCCGATCTTCTCCGGCTCATCGCCAAAACGGACCGCGGAGACCATGTCGCCGACAACCGCGCTGGCGGTCGGGAGCTTTCCGGCTCCGCTTCCGTAGAACATGGAGGTTCCGAGCATGTTTCCGACTACCTTGATCCCGTTAAATACATCGGTTACAGCGTACAGCGGATCTTTGGCATCCACAAGGACCGGTGCAACCTCAAGATATACCTTTCCGTCACGGTTTATACTCGTTCCGAAGAGCTTGATCGCCGCTCCCATGCAGGCCGCATAGCTGGAATCCAGCCCGGTGATCTTTGTAATTCCCTCCGTCGGGATCTTCTCGTAATCGACTTCTTTTCCGGTAGCAACTGCGGTCAGGATCGCGATCTTTCTGCAGGTGTCGTAGCCTTCAACATCCGCCTCCGGATTGCGCTCCGCGTAGCCTAACTCCTGGGCACGCTTTAATGCTTCCTCAAAACTCCATCCCTCTTCATTCATCTTTGTCAGGATATAGTTTGTCGTACCGTTCAGGATTCCGGAGATCTCCTCGATCTCCTCTCCGCCGAGGCACTCGACAAGCGGGCGGATGATCGGGATACCGCCGCCGACACTCGCCTCAAATAAGAAGCTCACGTTCTTTTCCGCAGCGATCCGGATCAGCTCGGTTCCATGAGCAGCGACGAGTGCCTTGTTGGAAGTCACAACGTGCTTTCCGGCAAGCAGGCAGCTCTTCACAAACTCATAGGCCGGTGTGGTTCCTCCCATCGTCTCCACAACGATCCCGATCTCCGGATCATCCACAATCGTTTTCACGTCGTGGATCACAAGTTTTTCGATCGGAGTTCCCGGGAACTCTCTGAGATCCAAGATATATTTTACCTCGATCGGCTCGCCAGCCTTTTTCTCTACAATTTTACAGTTTCGGTCAAGGATATGACATACTTGTTTGTGAAGAGTTCAGTTGCCTTGAATTTCACACGGACAGGGACACGATCAACTGGATTCTGAAAATTGAATACAGGAGGTCGTCACATGGAAAAACTACCCAAAAGAATCACGGAGAACGGCATAGATTATGTTCTCGCCGGTGACTACTATATCCCCGCTTTACGGCTGACGGAGGAATCCCGCCCTATCGGGCGCTGGGGACGGCTGCACAAAGCCTATCTGGAAGAAGCCCGCCCCGCCCTCTATTTAAGCCTTTTGCTTTCGGGAAATCTTTGGACGTATCTTGCTGACCTGAACGAACAGGCGCAGGAACGCTTGGAGCTAATTATCATACAGATGAAAGCTGCGGAGGGCGTGACGGAAGCATTAAAAGCCAGTGACCAGCTTGCATGGGTGCAGCACATGAACAGCATACGGAACCGGGCGGAGGAAATTATCTTATCGGAACTTGTGTACGGAAAGGAGCCGCTATGAAATACCGCATTGAGCGCATGGAAGGTCAGCATTGCCACTTTGTAAACGGCAGGACGGAGCTTCTCGCCTACTTGGAGCAGGCGCCGGCGGGGACGGTTACGGACATCCGCAAGGTTTACCAAAACGGCGTCACCGATTCCGTGATGGAAATATATCTGCCATATATCAGGGGCAGGAAATCCTTTTAACCATAAAATAAAAAATCTTCACATTGAAAGCCATTCACCGGTCAATCCGGCGGGTGGCTTTTTTATCGCCGCTTCCTGCCGCCGTTCCATGTGGGCGGGATAGGGCTGCCCTTCCCCCGCATACTCTGGAACTTCCTTGCGTGTTTGGATTTCCCCAGAATCCCTAAAAAAGAGGTAAATTCCTCAGAGGTTATCTTATCATAAGGGATTTCCATCTGGTCGCAGAATACCTGAATAAAGGCTTCTTCTCCGCTGGTTCCTGTCTGGATAAGCTGTGCAAACTTCCTCTGTATCTCCGCTACCGTGGGCTGCCGTTCATCGGCGGTTGTGGTGTCGCTTGTGTGCGCCGTCTGGATGTCCTTTACAATCCGGTCAAGGTCTTTGTGGACGATGTGGTTGAAATAATCGTCACTGTCCACCTGTGCCACTTCAAGGGTACGCATATAAAGGTCATCCTCCCCCGGCGCATAGGTTTCCATGACCGTCTGGCGGGCTGCTTCTAAGTCCATGTTGAGCTGGTTGACACGCATACCGGCGATGCGGTCAACGATGATAGTAATGTCTGTCAGGAGCCGTGGAAAATCCTCATGGGTGGCAATCTCGCAGAGCAGCCGGTTGTTGATTCTTCCGCTTTTTAAAAGCTCTATCATGCTGTCGTTTAAGTGCAGCGACTGGACTTCTATGTTCGGGATCTCCTTGTTTTCCGTCAGCCCCATCAGGTAATCGGCAGACACGCCGTAAAAATCAGCCAGCGTTGCAATGGCAAACGGGCTGATGTCCTTATAACCGTCTCCCTCGTATTTTGCAAGGGCAGACCGGGACAGTCCGGTTTCATTTGCAAGCTGCTCTAAGGTCAGGTGCTTGTCTACCACCCTTAAATCCTTTAGCCGTTCCGGTATGGATAGCTTCACATACATAAAAATCAATCCCCTTTCTTCTTTAAAATCCGCTGATACAAGGATTATACCACGATTTCCATAAGCGTGGAAATATCCGGTTTCTGCGGATTTTTCCATCGTCTTGGACATACGGGGAAAGCCGCTTTTTTTCGATAAGATGGAGAGGTCAGAAGGAACATTGAAAACAGAATGACCGGCTGCAAGCGGATATGGCTCTGGGGGAAGTGCCGCCATGACAGGAGCGCACCAACAGGGACGATACGCCGGGAGAGAACCTCCGGGCAGGAACGGCTTGCAGGAAAACGGCAAATGAAACTGGTTGACACAAAAGGGAATCCGGGAGACGGATGCCCTTTCACACCGGGGCAAAAGCCCCAGAAAGAATGAGGTGCAGAATGAAATTAAATATCAAAGAAAAGAAGGCGTTGTATGTGTTTGGCTGCCCCAGCCATAAAAACACGGTGACACGGTTTAAGCTGCTGGTTTCACTGACGGTTGACCCGGAAGCGAAGCACTGGCTTTTGGGGCTTACACGCAAAATTGAGCAGGAAGCCGGTGAAGAATGGTTCCCCGATTTTTACCGCCACCTCCGCATGGAAATGGACGGTTACTTCCGCTGCAAACGCTGCCTGCGGGTCGTGGAAGCCAGCACTGATTATGAGGAGGGAATGTATGAGGAAGCCGTCTAAGTATGAGAAGGAAACGATTGTGAATTTCAACGAAGCCGAACAGGAAGCCACCATTTATACATTCAATGCGGATTTAAAGCGGCGGCTGGCGGAGTTCTCCCAAAAATATCCGCTCCTGTGCCGCATGGAAAGAGCCACGCCGGAAGGAAGCGTGACCTATGTTCTGGATAAATCCCGTCTGTCCATCCGGCTGGTGCCGCCATACAGTGAAGAACGGCGGGCGGCGGCAAGGGCTTATGCAAAGGAACATGGCTTCCAGCCCGTAACAGTAGGAAAGAAAACAGCATGATTTGGGAGCGTTTTCGGTCAAAACAGCGGGTGTGGAACCGGCGTTTTTCCTGCGGGATGATTAGCCGGTATCAGACATCAGGAAAGCCCCGGACGGCGAAAATGCCCGTTCCGGGGGCATTTTCCGGGCTGTCATGCGGCGGCGGGTTAAGGGCGGCAAGCCCTTATCGGGTCAAGGGCGAAGCGCCTTGGCAGGTTGAGGGCGGCAGCCCCATCGGGTCAAGGGCGAAGCGCCTTGGCGGGTTGAGGGCGGCAAGCCCCATCGGGTCAAGGGTGAAACGCCTTGCCCAGCTAGAGTTGATGCTTGCGTCAACTCGTACTGGGTATTACCTGACGCAAAATCACTCAGGTTCGGCAGCTTCGCAGCCCTCCCCCTCACGGGGGAAATCTTCAAACAGGAAGGAGGATGCAAACTTGAAACTGACACGGCACAATGGGCGTTCCGGCAAGAACGGCACTTATAATCCCCGCCACAATGACCGGCGCTTCGATGTGGGAAACAGCGAGCATATTGATTCGGAACGGGCAAAGAAAAATATCTATTGGGACTGTTACCGGGGCTACACGACAGCCGGGAGCCGGGAGGATTCCTCCCAGCCGGATTGCAGCTTTGAACAGGTTGAGCGGATGTATTACACGGAGCATTATTCCGATTTTGTGGATGCCCAGAACGCAAGGAATGAAAAGACCCGGCACACGGAGCGCAACCGCACTGTGGGCGATTTGTTAAAGAACAGCAAGACCTGCCCGGAGGAAACCATCTACCAGATTGGGACGGTGGAGGAATCCGTCCCGCCAGAGGTGTTATTTCAGATTGTAAATGAATTTTACGGGGAGTTTGAGCGGCGTTTCGGCGCTCATGTCCATCTCCTCAACTGGGCGCTTCATCTGGATGAGGGTACGCCCCATATCCACGAACGCCATGTATTCGACTGCCAGAACCGGTACGGCGAATTATGTCCCCAGCAGGAAAAGGCGCTGGAGGAACTGGGGATTCCCCTGCCTGACCCGGATAAGCCAAAAGGCAAGCATAACAACCGCAAGCAGACCTTTGATTCCGTCTGCCGCACCATGCTCTTTGACATCAGCAGGCGGCATGGCGTCCATCTGGAGCAGGAGCCGTCCTATGGGGGACGGGAGTATCTGGAAAAGCAGGACTATATCCTGATGAAGCAGAAGGAAAAGCTGGCGGCGCAGGAGCAGAAGCTGGAAGAACTGACATTGAAAATTGAGGATGTGGAGACGCTTCTGGACGATGTTTCCGATGCCGCCTATGACAAGGCGGTGGAGGTCGTGGCGGATGCCGTCCGGCTGGAAACCCATAAGGAGGACATCCGGCTGGTGGAGGAATCGAAAAAGTGGGTTCTTTCCCCGGAACGGAAAGCCCCGCAAAAAGAGCGGGAATACGCCGCTGCCCGTCTGGATGGGGTGATTGGGAAAATAAAAAATACGATGCAGACCGCCTTTGCCAAAATCCAAAAAGCGCTTATGCAGCCGGAAACCAAACGGGCAGGCAAGGAAAGAATCAAGGAAAAAGCAAGGGAATCCATCCGGGAGCAGCTAAAAAAAGCGCAGGAGGAAATGGAAAGACGGGAAGATATGCGCCGCAGACCGGAACGGAAAAAGCCGGATATGGAACGGTAGGAGATTTTCCCCTTATGGAGATTGGAAGGAGGATTGCGTTTGGATGTATTTGAAGCGGTAAAGCAGGCTGTCACCACAAGGCAGGCTGCGGAGCATTATGGAATCCATGTAGGAAGGAACGGCATGGCGTGCTGCCCCTTCCACAAAGATAAAACGCCCAGCCTGAAAGCGGACAGACGCTTCCACTGCTTCGGCTGTCAGGCAGACGGCGATGTGATTGATTTTGCGGCAAGGCTCTTTGACCTGTCCGGCGTGGAAGCGGCAAAACGGCTGGCTGCGGATTTTGGAATCCCCTATGACAACCGGGGCAGACCTTCGCCAAAGCCTGTAAAACGGAGCATACCGGCGGAGCTTCGCTTCTTGCAGGCGGAGCAGAAATGCTTCCGGGTGCTTAGCGATTATTACCATCTGCTGGGGAGATGGAGAACGGAACACGCCCCCAAATCGCCGGGGGACGCATGGCACCCGCTGTTTGTAGAAGCCTTGCAGAAACAGGAGTATATAGGGTATCTGCTGGACACGCTGCTTACCGGCGGGGCGGAGGAAAAAGCCGATATTATCATCGGGCATGGGAAGGAGGTGGAACTGATTGGAAAAAGAATATCAGAGCTTACCGGCAGCCACAAGGAATGCACTGCAAGCCGCAGCCGACAGCCTTGTCGGTGACAAAACGGTATCCGAAGTCCGGGATATGCTGGAAGTGACCCAGAAGGGGCAGACTGCAAACACGCCGGGGAACTACCGGACAGTGTTCCTCCATGACCCGCTCTTAAAAGGGGCGTTCAGCAACAACTTACTGACCGATCAGGTGGATATTGTGAAGCCCCTCGGCTGGTATCGGGACGGGAACCGGCTGACGGATGTGGACATCCAGTATCTGGTTTTGTATCTGGAAGAACACTATGGACTGACATCGGAAAAGCGGATTGAAGGGGCAATCAAGGTCGCCGCCAATGAATACCGCTACCATCCCATCCGGGATTATTTAAACAGCCTTTCATGGGACGGGACAGAGCGGGTGCGCTTCGCTTTACACCGGTTCCTCGGCGCAGAGATAAGCGATTATAACTATGAGGTTCTCCTGCTGTTCATGCTGGGAGCTATCACACGGGTATTCAAGCCCGGCACAAAGTTTGAGGTCATGCTCTGTCTGGTGGGCGGTCAGGGAGCCGGAAAATCCACCTTTTTCCGGTTCCTTGCCGTCCGGGACGAGTGGTTCTCCGATGATTTACGCAGGCTCGATGATGATAATATCTACCGCAAGCTGCAAGGACACTGGATTATTGAAATGTCAGAAATGATTGCTACCGCAAACGCAAAGAGCATTGAGGACATCAAGGCTTTTTTAAGCCGCCAGAAGGAAACCTATAAGGCTCCTTATGAAGTCCATCCGAAAGACCATAAGCGCCAGTGCGTCTTTGCCGGTACTTCCAACACGCCGGATTTCCTGCCCCTTGACCGTACCGGCAACCGCCGGTTTCTGCCTGTTCTGGTGCAGGCGGAAACAGCAGAGGTTCACATTTTGGAGGATGAACCGGCTTCGAGGGCTTATGTCAGCCAGATGTGGGCGGAGGTCATGGAGGTGTACCGGCGGGGAGAAGGGAAGCTGAAACTAAGCGCAGGCATGGAACGGTATCTGAAAGAACATCAGAAATTATTCATGCCGGAGGACACGTTTGCCGCCCGGATTTTAAACTTCCTTGACGGATATGGAGGAAAGATGGTCTGCTCCCTGCAAATCTACTATGAAGGGCTGGGGCATCCGTCCTATGAGGAACCGAAACAGTATGAAATCCGGGACATCAATTCCGTGATGAAGAATTATGCGGCAGGCTGGAAAGCTTTTGAAAATCCCAGACATTTTCCTGCCCCTTACCACCGGCAGAAAGGATGGGAACGGGCAGCGCCTGACAACGGAGGTCAGGAAAAATCCGGTTTCCAGTTTTTACCGGAACAGGAAGCCGTCCAGCTTGGGCTGCCGGAGGAATGGCTGCAAGGGGAAAAGGCGTAGCCGGTTGTCAGCCGGTTGCCGCCCCCGTTGTCAGCCCCGTTGTCAGGGGGAGAGCCTGCAAACGGCTTATTTTAAGGATTTTTCCCTGCTGACAACGAAAGCAACGAAAAAATCAGAAAAAAAGAAATCAGGAAAGGAAACGGTATGCCGGGGATTGTGTACGGGGTTTTTAAACGCCCGTTGTCAGACTTCGTTGTCAGGCTCCCACCCAACCGGCAGACCGCACGCAGCACCCGGACGGCAACGCTCCGGGTTATTTTATGGAGGTAAATGCCTATGGCAGAAACAAAGCAGAGCAGCTATCCGGCAAAGGCGCCGGAACCGGAACGGAAGCGCAGGGGCGTCCGGTTCATCGTCTCCCGTGAGTTTGCAGGCAGCCAAACCATGCAGCAAGCCTTTGAGCAGCTTATTGAGCGGCAGACCTGTGAACGGTTTGAGGAATGGATGGGGCAAAAAGCCAGTTAAAAGGCTAAAATCCGGCGAAAAACAGTTGAAAGGACGGCGGGGGCATGGTACTATAATAGTATCGTGTCCCTGTTCGTAGAAGGAGAACACTATGAACAGGAATAAAAAAATAGTCAAAAAAGTAACCGCCCTCTATTGCAGGATTTCCCTTGACGATGGCAACGCAAACGAGAGCATGAGCATTTCCAACCAAAAGCTCCTGCTCAAAGATTATGCTGAAAAGAACGGTCTGCTCCCCTATGAATACTATGTGGACGATGGCTACACGGGGCGTAATTTCAACCGCCCTTCGTTTAAACGCATGATTGCCGACATCGAAGCCGGGAAGGTTGGCTGCGTCATTACCAAAGACCTTTCAAGGCTTGGCAGAAACTATATTGAAGCGGGCGGCTATATCGAAGTCTTTTTCCCAAAACACAATGTAAGATATATTGCCGTCACGGACGGCGTGGACAGCCTGACCCGTCAGGAAATGGACATCACGCCCTTTAAAAATATCCTGAATGATATGTATAGCCGGGATATTTCCAAAAAGGTGCTGGCTGGACGCATGACCCGCTCCCGTCAGGGAAAGTTTTGCGGAGGTCAGCCGCCCCTCGGTCTGATGCGTGATCCGGCTGACCGGGGGCATCTGGTGCTTGACCCTCAGACCGCCCCCACAATCCGAAAGATATATGACCTTGCTTTAAACGGCTGGGGCTGTATGCGGATTGCAAAGCAGCTCATGGAGGAAAAAATCCCTATCACACGGGTAAAAAGCAATACGGCTTGTGATGTCAATTATTATTCGTGGGGGAGCGCAAGAATCAGCCATATCCTGCGGAATCCTTTTTATAAGGGCGCACATCTGGTTTGCCGGACACACCAAAAAGGAATCCGCTCCGGCACTGTGGACACCATCCCCCGCAAGGATTGGGAGGTCATAGAGGACTGCCATGAAGCCATTGTAAGCCCGGAAGATTGGGAGAAGGTACAGGAACTGATTGACCGCCGCCCTCCTATCATGCAGGGGAACGCCTGCCCCTTTTACAACCTGTTCCACGGTATGGTTTACTGCGCTACCTGCGGCAAATCCATGCAGGCACGCTATGAAAAGGTCGGAAGGACAGGGAAGAACCGGTTTACCGGTAAGGAACGGGAACCGATTGACAAGGCGTATTATATCTGCCAGACCTATAACCGGCTGGGGAAGGATGCCTGCACCAGCCACAAGATAGAAGCAAGGGACTTGTATAACCTTGTGTTGAAGGATATTCAGGAATTGGCGGAAATGGCGCTGAAGGATGCAGACGCTTTCTACCGGCGGCTGTGCAGCCGCATGGAACGGAGGTATTTGTCGGACGCTTCCGAAATGGAGAAGGAACGGGAACGGCTGGAAAAGCGGAATCAGGAGATTGACGAAATGTTTTTAAATCTCTACACCGACAAGGCAAAAGGAATCCTGTCAGAACAGCGTTTTTTAAAGCTGACGGCGGCGATGGAAAAGGAGCAGGAGGAAAACCAGAGCCGCATAAAGGATTTATCCCTTCTCCTGCACCGTTCCAACGAACAGGAAAACGATGTACGAAGCTTTATCCGGGAAATCCGCCGGTACGCAGCGATTCAGGAACTGGATGAAACTGTCCTGAACCGCCTTATCAGCCGGATTCTGGTAGGCGAGATAAACAAGGTTGATGGCGAAAAGGTTCAGGAAGTCAAAATCATCTATAACTTTGTCGGGGAAATACCGGCGGCGCAATAATGACAGCAGCCCTTCTTCCATTCCGGGAGAAGGGTCTTTTTTTCGGGCATGGAAAAAGCCGGGGCTTTTATTCTCCGGCTTCCGGGATAAATTCCAGATGTTCCAACGCATAGCGCAGAGCCATGCACATAAGTTCATTGCGGGAGCGGTCGCTTTTAGCTGACAGTTTATCAAATTCCTCCTGCAATTCCCTGTCTATCCGAAGCGTCATCACTACGGATTTATCTTCCTTTCTGTCCGGCTTCTTCTGCCTTACCACAAACTTATCCGCCATGTTACACCTCCGTATTACAAATATGCAATCATTATAGACGATTTTTCTTGACTTTTATATATCACATGATAGAATACAAATATGTAATACAAAACTATAATACAAAACAAGGAGGATGGACAAATGAAAAGTGTACTGGAACAGCTTTATGACGGGGAAATCTACCCAGCCGAACAGGTCAATGTCAGGACGGAAGGATACCAGAAAATGCGCCGGGAGCATTACAGCCACTATGAGGATTTCATCGAACAGCTAAAAGCATTTAACCCGCCGCTTAGCGAACGCTTTATAGAGATTATGGACGAGCAGCTTGACGCACTCCCGCTTGAGACAGCAGAAACCTTTATTTTCGGTTTCCGGCTTGGGGCAAAGATTATATTGGAAGTGCTTGAGGACAGGTAAAAGAAATGAGGAAGGCAGCCGTGGGCGGGAAGCGGCTGCCTTTCCTGTCTGTAATAAAAAATATTTCAAAGCCGGGAGTAATGGATTCTTTATTCCGGTATAAATAATTCTTCCACTGTAACGTGTAATTCCCTTGCAAGATTCAATGTTACGATTTTTTTATAATCTCTTCCCGGATTGTTTTTAATTATCCAGAATCATTTTTTCATCAATCTTAGAAAAAATAAAAGGAATACTGTATTTATATTGTTTGCCGTTATCATAATCAGATAATGTCAGGGTAATTGTATCTTCTCTTATTTTTTCATCTTTAGGAACTGTATAAGTAAAAGACATAGCGGATAAATCGGATATTGTTCCATTTGCCGCAGAAACAGTATAATCCCAATTTTCTATGTCCGCAGTAATAATTACAGTTGTTTCTTTTTCTTTTCCCATTTCTAAAGTGGGTTTATCGATTTGCACTTTAAATGGCGAAGATGCCAATGTATCTTCAGTTATTTCAACAGTCTCGCTATTGTTTATGTTTTCTGTAGTTACTTTTGGTTCTTGAATAGATTCAGTGTTTTCTCCATTCGCGTTTGTATCTAAAGTATTTTGGGAACACGCACAAAAAAACAAGGAGCATAATGTCAATATTGCCACCGCTTTATTTACTTTCATATTCGTCCTCCTGAAATCAAATGTTTTTCAATCCTACAAAGATTTTACTTTATTGGAGCATATCTGGTTGTTGAAATAAGTTTAACATATCTATGAACAATCTACAACGTATTTCCTCTTACATGCGAAAAAACCGAATTTACCACTTGACAAGATAGCAAAGACCTCATATACACCGGAACCGATGGTTCCGTATCCCATAATCGCTGCTTTCATCTGCCTATTTCTCCACTCCTAAGATTTTCACGTTCTGTACACCCTTTAAGTGCTCGATCTCCTCCACCATACCGGCCATATTTCCCGTATCAGAGAGGACTTCCACACTCAGGGTTACCGTTGCGTTTCCGTTTACCGGGATCGTCTGGTGGATCGTCAGAATATTGGCACGATAGTCCGCGACAATATGAAGCAGATCGGACAGGAGCCCCGGCTCATCGATCATCTGGGTCACCAGAGTCACCGTCTTTCCTCTCGTATTATCGGAAAACGGAAGAATATCATCTTTGTATTTATAGAAGGAACTGCGGCTTAAACCAACCTGTTCCGCCGCCTCCTGTACTGTCAGGTTTTTGTCCGCCTCGAGCAGACGTTTCACCTCAACCACTTTCTGAAGAACTTCCGGCAGTGCTTTATCACGAACTACATAATATTTGTTTTTCTTCTCCATAATCTAAGACCTCGCAAGCTCCATAAGTTTTCCCGCAGTCATCCGGTCATTCCGGTATCCCGCTGCGGATGCATCCTGTCTTTTTTTACTCTGTCACGTTACTATGTGTGCGCCCCAGAGAAACATGTGTGCGTAAAAATCTTAGCATATTTTCCGGACAAATGCAAGTATATGTTTGTCTGTTACGGACATTCAGGCATGTACATGTGTTACGGTATCATACGGAATTTTCAGTTCTGAAAATTCCTACCTGTGAAAAGTAACGTACATGACATAAATAAGCGGAACCTCCTTCATCCAGGTGTCCCGCTCACATATTTTTACTTTTGATAAATTTTCACGATCTTCGAAAACTTTTACTGGTGTTCTTCCAGCTCACTGTTCCGGTGAACGCCTGTGATCGCGTACTCAGACCACTCTGCGATATTGGTCGCATGATCCCCGATCCTCTCGTAATACTTTGCGATCATCAGAGTATCCAGGATCTGCTCCTGAGTCGCCTCTCCGTTTAAGATTCCATCTGCAAGCTCTTTCTTGACCTCATCAAACAGTCCGTCGATCACATCATCATAGGCGATGACTTCCTTTGTCTTCTTCAGGTCTGCATTTGCAAAGCTCTCGATGCTCTCCCGCACCATGGATGCGACAGCCTTTGCCATCTCTCCGAGTCTTGTCGCCTTTACCGGCTGTAAAAGATCGGTCGTTTTGATGATCTCTGCGATATCGCCGGCCTGATCCCCGATTCTCTCGAGATCCGTGATCATCTTCAGTGTGGATGAGATCGTTCTCAGATCGCTCGCCACCGGCTGCTGCTCAAGCAGAAGCTTTAAGCACTTGCTCTCGATGTCGCGCTCCTTCAAGTCTACGTTCGCGTCCGCTGTCAGGATCTTCGCAGCCTGATCCCGGTCCATGTTCATGAGTGCCTCGTATGTTCCGTCAATCATGTCCTCGCAGAGACTTCCCATCTCCGCGAGCATTTTGTGCAGTTCCTCCAGCTGTTTTAAAAATGCATCTCTCATAATCAGCCAAACCTCCCTGTGATATAGCTTTCTGTCCGCTCATCCCTCGGGTTCGCAAACAGTTCCCCGGTATTGTTATACTCAATGACCTCACCTAACAGGAAGAACGCTGTCTTGTCCGAGATACGTGCCGCCTGCTGCATGTTGTGGGTGACGATCACGATCGTATATTTATCCTTCAATTCCATCGCGAGATCCTCGATCTTCGATGTGGAGATCGGGTCCAGGGCGGAGGTCGGCTCATCCATCAGGATGACTTCCGGCTCCACGGCCAGGGTCCTCGCGATACAGAGTCGCTGCTGCTGTCCGCCGGAAAGTCCAAGGGCACTCTTATTTAAGCGGTCCTTTAACTCATCCCAGATCGCGGCCTGCTTTAAGCTTCTCTCGACGATCTCATCAAGATCTGATTTTTTCGTGATCCCAAAGATCCTCGGACCGTAAGCAACGTTATCGTAGATGCTCTTCGGGAACGGATTCGGCTGCTGGAAGACCATGCCGACCTTGTGGCGCAGCGTGATCGCGTCCATATCCTTAAAGATGTTCTTTCCGTCCAGTTCCACTTTTCCATCGATCTTTACGTTTTCTACCAGGTCATTCATCCGGTTCAGCGTCTTTAAAAATGTGGATTTTCCACAGCCGGACGGACCGATGAACGCGGTGATCTTATGTTCATCGATCTGCATGTTAATGTCTTTCAACGCATGAAAAGCACCATAATGCAGATTCAGCTTTTCGATATCAAATTTCGGAGTTGTCTCTGTCATATCATTTTCCTCTCTAAGCGGATCATCCCGCATGTAACATCCCGGCATGCTCTGCAGCCGGAACCTTTTAAGCTGTCTCGCCGGAGCTCTTCTTCTTTAAGTAATGGCTCCATACATTCGTGCCGATGCTGAACGCCAGCACCAGGATCATGAGAACTGCGGAAGCTGTGTTCGCCAGCGCTTTGTCCTGACCGTTTACCTGCAGGTTCCAGATCTGGATCGACAGGGTCTCTGCCGGCCGGAACGGATTGAGCGGACAGGTCGGAGCTGCCAGGTTCCAGTTGCCCCAGCGCAGGTCGCTTCCGGATCCTGTCGTGTAGAGAAGTGCTGCCGCCTCACCGAATCCACGGCCGGCCGCCAGGATGACGCCGGTCATGATGCGCGGGAGACATGCCGGAAGAAGTACATGAAAGATGGACTGCCACTTTGTTGCTCCAAGACCGAGACTTGCTTGAAAATATCCCGCCGGAAGTCCCTTGATCGCGTCCTCCGTAGTCGTTGTGATCAGCGGAAGTGTCAGGATCGAAACGGAAAGTGCGCCTGCCATCAGGCTCTTTCCCATTCCGAAGAATACGAGGAATACCAGGTATCCGAACAGTCCGACAACGATGGACGGAAGGGAGGAAAGCGTCTCGATACACATTCTTAAAAACTTTGTCATCTTTCCCTGCTTTGCGTACATGGCCAGGTAGATCCCGGCGCAGACGCCGAGCGGTACGGATACAAGAAGTGAAATAAATACAAGGTAGATCGTGTTGAATAACTGATTTCCGATGCTGCCTTTTCTCGCGAACCGGAAGATTTCCGGCGTTGCTCCCATGAGACCGCCGATGATGACTTTACCAGCAAACCCAATGAGCAGCGCGAAGAAGAAAACTGCGACCAGGTAAAAAACAACTGTCATAACGCGGTCCACGCTTCGTGAACATCTGATCTTATTTTCCATTGTTTACTTTTCCCCCTTTGCCGCAGACTGTTTTTCTTCTTTCTCCGGTTTCACTGCTGTCACATGGTGGATCAGGAAGATGAAGAACAGGGAGATCGCGAATAACAGCAGTGCCATGGTCCAGAGTGCGCATTTCATCTCGCCGCCTTCCATCGCGTTGCCCATCTGGGCTGCGATCTCGGTCGTCAGCGTTTTTGTTGTCGAGAAGATGCTGGTCGGAAGTGCTGTCGTCTGACCGATGACCATCGCTACCGCAAGTGCCTCGCCGAACGCTCTCGCAAGTCCCAGGATGATTCCGGAAATGATGCCAGGTGCCGCTGCCGGAACGACGATCCGGTAGATCGTCTGCCAGCGTGTGGAGCCAAGTCCGTATGCCGCCATTCTGCATTCCTTCGGTACGGAGTGAAGAGCGTCAGCCGCCACACTCGTGATCGTCGGGAAGATCATCACTGCAAGGACAAGTCCGGCTGCAAGGATCGAGTGACCGACCTGACGGTCAAACACGTTCTTGATCGCCGGAACGAGTACCGTGAGTCCTACCCAGCCGTATACAACAGACGGGATTCCTGAGAAAATCTCGACCACCGGGCGGTAGAACTTCTCACCAAACTTCGGAGAGATCTCCGTAATAAAGATCGCGGAACCAAGGGAAAACGGAGTCGCGATGAGAAGTGCCAGTCCGCATGTGCAGAGTGATCCCACGATGAAGATCAGGGCTCCGATGCTGCCTCCGCCTGTCATATTGTCCTCCGGCGCCCAGTCCGCGGATCCTAAAAATTCCAGAAAGGAATGTTTATAGACCAGGAATGTCGCAGATCCCTTGTATACAAGGAATGCGCCGATCACGATCGTCAGAAGGATCACAAACAGTCCGCAGACCGTCATCAGATCACGCCACAGATATTCTCTGACGAACATGCTTTTTTCTTTACCATTCTTCATAAGTCCTCCTGCTTCTGATATTCGAAGCAATTTCTATCAATTCAGCTGATGTTTCAGCCGGAAAATATCTTCTGAACTATTTCGGGGCGGGCCAGATTTTTCTGCCCCGCCCCTCTTTGCAGCTACCTGTCCATGTCCTCTCTGCATTCTGCCATCGGCTCATGGCTTTTTCCGCTCTGTCTGGATTAGTGTTCTGTGTTTGTCATCTTGGAAGATACGCCGTATCCTAAGGACTCCATCTTTGCACCGTACTCATCGGACATGATGTAGTCAAGGAATGTCTTTACAACCTCATCCGGCTCGCCCTTTGTGTACATATGCTCGAATGTCCATACCGGGTATGTTCCAGCGTACGTGTTCTCAAGTGTCGGCTCTGCTCCGTCGATCGCTACTGTGGAAACACCTGCATCGCCTGTCAGATAGGAAAGAGCTACGTATCCGATCGCACCCTTTGTATCCTTTACGTTCTGAAGAAGGACACCGGAATCATCTGTTTCCATGGAAGTATTGGAAGCTTCCTCGTTTCCGTCAAGCGCATATTTCTGGAAGGTTGCTCTTGTACCGGAGGATGTCGGTCTTGTTACAAGGACAATGCTCTCATCCGGTCCGCCGACTTCTTTCCAGTTTGTTGTCTTTCCTGTGAAGATATCGATGAGCTGCTGTTTTGTAAGGTCCTCAACGCCGCCCTCTTTGACATCGTTGTTTACGATCGGTGCCATTGTGACAACGCATACCTGGTGGTCAACAAGCTCTTTTGCCTGTGCCTCGTCAAGTTTTGCGGATGCCTCTACATCGGAGTTACCAATGTTTACGGTTCCCTCAGAAACCTGCTTTAAACCTTCTCCGGATCCACCGGCGTCGATCGTGATGGAAACGTCCGGATATTTTTCAATGAACATGTCTGCTGCATCATCAACGAGCGGTTTTAATGCGGAAGAACCTGCTGCTGTGATGGAACCTGTGAGAGCCGCTGCCTCGGTTGCTTCCGTTGTATCTGCTGCCGCTGTTGTCGCTGCTGTTGTGGATGCTGTACTGCTGCTTCCGCATCCTGTCATCATGCTGACTGCTAAAACTCCTGCACCTGCAAGTGCCATTACTTTCCTTGTTTTCATAATTTCTTTCTCCTCCTCAAAAGGTCTTTGTTTTTGTTCTTCTTTCTCTGTACAGTAATATTTTTATCACGAAACAAAAAATGCAAAAACCATGATTCGGTAACTAGTTTGTATAATCTATGTAAATTGTAAATTCAAAATTTCGTTTAAAAATATAGCCGGGTAAAACCAGTTCTCTCAAACAAGTGAAAACACGCTTCGCGAGTTTCCCCTTGTTATCGCGACAGTCGCCAAGGTCTCGCGCAAGCGCGGACTTTGGCTCGTTGTTCGCGTAAATACAGAAAAAAACGCACCGCCTGACCGCCCGGAATTTTCACTCCAGCCTCATCAGACGATGCGTCTTTTCTCTTTATGATCCTGAACTTTTTACATTCTTCGGTCCGCCATAGCAGCTTCCCGCAGTCATTCGATCACCATGATCCTACAGGAGCGGATTTCCGGCCCTCCTGCGCTCCTTATACTCCTGCTGCCGGACCTTTCGGTGCGACTGCACCGCCCGGAACCGTCACGGAGCTCTGTGCTTCTGACTGGGATGCCGGACCGGCGCTCGTTGTCGCCTCCGGTACTGCCGCGGTGGAATGCTCATATCCCGGTCCGACCGGTGCTTCCGCTGTTGTCTCCTGCGGATTTGACGGACGGAATGCCTCTGTGGAGGTCTCCGCTTCATCCGTCGGGCTCGCCGCATGACTCTCCGTCGGTTTCACATAGATATTTCCATGCTCATCCGTCTCATAAGCCGCGCTGCTGCTCTCATGACTTCCGGAAGAGGTCTCGATCGGCTTTCCATCCGGTCCCGTCTCAGTCTCCTTTGTGCTCTCCGATTCTTTTCTGGACTCGTTGAGCATGGATTCCATCTGGGACTCTTCCTGACTCTCCTTCTTGCTTTCTTCCTCAGCAGAAAGTGTTGTAGTCTCTGTCGCTCCCTTCGGGATATAGCCCTGGTCAGTCGCTACATGGTCGATCTCCTTGCCTGCCTTGCTGAGTCCTGTAGCCGAGGCGATCTTGCTGCTGATCGTCTGAACAGTGCTCGACGGCGTGTAATTCTCCTCCGCATAGAGGAAGTTATGGAGACTTGTCACGTTGCTGACAAGCGTCTGCGGGATAACGCAGGCCGCGTTGTTTTTTCCGATCTTGATCTTCTGCTCTCCGCGTGCTGCCGGGAATCCCATGCTGTCGCCGAGATGATACTTTGTGATATTCTTCACCATCGGAAGAAGATCATTGACATTGATGTTTGTCGCACACATTGCGGACATATTTCCCACAAGGCTGTTTAAGGTTGCAAAATCTGCCTCCTTCGCCTTCTCAAATGCCTTCTGGATGATAAGTCTCTGGCGCTCGGTACGCGCATAGTCACTGTCCATCAGACGAAGACGTCCGTAAGCAACGGCCTGGACACCATCCAGATGGTTCACACCGGCACTCTTTAACTGGACAGAACCGATCCCAGTACCTTTTACAGTCTCTGTGATAAATGCATTGATATAATAAAACTCAGATTTACTGATATCGATATCAACACCGCCAAGGATATTGATCGCAGTCGCGACTGCTTTCCAGTTGAATGCAACATAGTGCGTGATATTGAGATCCAGATTCTTATTTAATGCCTTGACAGCCTGTTCCGGACCGCCCTGGGCGTATGCCGCATTGATCTTATTGTATGTGTTCTTATCGTTCACATTCAGGTAAGTATCACGGAATACGGATGCCAGTTTGATCTCACCTGTCTCACGATTTAAGTTTGCGATCATGATAACGTCGGACTGGCTTCCCTTTCCGGTCGATCCGTCACGGGAATCCAGACCAAACACGGCGATGGTCCAGTATCCTTTTTCCATCTTATCCCTCATTTCCAGAGAGATATTCTCATTCAGAACATCTTTCAGATCGAACTCATTCTGTCCGTTCATTTTTCCGAAGTTGTGCTGGATATATGCGTAGACAGCTCCGGAGAACCCAAGCACCAGAACGATCAGTGCGATCAGAACACCGATGATGATCTTTTTCTTTTTGTTTCCGTTTTTGCGTCTCTTGTGGTTATGGGAACCTGCGCCATGGCTCTTCGCTGCTGCGCGCCCTGCCCGGCTTCCCGGATCCGCACTCATGGAATACAGATTTTCTGTCTCGTGGGAATGATGCTTTGCAGCTGTCTCCCTTTCGCTCTCACGCCGTCTGCTTTTTCTTGCGCGCGAACGGTCTAATTCGTCTTCATAATTCATGTCATTTGTCCTCGTATTAGTAAGCGTTTTTATTGATGAATCCCTTGAAAACTGTTAAGAACATGATCTTGAAATCAAGACCAAGCGTCCAGTTCTCGATATAGTAGAGATCGTGCTCGATCCGCTTAATGATCGAGGTATCTCCACGATAACCATTCACCTGTGCCCAACCGGTAAGACCGGGACGGACTTGATGTTTGATCATATATCGCGGGATTTCTTCCTTAAATTTTTCAACGAAAAACGGCCGTTCCGGTCTCGGTCCCACAAGACTCATATCCCCCATGAGAATATTGAAAAACTGTGGAACCTCATCGATGCTTGTACGGCGGATGATTTTTCCGATGAGAGTTACACGGGCATCTCCCTTTGTCGTCCAGCGGCTCTTTTCCTTACTTGGATCCTGGACCGTCATGGAACGGAACTTATACATCTTAAACGGGCGGTTGTGAAGTCCGACCCGCTCCTGACAGAAAATGATCGGTCCCGGAGATGTCAGTTTGATGAGCAGCGCCACGATCAGCATGATCGGGGAAAATAGAATGATACCCACGATCGCACCTACAATGTCCACAGCTCTCTTGAGTGCTGCGTTCACCGGATCATTTAGCGGAACACGGCGGATATGGATCACCGGTAGTCCCTGGAGATCCTCCATATAGGGGATCGTCGGGATAATATTCCCATAATCCGGAATAAATTTTGTGTGTACGCCGGATTTTTCACAGAGCGCAACAATATGGCGGAGCTTTTCATACTCACCCAGGCTCAGTGTAACGGCGATCTCATCAAGACTGTTCTGCTCTAAAATATAATCAAGGTCCTCGACACAGCCGATGACCTTAACTCCCTTATACTCACTTCCGCGTTCCTTCGTATCATCAATGATCCCGCGGATCTTGTATCCCCATTCCGGATTCTTATTCACCCGGTCGATAAAACCTTCTGCCGCGGAGGAATATCCTACCAAAAGGATATGTTTCTGATTGTATCCTTTCGAGCGCATGGACCGGAGCACGATCCGGATCCCGTTCCGCTCGATCGTCATAAATGCCACGTTCAGAACGTAGAAATATACAACCAGCCTCTGGGAGAAGTTGTAGAGGTGCGGCTCTTTTCTTCCCAGGTACAGGACAAGACCGAAAATTAAAAATCCGATCGAGTTTGCCTTAAAGATCTTTCCGAATTCGTTTCTGCGCCCAAGCACACGCTTTGGGGTGTACAGTCCAAATAAGGAGTACAAAAGCAGATACGCCGGAATAATAACGAGCAGCGCGCCAAAATAAAATCCGACCTCAAGTGTCCGTTTTCCAAGCTGGTTCGCCCATCCGCTTCCGATCACGATAAACCATGCGAGCAGATAAGAGAACGCGGTCACGCAGGCATCAAGCACCACATGAAAACGGTTGAGGCTCTTTTGATTGTCTTTGATCATATGATTTCACCCTGTTTTCCAAGGAAAATGCTGTCAGTTTTTTATCCTGCAGCATTGTAATGGTGACAGCCCGGTCAGAGCATAGTACCGCCATCGTAAAATTATGCATACATAGTATACATAAATTTTTCCTGTTTGCAAATAAACGTTTTCTTAAGAAAATCTGAGATTTCCGTAAAATATCGGTTACAGTACGCGGACATTCCCTGCCCGCGCACTGCAGCAATCTTTGAATGCAATTCAGGCTTTGACTTTCAGCTTTGCTGCCTGTCTCCTGGAAAACTCATAAATATAAACTGCGGTGCCGGCGATCAGCTCGATCTGGATCCCGATCTCCCGCTTTAATCTTCCCTTAAAGGAAGGAACACGCTTACAGTTTTTCAGTGTTCTGATCCCTTCAAGGAACCCGGCCACATAATCTTTTCCGAATCCCATCTTCTTAAAGAACAGGAATTTCACAAAAGTACCGGCCAGAAGACACGGGGAATTCAAGAGCAGCTGCCACCCCCGCATATTCTTATAATTTAAATAGACATTGTTTCTCGCCGCAAGTTTTACCTTGAAAGAGTTATATTTGGAACCGCTGGTCCCGCTTCCCACATGGTACACCACTGCTTCCGGACAGAACACATTGTCATATCCGTAAAGCTTTGCCCGGTATCCCACATCGATATCCTCAAGGTACGCGAAGTGCATCTCATCGAAGTATCCGATCGTCTCAAACACTTCCCTGCGGTAGATCGCCGCGCCGGCACAGGCCGTAAACACGCGGCAGCTTTTTTTATAGAGATACTCCGGACGTCCGACGCCTCGCTGGAATGCCCAGCCGAGAACGCTGTACATATCTCCGGCATCGTCCATGAGATCCGGATGATACATCTGGATCATCTTGCTGCTGACGGAAAAGATCTTCTCCGACCGGTCCATGGCCCGCTCCAGCGCTTCCACATAGTGCGGAGCCACTTTCGTATCGTTATTTAAGAGGATCACATACGGAGTATCCGCCGCCTTGATCCCGACATTGACCGCACCGGAAAAGCCGGTGTTCTCCGGAAGAAAGATCGACGGGATCTGTTTCTCCTTCAGCCACTCCACACTTCCGTCCGTGGATCCGTTGTCCACCACAAGGATCTTAAAATCCTTTGTCGTCTGTCTATCCAGAGCCTCAAAGCACGGTTCCATAAACGAGAGTCCGTTATAATTCGGAATTATGATCGTTGTCTTCATTCGTCTAACGGTACCTCCAGTTTATATGGTTCCCCGATCTTCTCCTTTTTCAGGTCGCGCAGAGCAAAATTTGATTTCCGCAGCGTCAGGTTCGGGTTGTAATAAGGATCTCCGTTCTTTAAGATCTCCGGCCAGCGTTTCGCGAAGGTTGCGATCTCGCGGTTGAATCTCGCCACTTTCTCCGGAGTGTCCTCAAGACCGCGGGACTTCGATTCGTAATGATGCAGCACCGCATACGGAGCATAGACCACGAGTTTTCCGAGCTTTCTGACCTTCATGCAGTAGTCGATATCATTGAATGCGACGGCAAGTTCCTCCGTAAATCCGCCCACAGCGTCAAATACGGAGCGTTTGCTCATCATGCAGGCCGCCGTGACGGCGCTGTAATCCTGAGCGCACATTGCCCGGTTGAAGTAGCTGTTCTCGGATTTGTGGAGTCCGATAAACGTGTGTCCCGCAATGCCTCCGAATCCGATGACAACGCCGGCATGCTGGATCGTATCATCCTCATAGAGAAGTCTTGCGCCGACAATTCCAACGTCCTCTCTCTGGGCAAAGCCGAGCATCTCCTCGACAAAGTTCTTTGCGATCAGCTCGATATCGTTGTTCATGAACAGAAGGTATTCGCCCTTTGCATGCTGTACGCCGAAGTTGTTGATCGCGGAATAGTTGAACTCCCGCTCCCAGCGGACAACGTGTACATTCGGGAATTCCTTCTGGATCTTCTCATAGTAAGTCCATGTCGCCTGTTCTGTGCTGTTGTTCTCCACGATGACAAACTCGAGGTTCTTGTACGTCCCTTCCGTCAGCATCGGGCGGATACAGTTGTCGAGATCGACAGTGTGGTCCTTGTTCGGGATGATCACGGAGACAAGCGGATCTCCCTTGATCTTAAATGTCGTGTGATAGATCCCGTAGTCCACGCCTTTTTCCACTTTCTCCGCCTCGATCCCCACTCTCTTATAGTGGTCCATGATCGCGCGGGAACCGGCTGTGAAGGCGTAAAGCTTGCTCTCCGGGTTGCTCGCCGTGGAATTCGGATGGCAGCGCCAGTGGTATAAGACCTTCGGGATATGGCAGATCTTCTCTGCATTCTCCGTACAGCGGAAGATAAAGTCATAATCCTGGGCTCCGTCATACTCCGCCCGGAAACCGCCGACTTTATCAAGAAGTTCTTTCTTCACCACGAACAGATGGCAGATATAGTTGACGCTCGTCAGAAGATCCGGATTGAAATCCGGCTTAAAATGCGGATCAAACAGTTCATCTCCATCCATATCCAGCTTATCCTCATCGGAATAGAGGACATCACATGTTCTGTTCTCGTTCAGTTTTTTCGCACACTCGAAGAGCGCATTCGGTGTCAGACGGTCATCATGGTCCGCAAGGACAACAAAATCGCCCTCCGCCATCTCGAGAGCCGCGTTGGTATTGCCGGAAATTCCGAGATTTTCGCCCAGGACCTTATACCGGATCCTGGAATCCTTCTCCGCATATTTCTTTAATACATTCTCAACGCTCTCTCCGGCCGGGCTGCCGTCCGCGATACAGAGTTCCCAGTTCGCGTAGGTCTGCTCCACGATGGAATCCAGCATTTCCTTTAAAAACTTCTCCGGAGTCTTATAGACCGGGATCACGATGGAGAACTTCGGCATATACTCAAAGGTCTCTTTTTTCTGCGCTTCCAGCTCTTCCTCCGACGGTTTTGTGAGATTCCACCACTCTGCGTAGTCGTAATCGTCATCGATTCCCTGGATCTTATGCTTTGATTTTAAGATCAGGGCTTTCAGACCATTCTCTTTCAGAAAATCCCAGGCAACATGAACCGTCTCCATATTCATCAGGTTCATGAGTTTCTGGACTTTGCGGTTCGCCGCTCCTGTCTTTTTGCGGATCATCATATCGCTGTATTTCACTCGGGTCGTCTTCTTCTCCCCGCAGATTACAAGATAGTAGATCTTTCCATGTTCATATGGGAAACGGATATCAAACCCGAGATCGCGGTCGATGATCTTTTTGTAGTAGATCTGGCTCACGTCGTCCCGCCTTGTCGGAACGATCTTCGCATCCACCGGATTCCCCGCTTCGTCCTCGATCCGGTATGTGATCACGGAATCCGGGTCATTTTCCACAGCCCAGCCATTTAACTGGATCGTCTGCTCACGGACTCTCATCACTTCAACACTGTATTTCATACTTCCTCCTGCGCAGCCGGCGTGTCAAAATTGATCCGCTCCTCCTCGACAACAAGCGGACGGTGCATCACACGGGTATTGATGCTCATGATATACTCGCCGAGCAGTCCGATAAAGAAGATCTGGACCGAACCAAGGAAACACATTCCGATCAGAAGCGGCGCCATACCTGCCGCAAAGCGGTCCCAGTAGAGGAGCTTCATGATCAGATATACCATTCCGACAAGAAAACTGATCCCGCCGCAAAATGCGCCAAAGAATGTCGCAAGGCGCAGTCCCGCTTTCGTGTAGGAGGTGAAGCTTAACATCGCCGCATCGTATAATTTATAGAAGTTATTGTGAGTCTTCCCCGCGCGGCGCTTCGGCTGTTCATACGGGATCTCTTTTCTCTTAAATCCAAGCTCCGCGACAATTCCGCGAAGGAACGGAGTCGGATCATCCAAATTTCTTAACACTTCGATAAACTGTCTGTCATAGAGACCGGATCCCGTGAAATGTTCGATCTGCTCTACATCAGACAATTTACGGATCAGTTTGTAATAGCAGCTTCTGAGCCAGTACATGACCGGATTTTCTTTGCTGCTCGTCTTGATCCCGATAACGATCTTATAGCCATTCTCCCATTCATGGACATACTTCGGAATCAATTCCACCGGATCCTGGAAATCTGCGACCATGGAGATCACGCAGTCACCGGTTACCTGAAGGATTCCATAATATGGGGAGTTGAACTGTCCAAAGTTTCTCGCATTGAAGATCGCCTTGATCTTCGGATTCTTTGCACAGAGCATCCTGAGCAGTTCTCTCGTCTTATCCGTGGAGTCATTGTCGATAAAGACCAGCTCGTAGTCGTACTGCGGCAGCTCTTTTGTGATGATGCCGATAACCGCTTCACTGATCGGAACGACATTCTCCTCCTCGTTATAGCATGGAATCAAAACGCTGATTTTTTTCATGTTATATTTTCTTCTTCCTTAAATAATTGTTACCTGATCTTTAACTTTTATCATTGTAACCATTTTTTCTGTTTTGTCAATACCAGGCAGTGTTCACGGCATTTTTTGTCGATCCGGATCCGCTATGCACCACCTCAGCCGGTCCTGCCCGAGTTTCCCCGTTTTTCCTCTCTATACGGTCCTTTTCCTGAGTGCGATCATCCGGGTAATGCCGGTCTTAAAGTCGACTTCCGGCTTCCATCCCGTCACCGCCTTTAATTTCTCAATGGACGGCATCAGGTTGATCAGACCTTCCGCATTTTCCCCGCGGGTATTGTATCGGGTTTCGCCCTTTCCGCCGCAGAGTGTATGGATCTCCTCCACGAAATCCTTTAATACCTTTGTCTCCGCGCCTCCGAAGTTAAAGACAGGATTTGAGATCCCCTCAAATGTCGTTTCCTCCGCCTCGCAGAGCGCCGCCATTCCTCTCGCCAGATCATCGATATAGAGGAAATTCCAGTTCTGCGTGCAGGCGCCGAGGGACATCTCCCTGTTGTTCAAAAATGCGTCCAGACAGGATTCGACTAACGTCCACGGGTGGTCTCCCGGTCCGTAGGCGCTGAAGATCCGCGCGTGAATGTAACGCAGGCCGAGCTCCCCGCAGAGCTTTTCGCCCTTTTCGCGCATCGAGAGCTTCGCTTCGCCGTAGAGGGATTTCGGCTCGCAGGCCGTCTCCTCCGTGATCAGATCCCGGTGCATTCCGTATTCTGCCTGGGATCCGGAGAACAGGAACTTTTTACATCCCAGTGCCTTCGCAGTCCGGATCGTCTCCTGGGAGATCTCCAGATTTTTTTCCTGAAGCGCCCGGTCTGTTCTCGACGCACTTCCGGAACCGCCCCAGCCGAAGTGGCAGAAGACATCCTGCGGCTTTGTCACTTTTTCCAGAAGCTGTTCCGGCTCGGAGAGATCGTTTTCAGTCACGAGAAGCCGCCCGGATAAAAGCGCCTCCTCGTTTCCGTCAAGGATCGTGCCGAGTTTTGAGGACGCGGGGCGCGCGATAGCAGTCACCGTATGTCCTCTCCGCAAGAGTTCCCGAACTGTCGCCGCGCCGACAAAACTCGTCGCGCCTGTCATGATGATATTCATATTATGCTGCCCCTTTCCTCTGACAAACGTAACTGTTCAGTACCTTCACAGCTACGAGCAAAAATCCATTCCGGATCGGCTGCGCCGATGGGATTTTTGCCTTCATGTCTATCCTTTATTACGGTCAGCGCAGCAAGTGCGCAGACCTGCGTTACTGACAAACCTACTTATTTTCCACCAGCGGGATATACATATTCTCCTTGAGTTCTTCCTCCGGAAGGAACGGCGCAAGATCCTCAAGCGGTACAGATACCATCGTTCCGTCCGGCAGCATCTTCGCAGATGCCTTTGGCTCAAATCCCTGCTTCATATCAACAAAGATCTCACAGATCACCGGACCTTCCGTCGCAAGTGTCTTCTCCACAGCAGCACCAAGCTCACTGTTGTGATGCGCCGCCACATACGGATAGCCGTAAGCCCAGGCCAGTTTCTCCATACTCGGGAAACTTAAGTCATGGCTGTCCACGCCGATTCCGATGAGCGGCTCATGGAAGTGGGTCTTCTGGGTCTGACGGATGGAGTGGTAGCCGCCGTTGTTGATCAGGAAGATCTTGATCCCCATGTGGTGATGGATGATCGTCTGAAGTTCCTGAAGGTTCATCTGGATGCTTCCGTCACCGGTCACAAGGATAATATCCTTTGTATGGTCCGCCACCCATGCACCGATCGCCGCCGGGAGGTCGTAACCCATGGAAGCGATCGCAGAGTTGCTGATGAACCGCTGTCCTTTCTTCATCTCATAGGCATGTCCGCCTACCACGCACGCGGAGCCGTTGCCCACAACCGTGATCACGTCCTCCTCCACGCGTTTGCTGATCTCCTTGATCGCCGCGTAGACGTTTGCCGGCTCATCGTCTCCGGTCTCATAATGTTTCGGCAGAACGACCGGATATTTTTCTTTCCAGATCTGGCACTGACGGATCCAGCTGTCCACTGCCTCTTTGTCCTTTGCACCGCCGTTCGGATCAAATTCTTCCTCATCGAGAACGAGTTCCAGCTTCTCGAGAAGATCCTTTACGTCCGCATGGACCGGCATATCAACGTGGACCGTCGGTTTCTTTAACTCTTCCGCGTCGATATCATTGTAGATCACATACGCTGCTCTCGCCCATGTCGGGTAATTGTAGCCAACCTGGCGGATGGAAAGACGGCTTCCCAGCGATAATAAGAGGTCGCTGTTCTGAACCGCAAAGTTTCCGGCGCGGTCGCCCATATGTCCGGCACGTCCCACATAGAGCGGATCTGTATCGTACATGCAGTCGATGCTGTTCCAGCCGGTAACAACCGGGATCCCGAGCTTTTTCACGACTCTTGTAAATACATCAAACGCTTTTCCGATCCGGATCCCGTTTCCGGCATTGATCACCGGACGTTTTGCCTCGCGAACTTTCTTTAAGATCTCTCTCGCCTGTTCTACTGTCACAGGGTCCGGAAGTTTCACGCGTTTTTCTCCCTGTCCGCTCACATCAGACGGGATCATCGCCGGTTTTCCTTCAATTTTATTCATCATGCAGATCGTGCATCCGGAACATCCGGTTCCATGTCCGGACCAGCCGGTGCCGCCCGCCTCGTAATCATCTTTATCGAATCCCAGCAAGGATTCCGTCTCGATATACGCGCCCTGGACATTTAACGGGATGTCCAGCCAGCACGGACCAGGTCTTCCTGTCTGTGCCAGATAGAGGGCCTTTTCCAGGCAAAAACGGATCCGCATCGGATCCAGCACCATCTCACTGTACTTTGTCATACAGTCGATCGCCTTTGTAATCTCAAATTCCTGATCTCCCATCGCGCGGATCCCCAGACCTGTGCTGTGGGCCGTCGTGTCGTAGCGGACCTGTCCGGATAAAACGAGCATCGGGATCGAGTCAAGCCAGCCGCCGACAACGCCCGTGATCGCATTTGTTCCGCCAGGGCCTGTCGTCACACAGAGCGCGGCGATCTTGTTGTGGATTCTCGCATACGCCTCCGCAGCGATGGCGCATGCCTGTTCATGGTGGTTAAAATAGCAGTGAAGTCCCGGCTGATGTCCGAGTCCGTCATCCAGGTGCATCGCACCGCCTCCGGTCACCATAAATGCATCGGTGATCCCCTCGTCTACCAGCTTCTGGGCAATATAATCAGAAACTTTCATTCTCATAAGTGAAACCTTCTCCTCTCTCAAACTGTCATATCCCAGCCATATTGACCTTCCTTTTCCCCCAGACACATGGCTGAGTCTGCGCCGGGTATACCTTTTTCGATTATACCATGCAGACCGCATACAGTCCAGTAAATCATGTTTTTAACAGGGTTTTCAGGGGATCCCCGGGGCATTTTTTCCCCTTTGTTTTCCGTTTTTTCCACCTGGTGAAATCCTTTCCACGGTGTTCCAGATATGCCAGGAACCCACACTGGAATTCCGTCATCACAGACTGTTATAATCAGCCGGTAAACAAAAACAACTGTACGGCATGATCTCAGGAGCTGCTGCCGATCCGTCCTGTCCACAAGCTTCTGACCTGCCGGACGAGAGCATGATTTCATATCAAAAAGGAGAGAAGGATACTATGAAAAAACAGACAAAGATCGCCGCTGTCTTATCTGCAGCAGCATTTATGACAATGGTCTCCGGGCTGCCGGCTTACGCCGCATCCTACGGATGGGTGACAGAAGGAGATGCGAAGGTCTATTACGATGAAGACGGGTACCTCACCACCGATGCATGGAGAAAGCGCGGGGAAGACTGGTACTATCTTGGTGAGAACGGTCAGATCGTGACCGATGCGAAGATCGACGAGTATTATGTGGACAGCGAAGGAAAAATGGTGACGAGTGCATGGGTAGAATTAAAGAATGAGGAAGATCCGGACTCCCCGGAGACTCCCGATACCTTCTGGTACTACTTTGAAAAGGATGGAAAGTCCGCTGTCTCCAAATGGGTAAAATTTGACTCTAAATGGTACTATTTTGACGAGTCCGGCCATATGGCGACAGGAAAGACGGAGATCGACGGAGCTACTTACTATCTTGGAACAGAAAAAGACGGGGCGATGAAGACCGGATGGATCCGTCTGGAGGAAAACAGTCATGTGCCGGGATCTTCTGAGAGCTGGTACTATTTTAACTCCGACGGAAAGATGGTGAAGACCCAGTATGACAAGAAGATCGATGGAAATTACTACACCTTCATCGACGGAAAAATGCAGACAGGCTGGGTCCTGATGCCGTCCGGGAGCAATGCTGACGCAACCGGCAGCAATGCAGCTGTCCCGAACGTCACAGATTATCAGTACTACGGGCCGGCCGGAGACGGAAAACGCGCCGAAGGTTTTCACTCCATTGAGGGGATTTCCGGGATCCACGAAGCCGACGAGGTGTACACCTTCTGCTTTAAAGCAGGAAAACCATACGTTTCCACGAAAAAGGGGAATTCTCTCTTCACGATCAACGCGAAAAAATACGCTTTCAGTGATCTCGGCATCATGCAGACCGGAAGACAGATCGTGAATGTGGCGAACGATGAGATCGCGAACTTCTGCTTCGGCGAGGACGGCATCATGAAGACAGGAAAACAGACGATCTTCAATGAGGAGACGGGTGAGACCGAGAACTGGTTCTTCCACACCGACGGTGACAAGAAAGGTCAGGGATACCATGGACTCCGCGACGGCATCCTCTATGTATACGGAAAGAGACAGGACGCCACTGCCGACCAGAGATATGCACCGGCGGACTTAAACGGCACCACCTACCTTGTCGGAACAGCCGGAAATGTACAGAAAGCGTCCGCTTCCTCCACTTCTTCCGAAAAACCGGAACTTGGGCGCGGATATAAGGATATCAAAGATGCGAACGGAACGATCTGGACTGTAAATACGGCCGGTGTCGTCCAGTAAACAGGACATTGAATTCCTGCGAAATAACCGCGGACCTGCTGCCTTTCGCAGCCATCCGCGGTTATTTCTATCCACGGCTGCCCGATCAGTTCTGTGCAGCCGCATTCTCCTATTTACTTTCTGTAATATACGCTTTTACCAGGCGGTTCAGTGTACCTTTCATCTGTACCACAATGTCCATCAGCCTGTCGTTCTCTTCGCGAAGCCTTTGGTTTTCTTCTTCCAGAGCACTTTTGTAATGTCGTTCCATGCTCATTGTTTTCGTCCCCCTTACGCCTCGTCCGCAGCCGCCCTTTCCCGCGTCTGCTTCCTTTTTCTTAAATATATAATACATTTTTCCAGAATTGAAAAGTAGTTTTTGAACGCAAGTTTCGACAGCTTTCGAAAACGCAAAGCGACAGTCCCACTCAAAAGCAGGACTGCCGCAAAACTCATCTTTTATATGATATGAAGTTTTTCAAATGCCCATGCGATCCCGTCGTCCTCCACGTCCTTCGTGATAAAGGTCGCGTAAGGTTCCAGGCCTTTCGCATGTTTTTCCATAATGATACTGTTTCCGGCATAGCGGATCATCGCCAGGTCATTCATACTGTCACCGAAGGCGTAAGAATCTTCTCTCGCGATCCCATAGTGTTTCAGGATCACTTCCATCGCCGTCGCCTTATCATAGCCTGTCGGCACACACTCATAGAGTCCGTGTCCCCGGTCGATCGCAGTCATATCCGGCGCCAGGATCTTTAAGAAGCTCTCCGCATCACTATTCTCATCCGCCAGCACACAGAACTTGTCAAAGTCGACTTCTTCCGTGTTCCAGTCTGCACTCGCAAGTCCCTGGTTTTTATATACCACATTCTTCACATGTTCGATCTCTTCCATGTGGGAGACGCCGACCTGGACCGTACAAACCTTCGGTCCCTCAAGGATCCCGTCGAGTCTGCACGCGAGGATCGCTCTCTGGAGCTCCATCCGGCGCTTCGCGGAGATTTTTCTGTGAAGCAGGGCTTTTCCTTCCGCTTCTATGTAGGTTCCGCATCCGCAGAGGTAACCGTCGACCGGTACTTTCCCCTCAACGTCCTTCATCAGGCATCTCGTCCGCCCGGAATTGATGAATATCAGATGTCCGGCGCGGCGCGCCTCGGTGATCGCAGCCGCCGCGCTCTTCGGAAGCTCTTTCGACGCATCCACTAAGAGCGTTCCGTCAATGTCAAAAAATAATGCTTTTCTTTTCATATTGTTCTCTTATCGCATTTCTGCTGTCAGCATCTCTGCTCAGCACTTTGCAGAATAGCCGGACCATTTCCTGTCCATATTATTTTGCTTCCGTACTGCTTTCGCTTTCCTCTGCAACAGTCTCTGCTTCTTCTAAGATATTCTCTGCTTCCGTTGTCTCTGCAGTAGTCTCCGGCGCTTCAACGTAAGTCGAATTGTCGATCAGGTAGTAGTAGACAGCACCCATATCAAAGATCTGGTTTGCGGAGTCCTCACCGTATGTTGCCGTCATCTGCACTGCATTCTTGAAGTAATTCATAACAGCGAGCTTATCTTTCTGATCCTCAGTCGCAGAGAGATTTTCCTGTGCCTGAATCGCGTCTAAAACGAGCTGCTGTTTTACAAGGTTTTCAGCAGTATCGCGAAGTCCATCCTCATCCGTTCCGAGGAACATGCTGAGGAACTGGTCAAAGTCAAGGCCATAGCTGCTCGCATAGCTGGAGTATGTGGTCTTTAACTGGTTGAACATGTCATCAACAGCGTCCGGATCTGCTGTGACTTCGGAGTTATTGATCACTTCATTTAAGAGCTCACTTCCGGCTGCGTTGAAGAACTGGCTGTCGGCCTCCGCCTGGAGATCCGCACACACTTCCTCTTTTAACTGATCAAGAGTCGCTGTATCATCGTTGTAGTAACGTTTTGCGAGATCATCATCCACCTTGCTGTCAGACTCAGATTTTAACTGGTTTAATTTCACATGGAATACGACTTCCTGTCCTGCAAGATCTGCGCTTCCGTAGTTATCCGGGAACTTTAAGTTTAAGTCTTTCTCATCTCCGACGTTCATGCCGATCACGCCGTCCTCAAAGCCGTCAATAAAAGTTCCGCTTCCAAGCTTCAGATCGTAACCTTCTGCTGTTCCGCCGTCAAACGCAACGCCGTCCTTTGTTCCGGAATAATCGATATTCGCGGTATCGCCTTCCTCAGCCGGGCGTCCCTCGATCGTTACCGGATACTCTGCGCAGAGCTCCTTTAATCTTGTCTGGACCTGTTCATCCGTCACTTCCTCTACCTTTGCGGAATAAGTCAGATTCTTATAATCTCCGAGAGTCACGCTCTCCTCGTCGTGAAGCTCTTCCTCGGATTTTGTCTCCGTCTCAACAGTTGCAGCTGCTGCCTGCTCCTCAGACGCAGAGCTGCTCTCTGTGTTCTGACTCTTATTTCCGCATCCTGTTACGATCACAGCCGCTGCTGCAACACAGAGACCTGCTTTTATGATTTTTTTCATGTTTTCTTTTTCCTTCCATTCTGTCTCATATTTCCCGCGTGTCTCCCGTTTTCCGGAACATCCGCGCGTAATACTCATTCTAACATACCGTCACGCGAAAAAAAAGAGTGTTCACAGAAATTTAAGACATGTGTTAGAGAACAAGTGAAAAAACGCTTCACGAGTTTCCCCTTGTTATCGCGACAGTCGCCAAGGTCTCGCGCAAGCGCGGACTTTGGCTCGTCGTTCGCGTAAATAAAAACACTCTGCAAAGATCTTCCATGTCTTACGTCCATCAGGATCTCTTCCAGAGTGTTTTTCAATAATGTTTCAATTTTTTCAAAACGGGGCGTTAGAAATGTCCTTCCGACTCCTGGACACAGCTCCTGCCGGTCCAGCCGTCATCCGCATTTATTTATAGAACGCACAGAACGCCTTATATGTATTGTATACATCAAGCTTCGAAGCCAGCTCAAACGGTGCGTGCATGGAAAGGATCGGAACACCGAGGTCCACAACATCCACATCCATCATCGCCACATACTGGGCGATCGTTCCGCCGCCGCCCGCATCGACTGCACCGAGCTCACCGGTCTGCCAGTAGACACCGTTCTCTTCCATGATGCCGATGACCTTTGCCATCGTCTCCGCGCTTGCATCGCTGCTGCCGGACTTTCCTCTCGCGCCTGTATATTTTGTGAGCACGCAGCCTTTGTTTACATAACTCGAGTTTCTGCTCTCGTAGACACTCGCGAACGTCGGATCATAAGCCGCGTTTACATCGGAAGAAAGGCAGATGGAATGGCGCAGCACAGTCTTTGTGTCCGCCCCGAAGCTCTCCGCGAGGTCCTCGACTGCATGATGGACATAGTCCGAGTGAAGTCCCGTATTCCCGACAGAACCGATCTCCTCTTTGTCCGTAAGGATCGTAAATGTCGTGTGTTCCGGATTCTTTGTCCCGATCTCCGCCATCAGAGCTGTGTACGCGCAGACGCGGTCATCCTGGCCGTAAGATCCCACAAGTCCGCGGTCAAGTCCGATATCGACCGCCTTGTATGCCGGGACCATCTCGATCTCCGCACGGGTGAAATCTTTTTCCGTGATCCCGTAGCGCTCGTTCAGTAACTTCATCGCAAGAAGCTTTGCCGGATTTTTGATCTTCTCGTTCTCCTCGTCATGGTACGGGATCGAACCGATGATAATATTGAGTTCCTCGCCCTTTAAACCTTCTGCGAGCTTTCTTCCGTTCTGTTCGGAAGCAAGATGAGGGAGAAGATCTGTCACGCAGAATTGCGGATCGCCCTCATTTTCGCCGATGGAGATCTCAACGACCTCTCCGTCAGCTTTTACAACGACGCCATGCATGGATAACGGCACGGTCCCCCACTGGTATTTGCGGATCCCGCCGTAATAGTGCGGTTTTAAATATGCGATCTCATCCTTCTCAAACAGCGGATTCGGTTTTAAATCCAGGCGCGGGGAATCGATGTGGGCACCGTTCATCCTCAGTCCCTCGTTCAGATCTTTTGTTCCGATCGTGGAAGCAATGATCGCCTTCTTCCGGTTGTTCCAGTAGATCTTATCCCCTGCTTTGTAGGAAGCTTTCGGGTCAAATTTCTGATATCCTGCGTTTTCCAGGAGTGTAACTGCCTTTTTCACGCATTCTCTCTCTGTTTTTCCCTCATTTAAGAATGTCTTATATCCCTCACAGAAATCCTGTGCCTCCGGGATCTGCTCCGGCGCTTTTTCGCCGATATGCGGAGCTTCCCAGAGAAGTACTTTTTCAAGATCTTTGCCGTTCATTCTAAAAATCCTCCGTATGTGTAATAGTATCCTATTTCGGGAACAGCTCTTTGCTGTCCAACATCAGTGTAAACGGTCCGTCATTCAGCAGATCCACCTTCATATCCGCTCCGAACTCCCCGTGCGCCACTTTTTCCACATGCTTTTTGCACTGTTCCATAAAATATTCATAGAGACAGTTCGCATGGTCCGGCGCTCCTGCACCGGTAAAGCTCGGACGGTTGCCCTTCCGGCAGTCTGCATACAGTGTAAACTGGCTCACCACAAGGATCTCGCCGCCCACATCCTGAAGAGAGCGGTTCGTCTTTCCGTTCTCATCCTCAAAAATGCGGAGTCTGCAGATCTTGTCCGCCATTTTATCTGCGATCGTCTCATCATCCTCATCAGATACACCGAGAAGGATCAGGAATCCCTGTCCGATGGAACCGGTCTCCCGCCCGTCCACATGTACCGACGCACGTTTTACTCTCTGTAGTACGACTCTCATCTATCTTTCCTCCAGACTGGCCGCTCTGCATCCGCTTTTCCGGAGTACAGATCTTTCGTCTTGGAACTTTCTGTCATCAAAACAGCCGAAAACGGTCTATGTCGGACCGTTTCCTGCAAGTTCCTCCAGTTTTCTTTCTGCTTTCTCACGCTCGCGGCGCTTTTCTTCCTCACGCCTGCGCTCTTCCTCCTCGACGGCCATGATCGCCTGGTTTAAGGAGAACATCTTCATATCCAGCATATCCACCATATCTGCACAGGACTTTAACTCCCGTTCCAGATAATCCGGTGCCTTTCCCTCAAACTTATAAGCGATCTTGTGTTCCAGGGACGCCCAAAAGTCCATCGCGATGGTGCGGATCTGGATCTCGACCTTCGTATCTCTCTTTCCCTCCGACAGATAGACCGGGATCGTCACCACCATATGGTAGCTCTTATATCCGTTCGCCTTCGGATATTTAATGTAGTCCTTGACATGCAGGACTGTAATATCCGCCTGTCTGGCGATCATATCCGCGATGGGATAAATATCGGACATAAAGGAACAGATGATCCGGATCCCCGCGATGTCGTTTAAGTGCTCCACCATGTTATCGATCGTGACCTCACATCCATCGTGCTTCAGCTTTTTCACGATGCTCTCCGGCGTCTTCAACCGGGAAGTAATATGTTCGATCGGGTTGTAATTGTATAACTGGATAAATTCATTATTTAAGATCTCGATCTTCGTGTTGATGGATTTTAACGCGGAGCTGTATAAAAACATCGTTGATTTCCACTGATCGATCTGATCAAACCCTCCAGACTCTTTCGTCATGCTGACGCCCCCTTTCTTTGCAGCCGGGAACGTTCCGTCCATGCGACCATGTCTTCACGCTTTCCTGCTACAGCTTCAGACCCTTTAAGAGATCCGCAAGACCTGTGCTTGCCTGACCTTCTTCCTTATATCCGTAGGTGTCCTCAGCTTCTCTCTCCGCTTCCTCCTCGATCAGCTCTTTCATGGACAGACTGATCTTGTTGTTCGCGGTGGAGATGATCTTTACTTTTACGTTCTGTCCCTCTTTCAGCACCGCACCCGGATGTTTGATCCGCTTTGTGCTGATCTGGGAGATGTGAAGGAGACCGGTAAGTCCGTTTTCCAGCTCAACAAATGCGCCGTAATCCTTTAAGGTCTCGACTGTGCCGTTCATAACAGCGCCGACTTCACATTTTGCGATCTTTTTATTTGTCTCTTCCTGCTTTTTCTCTCTCGCTGCCTCGCGTCCGGATAATACGAGACGGTGTGTCTCCTCATCTGCCGTAATCACGGTCACTTCGATCGTCTTTCCGTCGAATTCCTTTAAATCTTCCACATACTCGTCGCTGAGGCGGGAAGCCGGGATAAAGCCGCGGATCCCTTCCAGATATGCGACAGCACCTGCGTTTACGATCTCAGAGATCTTTACCGGAACGACCGTGCGCTCTTCCATCATCGTCTTCAGTTTATCCCACGCAAGGACCTGGTTTGCCTCCTTTTTGGAGAGGACCATGTTTCCTTCCCCGTCATTTGTCGCCATCACGGTCGCCGTGATCTCATCACCCGGATGGATCATCTCCGCCATGTTGAAATCAGGATCTTCGCTCAGATCTTCTTTGCGGATCACGCCGTCCGCGTAGGTCTTTAAGTCCACGATCACCGCGTCATCTGTCACATCAAGCACGGTACCAGTCACAACATCGCCAACTCTAATTTTTTTAAGGGAAGCTTCTAACTCCTCTTTGTAATCGTCCATGGATTCCATATTTCATCTCTCCTTTTCTCATCCTCCATTTTTATTCCGCTTATTTCTATAAAAAGGCCATAAAAATGGATGATAATTTCTTCCTCTATTTAACCATATTCTGTGAATATTTGCCATAGTTTTCATAAAAATTTTATGATAAAATGTGCATAGTGATTACTGTATACAGGTAGGAATTTTCTGAACTGAAAATTCCGTATGACACCGTTATGGTCGCAGATTTTGCCGATTCGGAATGCGAAGCATCGGCAAAATCCCGTTACAGTGTGCGGGCATGAAATGCCCGTAGACTGTAACGCATAGTGATTACTGCACATAGGTAGGAATTTTTCTGAACTGAAACAGGAATTTTCTGATATTTTTGGAGGCATTTACCATGAAAGATTATGCTGATCTGCATACCCATACCATCGCGAGCGGACATGCCTACGGAACCATCACGGAGATGGTCCATGCCGCTGCATTAAAGAACCTGCCGATCCTCGGCATCACCGAGCACGCCCCGTCCATGCCGGGAAGCTGCGGGGAAATGCAATTCTGCAACTTCAATGTGATCCCGCCGGTTTTAGAGGGTGTCCGTCTTTTATTCGGATGTGAATTAAACATCGTGGACTACAGCGGGACTATCGACCTGTCAGAGCGGATGTTAAAGCGCTTATCCTACACAGTCGTCAGTCTCCATGACCTCTGCCTGAAACCGGGAACAATGGAAGACAACACCTTCGCAGTGCTCACAGCGTTAAAAAATCCGTATGTCACGATCCTCGGACATCCGGATGATGGAAAATTTCCACTGGACTATGAGGCGGTCGTAAAAGCCGCAAAGGACAACCACCGCATGATCGAGCTCAACAACACCTCCCTGACACCAGGCGGTTCCCGCATCCACGCATATGAAAATGACAGGATCATTCTCCCGCTCTGCGCCAGCTACAAGGTTCCGGTCATCATGAACAGCGATGCACACTTTACGACATCGGTCGGCGACCACGCGCGCGCGGAGGCCCTCTTAAAAGAGTTAAACTTCCCGGAAACACTCATCGCGAACTATCACCCGGAGATCCTGAAGGAATATATCCCGGACCTGGCGGATTTTCAGGGCTGAATATCTCGTATCGAAATGGCAGAAATTCTCCTGCCCCGCCAGCGAGATCCATAAAACGATGTTTTTTACAGAAAAATGAGCACAAAAACGGCTGTGAAGTGATTCTTTTCTTCACAGCCGTTTTTCTTTCGTAAGAAACCATGTTTCAGGTTATTTTTCTGGACCTGCTCACCGGAACCCGTCCTGTCAGATCTTTGTTCCACCGGGCAGACGGTTTTCAGAGCTGAACCTGCGCTCTATTTTAACAGTTTATCAACCTTCGCCCACAGCGCCTGCAGTTCCTTCTGATCGCTCAGACGATCCTTCTGGATCCGGATAATGTTCTCGAGCGCCGCATTCGCGCCGTCCGCGTTTAATTTCGCGTCACAGGATTTCTTCGCCTTTGTGTAAGGATCCATACTCTCCTGATCTTCTTCCTGCTCCGCCTGGAGCTTCTGGATCTTATCCACAAGCTTTACCGCCTCATCCGACGGATTCTTCACATCCTGCCATTCCAGCAGATGCGTATTATTCTCCGCATTGATCGTATCCAGAGCGATACTGTTCTTTAACATCGTTTTCCAGTTGTCTGAGATCGCTGTCTCATACGTCTGCTTCGCAGTCTTATTATCCGCAAAGGCCGTAAGCGGCATTCCCGCAAGACATACCAGAAGACCGAATAAAAATAAAATCTTCTTCATCATTGTGTCCTCCTGTGATGTAAGCTGATAACAGATTTCCAAAAATCCGCAGATATTTTCCATGCTTTCATGTACAGAGAATCCTTCCTCTGAACTGTTACCATCTTATCACACTTCCGTCCATTCTTCTACGGCAAAGCTGCGGCAATCCTGCGGCAGTATGATCGTAAACACGGCACCGTCCGGAGAACTTTCTGCCGCGATATCGCCTCCCATATATTCCATGGAACGCTTCGCGATGGAAAGCCCCAGCCCGTGATTTCCGTTCTTTCCTTTATAAAAACGGTCGAACAGATGCGGCAGATCATTCTCTGCAATCCCCGATCCATCGTCGCGGATCGTAAGTTTCAGCTGATCCCCCGACTCTTCCACAGAAATCTGAACCATCTCCTTCGCATAGCGGATACAGTTTGATGTCACATTTGAGAACGCCCGCCCGAGCAGCATCACATCCGAGATAATCTTATGCTCGTCTCCCGGCAAAAATTCCAGTTTTATTTTTTTCTGGTAAGCAAGACCTTCCAGCCGCTCGATCTGATCCTCGATATATTCCCGGATCCCCAGCTCCACCGGAACGACCTGGTAGCGCATCTGGTCCATTCTCGTGAGCGTCAGGATCCCGTCGACCACCTCCGTCAGACGGCTGCTCTCATCCAGGATCACTCCTGCTGCCTGGGATGTATCTTCAAAGACACCTCGCTGGATCCCCTGGGCATAGCCGCTGATGGACATGAGCGGGGTTCGGAGTTCATGGGACGCATTCTGGAAAAAGACGCGCTCCGCCTCGTCCGCCTTCAAAAGATTGTCCTGCATCTGGTTGATCTCATTCTCCAGTTCATAAAGCTCTTTTACGTTTGTTCCGGTCTCCACCTTTTTAAACTTCTTTTCGCCGATCCCGCGCGCTGCCTCACAGAGACGGCTCACCGGATTTGAGATACTTCCAGCTACAAACCAGAACAGCACGATGGAGACTCCCGCCATGACTCCCATGATCATGAACACCAGTCTCGACACTTCATGTAAGATCACGCTTGTATCATGGATCGGGCAGTACAGCAGGATATTCTGGACACGCCCCGACCGTTTCTGCCCCACATCAAGAAAATAGAGCATGTATCTCGTATCTCCGATCATCTCCTCGGAGATCTCCCCGCTTTCAAACGAAGGATCATTTCCTGTCATTCTTGTCAGGAATTCCGAGTACATCTGGGTCATCTCCGGCTGATCATCGTAGTTTTTCGGATACAGTACGCGGTAATTCTTTCCGATCACCAGCATCTTCGTCTCACCGGACTCCGTCTGGGCCGAGTTTCTCAGGGCATTCAGGAGACTTCCGCGGTCATCCTGTGCGCTGTTCTCATCCGGCACATCCACGTTGCTGTACTCCTCCGTAAGTTCCTCCACGGTCTTCACCATCTGCCCCAGATCCCGCTTCGCATTGTAGCTCATATGTCCGTCCAGCGCATAGCTGAACACGAACCATGCCGCCACCGGAAACGCGATCAAAAGCAGCATCACCGGGAGGAAGATCTTCATCCGGATACTTAATTTCATTCCTCTCCTCCACTCGTCAGGCGGAAGCCATATCCCCATACCGTCTCGATCTTCACAGTACTCTTCTGGTCCTTCAGCTTCTTTCTGAGACGTTTCACCATATCATCCACAGCTCTTGTGTCTACTTCCTTGCTGTCCACCTTCCACAGGGATTTTAAGAGGTCATCGCGGCTCGCCGCATGTTCCTTCCGCTCAAGCATGTGGCACAGAAAATCAAATTCCAGCGGAGTCAGGGCAAAATCCTCATCCTTTAACTTCGCAGCGCGGCGCTTCGGGTAAAGTCTGATATCCCCGATCTCATAGGAATTCTTCGACTCTTCCTCCTGTCCGGAGAACGCATCCACGCGGCGGAACAACGCTTTGACTCTCGTCACGAGTTCCAGCGGCAGGAACGGTTTCACCATATAGTCATCACTTCCGAGAGTGATCCCCGTGATGCGGTCCAGCGGGGAATCCTTTGCGGAAACGATGATGATCGGGACATGGCTCGTCTTCCGGATCTGCGTGCAGACCGTCAGTCCGTCCATTCCCGGCATCATAATGTCCAGGATACAGAGATCCGGAGCTTTTTTCTCAAACGCCTCCAGAAGAGACTCTCCATCCCCGAAACACTCCACCTCATATCCCTCTTTTTCCAGGAAATTCTCTATCAGAAAACAGATGTTTTTCTCATCATCCGCGACATAGATCAGTTTTGACATATATATTTCCTCCTGATTTTTATCTATCCAGATAGTTTTCTCGCATTACTGTCACGATTATATCACGTTCTTCCTCGCATGGTAAATATCTGCCGCAGAATTGCCGCAAGACACAGGAGTATTGCCCTCTGTGCTTTTTCCATTTTCCCAATAACTACCAGCGGTGAGTTTCCGAACAGGAGCACCTTGATCCGGGGATCTGGCTCGGAAGCTCACCGCGTACTTTCGCCAATACAATCATATCATATTTCCCATTGTACTTTTCCAGAAACTGTAGTAAACTATCCCTATAATGCGGTGCAGTGTAAAAGGCTCCGGCATCGCCCACACCCTAAAAGAAAGGACGGAACCCACATGAACAAAGACCTGGAATTTCTCACCCGTGTGATCGACGAGAAATCCGCAAAGATCCTGGACGCCAACGATAAGATCTGGGAATATGCGGAACTCGCTTTCCACGAGACAAGATCAGCAGCCCTGTTAAAATCCATCTTAAAAGAAGAAGGCTTTACCCTGACCGAGGGCGATGCCGGAATCCCAACCTGCTTTACCGGAACCTTCTCCTACGGAACCGGAAAACCGGTCATGGGAATTCTCGGAGAGTACGATGCACTCTCATCCTTAAGCCAGAAAGCAGCAGATCCGCACAAAGAACCTCTGACGGAAGGCGCTCCCGGCCATGGATGCGGTCACTGCGCACTCGGAACCGGTGCGCTCGCAGCAGCGATCGCTGTGAAAGAATACCTGATCGCAAATAAGAAAGACGGAACGATCATCTACTTCGGCTGCCCTGCTGAGGAAGGTGCCGGTGCCAAACAGTTCATGGCCCGCGCCGGAATGTTCGACAACGTTGATTTCGTATACTCCTGGCATCCGGCAACAAAAAACGCCGTCGAATGCAACCACAGCAATGCGATCATGGGTGCAAACTTCTATTTTAAAGGCGTTGCCTCCCATGCCGGCGCGACCCCGTATCTCGGAAGAAGCGCTCTGGATGCCGTAGAACTCATGAACGTCGGCTGCAACTACTTAAGAGAGCACATGATCCCGGAGGCAAGGATCCATTACGCTTACATTGATGCAGGCGGAACTGCCCCGAACGTTGTCCAGGATCACGCGACGATCCGCTACGAGGTCCGTTCCCCGTGGGTATACCAGGTAAAAGAGCTCTTCGAGCGCGTGAAAAACGTTGCCCGCGGCGCCTCCATCATGACCGATACCTCCGTGGAATGCGAACTCTCCATGGCATTCACGGAATACCTTCCGAACAATGCCCTCGCAAAAGTTGCCGATGAGTGTTTACAGGAAGTCGGTGCTCCGAAATGGGATGATGCAGATTACGCGATGGCGAAAGAATTCTTAAATACCTATCCGGAAACCACAATGGAAAATATCCGCGCACAGATCATCGAGACTTACGGGGAAGACCGTCTCGAAGAGATTCTCGAAAAACCGCTGGATTCCGAGATCCATCCGTTCAACCCGGATAAGATCAAACTGACCGCCGGTTCCACCGATGTCGGCGATGTCGGCTATGCAGCACCGACCTTAAACATCAACATTGCTACCGCGTGCGTCGGAAATGTAGGACATTCCTGGCAGATGGTTGCCCAGTCCTGCAGCCCGCTGGCCCACAAAGGTCTCTTGACTGCCGCAAAAGTCCTGGCCCTCTCCTGCATCCGAACGATGGACCGCCCGGACGTGATCGAAGCGGCAAAGAAGGAAGTCACAAAGCGAAACGGCGGACACTACACCTGCCCGCTGCCGGATTCCGTGCAGCCGCCGCTTGATACATACTAAATTTCATATCAAGAGGATCCTCCCCGGCATGTTGGAATTTCTGCCGCAACAGAAATCGGGTAAAATTCTCTTTTGCAAACAAGCACAGGATAAAGCAATCTGCAGGATCCTGTGCTTGTTTCGTTTCCTGCAGTATCACGGACGAAAAAACACAGCCTCAACTGTCTGATCTATCATTTATCTGTAAAATGACCATTTTTATCACATTCCATGGATAGAATTTTATAAACTGAAAATTCCGTACAATAAACCCATTTTTTTATAAATCTTTTCAGATGCTGTCTGTCCTATGATTTTCTGTTATAATAAAGATATTTCAACAGCTTCTTTCCCAGTGAAAATATTTTTTACAGGACTTCCAGGAAAAAGCTCCCGGGGCTGAATGTCTTTTCCATCCATCCCCACAATTTCATTGCACACACAGGGGGGAATTTTTCATGTACATCTCAACAGAAGCCGCCGAACGGATTGTCCGCGAAGTCTCTCTGGCGGTGGATCGCCCGGTAAATCTCATGAATGATCACGGGATCATCATCGCCAGTACGGATCTCTCACGGATCGGTACTCTCCACCAGGGCGCCTACGAATCGATCCGCGATAACATGGACTGCCTGATCGTTCGTTCTGACTCCGATTACCCGGGATCACGCATCGGCATTAATATCCCGATCCGGTTCGAAGGACAGATTGCCGGCGTCGTGGGAATCCGCGGAGATGATTACGAAGAATTAAACCGCTATATCCGTCTGATCCGAACCACCGCGGAAACACTTCTCAGAGAAAGCGCTCTCCACCCACTGCCTTCCCCGGAAGCTGCACAGGATCGTCTTCTAAAAAGAATTCTGTTCGAACAGCCCCTTTCTGAAAAACAGATCTGGGAATATGGCAGACAATACGGTCTCTCTATGGAAACATCCTATCACGCCGCCGTTGTGATCGCAGATCAGGCCCTGACAGAAAATGGAACTGCTGATCCTGTGAAGACACTAAACAATATTCTTCCAGCACCCGGAACTTCCTCGTTTTTCTGCACTGCCCCAGGCTGTATTGTATTGCTGCTCCATGGTTTCCAGGGAAAAAAGCAGGAGCTTTCCGCATACCTGACCTCTTTTTCTTCTGCGCTCGGAGTTTCCAAAGCTCCCAGCCCCGGATTTTTTGTTGGATATGACCAGGAAACCTGTACATTTCTGACTTTTTACGATGCCTTTCTTCGGGCACGGATTGCATGCCGGACTGCACAGATCAGAAAGCTTTTCACCCCTGTCTGTTACCAGGACCTCACGCTGGAACTTCTTTCCGCCGGGCTTTCCGATCCTGTCCGGAACACTTACCTGCGCCAGATCCTGCCGGACATGCCGCCGGAACAGCTTCATTCTTACTTACATCTGTTGCATGTCTTTTACGAATGCAATGGATCCGTTGAAAAGACAGCGTCAGCACTTTTTGTCCATAAAAACACGGTTCAGTACCAGTTGAAAAAGCTGGCAGAACTCACCGGCTTTGATCCCAGAAACATCCGCCACGCTGCACTTTGGGAACTCGTCCTGCTTCTGTATCCAAATTCTGAGCTGGACCATCACGCATAATTTTTGTGCTCCATAACATTTCTCACGCCGGATTCTTGTGTGCGGTGACATGGACGATATCGTTACAACGATGTTATACTAATCGCACAAATGAGAAACAGCAGTTGGAGCAGTCATATTTTTCAGGAGGAATTGACCATGAATATTCTGATCGCCGCAGATTCCTTTAAGGGGAGCTGCTCTGCCCGTGAAGTCACTGATACAATCGAACGCGCCGCGAATACTGTTCTTCCGAATGTAACCGTTACAAAGATTCCCGTCGCTGATGGTGGAGAGGGGACTGTAGATGCACTCGTCGCAGCGATGAACGGGACAAAGGTCTGCGTCCCTGTACATGATCCGCTGGGGCGGCCGATCACAGCCGAATATGGACTTCTGCCGGATGGCAGTGCCGTGCTTGAAACTGCTGCTGCCTCCGGACTTACTTTATTAAAACCAGATGAACGCGATGCCCTTCATGCTTCCACCTTCGGGACCGGAGAACTGATCCGCCATGCCCTGGAACACGGGGTAAAAAAGATCATTTTAGGACTTGGTGGAAGTGCCACAACCGACGGCGGTGCGGGGCTGGCTCAGGCACTTGGAATCTCTTTTCTCGATAAAGCAGGGAAAGAACTCGCCCCGGGCGGTGTCCATTTAAGTGAACTTGCCCGGATTTCCACAGATGCTCTTCTGAAGGAAGCTGCCGAATGCGAGTTTGTCATTGCCTGTGACGTAAAAAACCGGCTCTGCGGTTCTAACGGAGCTGCTGCGATCTTCGGACCGCAAAAGGGCGCCGCACCGGAGCAGGTCCGGATCCTGGATGCAGCACTGAGCCACTATGCATCCATATTAAATGATCAGCTGACATGCAATGCAGCAGAAACAGACGGAAGCGGTGCGGCCGGCGGCCTGCTCTGCGGGATTCTCCCGTATTTTCCGGTCACGATCTGTTCCGGCATTGATCTTGTTCTGGATCTCACAGATTTTGATGAACATGTAAAGCATGCGGACCTCATCATTACCGGAGAGGGACGGATTGATTATCAGTCTGCTCTCGGGAAAGTCCCGGTCGGAGTTGCCTCACGCGCAAAAAAGATCCGGAATGTCCCGGTCGTTGCGATTGCCGGTGCAAAAGGGGATGGCTGCGAAACTCTTTATAAATTTGGAATCGATGCAATTTTTGATACAGTCCCCGGGATCATGTCACTTGAAGCGGCCATGGAACATGCAAAAGAAAATCTGGAACAGACTGCTGAAAATGTACTGAGGCTTTTCTTCGCCGGACAGGAGAACAGGTTGCGTTGAAAATATGTTTTGCAGCCTTCCGGAATCTGTAACGGATTCACCGTGTCATGCGAAATTTCTCTTACTGAAAGCTTCCGTGAAAAGGGCTGATCACACATCAGAAAAAAGGAGATGTTTGATATGAAACTTGTCGTTTTAGATGGATACACAGAAAATCCCGGTGATTTAAGCTGGGAAGGATTAAAAGAATTTGGTGAGCTCACGATGTACGACCGTACTTCCTATGTTGAGTCACCATTGATCGCAGAGCGGATCAGCAATGCTGAGATCGTCATCACCAATAAAACTCCGATCTCCCGGACAACGATTGATAAATGCCCGAACATCCGCCTGATCGCAGTCCTTGCCACTGGTTACAATGTCGTTGATTACAATTATGCAGCTGAAAAAGGAATTCCTGTTGTCAATGTCCCAACTTACGGAACCGCATCCGTCAGCCAGTTTTCCATCGCGCTGCTCCTTGAAATCTGCCACCATATCGGTCACCATGATAAGACCGTCCATGAAGGGAAATGGGCTGAAAATGCCGACTGGTGCTACTGGGATTACCCGTTGATCGAGCTGGAAGGAAAGACTATGGGAATCATTGGTTTCGGGCGGATCGGCCAGGCGGAGGGACGAATTGCAAAGGCACTCGGCATGAACGTCATTGCATACGATCTCTATCCGAATGAAAGCGGCCGCGTGATCGCGGACTATGTCACACTGGACGAATTATTCGCAAATTCGGATGTAATCTCCCTTCACTGCAATCTGACTCCGGAAAACACGGAAATGATCAATCGGAATAATATTGCAAAAATGAAAGATGGCGTGATCCTTTTAAATAATGCACGTGGTCAGCTTGTCAATGAGGCAGATCTCGCAGATGCCCTGGCATCCAGAAAGGTTGCTGCCGCAGGACTTGATGTTGTCTCAACAGAGCCGATCAAAGCCGACAATCCCCTTTTATCCGTGCCAAACTGTATTATCACTCCACATATTTCCTGGGCTCCGAAAGAGAGCCGCAGCCGGATCATGGACAGCACGGTGGAGAATATTCGGGCATTCCTCGCAGGAAAGCCAGTCCATGTGATAAATATGTAGAAAGGAAAAACAGCTTTTTTAAGCTGGATATCAAACTTCTCATGAATGAATCGATCCACAAATTTTTCCGTGTCGGCACTCTCCAATGGATGAGTTTCCCTGACAAAGATCCAATTGACTCCTTAATTCAGATCGCCTGCGATGATTTTTTTGATGCAGTCGAGGTAAAAGGATACAGCAATGCATCTGAGCAGGCACAGGCAGCAAAGCTTCTCAATCAGAGCCACCTCACCGTATGCTACGGTGCGCAGCCGCTTGAGCTCGCCAATGGACTGAATCCAAATGCGATTGATGAAGACGAACGAAAAAAAGCGGAAGAAGCTCTTCTTCACACAATTGATGAAGCACATTTTCTTGGTGCGGAAGGGATCTCTTTTCTTGCAGGGAAATGGACTCCGGAGCATCGGAATGAGGCTTTTTCCCAGCTATTAAAAACAACACGGACACTTTGCGATTATGCAAAGACGAAAGGGATGATGGTCGAACTTGAAATCTTCGATTACGATGTCGACAAGGCTTCTCTCATGGGGCCTGCTCCATATGCCGCACAGTTTGCTGCGGAAATGCGAATGACCCACAATAACTTCGGACTTCTCGTCGACCTGTCACACATCCCGATCACCCATGAATCAAGCGAATTTGTTGTCCGGACTCTGCGCCCTTATATCACGCATTTTCATATCGGAAATGCCGTTGTAAAGGAAGGTTGTGACGGTTACGGAGATAAGCACCCAAGATTTGGTTACCCGGAGAGTGCAAATGACACCGACGAGCTCAGAGACTTCTTCCAGGTACTGAAAAACGAAGGCTTTTTCAATGCTGCAAAACCATATGTGCTCTCCATTGAGGTTACCCCGCGCCCCGGAGAAAATTCAGATATCGTTCTCGCCTCCACGAAGCGTGTGATCCGCCGGGCATGGGCGTTAGTGGAATAGGACATGGACCGTTTGAAACCGAGCACACAATGGATTTCGCAATCACTTGTTGAACTTTGCCGGATCAAATGCCTGTTACTTTAAGCGATAAACCGCAAGAAATGTGTTTCATGTCCGTTCCAGTTCTGAACAAAATATAATTCATCACTCGATTTCTCTGAGAAACCTATCACTTTCCCGACAATGCATAGCAGTTTAAATAAGGACAGACGTTTCAAGAAAGAGCGTCTGTCCTTACTGTATGACTGAAATTTCCAGATATATTTCTTCTATCCACGGATTATTTTCTCCGCACTTCTCACCGTGTTCACCAGATACCGGATCACCTCCACCGGATAATCTCCGGCCGCAGTCTCCCCGGTCACCATGACGGACGAAGCGCCGTCCAGCACCGCGTGGAAGATATCATTCACCTCCGCGCGGGTCGGAACAGGGTTCCGCTCCATGGATGCAAGCATCTGCGTCACCACCATAAACGGTTTTCCGGTCACCAGACATTTCTGCGAGATTTCTCTCTGCACACTGGGAAGGTCCCAAAGATGGACCGCATTTCCGAGATCTCCTCTGGCGATCACGATCTCATCGGCTCCCGGAAGCAGCTCTTCCAGTTTCCGGACTCCGTCCAGATTCTCGATTTTCGCAAAAAGCTTCACATCCTCAGCTCCGGCTTCCTTCAGTGCATTTTTTACACATTCCAGATCTTCCCGTCCCCGCACAAACGGCTGCATGACTCCTGTCACGCCCATCTCTTTCGCAAGCCGGATATTTTCAAGATCAGCTTTTGTCAGTGTCGGAGAATTGATCTTCGCTCCCGGAAATGCTGCACTCTTTCTGCTCTTTAATAGTCCGCCCCAGAGTACCTTTGCAAAATATCTCCGTTTTTCTCCACTTCCCATCTTTCTATTCTCCGGGTTTTCCACAACCTTCAGGTGAATTTTCCCATCATCGAGGAGAATCTCCTGCCCTGGAATCAGGTATGGGATTGTAATACCCGGCAGCTCGATCCGGGCAGGCATCCTCTGAGCAGATGTCCGGTTTTGCACCAGCGAACTTTCACTGTTTTTCTTTTTATCGGCCGTTTCCGTTAATTCTTCTCTGTTTTTTTCTAAAAATTCAACAACCTTCTGATCTTTCTGATCCGTTGCTGAACGAATCAGATCCATATCCCCACATCTGTCATTTCTTTCATTTTCAGTCTTCCAATCAGCCGCCGCACAGATCTCCACGATTTCTTCATTCTTCAGCAGGATTGGCTCCGCAACCGCCCCTGTGCGAAGCTCCGGTCCCTGAAGATCGATCAGGAGCTGCGGCTTCACCCCGCATGATTCTGCCGCCCGCTTCATCTTCCCGATCAGCTCCCCGGACTCTGCCAGTGTCACATGGGACAAATTCAACCTCATTCCGGTCATTCCAAGTGAAAACATCTCCACCAGGATCTTTTCATCCTGACATGCCGGTCCCAATGTTCCATAGATTTTTACCATTGCAATTCTTCCTCCGCTCTCCTGATAACCATTCTGTTCCAAGAATAACATAAGGCATCACACTTGTCACTCACATCTGGTAAACAGGTAACTCTGCGCAGTTGCATCAACGATCCTTCGCGATCCCGGATTTTCCTAGCAGAAATCATCTGTCATCCGTATTTCTGTCAAAACAGTTTTCAAACGTGACAAACATCCGTTTCGAAGCTTGCACATGATTGCTTCCGGCACCTTGGATCCACGCAAATGTGTTTTACTCCTCATTCTATTGCATACGAAAACGGCAGCCGGATCTATCCGATCTCATGATCGAAATTCCAACCGCCGTTCTCACTCTTTTACTTTCTTTTACACCTGGATCCGGTCTGCAACCTCACATCCGATTGCAAGTCTGCATCCATCATTTCCGATGATCATCCAGTCATTGTTCTGCTGGATCACGTCAACCGGATTCCCCTCGCAGAAATCATGGCGGTGAAGAAAATCCATCACTTGCTGATTTCCAAGCATCCATTTAATCGTGTACCGTTCCCCGGATTTCGCTGTTGATAAAGCCTGCATGATTACGCCCCCTGATTCTACACTCTACAATAAGTTTCCTTTTATGTTCGCTATATATTGTCTGACATCTTTCTCTGCATTATTCTTTTTGTATCTTCTTTTACAGGATACTCTTCAAACTATTGGTTAGTCAAGCATAAAACCAGTTAGGGGCAGATAATCTTTTCACGCTCTATGAAACAACACTCCTTCTTTATCTATGTGCATTTTGGACAGATACACTCTTATCTTCTATATCAGCTGTGACATAACATGCTCCATCGCATCTGTAAACTTTTCCACTGTCATCCCTGCGTCTTCCGCCGCTTCTTCCATCGTAATCCGGCCTTTTTGCATCTGTTTTACCAACATCTGGATCTCACCAAGCTCAAGTCCCTCTTTTCGTCCCAGCTTTATTCCTTCCTTTATCCCTTCCTTTCTGCCTTCTTCACGAGACTCATCCTTTTCCTGACGAATATGTTTCTCCTGGTCATACTCAAAAAGAAACACCCTTAACACCTCCGCTCTGCTTTTTATCAAGAAGCTCCTCAGTATGTTGTTCCGTATGCAATCATCGATTGCATACTCAACTGCTTCTTTGAATTCATACTCTTTTTCATAATTCCGCACTGTTTCTACAAAAATCATGTACTCCCGAAGTGTCCGGCTCTTTTCCATCAGCTCTTTATTGCATCCATAATTGATATTGATCACCTGAATTACAAGTTCAAGAGACGGAGTCCCGGAATGTTTTTCATAGGCATCTGATAATCTCAATTCTGAGCGTTCCGGCATCTTCTCTTTTCCGTTATAGAAGATCACAAATTTCGGTTCCGGAACCAGAATCTGATGTTTTCCATAGATGTTCTCATTCATGATCAGACCAGAAAGCACACACGCTGTATAAAACAGATCTCTTAACGGCATATTTGGATTGATCGATGATTGATGTTCATACAGAACCAATTGTGAGCTGATAATAAATGAAACATCGTTTTTCATCCCCATATAAACAGCATTTTTCAGTGTCGTAAAAACAAGTTCATCCGGATTATCATAATTACTGTCGTTCATCGCATTATAAACTTCCAATGCCGTTTTTCGGTCCGATAATAACATTCGAAAAATCCGATCTTTGTAGGTTCTGGTTGGTTCTCCAAGGATGCGGATCAAGCGTTCTGCCGATTCTTTCAGGAACTCTTCATCCTGAATATCTGAGGATGTTTTAACTAACTCAGAATGTATCTTCTGGATGTTATTTCCCCAGTTATTACGTTCTTGAATCTTTCTTCTGGCATATCGTTTCCCATTTTTCTTCATACGCAGTCCTCCATATTCCGAGAGAACTCCGTACATTTTCATTCCAGAACTCTCTCTGCTTTTGTTTGTTGTGATAAAAAGCATTGAAAATTCCAGATTTGAAAACAGATATTTTAGATGATATTAAGATGCTCAGAATTACATGCTTTGCTTTTATTTTATCACTTCATCTCGAAACTGTCACCCGGGAATCTGTACAAAAACTGATGGTCAAAATTGATATGCATAAACAGAAAGAGGCACTGTCCCCTTCAAACAACATTTACCAAAAAAGGCAAGGTCATTCTCTATGAAAATATCTAAATATATACCTATTTACTAAATTAGCAGTGTCTTTCTTGTGCATTTTTAGTGTATAGCTCCTACAGGACCTGCTCTCTGTATTGCTTTCTCGATTCAAAATAACAGAAAAACCCGCAGAACAAAGTTCTGCGGGCCTCTTACGCTTGGACACAAATATCTCACGGAGATACTATATATTAAATTTCGAATTAATTACTCGATGATTGTAGCAACTCTACCGGAACCAACAGTTCTGCCGCCCTCACGGATAGCGAAACGAAGACCCTGCTCCATAGCTACCGGATGGATAAGCTCGATTGTCATCTCAACGTTGTCGCCCGGCATGCACATCTCTGTACCTTCCGGAAGCTCGCAAACGCCTGTAACGTCTGTTGTTCTGAAGTAGAACTGCGGACGATAGTTGTTGAAGAACGGTGTATGACGGCCGCCCTCGTCTTTAGTAAGAACGTAAACCTGAGCTGTGAATTTCTTGTGGCAGGTTACGGAACCCGGTTTAACAAGACACTGACCTCTCTGGATCTCTGTTCTCTGAACACCACGAAGAAGAGCACCGATGTTATCACCAGCCTGAGCCTGGTCAAGGAGCTTACGGAACATCTCGATACCAGTTACAACTGTCTTACGAGTCTCCTCGTGAATACCAACGATCTCAACCTCATCGTTGAGTTTAAGAGTACCACGCTCTACACGGCCTGTAGCAACTGTACCACGACCTGTGATTGTGAATACGTCCTCGATCGGCATAAGGAACGGCTTATCTGTATCACGAACCGGATCCGGAATGTAGCTATCTACAGCATCCATAAGCTCCATGATCTTGTCGCCCCACGGTCCCATCGGATCCTCAAGAGCCTTAAGAGCAGAACCCTGGATGATCGGTGTGTCATCGCCCGGGAACTCGTACTCGTTAAGAAGGTCTCTGATCTCCATCTCTACGAGCTCAAGAAGCTCCGGATCGTCAACCATATCGCACTTGTTCATGAATACTACGATGTACGGTACGCCTACCTGACGGGAAAGCAGGATGTGCTCTCTTGTCTGAGCCATAACACCATCAGTAGCAGCTACAACGAGGATAGCACCATCCATCTGAGCAGCACCAGTGATCATGTTCTTTACATAGTCAGCATGGCCTGGGCAGTCAACGTGTGCATAGTGTCTTTTCTCTGTCTGATACTCAACGTGTGCAGTAGAGATTGTGATACCACGCTCTCTCTCTTCCGGAGCTTTATCGATATCTTCGAAGTTCTCAGCTGTGTTACCTTCAACTCTTGCTGCAAGAACTTTTGTGATTGCTGCTGTTAATGTTGTTTTACCATGGTCAACGTGTCCAATGGTACCAATGTTACAATGCGGTTTGGTTCTTTCAAACTTAGCTTTTGCCATTTTAAAACGTCCTCCTTAATTTGCGCCCATTGGGCTATTATATATAACTTAGGCTGAATACTATTATATTCTATTCGAAAAAGTTTTTCAAGCCTATTCTTGCCTAATACAAAGGGAAACTGCGATTATTTGTTACAGTACACAGGCAATCCTGCCCGTGAACTGTAACAACAAAATTTATAAATTATTTCGCAGCGCCCTTTCTCTCAGCGATGATCTTCTCCTGAACGCTCTTCGGTACCTGCTCGTACTTTTCGAAGAACATGGAGTAGTTACCACGACCCTGTGTTCTGGAACGAAGGTCTGTGGAGTAGCCGAACATCTCAGCAAGCGGAACATATGCTTTAACCATCTTGCCGCCGCCGATATCTTCCATACCCTCGATACGTCCACGACGTGCGTTAACGTCACCGATAACGTCGCCCATGTACTCCTCAGGCATTGTAACCTCTACCTTCATGATCGGCTCAAGAAGTACCGGGTTACCTTTCGCCATAGCATCCTTAAATGCCATGGAACCAGCGATGTGGAATGCCATCTCAGAAGAGTCGACCTCATGGTAAGATCCATCATATACATCTGCAGCTACGCCGAGTACCGGGAATCCGCCAAGGATACCAGCCTTTGTAGCCTCTTCGATACCTTCGCCGACAGCCGGAATGTATTCCTTCGGAATAGCACCGCCGACAACGGAAGAAGTGAACTTGAATGTCTCTTCGCCGTTCGGATCCATCGGTGTGAAGTGTACTTTACAGTGACCGTACTGTCCACGACCACCAGACTGCTTAGCGTACTTGCTGTCTACATCAACAGCCTTAGTCATTGTCTCTTTATAAGCAACCTGCGGAGCACCAACGTTAGCCTCTACCTTGAATTCACGAAGGAGACGGTCAACGATGATTTCCAGATGCAGCTCACCCATACCGGAGATGATGGTCTGGCCTGTTTCTGTATCAGTATGAACACGGAATGTCGGGTCCTCTTCAGCAAGCTTTGCAAGAGCCTCGCCCATCTTATCCTGTCCGGCTTTTGTCTTCGGCTCGATTGCGATATCGATAACCGGCTCCGGGAATACCATGGACTCAAGGATTACCGGATGCTGCTCATCACAGATTGTATCACCAGTTGTTGTGGACTTGAATCCAACTGCAGCGGCGATATCACCGGAGTAAACCTTGTCAAGCTCGTGTCTCTTGTTCGCATGCATCTGAAGGATACGGCCAACACGCTCTTTTTTGTCTTTTGTTGCGTTTAATACGTAGGAACCGGAATTCATTGTACCGGAGTAAACACGGAAGAATGCAAGTTTACCTACGAACGGGTCTGTCATGATCTTGAATGCAAGTGCGGAGAACGGCTCATCATCGGAAGAATGACGAACAACCTCGTTGCCCTCAAGGTCAACGCCTTTGATCGGCGGGATGTCAAGCGGAGACGGCATGTACTCGATGATCGCATCAAGGAGTTTCTGTACGCCCTTGTTTCTGTATGCTGTACCGCAGCATACCGGAACTGCATCACACTCACATGTAGCTTTACGAAGAACCTTCTTCATCTCGTCAACGGTCGGCTCTTCACCCTCAAGATACTGCATCATGAGGTCATCATCAAGCTCGCAGATCTTCTCAACGAGCTCGCTGTGGTAAAGCTCTGCATCATCCTTCATATCTTCCGGAATGTCTGTTACGGAGATATCATCACCCTTTTCATCGTTGTAGATGTAAGCCTGCATTTCGAACAGGTCGATGATTCCCTTGAACTCGTCTTCCTTACCGATCGGGAGCTGAATGCAGATTGCATTCTTACCAAGTCTGTTACGGATCTGATCTACACAAGCGTAGAAGTTTGCACCAAGGATATCCATCTTGTTGACGAATGCCATTCTCGGTACATTGTAGGTATCAGCCTGACGCCATACATTCTCAGACTGCGGCTCTACACCACCCTTTGCACAGAAAACGCCAACAGCGCCATCAAGTACACGGAGGGAACGCTCAACCTCAACAGTGAAGTCTACGTGACCTGGGGTGTCGATGATGTTGATACGGTGCTCAAGTGCGCCAGCCTTCGGCTTTGTATGCTCCTGGAGTGTCCAGTGGCAAGTCGTAGCTGCGGATGTGATTGTGATACCTCTCTCCTGCTCCTGCTCCATCCAGTCCATGGTAGCTGTACCTTCGTGAGTATCACCGATCTTATAGTTAATACCAGTATAATAAAGGATACGCTCTGTCGTTGTTGTCTTACCAGCATCGATATGAGCCATGATTCCGATATTTCTGGTTCTCTCTAACGGATATTCTCTTCCAGCCAAGGATTTTTCCTCCTATTAGAATCTGTAGTGAGCAAATGCCTTGTTAGCCTCAGCCATCTTATGCATTTCCTCTTTCTTCTTTACAGATGCGCCTGTGTTGTTAGCTGCATCCATAATCTCGTTTGCAAGTCTCTCTACCTGGGTCTTCTCGCTTCTCTTACGGGAATAGAGAGTGATCCAGCGAAGGCCTAATGCCTGTCTTCTCTCCGGCTTAACCTCGATCGGTACCTGGTATGTTGCACCACCGATACGTTTTGCCTTAACCTCGAGAACCGGCATGATGTTGTTCATAGCCTCTTCAAATACTTCTACAGCGTCCTTACCAGTCTTTTCAGCGACCTCTTCGAAAGCGCCGTAAACAATCTTCTGAGCAACGCCCCTCTTACCATCAAGCATGATGTTGTTGATCAGCTTGGTTACAACTTTGTTGCTGTAAAGCGGGTCTGCTAATACGTCTCTTTTCTGAGTATGTCCTTTACGTGGCACGTTACTTCCCTCCTTAATTATAAAAATTATATCATCGGTACTCACATGTTTCCATAAAATGTGTTCGCGCGCGGTTTTCTATCTATTTCCTGCAACCACAGGTCAAATACCACCGGCACTAATATGCGTTATCTGCATTCACTTTATTCCTGTTAGTGATCCCTCTTGCGGTTGTTCAAGTTATTGGCCGTTCTGCTTAAGACGGGAAACCTGAACTCCGCTGCGCTACGTTTGAGTAGCGGTTATTACTTCGTAATAACCTTATTTTTTATCTTTCGGTCTCTTTGCGCCGTACTTGGAGCGAGCCTGTCTTCTGTTGGCAACGCCTGCAGTATCAAGAGTACCTCTGATGATGTGGTATCTGGTACCCGGAAGGTCTTTAACACGACCACCACGGATCAGAACAACGGAGTGCTCCTGAAGGTTATGTCCCTCACCCGGGATATAGCTTGTTACTTCAATACCGTTGGAAAGACGTACTCTGGCAATCTTTCTAAGAGCGGAGTTCGGCTTCTTAGGAGTTGCAGTCTTAACAGCTGTGCATACACCTCTCTTCTGCGGAGCAGATGTATCTGTGGCTTTCTTATGAAGGGAATTGTATCCTTTCTGGAGTGCCGGAGCTGTGGATTTCTTTACAGCAGTCTCTCTACCTTTTCTTACTAACTGGTTAAATGTTGGCATTCTTTTCACCTCCTGTGATATTGACTGTTGGTTGCTGCTTTCAGCCTTTATGCGCACAAAAAACGGGACGTACCCGATGCACGCCCCATTATTATATACAGAGTTTTTCCGCATGTCAAGGTGAAACCTTAAATTTTCTTTGAAAATACGGCATTTTCCGACCATGACACGCCTGGATGAGTTGTCTCATTTTTAACCTTTGTGATTTTTGCTGTTTTTGTCTGTTTTCCAAGCGGATTTTCCATCATTTTTATCTCTCGGGATCATCCGTTTCCTGCCCCATTCCACAGCCGCACATCCCGGGCATGCGCCTGTGTTGTCAGGTACCGCATCCATGGTCCAGTACCATGCTGCCGTTCACAGTATTTTCTTACTATTATTTTTCTCCCAGGCAGAACATGTCCACCGTCACATCTGCAAGGAGATTTCCTTTCTCATCTGTCACCTCACTCCGCACGATCGTGATCGTACGGCCACGGCGGACCAGGATCCCCTTCGCATGGACAGTCCCCTCCGATACGTTCCGGATAAAGTTCACATGTGCGCTCTGAGTCACATACTTCTTTCCATCTGCTCTCGCCGTCAGTCCCGTGACCACATCTGCGAGTGCATAGAGCATTCCGCCATGTACCATTCCCATCAGGTTTGTGACGCCATGTGTGATCTTCATGCTGATCTCGCTGCACTCCGGTGAGATCTTTTCGATCTTCATATTCGTATATTCCATAAAGGGATTATTTTTTACATATTCGTCCGGATCGATCCCGTACTGTATCTTTTCACTCATTTCTGCCTCCTGAAATTCTGTCATAACGTGCTGCGCAGTTTTCTGCTGTCATGAAACACGCATGTTCACCTGCTGTCTCCGACTGCATTTTATCATATGTAGTTCTTCCATGCAAGAACCGGAGAGGAGATCCGGCTGTGGATCTCCTCTCCGGGCATTCTCAAGCATCGACTGCCAGAAGACCTGCAGTCCGAAGGCTTGCCATCAGGGCATTCAGCTGAGCTACCACATCTTCCGTGCTCGTCGCGTCTGCGACCGGAGCTGCCGCTGTCACAGTTCCGGCTGGGCCTGTTGGGCCGGTTGGGCCGGTTGGGCCCGTCGGACCTACTGCTCCGGTTGCCCCTGTTGGACCGGTCGCTCCCGCCGGACCCTGCGCTCCTGTCTCTCCTACCGGACCTGCCGGGCCTACTGCTCCTGTTGCTCCCACCGGGCCCTGCGCTCCTGCCTCTCCAGCCGGGCCTGCTGCTCCGGTTGCCCCTGTCGGTCCCGTCGGACCTACTGCTCCGGTCGCTCCTGTTGCTCCCACCGGGCCCTGTGCTCCCGTCTCTCCGGCCGGGCCTGTCGGACCCGTCGCTCCCACCGGACCCTGCGCTCCTGTCGCTCCGGCCGGACCTGCCGGACCTGCTGCTCCGGTTGCTCCTATTGGACCCTGCGCTCCTGTCTCTCCGGCTGGACCTGCCGGACCTGCTGCTCCCGCTGCTCCTGTTGGACCAGTCGCTCCTACCGGACCTTGCGCTCCTGTCGCTCCCACCGGGCCCTGCGCCCCTGTCGGACCTTGCGCTCCTGTCGCTCCCACCGGGCCCTGCACCCCTGTCGGACCAATCGGCCCCTGCGCACCGTCATATCCAGGAAATCCCTGCGGACCGGTCGGTCCCTGTGGCCCTACTGGCCCCATCGGCCCTACTGGCCCCATCGGCCCTGCTGGTCCCATTGGCCCCGGGCATCCCTGCGGACCTCTCGGCCCCATCGGACCTCTGCAGCAGCAGTTTCCACCCGGCCGTCCGCAGTTTCCGCCGCATCCCACGCCCTGGCCTCCATTTTCACAGCGATTTCGCTCCCCTATACAGCCGGCATCACGATAAGGATCATAATCCATATTTCTCATATCTGAATCTCCTTCTCCTTATTTTTCACGAATATTCCGTAACCGGATATCCGTTTACTATACTTTATGCTGCCCGTCCATATTCGTTCCTGCTCTCTTTATCGCTCCATCCGCGGTCTTGATCCTGCCGCAGCATTTTTATTTTCTCATTCCGATCCGCGCAAAATATTCCTGGTTCTTTCTGCACGCCTCCGTTCCCGGATGGCATCGTTCCGCCAGCTCGTTATACCAGCACGCTTTTTTTCTCTCTCCCATCCGGTCATGGCATACGCAAAGCTGGAGATACGGAATATAATCGCGGTATTCCGGCATGATAAATCCTTCCTCCCCGGCCAATCTTCCTGTTTTCAGTGCCTGGCGGTACCAGAATTCCGCATCCGCATACCGCTTTCCGGAAAAGAACCACCATCCAAGATCACAGCAGAGTTCCGGTCCCGGAATTCCTTCCCGCAGACCCATGAGCAGAAAAGAAAGTGCCTCATCCCGTTTCCCCAGCTGATACATGCAAAATGCCCCGTGCCTGCACGCGTCTATCCGGTCGATGTGCCAGCCGTCAGACCTTTCCAGATAAGTCAAAAACACACCGGCCGCCTCTTTATATCGTTTATGGTAATACAGTTCCTTTCCATAATAATAGTGTTCACGCGCAGTCAGGCCCGCGATTTTTCCCTTCTCACGTATCATCTTTTCAAAGATCCTGAGATTGCGGTCCGGATCTCCCGTCCCGATCTTCCGATGTTCGATCAGAATATCTTCCCGCACTGTTTTTCCAAACGGTTCGATCACCTCATGGATCCGCCCTTTCCATACCACTCTTTCGCATCTTCTCAGAAGACGTTCCCGATAAAAGAAAAATGACGGACTTCCGCTTCCGTCATATCCAACCGCATATTTCATCATCACCACATCCGGTTTCTCCTGATCCAGACGCATTTTTAGTTTCATCAGTTTCTTTTGCTCTTCTTCCGTGATCACATCATCCGCATCCAGCCAGAAAAGATAGTCTCCCGCTCCTTTCTGAAACGCAAAATTCCTCGCCGCCGCGAAATCATCGATCCAGGGGAAATCATAGATCTGATCCGTAAATAAAGACGCGATTTCCTTTGTTTTGTCGGTTGAACCGGTATCGACAATGATAATCTCATCCGCAAAATCTTTTACACAGGAAAGACATCTTCCAAGGACCTGTTCTTCATTGCGGACGATCATGCATAAGCTGACAGAAGCCATACATTCCCTCTGTTGTCCCTTTTTATCAATATATGAGATCCTGTAAAATCTGTCCGAATATTTCATATTTTATACCGGTAGCTCTCTTAAAGTTCTCTCATGTTGTGTGAATCCATTGTGTGAATCCATCTGCCCCCGGCGCACCGTATATAAACAGGCGCTGCCTGGATCCATATGGATTCAAAGGCAGCGCCCGTTTTCTCCGGCATTATTTCCGGCATTCACTCTTCATTTGTATTTATTGCAGGTTTGTCCCGTCTGCCGTCTATCCGCAGAGCCCAGACTGATGTACCGTTTTTACTCCTGCTCCTCACCTGTCAGATCCAGCAGATTCAGCTCCTCAAATCCGTCTGTGGACGGGAGTTCAAAGAGAACTTCCTTCCCCGGATTCTTGCAGTCCATGTTCATGTCGATCTTGTAGTTCATCACATCGACCTCAGATGTCTCCATATCTGTAATGTTCATTACAACATCCATGAAGATCGTCATGTTCTCGTAGTAGCCATCTTTGTTGATCGTCATCTCGCCGTTTGCCTCGTTGACCTTCATGTCCATGCCAACACCGAGAGTCGCATATGTCTCTGCTGTCGCACCGGTGATCGCCTGGATCACTTCATTGATCTTATCTTCGTTAATGCTGTAGGCAAGTTTCTTTGTATCGCCGTTCTGATACACTCTGAGACCTTTGATCACATCTGTACCCAGGTTCATATCGAGCTGGGTCGCCTGCTTTGCAGCATCTTCCAAAGACATCGGCTGCTTATATTTAATTCCCATCGTGTCCACATACATGTTGCCGCCCGTATAGAACATCTCGATCGGCACCTCTGTTCCCAGTGTATTGGATGTTCCGTCGCAAAGGAATTCGATGTTTCCGTCTTCCGTCTCCCTCATCTTGATGTTCATGTCCATAGTCATATCCAGAGTTTCATCAAGATAAGATGTTGTAATCCGGTAGTTCACATCGATATTTTCGCTCTTGAGCGTTTCATTTAACTGCTGCGCTTCCTCGTAAACTTCCAGGGCCTCCGGATCATTCTCTTCCACATCAGTCGGAACCGACTTCACCTGGGTTACACCGTTTACGCTCCACGCTCCATTCTTGTCGATCTCATAACCGTCCGCACGACCGTAATCAGTCATCGCATATCCGGTATTTCCGAAATAATAGCACTGTGCCCAGCCGTCATGATCACCATCCAGCCAGTACCAGCCGTTTCTACAGTAGGAACCGTCATCATTCTGGTATTTCCAGCCGTTCATGTCTTCCTGCCACTCACCCGCAAATGCAGGGAACGAGAGTGCCATTGCAAGCGGCATCGCAGCTGTCAGGACCATTTTCCACTTTTTCATAAGAGAGACCTCCTTGTTTTTATCGTCCGGACGCCTTTCCGGCGCAGGACTTTTTTCGCCTGTATCTTCAGGCAGCATCTATTATCAATATAACAGGTTCCGCTCTCTTCCGCAATTCATTTGTCTGTCGGATTTATTTTTTTCCGTAATTCTTCAGGATTCTGTTATCATTTCTTTCCTATTCCGTATACGACTGCTCCGCCTGGATCACCGCATAATAGTTGCTCCACTTCTCTGTGATCAGCTTCGCGATCCCTTTCTTTACTTCCTCGTTTGTCTTTCCATATTGGAACGGAACGACTGCGTCGAAGATCAGGTTCGTGTGGGTTGGTCCCTGCACCATCCGGAAATCGTGGATCGTGACGCCCGGGAAGTTTTCCCGGATCATCTCCACGATCTCTTTTTTTGTCTCGTTGATCTTCTCGTTATTGACAACGATCGGGTCCATATGGATCACAGCTTCACAGCCGAGTTTTCTCTTTAATTCTTTCTCGATCCTGTCGATCACATCGTGGATCTCAAAAATATCGCTGTCACCGGATACTTCTCCGTGTAGGGAGATCATGCGTCTTCCCGGGCCGTAGTCATGTACCACAAGATCATGGATCCCAAGGATCTCCGGATGTGCGAGCACGATGGACTTGATCTCATCGACAAATTCTTTTGATGGTGCCTCTCCGAGGAGTGGATTTAAAGTATCCTTCGCAGCGCCATATCCCGCGTAGAGAACAAAGCATGCAACCAGACATCCGCACCATCCGTCCACGTTGACTCCCGTCACATACGCGATCCCCATCGAGACCAGGACTGCCGTTGTCGCGATGGAGTCACTCATACTGTCCATCGCTGTCGCCTTCATCGTCTCCGACTGGATCTTCGTTCCCACGGAACGGTTATAGAAGAACATATATGCCTTCACGCAGATAGAGACAATGAGGATTCCAACCGCCAGAGCGCTTGTCTCGACCGGTTCCGGATGAAAGATCTTCCCGACTGATGTCTTTAAGAGTTCAAATCCCATCAGGATGATGATCATGGAAACGCCGAAGCCGGACACATACTCGATCCTACCGTGTCCGAACGGATGGTCCGCATCTGCCTTCATGCCGGAAAATTTGAACCCCACCAGGGAGATAAATGATGATCCTGCATCCGACAGGTTGTTGAATGCATCCGCCGTGATGGCGATCGATCCGCTGATCACTCCCGCCAGGTACTTGCCGGCAAACAGGCAGACGTTGAGTGCGATCCCGACGATGCTGCAGAGCATTCCGTAGGCGCGGCGCACATTGCCGTCTCCGACCTGATCTCTGTTTTTTATAAATAAGCTCGATAATATTGTAATCATATAAAACACTCCAATCAGTCTGCACTTTGCATACAGACTATAAAACATAAGCCTGAAATTCAGGTCGAACCATCATAAGATCCACAAATGAAAGAAATCCTTCCAGATATCCCCTGGTAAAAGTTGCCTGTCTCTAACCTTCCGTATACTCAAACAGCGAGGAAAAACATGATCTCTCATGTTCTCCTCGCTGTTTGAGTATGCATCAGCCTATGGGAAAGTTCCTGTTTCCAGGAACTTCCCCACAATATAAACTTGTCTGTTCTGAAAACCTGCACGATTGCCTGTTTTCATAAAGGTTTACACATTATGATCGATTATTCATCAACTTCCTGTGTGTCATCCTCGTTGAGAATGATCTTCTCAGCCTCTTCGATCGGAGCTTCTGTCTCCTCCTGCGGCTCAGCAGCAGTCTGAACTTCCGGCTCCGGCTTCTTCTCCTCGATCTCGCCGGTGCTGAGCTTGATGTTGCGGTAACGCTTCATACCGGTACCAGCCGGGATGAGCTTACCGATGATAACATTCTCTTTCAGACCGATCAGGTGATCGACTTTACCGTTGATCGCAGCCTCAGTAAGAACCTTTGTGGTCTCCTGGAAGGATGCAGCGGATAAGAAGGAATCGGTTGCAAGGGATGCCTTTGTGATACCGAGCATGACCTGTTTGCCCTCTGCCGGCTGTTTGCCTGCAGCGATGAGCTCCTCGTTCATCTCGTTGAAATCAAGAACATCCATGGATACGCCCGGAAGAACGTCAGAATCGCCGCTCTCCTCGATACGGATCTTCTTTAACATCTGACGCACGATCATCTCGATATGCTTATCGTTGATCTCTACACCCTGTAAACGGTAAACACGCTGTACCTCACGGATCATGTAATCCTGTACGGCACGAACGCCCTTAACCTTTAACAGGTCGTGCGGGTTGATGCTACCTTCTGTGAGAACGTCACCGGCCTCGAGAACCTGTCCGTCCGTAACTTTGATTCTGGAACCATACGGGATCAGATAAGTCTTGGAGTTTCCTGTCTCCGGATCAGTAACGATGATCTCACGTTTCTTCTTGGTATCTTTAATTGTGACAACACCACCAAATTCAGCAATGATCGCAAGTCCCTTCGGGCGTCTTGCCTCGAAAAGCTCCTCGACACGCGGAAGACCCTGTGTGATATCGCCGCCGGCAACACCGCCGGAGTGGAATGTACGCATGGTTAACTGTGTACCCGGCTCACCGATGGACTGTGCGGCAATGATACCAACAGCCTCGCCGACCTGTACCGGCTGACCTGTCGCCATGTTCGCACCATAACACTTGGAGCAAACACCGATATGGCATTTACATGTCAGGACTGTACGGATCTTAACGGTATTTCTGCCGAGCTTCTCAAGAACCTTGATAACGGCTGCGGCACGCTTCGGTGTACACATATGGTTTGCCTTGACAACAACTTCTCCGGTATCCGGATCTGTGATCGTCTCAGCGATATATCTGCCTGTTAATCTCTCCTGGAGAGTCTCGATCGTCTCTTTACCGTCTGTAAAGCCTTCGATCTCCATGTACGGGATCGTTCCTTTTCCTTCGCAGCAGTCTGTCTCACGGATGATGAGATCCTGGGATACATCGACAAGACGTCTTGTCAGGTAACCAGAGTCGGCTGTACGAAGAGCGGTATCGGACATACCTTTTCTCGCACCATGTGCGGAGATGAAGTACTCAAGTACGTCAAGACCTTCACGGAAGTTGGACTTGATCGGGAGTTCGATCGTGTGACCGGTTGTATCCGCCATAAGTCCTCGCATACCAGCAAGCTGCTTGATCTGCTTATCAGAACCACGGGCTCCGGAGTCCGCCATCATGAAGATGTTGTTGTATTTATCAAGACCTGTCAGAAGGTCATGTGTTAACTGGTCATCGGTTGCTTTCCATACATCGATAACTTCTTTGTAACGTTCTTCCTCTGTGATAAGACCACGGCGGAAGTTCTTTGCGATACGGTCAACCGTTGCCTCAGCGTCCGCAAGGAGCTGTTTCTTGGTTGCCGGGACAGTCATATCGGAAATGGATACGGTCATAGCGGCTCTTGTGGAGTACTTGTAACCGATCGCCTTGATATCGTCCAGAGTGATCGCTGTCTGGATCGCTCCGTGTGTATTGATGACTTTCTCGAGGATCTGCTTTAACTGTTTCTTCTTTACGAGGAAATCGATCTCCGGCTTTAACTCGTTGCCCGGGATCGTTCTGTCGACAAATCCAAGATCCTGCGGGATGATCTCATTGAAGAGGATACGTCCTACAGTTGTATCAACGATACCTGTCATCGTTCTTCCGTCCGGAAGTGTCTTTGTCACACGGACTTTGATTCTCGCATGAAGAGTAACGGCTCCGTTCTCATATGCAAGAAGTGCTTCGTTCGGGCTCTTGAAGAACATGCCTTCGCCCTTTGCGCCCGGTCTCTCCTGTGTCAGATAGTAGATACCGAGGACCATATCCTGGGAAGGAACGGCTACCGGACCACCATCGGACGGTTTTAACAGGTTGTTCGGGGAGAGAAGAAGGAAGCGGCACTCTGCCTGTGCTTCCATCGTCAGCGGAAGGTGAACCGCCATCTGGTCTCCATCGAAGTCCGCGTTGAATGCGGTACAAACGAGCGGGTGAAGCTTGATTGCCTTACCTTCTACAAGGATCGGCTCGAACGCCTGAATACCAAGACGGTGAAGAGTAGGGGCACGGTTTAACATAACCGGATGCTCTTTGATTACATCCTCGAGAACATCCCAGACCTCTGTCTGAAGACGCTCGACCATCTTTTTCGCGTTCTTGATGTTGTGTGCAGTTCCGTTTGCAACGAGTTCCTTCATAACGAACGGTTTGAAGAGCTCGATCGCCATCTCTTTCGGAAGACCGCACTGGTAGATCTTAAGTTCCGGTCCAACGACGATAACGGAACGTCCGGAATAGTCAACTCGTTTACCGAGAAGGTTCTGACGGAAACGTCCCTGCTTACCTTTTAACATGTCAGAAAGGGACTTTAACGCACGGTTGCCCGGTCCTGTAACCGGTCTTCCGCGTCTGCCGTTATCGATCAGGGCATCAACAGCCTCCTGGAGCATTCTCTTCTCGTTGCGGACGATAATGTCCGGAGCGCCGAGTTCGAGAAGTCTTGCGAGACGGTTGTTACGGTTGATGATTCTTCTGTATAAGTCGTTTAAGTCGGATGTCGCGAAACGTCCGCCGTCGAGCTGTACCATCGGGCGGATATCCGGCGGGATGACCGGGATCACGTTCATGATCATCCACTCCGGTCTGTTTCCGGAGTTGCGGAATGCATCAACAACCTCAAGGCGCTTGATGATTCTCGCTCTCTTCTGGCCGGAAGCCTCCTGAAGAGCTTTTCTCAGCTCTTCGGAGTCTCTATCCAGATCGATATTCTTTAAAAGTTCCTGGACTGCCTCAGCACCCATTCCTACGCGGAATGTGCCGTAGCCGTACTTTTCAACAGCATCGCGGTACTCTTTCTCGGAAAGAACCTGCTTTAACTGAAGTCCGGTATTTCCTGCATCCAGAACGATATAGGAAGCAAAGTACAGAACTTTCTCGAGGACTCTCGGGGAGATGTCCAGGATCAGACCCATACGGCTCGGGATACCTTTAAAATACCAGATATGGGATACCGGAGCGGCAAGCGCGATATGTCCGATACGCTCACGGCGCACGCTGGACTTCGTTACCTCAACGCCGCAGCGGTCACAGATAACACCTTTGTATCTGATTTTCTTGTATTTACCACAATGGCACTCCCAGTCCTTGGTCGGTCCAAAGATTCTTTCGCAGTACAGACCGTCCTTCTCCGGTTTTAAGGTTCTGTAGTTGATGGTCTCCGGTTTTTTTACCTCACCATGGGACCATTCCAGAATCTTTTCCGAAGAGGCAAGTCCGATACGGATCGCGTCGAATGTCATCGGCTGATAAGTTTCATTTGTCTCAGGCATGAACGGTACTCCCTTCTAATTATTTGTCGTCATCCTCGGTATAATCGTCATCGACATAGTCGTCTTTGGCACCGTCGTTTGTATAGTCATCGTCTTCCACATTGACAAGCTCGTCGCCCTTGAATTCCTGCTTCTGGAATCCGTAGTCGGATAAGTCTTCCTTATCGTTGTAGCGGCGGTCTCCCTCGATGATGGAACGAAGATCGTAGTTTGTATCAGAGTAGTCGATGTTCTCAGACATATCGACTTCCTCACCATTGTCACGCAGCACTCTTACATCCAGTCCGAGAGACTGTAACTCTTTTAAGAGTACCTTGAAGGACTCCGGAATACCCGGCTCCGGAATGTTCTCGCCCTTGATGATCGCCTCGTAGGTCTTTACACGTCCAACAACGTCATCGGACTTCACTGTCAGGATCTCCTGAAGTGTGTAAGCCGCGCCATAAGCCTCAAGAGCCCAAACCTCCATCTCACCGAAACGCTGTCCGCCGAACTGTGCTTTACCACCGAGCGGCTGCTGTGTAACGAGTGCGTATGGGCCTGTGGAACGTGCATGGATCTTATCGTCAACCAGGTGATGCAGTTTCAGGTAGTGCATGTGTCCGATCGTAGTCGGGCCATCGAAGTATTCGCCTGTACGTCCGTCACGGAGCTGTACCTTACCGGTACGGCTGATCGGAACGCCCTTCCAGAGAGCACGGTGATCAAGGTGCTCACCGAGATATTCCATAACCTCCGGACGAAGGATCTCTTTATACTTCTCCTGGAATGCATCCCATTCCATGTTTACATAATCGTTTGCAAGCTCCAGTGTATCCTGGATATCATTCTCGTCTGCGCCATCGAATACCGGTGTGGAAACATTGAATCCAAGTGCCTTTGCTGCAAGGCTTAAGTGGATCTCAAGGACCTGTCCGATGTTCATTCGGGACGGCACGCCTAACGGGTTTAATACGATATCGAGCGGACGTCCGTTCGGAAGGAACGGCATATCCTCTACCGGAAGTACACGGGAGACAACACCCTTGTTACCATGACGGCCGGCCATCTTATCACCAACAGAAATCTTACGTTTCTGAGCGATGTAGATGCGGACTGTCTCATTTACGCCAGGAGCAAGCTCGTCGCCGTTCTCTCTTGTGAAGAGTTTTGCGTCGATGATGGTTCCGTATGCGCCATGCGGTACTTTTAAGGATGTGTCGCGGACTTCTCTTGCCTTCTCACCGAAGATCGCACGAAGAAGTCTCTCTTCAGCTGTCAGCTCGGTCTCTCCCTTAGGAGTTACCTTTCCGACTAAGATATCGCCGGCACGGACCTCAGCGCCGATGCGGATGATTCCGCGCTCATCCAGGTCTTTCAATGCGTCATCGCCGACACCCGGAACATCTCTTGTGATCTCTTCCGGTCCTAACTTGGTATCACGGGATTCGCATTCATATTCTTCAATATGAACAGATGTGTAGACATCGTTCATAACAAGTTTTTCACTTAACAGGACCGCATCCTCGTAGTTGTAACCTTCCCAGGTCATGAATCCGATCAGCGGGTTCTTACCAAGTGCGATCTCGCCATCCTTTGTGGACGGTCCGTCTGCGATAACCTCGCCTTTCTCTACATGGTCGCCCTTGTAAACGATCGGCTTCTGGTTGTAGCTGTTGGACTGGTTGCTTCGTGAGAATTTGATCAGGCGGTAAACGTCGCGGTTTCCGTCGGAATCTCTCTTGATGATGATCTCGTTGGAAGCGGAGCGTTCAACAACACCGGCATTCTTAGCGACTACGCAGACACCGGAGTCAACGGCAGCCTTGCCTTCGATACCGGTACCAACAACCGGAGCTTCTGTGGAAAGCAGCGGTACAGCCTGACGCTGCATGTTGGATCCCATCAGGGCACGGTTCGCGTCATCGTTCTGTAAGAACGGGATCATGGAAGTAGCAACGGAGAATACCATTCTCGGGGATACGTCCATGAGGTCGATCTGTTTCTTCTGGAAGGAGGAAGTCTCCTCACGGAAACGACCGGATACGTTGTTGTGGATGAAGTGGCCTTCCTCATCGAGCGGCTCGTTCGCCTGTGCTACGATGTAGTTATCCTCTTCGTCAGCTGTCATGTAGACAACATCGTCGGTAACACGCGGGTTAGCCGGATCGCTCTTGTCTACGACACGGTACGGAGCCTCAACGAAGCCGTACTGGTTTACCTTCGCATAGCTTGCGAGGGAGTTGATAAGACCGATGTTCGGTCCCTCAGGAGTCTCGACCGGACACATACGACCGTAGTGGGTGTAGTGTACATCTCGAACCTCGAATCCTGCACGTTCTCTGGACAGACCGCCCGGTCCTAACGCGGAGAGACGTCTCTTATGCGTAAGCTCGGATAACGGGTTGTTCTGGTCCATGAACTGGGACAGCTGGGAGCTTCCGAAGAACTCCTTCACTGCTGCAGTGACCGGTTTGATATTGATCAGGGACTGCGGAGTGATTCCGTCGATGTCCTGTGTTGTCATTCTCTCACGTACAACGCGCTCCATTCTGGAGAGACCGATACGGTACTGGTTCTGAAGGAGCTCTCCGACTGCACGGATACGACGGTTTCCAAGGTGGTCGATATCATCCTTTACGCCAATGCCGTACTCAAGGTGCATGTTGTAGTTGATGGAAGCAAGGATATCTTCCTTTGTGATGCATTTTGGAACAAGCTCGTGGACGTTGCGGCGGAGTTCAGCTTTTAACTCTTCCTCGTCATCCCCTGCTTTTTCCAGAATGTCTTTTAATACCGGGTAATATACTAACTCTGTGATACCTACTTCTTCCGGATCGAAGGACACATATGCGGAAAGGTCAACCATAAGGTTGGAAAGGACTTTCTCCACGCGCTCTTCTGTCTGGATCCATACATACGGGATCGCAGCGTTCTGGATCGCGATCGCCTGATCTTTTGTGATCGCTTTTCCTGCTTCCGCAAGGATCTCGCCTGTTTCTGTATCAACAATATCCTCGGACGGAATCTGTCCGACGATACGGTTCTTCATATGAAGCTTCTTGTTGAATTTATATCTGCCGACCTTTGCGAGATCATATCTTCTCGGGTCGAAGAACATGCCGTTTAACAGACTCTCAGCACTGTCGACAGACAGCGGCTCGCCCGGACGGATCTTCTTATATAACTCAAGGAGACCATCCTGATAGTTGTCGGATGTATCCTTTGTGAAGCTTGCGAGAAGCTTCGGCTCCTCACCGAAGAGATCGATGATCTCAGCGTTTGTACCATATCCGAGCGCACGGATCAGGACAGTTACCGGGACCTTTCTGGTACGGTCTACACGTACATAGAACACGTCGTTGGAATCTGTCTCATACTCTAACCATGCTCCACGATTCGGGATTACGGTACAGGAATATAATTCTTTACCGATCTTATCGTGATCGATACCATAATAGATACCAGGGGAACGTACCAACTGGCTGACGATAACACGCTCTGCACCGTTAATAACGAAGGAGCCGGTATCTGTCATTAATGGCAGATCGCCCATGAAAATCTCGTGTTCATTGATCTCATCTTTATCTTTGTTGCAGAGTCTCACCTTGACTTTCAAAGGTGCGGCGTAAGTTGCATCACGCTCTTTGCACTCTTCGATCGTGTATTTGATGTCATCTTTGCAAAGCGTGAAGTCTACAAACTCCAGGCTAAGATGTCCAGCAAAGTCAGCGATCGGAGAGATATCGTCAAAGACCTCTTTCAGGCCCTCGTCGAGGAACCACTGATAAGAATCCTTCTGGATCTCGATCAGGTTCGGCATCTCAAGAACTTCTTTCTGTCTTGAGAAGCTCATTCTTACGCTCTTGCCGGACGGCACCGGACGCATTCTGCTTTTCTCCATTTGACGTTTCACCCCTGTTTTCTTTCTCTATAATCAATAACTAATTTTGGGCATACTGGTACCATATGCACATGATACCACAATAGTGCACATTTCATACTACCATGGGGTTGTCAATCTGTCAAGCACTTTTTTACAAAGTTTTCCTACTCTACGCTTGTGTAATACCCCGGCGCATACATCTGAATCGAGTAGAAATCATCCCCTGACGGGCTCTCTTTACTTGCAAAAATCTCCGGTCCATAAGCTGTGGTAAATCCATTGACACTGTCATCTGTCTTACTAACGATCATATCCTCGGTATTGATCAGTTCCTGATATACCTCCTTCCCGCTTAGATCCGTATCCAGATAGCCGAATTCCTGAAATGCGGCTTCCAGCACGTCCACGATCTGGTAGAAGGCCTCCTCATCGCTGCTGTAGGCACCGATTCCATGAAGATCATCTGTTGCCGTGTCAGCGTAGATGGTAATGCTTCCCACATACTCCCCGTCACGACTCAGATAACAGGCCTGATCTGTATTGTACCAGCTCATATCGTCCGAAGCATAGTTGTAGCTGTATGTGTCCTCCATCGACCACTCAGAAAATCCGTACTGCGGCAGGAGTCGGTCCAGGGCGGCCGTCACATCCGCAAGCTGGGCGTCATAGTGACCGTAGTTTGTACAGTTTGTTCCGATGGCCCGCACCTCCTCGTCGGAGAGCTCGCCCTCCCCAAGGACCTCCACGGCGTTGGAATCGGCAGAGGACCAGAGATCGCCGCTGGACGAGTCGAAGATGTTCTCGATCCCGTAGATCGATTCCCTGATCGCATGAGTGATAAGGAACAGCAGGTTTCCGCCGACGGAAAATACCAGCCAGATGATCACGACGATCAGAATGCCGGTAAACGGCTTCTTCCGTCCCCGCTCGGAGTTTACACGGTCCATGATGTTCTTTGAAGACTGGCTGCTGTAGGACCTGTTCTGACAGGTGTCTGCCTGACCGCGGTACTGTTCAAGCTGGCTCTTCATATGTTCGAACGCATTCCGCCGTCCCGTCATCCGGTTTCCCATATTCTGGAATGGATCCGCTGTTTTCTTCTCCCGATTTGTCTTTTTCTTTCCGCCCTGTATTCTGGTTGATGTCCCATTCCCTTTAAATATGCCCGCGTACGAATCTGTACCGGACGCACTGCTTCCAGGGTATTCCCTTCCGCCATCATGGTACAGGCAGTCTGACTCATGTTGTGGATGTCTCTCATTTAAATAGTAATCCACATCCTGTACATATGGATGCCACACGATCCTTTTGCATCCGCTGCAGTATAGACCCGATGTCATTTTCTGGTCGCAGTATGGACAATATCTCTGTTTCATCCGTTGTTCCTCCTGTCGTTGTTCCTCCTGTCGTTGTTCCTCCTGTCGGTATTCCTCTTTTCAGGTCATTTTAATTTTGTATTTTAAGCCCAACAGCTAAATTTCTACTCTTATTTTAACATAGGTTTCCGGTGCACACAATCGAGATTTCACATCGTCAGCCCGATGCCTGATTCTTGTTACAGTACACGGGCACTCCTTGCCCGCGCACTGTAACAGGATTTTGCCGATGCTTCGCATTCCGAATCGGCAAAATCCACTACCACCACTGTATTGTACGGAATTTTCAGTTCAGAAAATTCCTACCCATGAAAAGTAACTGATTCTTTTCCCAAAACGAAAAAAGACTCAGAGCAGCCACTTTGCATGGTCTCTGAGTCTTCTCACACTGATATACTGCTTTTACCGGTTCAGGATCTCCATAAATTCTTCTCCTGTGATTGTCTCCTTTTCGAGAAGATATCCGGCAAGTTCGTTTAATTTTGCTGCATGGTCTCTTAAGATTCCCATTGCCTTCTCGTACTGTGCCTTCACGGTAGCGATCACCTCGTCATCGATGGCTTTCGCTGTCTCCGGTGAGCATGCGAGGGAGGTGTCTCCGCCAAGGTACTGGTTCGTCACGGTCTCAAGGGCAACCATACCGAACTGGTCGCTCATACCGTAGCGGGTCACCATAGCGCGGGCAAGCTTTGTGGCCTGCTCGATATCGTTGGAGGCACCGGTCGTGATGGAGTGGAACATAAATTCCTCCGCCGCACGGCCGCCGGTCAGAGTTGCGATCTTGTTAAGTGCCTCCTCCTTACTCATAAGAAGACGCTCTCCGTCCTCCACCTGCATCGTGTATCCAAGCGCACCTGAAGTACGCGGAATGATCGTGATCTTATGGACCGGAGCAGAATTGCTCTGACACGCAGCCACAAGCGCATGTCCGATCTCATGGTAAGCAACGATCCGTCTCTCATGTTCCGATACGGACGCATTCTTCTTCTGATAACCTGCGATAACCGTCTCAACGCTCTCTTCCAAGTCAGCCTGGGATACAACACGGCGTCCCATGCGGACGGCACGGAGCGCGCCCTCGTTGATAATGTTCGCAAGCTCGGCACCGCTGGCACCGACAGTCGCTCTCGCGATGGCGTTAAAGTCAACGGACTCATCCATCTTGACATCTTTTCCATGTACCCGCAGGATCGCCTCACGGCCTTTGAGATCCGGGAGTTCCACCGGAATTCTTCTGTCGAAACGGCCCGGTCTTAAAAGTGCCTTATCAAGTGTCTCCGGACGGTTTGTCGCTGCGAGAATAACAACACCCTTTCGTCCGTCAAATCCATCCATCTCCGTTAACAGCTGGTTTAACGTCTGCTCGCGCTCATCGTTTCCGCCCATGCCGCTTCCGTCACGCTTTTTACCGATCGTATCGATCTCATCGATAAAAACGATACACGGAGCCTTCTCATTTGCCTGTTTGAATAGATCACGGACCTTCGCAGCACCCATGCCGACGAACATCTCCACGAACTCAGAACCGGAGATCGAGAAGAACGGGACATGCGCCTCACCGGCAACTGCTTTTGCGAGCAACGTCTTACCGGTTCCAGGAGGGCCCACGAGAAGAGCTCCCTTCGGAAGCGTCGCACCGATATCGGCATACTTCTTCGGATCATGAAGGAAATCGACGATCTCTTTTAATGCGTCTTTCGCCTCTTCCTCTCCGGCAACATCCGCAAATGTCACGCCGGTCTCACTCTCCGCATAGATCTTCGCATTCGATTTTCCGAACGTCATCGCGTTTCCGCCTATCCGCTTTGCCATACTGCGGCTTAAGATCTGTCCAATCGCGATCATGATCACAAACGGAAGGATCCAGCTGGTGAAGAATGACATGATTGCAGATTCCTTCTGCGGGATCACCTTATCAAAGGTAACTCCCTTGCTGTACAGACGCTGCGTAAGATCCGGGTCGTCCCAGAGACCAGTCTTGTAGATCTGCTCTTTTCCGCTGCTGTCCTTTGTGACAAATACGATCTCACCGTTTGCGTCATCCTTCTCAACCTGTTTTACCTGTCCATTATCGACCATAGTCAGGAACTCATTGTAGCCAACTTCCTTTACCTGCTGCTTCAGCGCAGACGGGAATACGATTCCGTTCAGGAGAACTGTCATCACAAGGATCACGATCATATAATAGAAGAATCCCTTGAACGTATTCAGGTTGTTCGGGTCCGGCTTTTTTCCGCCGTCTTTTGTACCCATATGTTTTCCTCCTTAAATAGTCTGTCCTGCATCCGTTCTTATCGCCAAAAAATATATCGGACCGCGGACAGGAATTTCTGCCTTTTCACATGCTGTTATCAACGGATCATGTGTCCAAAATGACACCCTGTCATCTTGTGTGATTTTTATCCTATCTCAGGCAGCCCTGAAAGTCAATGGAATTTATGGAAGTTTCTGAAATATTATATTTTTTTTAGAAATTCTTTTGTCATTTTTTCATGGAGCGGAATTCAAAAAATTAGCTTGACAAACACTCTTTTCCGTACTATGATACCCATAACCAAACAAGAAAAACCGTTGAGAAAGAGGAGTACATTTTCGATCGTGTTTTTACAGAGAGCTGCAGGCGGTGGGATTGCAGTATGGCACTGGAAATGGAATGGACTTTCGAGGGCAGTCCTGAATTTTTAGTATGGACTGACGGCTACCGCAGTCGTTAAACGAGCGGCGTATATGTTGGTATACGAAAAAAGCGGACCGAAAGGTCAAATTGAGTGGCACCGCGGATATGAAATTCGTCTCAAGGATCAGATTTTAAATCGATATCTGATCCTTGGGATTTTTTTATACCTAAAGGACCTGCCGACGGCAGCTCCCTACAGATGTATGGCAGCAAAAATACATGCTCTGTACAAGATATCCCACACCACGGCACCTTCGCTCCACACCTCCAACAACTACTGAACCGCATGACCGGATCGGAAAGACCCGGAATGCAGTTACGAATCATCTCAATTAAAAAGTAGAAGAGGAGAACAAAATTATGAAAAAATCGATCAAAGCAATCATCGCAGCAACATTCACCGCAGCACTTCTCGCAGGCTGCTCTTCAAACACAGCTTCCACAACGACTGCCGCTGAGACGACAGCTGCCGAGACAACAACTGCCGAAGCAACAACTGCAGGATCCGCAGACGCAGCGGATACCGCTCTCGCAGACGGTTCCTACACGATCGGCATCAACCAGTTCGCTGTTCACGGCTCTCTCGACAACTGCCGGGAAGGTTTCATCGAAGGTCTCGCCGAGAACGGATTCGTGGAAGGCAAAAATCTTACCGTATTAGAAGAAAACGCACAGGCTGACCCAGGGTTAGCAGCACAGATCAGCACAAACTTCGCCGGACAGAACGTGGATCTCATCTGCGCGATCGCAACACCGAGCGCCCAGAGCGCATACAGCGTCGGCAGAAAGAATGATATTCCGGTCATCTATACAGCAGTTACCGATCCGGTCGCAGCTGAACTTGCAAACGCAGACGGAACACCGGTCGGCGAAGTGACAGGAACAAGTGATAAGCTTCCGGTTGAACAGCAGCTCGAAATGATCCGCGCGATCCTTCCGGATGCGAAAAAGATCGGTATCATGTATACAACAAGCGAAGTAAACTCCGCTTCCACACTCGCAGAGTATAAGGAAAAAGCTGCTGATTACGGTTTTGAGATCGTTGAATCCGGCGTTTCCTCCACGGCAGACATCCCGCTGGCAGCTGACAGCCTCTTAGAACAGGTTGACTGCTTAAACAACTTAACGGACAACACCGTCGTTGCTTCTCTTCCGCTGATCCTTTCCAAAGCAAACGCAAAGAACATCCCGGTATTCGGAAGTGAGATCGAACAGGTCAAGATCGGCTGCCTCGCTGCAATGGGTCTCGATTATGTTGATCTTGGAAAGCAGACAGGACGCATGGCTGCCGAAGTCTTAAAGGGCGAGAAAAAAGCAAGCGAACTGAACTTTGAAGTCATCGAGGAAGCAGCTTTCTACGGAAACTCCAAAGTCGCTGAGGATCTCGGGATCACATTCCCGGAGGACCTCTCCAAGAATGCAAAAGAATTATTCACTGAGATCACCCAGTAATAATTCAAACAGACACAATGTCAGGAAGTCCGGCAAAGCATTTCATCCGCTTTGCCGGACTTTGCACCAGAATGTAACTGTAAAAGTAACTGTTCAGCAGAGCTGAACACCCACTGCAATAACCGCGATAAAATATAGGTTATTGATTTTCGGAGGATAACATGGCAATCTTATTAGGAATCTTTGAGGAAGGGCTGATCTACGCGATCATGGCCCTGGGCGTATACATCACCTACAAGATCCTGGACTTTCCGGATCTTTCGGTCGATGGAACATTCCCCCTGGGCGCAGCGCTGACCGCAGGGCTGATCGTGAAAGGCATTTCCCCGGTGTGGGCATTACCGCTCTCTTTCTTCGCAGGCGTGCTCGCCGGATGCGTGACCGGCTTTATTCATGTAAAATGCAAGGTCCGCGATCTGTTTTCCGGTATCATTGTCATGACCGCTCTCTACTCCGTAAATCTTCGGATCGCCGGAATGAAAGCCAATCTCCCGTTCCTGTCCCAGGATACGATCTTCGACAATGAATGGACGAGAAACAGCCTGCCGGCATCCGTGAGACCGTACATCGTTGTGATCATCCTTGCAGTGATCGCCCTGATCTGCAAATTCGTCCTCGACTGGTACTTAAACACGAGATCCGGATATCTGCTCCGGGCAGCCGGAGACAATGACGCTCTCGTAACCTCTCTCGCGGAGGACAAAGGCCGCGTGAAGATCATCGGTCTTGCGATCGCGAACGGCTTCGCAGCTCTCGCCGGAGGAGTTCTTGCTCAGAAGCAGGCCTTCTTCGATATCTCCATCGGTACCGGGACCATGGTCTTCGGTCTCGCAAGCGTCATCCTCGGAACCCAGCTGTTCCATCGCTTTGGAAAATTGAAAGCGACCACCGCGGTCATCGCAGGCGCGATCCTCTACAAGGCATGCGTCGCTTTCGTCATTTCCATGCGCATCGTAAAAGCAACTGACCTGAAACTGATCACTGCAGCGATCCTTCTTCTGATCCTGATCATCAGTGATTCCATGAAGAGAAAGGGGGCACATCATGCTTGAATTAAAGAACATCAATAAATATTACAATGCAGGCACCGTGAACGAAATGTGCCTCTTTAAGGATTTCAACCTGAGCATCGCCGACGGCGAGTTCGTCTCCGTAATCGGCAGCAATGGATCCGGAAAGACTTCCATGTTAAACCTGATCTGCGGCAGCATTCCGGTCGACTCCGGAACGATCACAATGGGCGGGGTCGATATCACAAAGATGCCAGAGTACAAACGCCAACGCCGCATCGGCCGCGTCTACCAGCACCCGGCAATGGGAACCTGCCCGAACATGACGATCCTGGAGAATATGGCACTCGCCGATAATAAAGGAAAACCGTTTAACCTGCTCCCCGGAACAAACAAGTCCCGCATCGATTTCTACCGCGACCAGTTAAAGATCTTAGGACTCGGTCTTGAGGATAAGATGGGTGTGAAGGTCGGCGTTCTCTCCGGCGGCCAGCGCCAGGCGATGGCACTTTTGATGTCCACGATGACCCCGATCGAATTTCTGATCCTCGATGAGCACACTGCAGCCCTCGACCCGAAGACCGCCGACATCATCATGGAACTCACAGGAAAGATCGTTGCGGAGAAACACCTGACAACGATCATGGTCACCCACAATCTCCGCTTCGCAGTCGAGTACGGCGACCGTCTCCTGATGATGCACCAGGGACATGCGGTCATGGACAAAAAGGGCGAGGAAAAGGCGAACACGAAAGTAGATGATATCCTCGACATGTTCAACGCGATCAGTATCGAGTGCGGAAACTGATCGGGAAATATCAAAAATCTATTCCAAATCGGCTTCACCGATGGGATTTTGCCTTCAAGCCTGTGTTTTATTACGGTCAGCGCAGCAAGTGCGCAGACCTACTGACCAGTTACAAAGTATCAGTAAAATCCAGTTACAATACACACACTGAAAATCCCCACACACGGTAACGAAAAAGAGCGATGAACTCCGGGATCCGACATCAGATTCCAGAACTCATCGCTCTTTTTATTCTGTAACTGTTCCTGTGCTTTCCTCAGCTTCTCGAGAATCCCAGCGTCTTCTCCAGTTCTTTCTTAAATGCCAGCACATCCACGGCAAGTTCCGCGATCCGGGCATCCGTCATCCGGCTCACCGGTGCGGAGATGCTCAGGGCGTAGACCGGTTCTTTATGGTAATCCGGAATGCTGACCGCGATGCAGCGGACGCCTTCCTCATTCTCCTCATCATCCATCGCATATCCGACCTTCCGCACTGTCCCGATCCGTTCCATGAGATCCTGAAACTTTGTTACAGTGTACGGTGTCAGGGACACGATCTCTGAGCTGTTCCAGATCTCTCTGATCTCCGGATCCGGCAGCTCCGCGAGCAGCGCTTTGCCGACGCCGGAGCAGTACAGGGGGATCCGGCTTCCGACTCTCGATACCATCCGGATCGAGCTGACGTTGGATTCCACTTTATCGATATACACGGCCTCCGTTCCCTCTCTGCGGACGAGATGGACCGTCTCTCCGGTCTGCTCCGACAGTTTCTTCAGTGACGGATGAACCAGAGAAGCCATGTTCGTCTGTTCCAGGATCTTGCCTCCGATCTCCAGGAACTTCAGAGACAGCGCGTATTTCAGGGATTCCTCGTCCTGCCGGATATAGCCCATATACTGGAGGGAAGTCACGAGCCGGTGCGTCGTGCTCTTGTGGAATCCGAGCTGCGCGCTCAGATCCATGATCCCCATCGGACCATTCTCCGCCAGACACTCGATCACCTGGAACAGGCGCTCTGCGACCTGGATCGGATTTTTTCCTGTTTCTTCCATTCTTTCTGTTCTCCTATCTACCCCGACAGTTCAGTTTTCTGTCAGGTATTTACACGCTTCCCCGTAACTGTTCAGTAGTTACAGTACACGGGCACTCCATGCCCACGCACTGTAACGGGATTTTGCCGATGCTTCGCATTCCGAATCAGCAAAATCCGTGACCACAACGGTATCATACGGAATTTTCAGTTCAGAAAATTCCTATCTGTGAAAAGTAACGTTCAGTACCCTCACAGTTACGATTTTTCTTAATAAGACTCTGTGTCCGGAACCCGGTCTGAAAAATGACCGACGGATCCCGATCACCGGTCCGTCATTTATATGAATCGTGTTTTCTTTGTCATTTCCACGAACTCTCTGTTCGTTCTTGTTCGCGCGAACATGTCCAGGATCTTCTCCACGGACTCCTCCGCTTTCATGGAGTTTGTCGCCTTGCGGACGATATCCACAGCTTCCGCCTCCTCGCTTGTGAGCAGGAGATCGTCGCGGCGTGTACCGGACTTTAAGATATCGATTGCCGGGAAGATCCGCTTCTCGGAGAGCTTGCGGTCGAGTACAAGCTCCATATTGCCGGTGCCTTTAAATTCCTCGTAGATAACGTCATCCATACGGCTTCCGGTATCGACAAGTGCGGTTGCAAGGATCGTCAGGCTTCCGCCCTCTCTCATATTTCTCGCTGCTCCGAAGAAACGCTTCGGCATGTGGAGTGCCGCCGGATCAAGACCACCCGAAAGAGTACGTCCGCTCGGCGGAACGACCAGGTTGTAGGCTCTTGCAAGTCTTGTGATACTGTCTAAGAGGATCATGACATCACGTCCATGCTCTACCAGACGTCTCGCGCGCTCGATGACCATCTCAGAGACACGTTTGTGGCGCTCCGGGAGCTCATCAAACGTAGAGTAGATGACTTCCACGTTCGGTCCCACAACGGATTCCTTAATGTCTGTAACCTCCTCCGGGCGCTCATCGATCAGAAGAATGATCATATGCATATCCGGATAGTTGGTCGTAACTGCTTTTGCAACCTGTTTTAATAAGGTTGTCTTACCTGCTTTCGGCGGGGATACGATCAGACCTCGCTGACCTTTACCGATCGGAGCAAGGAGGTCCATGACTCTCATCGCTGTCGTATTTTTTCCACCTCTGACTTCCAGATTCAGTCTCTGGTTCGGGAAGATCGGGGTCAGATCCTCAAAGTTCGGGCGGTGCTCCACAACACTCGTCGGATAGCCGTTGATCGTCTTTACATAGAGAAGTGCCGCAAATTTCTCTGTCGCGGATTTCACTCTCCGGCTTCCTCGGATGATATCGCCGGTCTTCATGTTAAAGCGGCGGATCTGGGAAGGTGCCACATAGACATCGTTATCTCCCGGAAGGAAGTTCTCACAGCGGATAAATCCGAAGCCATCCGGCATGACCTCTAAAATTCCGTTTGCCTCGATCCCGCTGTCGAGATCCTGAAGATCTGCCTTCGGTTCCGCGGTATAACTCTGAGCACCCTGGTTTCTTGTCTGGTAACCAGTCTGATAGGTTCTTGAGCTCTCCTGAATTCCCTGGGCATCCGGCATGCCGCCCTGAGTCTGGCGGTCCTGATAGCTTCCCTGAGTCTGGGAATCCTGCGCAGATGACTGTCCCTGGTAAGCATTCTGACGGTCCTGGTAGCTGCTCTGGCGGTCCTGGTAACTGATCTGGCGATCCTGATGACCACTCTGACGGTCCTGATAGTTGCTCTGACGGTCCTGGTAATTACTCTGGCGATCTTTGTAATTGTTCTGACGGCTCTGGTAGCTGCCCTGACGGTCATTTCTCATCTGGCGCTCCCCACGCTCCTGACGGTCATTTTTCTCATATCGTTCCGCACGCTCGGTTCTCTCCGGACGCCCCGTGCGGTCCTGGAAGACCGCCGGTCTCTCCGATGCCATTTTCTCCTGTCCCGCACCTCCGGAAACATTTCCAGCAGCCGGCGCTTTCTCTTTCTGCGCTGCCGCCTGCATCGGTGCTGCCGTATTCTCTCTATTTTCATTATTTTCTGCCGGTACTTTTGCGCCGCCGGCACTTTCCGCCGCCTCACAAAGGCGATCAATCAATTCTGCTTTTCTCAAGCCGCTGATATTCCTGATTCCCTGGCTCTTTGCCAGCTCTTTTAACTGGGTCAGCGGTAATGTTGCTAATTTTTCACGCATAATAATACTCCTTCATCCTTATTCCGGTTTTATCATCTCGTTGGGAATCAAAAAAAGATCATAACAGCCTCCCCGTCTCCGGATCCGCTGCCTTGGAACCATTAGATTTGAAACTTTTCTCCGATCGGATCACCGCATTTCAGCGATATCGGAGGACTTTTTCGAAACTGCCCGGGAGCAAAGAAGCAAGTATTGTTTCCAATACTTTCCTCCCAGGCTGTTCTGATGAGTATATCTCATTATAACGCACACATAAAAAAATGGAAAGAGGAATTTTCAGTTCAGAAAATTCCTACCCGTGAAAAGCAGCTTCCCGCTTTATAAACTCCATATGCTCCCTGATCTTCTTTTCATACCCATTCTCCGACGGCTCATAGAATCTCATTCCTTCCATCCCGTCCGGCAGATACTGCTGGGTGACATAATGATTCGGATAGTCATGTGCATATTTATAGCCGAGTCCATGGCCCAGCTTCTCCGCGCCTTTGTAGTGCTTATCCTGAAGATGCGCCGGAACCGGCATCGTCCGCATATTCGCTACAGCCTTCATCGCATTCTGGATCCCCACACAGGCCGCATTACTCTTCGGAGCCGTCGCGACATAGGCGGCCGCCTGGGAGAGGATGATCTGGCTCTCCGGCATTCCGATCCGCTCCACCGCCTGCGCCGCGCTCACCGCGACCACAAGCGCATTCGGATCCGCATTTCCGACATCCTCGGAAGCGCAGATCATGATCCTGCGGGCAATAAACTTCACATCCTCACCTGCATACAGCATTCTGGCCAGGTAATAGACCGCCGCATCCGGGTCCGATCCGCGCATGCTCTTAATGAATGCAGAGATCGTATCGTAGTGGTTATCCCCGTCATGATCGTAGCGAACCACCCGTTTCTGGATACATTCCGCCGCGACATCGATCGTGATATGGATCTTTCCGTCCTCCGACTTGTCCGTCGTAAGAATTCCGAGCTCGACCGCATTTAACGCCGCTCTCGCGTCCCCGTTTGCCACATCCGCAAGGAAATCCGCCGCCTCATCCGTGATATCGGCTCCATAAGTTCCCATTCCTTTTTCCGTATCATAGACAGCCCGGATTACCAGTTCCCGGATATCCTGCTTTTCCAGCGGTTTTAACTCGAAGATCCTGGATCTGGAAAGAAGCGCGTTGTTCACCTCAAAATATGGATTCTCCGTCGTCGCTCCGATCAGCGTGATCGTCCCGTCCTCCACGAACGGCAGGAGATAATCCTGCTGCGACTTATTAAAGCGATGGATCTCATCCACGAAAAGGATCGTCTTCTGTCCGTACATGCCGATCGCATCCTTCGCATTTTTCACGATCTCTTCCATATCTTTTTTTCCGGCAACAGTGGCGTTGATCTGCTCAAAACGCGCACTTGTCGTATGCGCGATCACCTTTGCGAGCGTCGTCTTTCCTGTTCCGGGCGGTCCGTAAAAGATCACCGATCCCAGCTTGTCCGCCTTGATCGCACGGTAAAGGAGTTTATCCTTTCCGATAATATGTTTCTGACCGACCACCTCGTCCAGAGTCGTCGGGCGCATTCTGGACGCGAGGGGCGATTCCTTCTCCATCGTATTTTGTCTCATATAATCAAATAAATCCATGAAAACTGCCTTTCCCGAGTGTTTTAATCGACCATCAGTTCGTCTACTGTAACAAAAGTATACCCTTTCGCCGTAAGGTTGTCAATGATCCGGAGCGCAGCTTCCACGGACGTCCGGAACTCATCATGCATCAGGATGATGTCCCCGTCCTCCGTATCTTTTAAGACTTTTGCGGTCACTTTTTCCGTGTTCTTCAGACGCCAGTCGATGGAATCGACATCCCAGAATACCGGTATCATGTCCACCGCCTCCTCCAGCTTCGCATTCCAGCTTCCGTATGGCGGGCGAACGTACTCCGGCATGACTCCGGTCACTGCCCGGATCTTCTCCCCGGTTTCACAGATTTCTTTTTTGGCATCCGAAAGCGGTTCTTTCGTGAGATCCTTATGTGTCATACAATGGACACCGATCAGATGGCCATCCTCCGCCATCTGCTTTACGAGATCTTCCTTTCCGTCAATGCACTCGCCGACAAGAAAAAAGGATGCACGGATCCCGCGTTCCCTGAGACCGTCCAGGAGCGGCTTTGTGTATCTGGAATTCGGACCATCATCGAATGTGAGCGCCACGTATTTTCTCATATCGGTCTCCTTCTCCCGTACCATGTCCGATTCCCTCGACATGACGTTCCTGTCTTTTCGATCTTCCTGCTCCCCTGACTCATTTTCCTCTTTATTTCTTTCATGATACAAGTCTCCCTTAAAATCCTTTTCCACACCTTCTCCTTTCCACATCCGCAAGGTCACACCGCACAGGATCAGATCCACAACTACGATCACCAGAAACAGAACAATTTTCTGTCTGAATTTCATTGATACCTCCTGCCTATTTGTTTTCCCATCTCATTTTATAAATATATGCGCATGATCGTTTTCCTTTCCTCTCCCACATAGAAATGCACACGACACTTCTAAACAGACAGAACCCCTGAAACAGCGATATTGGGGATCGTCTGCCTCAGGGGTTCTGCGCTCAATATGTATTATCTTTTCCCTTATGGGGATCACGGCCGGAAATGCGGATTTTTTCGCTGTGGCGAGGCAGCGGGCCCTTCGGCCTTCCATTTCTCCTGCGGGCATCCATTCCGCAGAAAAACCGGTCTTTATCACATCCACCACGATGTGAATCTATCAAAGTGGGGGAATCTGCAAATTCAACCAGACAACTTTGCAGCTTTCAAAAGCCGGACGTCGTTGTCCAAGTGGGTGGGCTCGGGATCCCTGTGAGTGGATCCCGGGTCCGGAAAAGGATGGGTACAATAACTAAAAATTAGTTTGTTTATCTTTCTTTTTGTTTTTGTGTTTTTATTATAGGCCATACTTCATAGAATGTCAATCATTGTTTCAAACTTTTTGTATGAAAAAATGTTATATGATTGACAAACAGTTTGTTATATGATATTCTGAGACCAGTTAAACATTTCAGGGGTTTGTTCGCCTCTGATTTGTTAATATTTTCACGTAGTGTCCCGGCAACGCATTTCGGGGAGGGAATGCCTGATCCGGTATCTGTCTCCATGGAGGTGCATTTATGGAAATTTCCAAGTATCTTGATTTCGACTTTTTGATCCGTTTTCTGGAAGGTCTCCAAAAATTTCTCGGTGAAAACAGTGAGATCTTAATTCACGACTACCGAAAAGGTTACGATCATACGATCGTCTATGCTTTAAACGCCGCGCTCAGCGGACGCGATGTCGGCGGTTCTCCGAAGGGTGGAATGATCACACAGTTCGGAAAAGATATCGAACCGATGAAGGAAAGTCTCCAGACCTTCTCAAACGGTCAGAAAGATCAGTTTTACAAATCCTTCACGACCCTGATCCCGGATGAGAACGGCAAGATCATCGGAGCTGTCTGCGTAAATCTCGATGTCTCCGACTTTTTAAATGCCCAGCGTGCGCTCCATGCGTTCGTCCAGTATCCGATGACCCACCATGCACCGATGAGCGACAAAGACGCGCTTGCGACCAAGAATGTGGACGATATCCTTCAGTATTATATGAATCAGGCAGAACTCCTCGTCGGAAAGCCGATGGGACTCATGAACAAAGAAGAAAAGATCCGCGCCCTGGATTATCTCGACCAGAAGGGTGTCTTCAAGATCTCCAAGACGAGCGTACTCCTCTGTGAGACGCTGAAGGTTTCAAAATACACGCTTTACAATTATCTTGAGGAGGCGAGAAGCAGCCGCGGAGATAAGGAGAGCGAAGAGTAATCTCCTGTCAACGGATATTCGCGATCCATTCTCGCTGCCTGCTCATCACTGCTGCATTGAAAACGCAGGCTGAACTTTTTCATTCCAGATAAATCTTTTTTGTCAAAAGGAGTACAGCCATCTTATCCGGGGCTGTACTCCTTTTTTTACTCTTTTTCATCTAAGAACTTTGAAGCACTCCTATCTGCCAATACCAGGACTTAAGCGCAGTATATAAACGAGTTTCTCTGTTTTTATCCGATTACAAAATTCCAGAATTAGCTTTTTAGGCTTAATTGAATATTCCATCGGGATTCCGCCTCTGCCCTCTTATTTTCAGAAATATCAGCAGCGATTCTTTAATAAGCCGCCTTAAAGATCCCGATGATCTGCTCTTTTGTCGCCTTTCTCGGGTTGGTCACGCTGCAGACATCCTTCATGGCATTCTCAGCCATAACCGGGAAGTCCTCCTCCTTTACACCGAGATCGCGGAGCCGTTCCGGAATTCCGACCTGGCTGCTGAGCTGACGGATCGCAGCGATCGCTTTCCTTGCCGCATCCATGGTCGATAAGTTTTCCGTAATCTCGCCCATGGCCTTTGCGATGTCGCGGAAGCGGTTCGCATTGCCGATCAGGTTGAACTCTTCCACATGCGGGAGAAGGATCGCGTTGCAGACACCGTGCGGGAGATTGTACATACCGCCGAGCTGATGTGCCATCGCATGGACGTATCCGAGGGATGCGTTATTGAATGCGATACCTGCGAGATACTGTCCGTAAGCCATCTTGTCGCGGGCCTTCATGTAAACTCCGTTTGCAACTGCTTTCGGGAGATACTGGGTGATCATCGTGATCGACATCAGCGCTGCCGCATCGGTCAGCGGATTTGCGTTTGTGGAGACATACGCCTCGATCGCATGGGTCAGGGCGTCCATTCCGGTTGCTGCTGTCAGGGCCGGCGGCATTCCGACCATAAGGTTCGGGTCGTTGATCGCGATCTGCGGAGTCACGCGCCAGTCAACGATCGCCATCTTTACATGCCGGCTTGTATCGGTGATGATACAGAAACGGGTGATCTCAGAAGCAGTTCCGGCTGTTGTGTTGACTGCGATCATCGGGCATAACGGATTGCTGGAGCGGTCAACGCCTTCGTAATCCCGGATGCTTCCTCCGTTTGAGGCAACCAGGGCGATCGCCTTCGCACAGTCGTGGGAGGAACCACCGCCGAGGGAGATGATGGAATCACATCCGTTCTCCCGGAAGACCTGTAATCCGGCTTCCACATTCACATCCTTCGGGTTCGGCTCCACTCCGCCGAATACGGTGCTCTCGACACCGGCGTCGGAAAGGATCGTCTGAATATTTTCTGCCATACCGTTCTTTGCGAGAAAGGCGTCCGTCACGATCAGCGCTTTCTTTCCGCCAAGGCTCTGCATTAAGGAGCCGGTCTCTTTTACGGAATCTTCACCAAATAAGTTTCTTGTAGGTAAAAAATAATAAGTTGTTGCCATAATAGATACCTCTCTTTCCAACAATTGGAGGAATACTTTTTGTTTGATTACTAAAAGTTTGTTTGTATTCCTTTTTGTTTTGCTCTGACGTCATGCTATCACGGACATATGTCTTTGTCAAGAAGATTTGCAAACTTTTTGTTTGTTATTTTATTGTCACATTACATTTTGTTTGGTTCTTATCAAACAATCTGTCTCTTTTGCTTTCGGGATCCTGTCGATCTGCACACGAAATCCCGAGATTGACGAACCCAAAAGTTGCCGCTATAATAGCGTTAATTTAAAATGTCTTATCGCATATCCGGCTTCATTTACCGATTCGATGAAAGGAAGGGATTTCCCATGTTCAGCAAACGAGAATACGAATACGTGATGGAAATTGCCAAAGAAGGCAGCTTTTCAAAGGCGGCGCAAAATCTTTATATCTCCCAGCCGGCCCTCAGCGGAGCGATCAAGAAGATTGAGAAGGAGCTTTACGGCATCCCGCTCTTTGACCGCACGGTGACTCCGGTCGCCCTGACACCGGGCGGACAGTATTATCTGGAACAGACCAGAAAAATCTATGAGCTGAGCAACGAGATCGACCGGCATTTTGCGAATCTCGCCGGAATCCGGAGCGGCGTCATCAACATCGGAAGCTCCGGATATTTCTGCGCTTATTTTCTCCCGGAGCTTATTCGCGGCTACCGGAGACTCAACCCGAAATGCCAGATCAACGTGACCGAGACGGACACCTCCGGCATGGATGACGGGCTGCGGTCCGGCGAGTTCGACATCACGATCGATGTGGAGGAACTGGACCCCGAAATGTTTGAGCGCATGGTGCTCGACTATGAATATATGATCATGGCGATCCCGGCTTCTTTTCCGGTCAATGAGGAGTTGAAATCGTATCAGATTTCCAGAGAGTCCATTTTAAACCGCAGTTTTCTCGACGAGGAGGTCCCGTCTGTCGATCTTTCCCTTGTCGCAAAAGAGCCGTTTCTGATGCTCAAGAAAAACCATGACTCCTACCGGCGCAGCATGAGTATCTGCGAGCATGCCGGCTTCGAGCCAAATACGGTCATGTACTTTGACCAGCTTCAGACCGCCTACAATGTCGCGAGGAGCGGTCAGACCGGCATCATCTTTTTCCGCGATACGCTGTTGAAATATGCGGAAAAAACAGAAAAGCTCTGCTACTATAAGATCGATGATCCTCTCGCAAGACGCCCGATCCTGCTCTCCATGAAACGCTATCCAGGTGTCGGACCGACCGTCGATGATTTCATCAAATATATCATGTTGTCGAAAAAATAGCCCAAAACAAGTGAAAACACGCTTCGCGAGTTTCCCCTTGTTATCGCGGCAGTCGCCAAGGTCTCGCGCAAGCGCGGACTTTGGCTCGTTGTTCGCGTAAATTAAACAACACATCCGGAACAGGGATTTTGCCTCCTACCATTGCACCCCTGGTTTCCGGATGTATTTTTTTGTCTTGATAAGCGTTCCGTGATCACTGATGCCTTATAAGCATTTGCTTATACATCCATATCTGAAAGCGAGTTGGAAGATTTTTTCCACGCGTGATAAAGTAAGCTCAGAAAGAGAAAAGAACATTTCGAACCAAAGAACACTTCAAAAAGCAAGGAGGATTCCATATGAGACTAGCAACCATCAAAACAAACGGAACCGAAAAAGCCGGCATCGTATTATCAGGCGGTGTTCTCCCGATCGAAGCACTGAATGCAGCAAAGGGAACCGCATGGGCGGAGGACATGATGAGCCTCATCCAGAAACAGCAGATCCCGGGACTTACCAAATGGTACAACGAAGGCGGCAAAGATGAGCTTGCAGCAATTCCGGGACTCGTTCCAAACGCAGATGTCGTATACGGACCGCTCTACCGCAATCCGAAACGCATCTTCGGAATCGGTCTCAACTATCTCGACCATGCCGGAGACATTGGCTCCGCAGCACCGAAAGGATTCCCGGGAAGCTTCTTCAAAATGGCCGACACACTCATCGGACCTGGCGATGAGATCCAGCTTCCGAAATTAAAAGAAGCACAGAAGACAACCGCTGAGGCTGAGCTCGGAATCATCATAGGCAAGGATTGCAGAGATGTCTCCGAAGAGAACTGGCAGGATGCCATCGTCGGATACACAACGATCCTCGACATGACTGAGGAGTCGATCCTGAAAGGAAATGATTATGTAAGCGGAAACCCGAGATACTTAACGATCGTCAAGAACTTCCCGACTTTCTTCTCCTTCGGACCGCAGCTCGTAACACCGGATGAGGTTCCAGATGTCCTGAAACTGAATGTACAGAGCATTCATAACGGCGAAGTTCATGCGGAAAACGTGGTCGCAAATATGACACATCGCCCGGCGCGCCTCGTTTCCTTGCACAGCAGCATCCAGGGCTGGTATGCAGGTGACATTCTCTCCACAGGAACACCGAGAGCATTCCACATCCAGGACGGCGATATCGCAGAATGCCGCATCACAGGTCCGGACGGATTCGAGATGGAGCCGCTTGTAAATCCGGTCGTTGACCTGAAAAAGCATCCGGAGAAGGAAGCTTAAAACTTCCGAAAACCATCAGATCATACATAGTCATTTTAAGAGTCTGTAACTGTTCCGTATCTTTGCAGCTGCAAGGAAAAATCCATTCCAGAGCGGCTGAGCCGGTAGGATTTGATCTGCAGTTTTATTCTTTATTGCAGTCTGCACAGCAAGTGCAAAGACCTGCTGAATGGTTACATTCATATGTAATTACGAAAATCACAAACTTATCGGAGGTATTTATCATGGAATTAGGTTTAAAAGGAAAAGTTGTTCTTTGTATGGCATCTGCTGCCGGACTTGGAAAGGGAATCGCGACCGAGATGGCAAGAGAAGGTGCAAAAGTGATGCTCTGCACCGCAGAACCATTTAAGGATCAGCTCCTCGAAGCACAGGCTGAGATCGAAAAAGAGACCGGAAACCGTCCGGAGACTTTCCTCTGCGATGTCAACAAATCAGAAGATATCGAAGCTCTTGTAAAACACACCGAAGAAACGCTCGGCGATATCTATGCTCTCGTCAACATGTGTCCGGGTCCGAAGCCGGGTCCATTCGAGAGCTTCGATGACGCAGCATGGACAAACGCATTCAACATGTGCCTGCTCTCCTATGTGAGAACGATCCGTGCGGTACTTCCGTCCATGAAACGTCTCGGAGGCGGCCGCATCGTAAACTCCACTTCCTCTTCCGTCAAGGACTGCCTCGACAACCTGATCCTCTCCAACACCATGAGAATGGGCGTTGTCGGCATGACAAAGACACTCGCAAGAGAAGTCGGAAAAGACAATATCCTGATCAATGTCATCGGACCGGGCCGTATCGGAACTGCAAGAATCGAGAGCTTAAACAAGATGCGTGCAGATAAAGCCGGAATCAGCGTATCCGACTACGAGAAGGAAGATCTCAAGAAATTCCCGATGGGACGCTACGGCACGATCGACGAGTACGGCCGTCTTGCAACATGGCTCTGCTCCGAAGCAAACACCTATGTGTCCGGTCAGACAATTCTTCTGGACGGTGCAATGACAACTGCTTATTGATATCGGAGGTATGATCCTATGAACAAATTATTCGCAAAAAGAATGGACGAGCTCGCTCCGTCCGGAATCAGAAAAGTAAATGAGAAAGCACTTGCCATGGAGCGCGCCGGTGAGACTGTCATCCACTTCGAGCTTGGACGTCCGGATTTTGACACTCCGGAGTACATCAAAAAGGCATGTATCGCTGATATCGAAAAAGGCGACGTATTCTACACCTCCAACTTTGGAACCATGGAGCTTCGTGAGGCGATCGCGTGGAAGTTAAAGACCCAGAACAACATCGACTACAAACCGTCCGAGATCATCGTCAGCGTTGGTCTTTCCGAGGCCGTATTCGATGTCATGACCGCGATTCTCGATGAAGGCGATGAGATCCTCGTTCCGAATCCGGGCTGGTTAAACTACTTAAATGTTCCGAAGCTTCTCGGTGCAACTCCGATCACCTACACGCTGAAAGAGGTGAATGACTACCAGATCGATCTCGACGAGATCCGCGCGAAAGTAACTCCGCGCACAAAAGCCATGGTCCTCATCACTCCAAGCAACCCGACCGGCGGCGTTCTGGCGGAAAATGTTTTAAAAGAACTCGCTGAGATCGCCATCAAAAACGATATCATGGTCATCTCCGATGAAGTTTACGAGAGACTTTTATACGATGATGCAAAACACATCAGCATCGCTTCCCTGCCGGGCATGAAGGAGCGCACGATCACCTTAAACGGCTTCTCCAAGGCATATTCCATGACCGGATGGCGTCTCGGATACGCTGCCTGCAATGAGGACATCGTTAAAACAGTCAATAAGCTGCACCAGCATGTCGTTACCTGCGCGACCTCTTTCGTTCAGAAAGCCGGTGTTGTCGCACTCCGCGAGGAGAAAGAGGAAGTCAACGACATGGTAAAAGAATACCAGAGACGCCGCGATTACGCAGTTAAAGCCATCAATGAGATCAACGGTTTGAGCTGCCGCTGCCCGAAAGGTGCATTCTATATCTTCATCAACATCGAGAAACTCGGCATGACCGGACAGGAGTTTGCACCGCTGCTGCTCGAGAACGCCAAAGTTGCCATGGTCCCGGGCGATGTGTTCGGAACCGAGGGCGATCACTATATCCGGATGTCCTTTGCAAACAGCTACGAGAATATCGTGGAGGGATGCAAACGGCTGAAAGAGTTTGTTGAGAAGCTGCGCAGCAACTAGGCCGGAACGAATGCTTAACCGGTAAACAAAACAGGATTTCTTTCTTGGCACCACAGGAAAGAAATCCTGACAAATCATTGATAATATTCTACTTTCGATACCCCCTACTTTGCAGGACATACTGTCGGCGGCTTCTGCGGATGGCCGACAGCAAAACGAGAGACAGGATCTGGTTTTTACCGGATTCTGTCTCTCGTTCTTTATAAAACAGCATTTCCCATTCTTTATCAGAATGCATATCGCAGTCACATCTTTCTCTTGCTTCTGTCTTACTCTCCCATACAGTAAAACGTAAACTCTCCCTCTGCCAGCACCTTCCCGGTTTCCGACTCCATCACCTGGGATTTCGTGAAGCAGACGGTCTTTCCGCGCTTCGTGATCTTTGCGACTCCGCGGAGCTCCTTCGCGCTGCTGCCGCGGAGGAAACGGAACGAACTGTCCAGTGTCACGTATTTTCTTCCGTCATTTCTCGTCACAAGTCCCGCCGCAATCTCCGCCATCACAAACATCAGCCCACCGTGGACTGTCTGCATGGCATTTAAGGAATCCTCCGTGACCTCCGCACACACTTCGGCTGCGTCCTCGGACAAAGCGACTGCGCGGATGTTATTATGGATCATGAATGGATTGGTGCGGTTTACGCGCTCCATCTGTTCTACGAATGTTTCTTTTGGCTGTTTTTCGGTCTCCATCTTATTCCTCCTGCTGCTCTCTTCGTATTTTTGTGCTGAATGACATGATCTCATCTATTTCGTACAGTTCGCCGCATCAATCGCGATCGCCAGCATGAGCGCCATGACCTCATCCTTCGGATCCACGATGTCGATCACATAGGTATCGCCCCATTGAAACGGCTTTTTTGAAATATGGACCGCCACACAGCACGCCTCATAGACATCATATTCCCACGCCAGAAAATCTCCCTCACACCGCCATCCGTTGTAATCCAACTCATAGCGCGGCTTGAAAAAGGAAAATTCTTTCTGAACACTTCCGGCCTCTTTTCCTCCGATTTCGATATCAAAACACGGCAAAACCGCAAACAGCCGCTGTTTCACCATGCCAACTTCCTTTCCACTCTTATCATACACGTGGATCTGATGCCCCAGCGCAAAAAATTCCGCTTTTACAAAATACTTTGGGCTCTCATGTTCATCATAGACGTCGTAAGTATCGGTCCATGAGAAGACTCTTTGTTTGATCAGTAACTGCATAGTGGCCTCCTTTCCGACTATCTGTTTGCATCCCATCTTGCAAATACTTCCTCCACCGCCGCCAGATACTCCGGCACATGTTGTGATTTGCGAATCTTTTTGGCGAGTTTTTCGCTGTCCGGCACTTCTGCCAGCATGTAGCTCCAGAGATCTTTCATCCGGAACAGAAGATTCCGGTCACCGGACATGGTCTCGCGGTAGTGTTCAAAGAGGGCGTCATGGAACTCGCGGATCCGCGGCAGGATGTCGGCTTCCGGCTCCGTCTCTTCCTGCAAGATCATCTCCGCCAACGCCGGATTCCGGATCAGTCCACGCCCGATCATGACCGTCCCGACTGTTGGAAACTTTTCCCGAAATTCTTTTACCTTCTCCACGGTAAACAGATCCCCGTTATACACGACCGGATTCCTGCTCTCCTTCAAAATGTCCGTAAACACATCGAGATGCGGGGTTTCTTTATAAAATTCCTTCTGGATCCGAGGATGGACCGTCAGTTCGTGGATCGGGTAGCGGTTATAAACCTGCATGAGTTCCGGCCATTCTTCCACCTCGTTCTTCCCGATCCGGGTCTTTACCGAAACAAGAAATTCACCATTCCGCACCGCAGCATCCGAAAACACCTCATCAAAAAAGCGGTCCAGATCATCCGGGTAGAGAAGAAATCCCGACCCTTTCTTCTTTGCCGTGACCGTTCCGGACGGACATCCGAGATTCAGATTGATCTCCCGATATCCCATCTCCGAAAGTTTCTTCGATGCAAGAAGAAAATCCCCTGCCCTGTTTGTCAGGATCTGCGGAACGACCGGTACCCCGGCATTATTTTCCGGCAATACATCCCGCATCTCCTTCACACTCATCCCCTGTTCCGGTCCCGGCGCCAGAAACGGGGTAAAATATTTCTCCACACCGCCAAAATATTTGTGGTGCAGATTTCTGTATGGATAGGTTGTGATCCCCTCAAGCGGGGCAAAATAGATATGCATGTCTTATGTTCCTCGTATCGTTCGTTTGATTTTTCATTATCGTACCACATTTTATTGCTACAGGCAAATTTCTCTCCATTTCTCTGGAAAACCTGTCCCATTTCCACTATACTATAGGTACACGGAAAGATCATCTTTCCGCTACCACAGCACTTTCCTTCTGCGGACCTTTCCTGAGCAATCTCCGCAGAACTGTTATGGCAACATGCGCTTGGCTTGAATATTTTTGGAGGTGTTTACGATATGACAGATTTAAGTATTCATGAATTATCCCTTGGATTCGCTCACGATAAACAGATGCTGACCGATTTTCTCGCAAAGCATCATTTAAATTATGAGGATGATATCGAGGCGGCATTCGGCGTGTTCGATGCCGATGAGAATCTGACCGGCTGCGGATGCTGTGCCGGGAATCTTTTGAAATGTTTTGCGGTCGATGAAAGTCTGCGCGGGCAGAATGCGCTCGGAAGTCTTGTCTCCCGCCTTGTGGAAAACCGCTTTGCCTCCGGTCATTACGATCTTTTTGTCATCACCCGACCGAAAAATAAGGTACTCTTTACCTCCTGCGGCTTCTATCCGTTAGCGGAGACAGAGTCCGTTCTGATGCTGGAAAATAAGAAAAACGGGCTGGACAATTTCTATAAAAAGTTTCTTGCCGGAACCGAGGATTCCGACAACATCGGCTGCATCGTCATGAACTGCAATCCATTCACAAAAGGCCATCTTGCACTGATCACCTACGCGGCCAGAGCCTGCGACCTGCTCCACATCTTCGTGGTCGAGGAAAACCGCTCCCAGTTCCCGTTTGCAGACCGCCTGCGCCTTGTCCGTGAAGGAACCGACCACCTTGCGAACGTCATCGTTCATCCGTCCGGCCCATATATGATCTCCAATGCGACCTTCCCGACCTATTTCTTAAAGGAAGGCGAAGACGCCGCAAAGATCCAGAGTGAGCTCGATATCACCCTGTTCGCCTCCCGGATCGCACCGCTTCTTCATATTAAAAAACGCTTTGCAGGGGAAGAACCGTTCGATCCGGTGACGAGAAATTATAATGAAGCCATGATCCGGATCCTGCCGCGCTATGGGATCTCCTTCATAAAGATCGACCGGATCACAACGGAAGGTCCGGATGGAAAGCCGGAAGTCATCAGCGCTTCCCGCGTCCGCAAGCTCCTTGCCGAACAGGGTGTGACAGACGAAGTGCTCTCCCTGGTGCCGGAATGTACTGCGAAGTATCTGAAAGAAAAGTTTTCTGCTGAAAGTACGCACTAAGGCAGGAATCCATGTAAAGCGGACATTCGCAATCCGCTTCGCTACTTGCTCATGAACGCAGTCGCTTCGCGATCTGTCAGTGGGAGCTTTCAACTCCCACTGACATAAGCATCCCACTCACCCACCGCTTAGTGCTCCGCGCACTTGAAGCAGGGGAATGCTTATCTGCGTTCAAATCGGCTACGCAGACGGGATTTTTGCCTTCAGACCTACTGAACAGTTACTTCTTTTACAACATGGGAGGTATCCATGAACCTGACTGACGTGATCACCGGCACTCCGGTGACTTCCGAAGAACTCCGCGCCGCGAGAGACCGGCGTGTACTGGAAAAGTGGGAGCTGCTCTCCGCAGGAGACGGCTCCTGCCTTGTGGAATTTTCCCTGAATATTGCCGGAGCGGTGAAAGTGTTTCCTTTCGCCAGGACCGCGTTTCGCGAGGAACTCCGGGAATTGCAGGAAAAACTCGGCCGCTTCTCCATAAAAAATACAAAGATCTGTGAAGAGCCAACCGGCGATCACGCCTTTTTTCTCCTGGATTCCCCGGAAATCCCGGTCAAACAGTTTCTCGTCTCCATCGAGGAGAGTCATCCGCTCGGCCGTCTCTTCAATCTTGATGTGTGCGGGCTGGACGGAGTTTCCGTAAAGCGGCAGGATCTTCATCTCCTTCCCCGCACCTGTCTGGTGTGCGGAGGGGATGCGAATACCTGCCAGGCCCAAAAACGCCATTCCATGGAACTCATCCAGTGGCAGACGGCAAAACTCTTTAACGATCATTTCAGGGACCGCTCGGCAGATCTTGCCGCCTCCGCGGCGGTCCGCGGGCTGCTCTACGAGGTCTCAACAACCCCGAAGCCGGGACTTGTAGACCGGAATAATTCCGGTTCGCATTCGGATATGGACTTTTTTACATTTCTGGACAGCAGCGCTTCCCTGATCCCATGGTTCCGGGAATTTTTCTGTCTCGGGTGGGACCATGCAGACGAGGCGGACGAACAGATCTTTGAGCGGCTCCGCTATGCCGGGCAGCGCGCGGAGACCGCCATGTTCTCCGCCACGCACGGGATCAACACCCACAAAGGTCTTGTCTTCGCCTCTGCGATCCTCTGCGGGGCGCTGGGAAAAGTCCATGCAGGAAAGAGTCTGCCGCTTCCGGCCGGTGAAGTTCTCAGTGAATGCAGGAAGCTTGGAAGCTGTTCCCTCGGTGATCTGGCAAAACTTTCCAGGCATCAGAACAAGCTGTCCCACGCTTCTTCCATTGATGTGAACTCGCAGGATAGCCGGGGTTCTATGCCGATGGACACCAAAAATCATCCCACACAAGCTGAACCATCCGCCTTGTCGAACGGCGAGCGCATCTTCTCCTCCTACGGCATCCAGGGTGCCAGAGGTGAGGCTGCTGCCGGTTTCCCTTCCGCTGTCCTGATCGGACTTCCGGCACTCAAAAAATGGCTTGCCGCCGGTTTTTCCTTAAACGATGCGGCCGCCATGGCACTCCTCACCCTGATCTCGGAGGTCGATGACACCAACATGGTGCACCGCGGCGGTCCGGAGCTCGCAAAAAAAAGCAAAGAGCAGGCAAAACACCTGCTCTCTGCTGTCACGAATAATTCATTTAAAGAAATATTGTCTTCACTGGACGAACAGTACATCGCCATGCACTTAAGTCCCGGCGGATGTGCTGATCTCCTGGCCGTCAGCCTGATGTTCCATTTTCTGGAAACATGCGGGATGATCAGCCCTGTTATTTCATCGTCACTTCCACACCGTCGTCATCCGTCCATGTGATCTCGTAGGTGTCCGCTGTGTAAGTGAATCCCTGGATCTCCACCGATGTAGTGTCGATCTTCTTTAAGGAAACCGTAAAATCCGTGCAGTCATCCGTGTCCTCTCCCACATATTCGTAGAGGAGACTGTCCGGATCATTCGGTTTCTTCATCAGATCTCCCGAAATCGCTGACAGACGATCCAGACTGAGTGTTCCGGAAAGACCGTACTCCGCCTCGCAAATCTTCAGTGCCTCCGCGATCCGGTGTCCCTTTTCATAAGCTACCGCACTCTTTGCGCGCTCCACATATCCATTGTAGACTCCGATGCTCACAGATGCAAGGATCACCATGATGACGATGACTACCATCAGTTCCACCAGGGAATATCCGCCCTGATCTTTCTTCTTTCGTTCTCTGAAGTTTCTGAAATCCCATATTTTCTTCGTCATACTCTGCCCCTGCTTTCTCTCTGCCCGGAGCAATCCGATGACGCGCCTATTCTGTTGTCACAAAACCTGCTTTTTCATGTTCTCGCCCCGGTTGATCTTCATCGTTACAGTTTGTTTATAACATATGGTCATGCCGCGTTCTATTGTCCGAATTCTGTCAATCATTTCGATTCCAGCACTGCCATCGCAATCTTTTCCGGTGTGATCGGCAGCTCATAAAATCTTGTCCCTGTTGCATTGTAGATCGCGTCCGCAACTGCCGGGAGCGGGGTGTTGATCACGACTTCACCGATCGATTTCGCGCCGAACGGTCCCTCATTCTCATAGCTCGACTCAAAATCGACCCGGATCTTTCCGATATCCACACGGGTCGGGATCTTATACTGCATCAGGGAATTTTCCGCGAGCTTTCCAAGTTTATTATAGGTAATATTTTCCGTGAGCGCCATTCCGATCCCCTGCAGGATCCCGCCTTCCGCCTGGACTCTCGCAAGATTCGGGTTCACCGGCGTTCCGCAGTCGACGGCGGCGGCATAATCGATGACCTTCGCCTCACCTGTCTCAAGATCCACCTCGACCTCCGCAGCTCCGACCATAAACGGCGGCGGAGAGATCGGGGAACTGTTCGTCACGGTCGCCTCGAGAGCGATCCCGTTTCCACACATGGAGGCGGTGGCGATATCCGCAAGGGAAACCTGCTGTTTTTCTGCTGAGCCTAAATTCTCAACATTTTCCGGCTGCGGATTTGAATTCTCTCGTTCGTCCACGACATGGATTCCTGCCGCTTTTTCCGGATCGACCGCACTTTTTTTCTCTCTCCGTACAACCTTCCCGTCAAACACGACCTCATTCTCCGGGCAGTTCATCATCTGTGCACCGAGTTTGCAGATCTGTTCCCGAACCTGCAGTGCACACTTTTCAATCGCTTTTCCCGTGACATACGTCGTACTGGACGCGTAGGAACCGGAATCATACGGCGAAGTATCCGTGTCCGCGCCGAACACCGTGATCTCATCGACAGAGCACTCGAGAACCTCCGCCGCGATCTGCGCCAGGATCGTATCACAGCCGGTTCCCATATCGGCTGCACCGATCGACAGCGTGTAGAATCCGTCGTCGTTCACCTTGATCGTGGCACTTCCCACATCGACGGACGAAATACCGGATCCCTGCATCGCCATTCCCATGCCGACCGCGCGGACCTTTCCGTTGCCCATATCGCGGACCGGATATTTTTCGTCCCAGTGGATCATCTCTTTCACACGCGCAAGACAGCGATCAAGCGCACAGCTCGTATTGACCTGACCGTAATAGGCCGGCATCACGTCGCCCTCTTTGATGATGTTCTTCTCGCGGATCTCAAACGGATCCATGTGAAGTTTCGCGGCAAGTTCGTTCACCGCGGACTCCACCGCGAACAGTCCCTGTGTCGCCCCGTATCCACGGTACGCCCCGGCAGACATCACGTTCGTGTATACAACATCACTCACAAACCGGAATGCCTTCGCCTTCCCGTAGAGCGGGATGGATTTATGCCCGGAAAGTCCGACCGTTGTGGGACCATGTTCCCCGTAAGCGCCCGTGTTGGACAGCGTGTACATGTCGATGCCGTTGACGATCCCGTCCTTACTTGCACCGAGACGCACATGGACTTCCATCTCATGGCGCGGTGTAGAGGCGGTCATGCTCTCCTCGCGGGTAAAGATGATCTTTGACGGTTTCTTTGTCATCCAGGTCACATAAGCCGGATAAACCTCGCTGATCGATGTCTGCTTCGCACCGAATCCGCCTCCGATCCTCGGCTTGCTGACGCGGATCATGGACTTCGGGATATGGAGCGCATTGGCGATGATCCGGCGGCAGTGGAATACGATCTGGGTGGAGCTGACCACGTTGAGGCGTCCGTAAGCGTCGATCGTACAGAACGTCCGGAATGTCTCCATCATCGTCTGCTGACATGCCTTCGTGTGATAGACATGGTCGATCACAACATCGCTCTCCCTCAATACTTTCTCGATATCTCCCTCTCCCGATTCGTCATGGGCGCACAGATTTCTCTTATTGTCCGCCCCGACCGGAACAAGACTCTCCCAGTTGTCCTCCGGATGCACCAGGATCCTGTTGTCCTTCGCCTTCCTGAAATCAAGGAGCGGTTCCAGGACCTCGTACTGGACTTTGATGAGCTTTAATGCCCGGTCCACACATTTTTCATCGCGACCGGCAACGATCGCGACCACATCCCCGACGTAGCGGACATGCCGGTCAAGCAAGAGTCTGTCATACGGACTCATCTCCGGATATGTCTGTCCTGCCTGCGTGTACCGCTTCGCGTCCTGCGGGATATCTTCCCAGGTATAGATCGCCTCGATCCCGTCCACTTTCATCGCAGCCGTCTTATTCAAGGAAGTCACGATCGCGTTCGCATGCGGGGAGCGCAGGAGTTTTACGATCAGGCAGTCCTTCGGAGCGATATCGTCCATGTATACAGGCTGTCCGGTCACAAGCTGCATCGCGTCCTTTTTCCGGACAGGTTTATTTACATATTTCATAACTTTCGTCCTCTTTCTGTATTTGTAACAGTCTCACATCATTTGTTCTGCGTGTTGTCACGGTCCGACCGTCACACACGCGCCTCACCGGACCGTCACCCGTTCTTTTCTTTCTTCCATGCGAGAAATGCCTGGATACCGCGAAGCTGTCCCTCGTAGCCGGAGCAGCGGCATAAGTTGCCCGCCAGATATTCCTTGATTTCCTCCGTATCCGGATATTCGTTTTCCCGGAACAGCGCCAGCGCGTTCATAATGAAGCCAGGATTGCAGAATCCGCACTGCTCGGCGCCCTGATCCGCGATAAAAGCGCCGAATTCCTTCGCTTCGTCCTGAAGTCCTTCCAGCGTCGTCACACTTCTTCCGTCTGCCCGCGCCGCAAGAACGGAGCAGGAAAGCACCGGCTTTTCATCTAAAAATACCGTGCAGAGCCCGCAGTTCGACGTCTCACATCCGCGCTTTACACTGTAACAGCCGTGATTCCGCACAAAATCGATCAGAAGAAGGTCTGCGTCGATCTCCTCCGAGATCTTTTTTCCATTTAATGTTATCGTGATGTTCATGTATGATTCCTCGTTTTTATCTGTTTCCAGTTTCTTTATGCTCCATAACGGACTGAGTTTCTTTCAGTCAGACAAAGCTTTCTTCTTTCAAACCATTCTTCATCCGTCTGTTCTTATTCCCCCAACTTACATACCGCCCGTCTCACCAGCACCCCGGCCAGATGGTTCCGGTACTCCGCGCTTCCTCTCGTGTTGGAGCCGGTCACGATCTGTTCCTTTACACCCTTGGCAGCATACTCCACGATGTTTTCCACATTTTTGTCCTTCATATCCTCATTGGACAGCTCAAAGAGAACCGCTTTTCCCGGTCTTGCCCCGATCGCGAACCGGTATCCGGCTTCTGTCTTTGCCGCGGCACAGGTGAGGACCGGAAAATCGGTCTGCGTGTTGCGGACGGACTGGTAATCAAACGATGCCGCTTCTTTTTTTACGATCAGCCGGACCAGGATGTCCCGGTCATACGGCATTTTTGCGTACTCTCTCAACGGAATGATCCCGCCTTTGTAAAGCTCCACATAGCTGTCCATCGCCAGAAACATCGTCAGCACGTCGGAAAATCCGTATCTTCCGTAAATACTTCCTCCGACCGTCGCGAGATTCCGGAACTGGACGCCGACGATGTGGCGCACCGACTCCCGCACAGCGCCGTCCGTATACCCGTTAAGTCCCGAATCAAGTTCCAGATCTCTCAATGTGACCATGCAGCCGATCCGGAATTCATCCTCCGTCTCCTCGATCGTGTCAAGTCCGAGCCCGGACAGGTCGATCGCCGTACCAATCGGCATCTTTCCCATCTTCAGCCAGACCATGCCGCCCAGGACCCGGTTGCTCTTTTTCTGGTTTAACTGCCATGCCTCTTCCAGGCTTTCCGCTTTTTTATATTCCCTGATGACTCTCATACCATTGCTCCTCATGATCCCTCAGAATATGCAGTTGTTCCCGCCTTTTCCTGCTCTCAAAAAAGTCCGGATCCCTGTATTCTGAAGCGTTCTTCAAAAATTACTTTTATTTTAACATACTTTCTGCTATAATTCCGTTATAGTTGGAAAAATACAACGATATTCCAGCAAAAAAAGATCGAAAGAGGACAAAAGATTATGAAAAAAAATCTCAAACAGCTCTCCGCTCTGCTCTTAGCTCTCGCATTATCTGTGAGCGTAACTGCATGTGGAAGCAACACCGCATCAACAACAACTGCTGCCGCTGAGACGACCGCAGAATCCACCGAAGCAGCTTCTGAATCCGCTTCTGAGACTTCCGAGGCCGCTGCCTCCGACATGGAAGTCACCTATCCGGTTACCATCACCGACCATCTCGGCCGTGAGGTTACGATCGAGAAGCAGCCGGAATCCTTTGTCAGCGGCTACTATATCTCCACAAGCCTGATGATCGCACTTGGTCTTGACGACAAGTTAGTCGGCGTCGAGGCAAAGGCAGATAAGAGAAATATCTATAAATTAAGTGCTCCGGAGCTCACAAGTCTTCCGTCCGTCGGAACCGCAAAAGAGTTCGATCTGGAAGGCTGCGCAGCATTAAAGCCGGATCTTGTAATTGTTCCTGTGAAATTAAAGGATTCCATCCCGGCAATGGAAGAGCTCGGTCTCACCGTGATCGCTGTCAATCCGGAGGATGACGCAAAGCTGATGGAGACGATCGACATGATCTCCACCGCAGCAAACGTAGTAGAAAAAGGACAGACACTCGAATACTGGATCTCTGATACCACCGCAGAGCTTGTCCAGTCTCTCGAGGGAAAAGAAACTCCGTCCGTATATCTTGCAGGAAACAGCGCTCTGTTACAGACTGCTGGTCCGGAAATGTACCAGTCCACTCTGATCGAGCATGCAGGCGGCGTCAATGCAGCTTCTGAGATCACAGATACCTACTGGGCTGATACTTCCTACGAGCAGATCCTTTCCTGGAACCCGGATTACATCATTCTCGCAGCTGATGCAGACTACGATGTGGACTCCGTTCTGAACGATTCCGCTCTTGCTGACTGCACAGCCGTAAAAGAAGGACATGTTTACCAGATCCCGAGCGACATCGAGGCACTCGATTCCCCGGTTCCGGCAAGCTTTTTAGGAAGCTGCTACGTCGCTTCCGTTCTTCACCCGGACGTTGTAACTGAAGACGATTTCAAGACAGCAGAGAAGAATTTCTATGAAACATTCTATGGATTCACTCCGGAAAGCGCAAACTAATTCCAACCGAACCATGGCAACCTTAACACTGGCGATGACTTTTGTGGTCATCGCCTTTGTTTCTGCCCTGAGTACCGGAAAATATCCGATCACATTATCTGGCCTGGCTGCCGGGGATCCGATGGCGCTCCGTACCTTCACGGTTCTCCGCCTGCCGCGCGCTGTCATGGGACTCATCGGCGGATTTGGGCTTGGGATCGCAGGATTCGTCTACCAGACGGTCTTCCGGAATCCGCTGGCATCCCCCGACATCATCGGTGTCTCCTCCGGGGCCAGTGCCGGTGCGGCTTTCGCGATCCTGTTCGTCTCCGCCGCCGCGCCGTCCACAACACTCTTCGCATTTTTCGGTGCTCTTCTCGCCGTCTGCCTTTCCCTCGGGCTCACCGCTCTCTCCCCGGTCCGGGACCATTCTTCCATCGTTCTCGCGGGGATCGCGGTCCATGCTCTCGCACAGACCGTTCTCATGCTCTTAAAACTTATGGCAGATCCGGAAAAACAGCTCGCCTCGATCGAATACTGGATCATGGGAAGTCTCTCCGGCGTCACCTCATCAAAGATCCCGTTTCCGGTCGCGATCATCCTGAGCTCCTCCGCGCTGGTCTTCCTGCTCCACCGCCATCTTCTGGCACTCTCGGTCCGTGAGGATGAGGCCCGCATGCTCGGCGTATCCGTCCGGAAAACACGTTTTTTCATTCTTTTTCTCGCCACACTCACCGTCGCAGCCGCCGTCAGTGTGACCGGACTCATCAGCTTCGTCGGTCTTCTCGCTCCGCACACGGCAAGACTTCTGACCGGGCATAACCGGAAGTCCGCATGCTTTCTCAGCGGTCTCATCGGGAGTTTCCTGCTCCTGACCGCGGATATTCTTGCAAAGTCACTCGCCGCAGTGGAGCTTCCTGTCAGTATCTTTACCTCGCTCCTCGGAGCGCCGTTTTTGATCTATCTGATCCTCTCGGAAAGGAGGCGCTGATCATTATGTCTGAATATTTTTCCCTTCAGGACCTCTCCGTCTCTATGGGTGGTCATCAGATCCTGGATCATCTTTCCCTTCCGGTTGAAAATCCCGGGCATATGATCGCACTTCTCGGACCGAACGGGAGCGGAAAGACTACCCTTTTGCGGGCCATATGCGGAGAGCTTTCCCACAGCGGCCACGTTCTCCTGAACGGGCAGGACCTCACAGCTCTCTCTCCAAAAGCTCTCGCAGGACTCGTAAGTTATATTCCGCAGCAGAGCGGGATCTCCATTTCCATGAGTGCGCTGGATGTCGTGCTCATGGGATTTTACTCCCGGTTGAAACTCTTCGAACAGCCGTCTGCCAAGATGCGGGAGGCAGCCCTCCAGGCGCTCGCTTCCGTCGGAATGGACGATTTTGCGAATCGGGATTACTTAACACTCAGCGGTGGGGAACAGCAGCTCGTGATCCTGGCGAGAACACTCATCGAAGATACTTCGCTCCTGCTCTTTGATGAGCCGGACAGTTCGCTGGACCTTGGGAATAAGTACCGGATGATGGGGCTGATCGCAGATATTGTACATGCGGCTCGAGGCTCCGGTGGATCTGTTTCCCGAACTTGTTTTTTCTCCCCAGAAGAGGGATCTGAAACAGATACCGTTCTGGATATGCCGTATCTACAATCCGAACATGCTTTTGCAGGAAAAACTGCGATTCTCTGTCTCCATGACCCGACACTCGCACTCGCGTACTGTGATATCCTGCTGCTCCTGAAGGACGGCAGGCTGATCCACACGCTGCACCCGAAAACGGATCCCATCGCCGTCATGGAACAGGCTTTTTCTGATATCTACGGGGAGGTGCGCCTAGTTCCGGTTCCTGATCCATCAAACTGTGCAGGGAATCGGCTGATTCTTCTGCCGATTTTATAGCGACAGTCCCGTAATCCTGGTTGCATTTTCTATAGAGCTGCCACATGATCCTGTTCATAGGAAACCTCTGGATTTTCCTCCTACTCCCTGCGCACCATACCACTGATGTACCAGAAAGAAGGTGATCTTTTCATGAAATCTGACGTCCGCGTCTTTCTATGTGACGATGACAACCTCCGCTTCTTCGGTGAAGGTCCCTGCCGCCTGCTCCACCTGATCGAGGAGACCGGTTCGCTGCGGGCGGCAGCCCTCTCGATGGGGATGGCATACACAAAAGCGCTCCATCTCATGAAGCGTGCGGAAAAGAATCTTGGTTTTTCCCTGACCGCCAGAACGATCGGCGGAAAAGGCGGCGGCGGGAGTGTCCTGACACCGGAAGCAAAGGAGTTTTTACATGATTATGAAACCTGGCGGAACGCCTGCATTCAGAGCAGCCGCGACCTCTATACTCAAGTCCTTTCTAAATACAACAGAAACAGCAGTGGAGCGAAAGGCGGAAGTGAACTTTCTGAAAGTTGATATCGATCCGATTCTGGCAAAAAAACGTCATCTGATCATCACCGGAAGCCGCAGAAGTGGGAAGAGCACACTGCTGCGGGAAATTCTGACATTGCCGGATTTTCCGGCTGATACGATTTCCAGTGAAATATCTGAAAGTCTCCGGAATCCTGTCTCCGCCGACTCCTCTCTGCCCGGATCCTGCCTGCCGGTGTTTCACGGATTGCGAAGACATATCTCAGACATTCCGTTTTTGCCTGGTCAAGCCGAATCCCGCCTGCAGATGTTTCCCGGCTTTACAACACATGCTTTCAAACAGGACCGCGTTGAGCTGACTGACAATCTGACCGGAGAAACCTCGCGGATCGGAATTTACCGTCCAAAGTTCTCTTTCCATGCCTTTCCGGCAGATTCTGATTCCGGGAAATCGGCGGCTTCATCCGCTTCTTCCGGCAATCAGATGGTTCCGGATCTCAACGGTTTTCTCGGCGGCGGTCTTGCTTCCATAAAACGGGCGATCGACTCTCCCGCCGCTTTCGCCGTCATCGACGAACTCGGCTACCTTGAAAGCTCCTGCCCGGAATTCTGTGATGCCATTTTCCACCTGTTCGATACAAAGCGGGTGATCGCTGTTCTCCGCAGCCAGTCCACGCCGTTCCTCGACGCCCTGCGTGCCAGAGACGATGTCTATGTCTATGACCTTGACCATCCGGTTCTCCCCGTCGGCTGTGTGATCATGGCATCGGGGCTTGGAAAACGATTCGGGTCCAACAAACTGATGGCTGATTTTAACGGAAAACCGCTGATTACCCGGATCCTGTCCGCCACAGACGGACCGCTCTTCGCGGCACGGATCGTTGTGACGAGATCTCCGGAGGTCGAGTCTCTCTGCCGGGAGCGCGAGATTCCAGTCCTGCTCCACACGATGCCGTACCGGAACCACACGGTAAAGCTCGGTCTCTCCGCGCTGTTGGGAAAAAATCCAGATCTCGCCGGATGCATATTTGCACTCGGGGACCAGCCGCTTCTCTCGCAGGAAACGATCGAAGCGATGGTATTGACATTTGCTGCTCAAGCTTATCGTTCGTGCGGCGAAATTCTCCGGCTCGCATCAATGGAGCATGGAGAGGTCAAATCCCCCGGGAACCCGATCCTCTTTGATCGCCGGTATTTCAATGAGCTTCTCACACTCCCGGACAACTCCGGAGGAAATGTACTCCTGAAAAAATATCCGCAACATGTCCGTTATTTCCCGGCTGCCTCTCCGCTGGAGCTTGCAGATGCCGATACACCGGAGGAATTGGAATATCTGAAAAATTTTTAGAAGTCTCTAATGTTTTTTCTTCATGTACCACAACAAGTGAAAACACGCTTCACGAGTTTCCCCCTTGTTATCGCGACAGTCGCCAGGGTCTCGCGCAAGCGCAGACTTTGGCTCGTTGTTCGCGTAAATAAAACCGGAGATCATCCAGGACATACATTCATCCTGGATCATCTCCGGTTTCTTTTTATCATTCTATTATCTTTTTATCTCTGACCTCTACAGGTTCTTATCATCCTTCGGAAGCAGCAGGTTTAACAGGATCGCAACCAGCGCCGCCGGAACGATTCCGGAACCGCCGAAGATCAGCTGGACAGCCTGCGGTGTCTGCGCAAGAATTGCCGTGTTCGCTCCCATTCCATATCCGACACCGAGTGCGACTGACACGATCGTCAGATTTCTCGGAGTCATATGTTCCTTTGTGATCAGCTGGATTCCGCTGACAACGATCGAGGAGAACATCATGACTGCAGCGCCTCCTAAAACAGCCTGCGGCATGATGGAGATGATCGCACCAAGCTTCGGGATCAGTCCGCAGAGGATCAGAAAAACTGCTCCTGATGCCAGAGCTGTTCGGTTTACGATCTTCGTCATCGTCACAAGTCCCACATTCTGGCTGAAGGAAGTATTCGGCAGAATTCCAAATAATGCTGCAAAAGAAGAACCGATTCCGTCACAGATCACGCCGCCGGAAAGTTCTTTGTCGGTTGCCTCCCGGTCCATTCCGCCTTCAATAACGCCGGAAATATCGCCGACCGTCTCAACAGCGGTCACGATAAACATGATGATGATCGGGGCGATCGCACGGACATCAAAGACCGGCTTTACCGGAAGAAATTCCGGGATACTGATCCAGCTGGCTTCCGCCACTTTATTCCAGTTTAATACCCATGCTTTTGTATATTCTGCTCCATCCGCGGTAATCCCTGAATTCGGAAGGAGCAGTCCCATAATAACCGCTGCCGCATATCCGGCAATGATCCCGATGAGGATTGCAGAGTTGCTCGTAAGACCTTTCGTCCAGTGTTTCACCATGAGGATTACGATCAGTACGAACAGCGCCAGCAGCAGATTTTCCGCCGATCCAAAGTCTTTTGCACTGCTCCCGCCGCCAAAAGAATTCACTCCGACAGAAATCAGGGACAGACCGATCGATAAAACAACGGTTCCGGTTACGACCGGTGGAAAAAATTTCCGCAGCGGCTTGATAAAAGCACCGAGAACTCCCTCAAAGAGACCTCCGATGATCGACGCTCCCATGATCGCGCCGTATGTTGCAACTCCGCCGCCCATTGTATCTGCGACACTCTTAAATACGCCGATGAATCCGGAGCTTGTTCCCATGATGATCGGGACTTTTCCTCCGATCGGTCCGATCGCATAGAGCTGTACCAGAGTCACAACTCCTGCGACAAACATCGCATTCTGCAGAAGGCTGACCTGCAGATGTGCAAATTCTTCACTTCCGCTGATCCCACACGCACCGCAGATGATCAGAAGCGGTGTCAGGTTGCCGACGAACATCGCAAGGACGTGCTGGAGTCCTAACGGGATCGCCTGCTTCAACGGCATTTTTCCATAAAATTCATAGGGTGCCCGGTTGGATGTGTTTTCTTCACTCATACATTTTCTCCTTTACGTAAAGTTCCAGTTCTTCTGTTATCATTCTGCCAGACAGTGAGACCGGATTCTTTGTGTTTTTTTTGCCGCGATCTGCGGTCGGGTTCCCATTTCCGCAGTCTTATTAGCAGTATTTATGTAGTGCATCGTTATTATAAGCATAAGTTTGAAAGATGTAAATACGTAAATGAAAAAAATTCCATTTAAACCTTACAACAGTTGTAGAATCAATGTTTTTATTGCTGGTATAAGCACTGGAAAATCATGGCCAAATATGCTATCCTAAATTGATCAGATACCAGGGTCAAAAGGTCGGAAATCTGATGCAAGCTTGCTTGCGAGAGGATTTTCGAACTCTTGACCCGCCAAAAACATGAATAAGCAGCCATTTTTCGTAGAAAGGTCTATACATATCATGGAACCATACTACTATAACCACATGGACCGGGAACGCCAGTCCGTCTACCGCGCCATGCACCAGGGACTTTTGAGTCTCGCTGACTCATTTCAGGTCCCGAAGATCGACGGTCATGCACTGAGCGATATCTTCTTTGAACTCCGACTTGACCACCCGGAACTTTTCTGGGCCGCAAGCTTCAAATATAAATATTACGCAGACTCTCCCAATCTGATCTTTATTCCGGAATATCTCTTTGAAAAGAGCAAGATCAAAGATCATCAGAAAGCGATGAACGCGCGGGTAGAAAAACTTGCCCGTCCGGCTGCAAAGCTTTCCGAAATCGAGAAAGAAAAATATATCCACGATTTCATCTGTGAAAACATTCATTACGATAAGCTGAAAAAGCCGTACTCCCACGAGATCATCGGTCCCCTCGGACACGGCGTCGGCGTCTGTGAGGGAATTGCCAAATCCGTCAAGATCCTCTGTGATGCTCTGGGAATCTGGTGCATGATCGCCCTGTGCGGGAATAATCCGGAAAAAGGCATCAAATACCGTCATACCTGGAATATCGTAAAGATCGGAAAAACTTATTATCACCTCGATGCAACCTTCGACAACAGCCTCGGAAAATGCTTCGAGACCGGTGCGGAAATCCGGTATGACTACTTTAATCTCGATGATAAAGCCATCTTCCGTGACCATGAACCGCTGATTGCCCCGGCTCCGGCCTGCACCGACGGCGATCATTTTTACTACAAGGAGAAAAAACTCTCCTTCACAAAACAGGAGGAAGTCTACAAACGTGCCCTGCAGACTGCGAAGAAAAACAGGACCTTCACCTTCCACTGGCGAGGCGGCTATCTGACCCGCGAAGTCTTAAAAGAGCTGATCGAACTCATTGAAAAAGCCGGAACCGAGCAGAATAAGACCGCCCACATCCAGCTAAACTGGCCCCAGGCTGTACTCAGATTTCACTACACTGATGATATTTCACAGGCTGTCGTCACGATGGACGAGGCAAATGAAGGGGAAGATGGTACCATGTTATCTGACATATAAGTTATCACATAATCTCTACTTTCTTGCTAATATCCCGCGCAATATTAGCAAGAAAATACACTACAAAAACCGCCCGCTGCCAGCAACTTCACTGGCAACAGGCGGTTTTCGCATACCTACATATGAAATTTTTATTTTCCCATGCTCTCCAACAGCTGTCCGATCTTCGAGACGAAGAGGTCGAACGCCACATCGTTCTTTCCGCTGTTGATCACGATATCCGCGAGAGCTCTCGTCGGCTCAACGTACATGTAGTGCATCGGTTTTACGGTTGTCAGGTACTGGCTGATAATGCCTCTCAAGTCTCTGCCGCGCTCTTCCACGTCACGGACGATCCGTCTTAAAATTCGTTCATCCGCATCGGCCTCCACATATACCTTGATGTCCAGAAGATCCCGGATGCGCTCATCCGCAAGGAGCAGGATCCCTTCCACCAGAATGATCGGCCGCGGCTCGATCTTTATGATCTCGTTTGAGCGGTTGTGCTGGCTGTAATCATAGACCGGACATTCGATCGCTCTGCCGTCCTTCAATTCCTTCAAATGCTCCACCAGAAGATCCGTCTCCAACGAATCCGGATGGTCATAGTTGACCTTCACACGCTCTTCAAACGGAATCCCGTCCTGTCTGCGGTAGTAATTATCATGATAAATAACTGCCACATCGTCCCCGAAATACTGTTTGATCCTGTTCGTAAAGGTCGACTTTCCGGAGCCGGAACCTCCGGCAATTCCGATAATAACACTTTTCATTTCTGATCACCTCATAAAACGAATGTACCCGGTTCATCCCGGGTACACTGCTATCCTACTGCACAAGACCAAATTCTTCCGGCATAAATCTCGGGCAGATATTCTCCGAAGTACAGATCACGGTCGCTGCAAGTCTTGTTCCGATCCTGCAGGAATCCTGCAGGAATCCTGCAGGCTCTTTCCGTAAGTCAGACCGATGCAGACACCTGAGAAGAATGCATCTCCTGCGCCTGTCGTATCGACAACATCCACTTTTCTTGCCGGATAGATCCCGGTACTTCCGTCTTTATCCACATAGAGAGCGCCGTCCCCGCCCATGGTCACAACCATGCGGGCAATCTGCGCTGAGCGGACGCGCTCCGGAAGGACCTTTGCGAGCTCCGCCGCTGTCATGTGTTCATAATCCTCGGAAAAAAGGATCCCGGCTTCCTGCTGGTTGCAGACAAAACATGCTGTTCTGCGCAGGAAGTCCCGTCTCTCGACTGCGATCGTCATGTTGGACACGAGTGCGTAGACCTCTTTCCCATACTTTTCCGCATACGCAAATGTCTTTTTCACGATCTCCTTATCCGTGTCGATCTCGATCGCGATGCTGTCCGCGTCCTTGAAGATCTCGTCCCCATACTCATCGAGGATCTGCTCGATCGGCTTATGATCCGGTCTCTTGGAAATGGAGGCGACAACATCTCCTTCATGGTCGAAAACGGCAAGCCATGTTCCCATTCCGTTCTCAACCTTTTTCATATACTTTGTCTCAACTTTATGGCGTTTCAGCTTCTCGATCACATCATCACCCATCGCGTTGTTGTCCACAGCGCTGATGAACGTCGGCTTTAACTCGATGTTTGCGATATTCTCCGCCACATTTCTTGCTACTCCGCCATGGATCTGAATGACCGTTCCGGCATTTCTTCCCTGCGGGATATACGGGGATAAGGAATATCCCTTAATATCAATAAAAACATCTCCGATTACAACGATTCCCATCTTATATATTCTTCTCCTTTATCTCTAGCATAACGCTTTCACAATATCTGGGGCAGTTTCCCATTCCGGACTGCCCCAGACAAAAATTTTTCCCTGATCTTATCTCTGTCCCTTATCATACGGGATTCCTTCCGCCTTCGGTGCTCTCGACTTCTTCGAAGAAACCGACAGGACCAGAAGAGAAATGATATACGGAAGCCCGCGATCAGGTCTGTAGTCCGAGCTGCCTGTATTCTCCGTCGTCACCTGGTTCGATCCGCATCCGGCAAGCAGAAATGTCATCATGGACGCCGCAAGAAGCAGCGCTGCCCCCCTTTTTACATTTTTGCATCCTTCTTCTCCTCCGTTACTCATACTCTTTTTCCAGTCCGTGCAGGAACTGCACAGCCCCGCTGAACAGCCGCTAATATATGCGCTTTACCCAGTATAAAAGGGATTTCGGGAAAAGTAAACAGGTTTCTTCTTTCTGACGAAAAAAGGGACAGATGGATTTTTTGTCCATCTATCCCCTGCCTGTTCCGCTTTTCCTCCCGCCAGACACTCTCTGCTCTTCCGGCTCTGCCACGCCTGTGTCTGTTTTGATTTCTTCGCCATTGTATAACTTCGATCACTTCATTGTCTGATATTCCAATTTTCCGTTCTCATAGCAATAATATTCCCCGCCGGCTACTTCAGAAAGATTGAAATGGAATCTCTATATCATTCGCACCTTAAGACTGCAAGACTATTGATCTCCCATTTCCCGGAAAATTGCTCAGACCACACCGCACGGGCGATTCTTCTGTTAGTAGGAGTTTTTACAGCACATAGCAATCATACCGAATTGCCTTCCCCTTCAATGTATAGGAAGGTTCTCTGCCTGCAAGATATTCACTTTTCAATGGCCGCTTAACGATAATTCTTGACGGACCGACTTTTAATGCCGCATCAAAAAGATCTGTTTCCTCCGAGCACGGTGGCTCCAGCTTCTGGATCAGCTGAAGTTTTTTATTGATCAGGCTGGATTTCTGTCTCGCAGGAAACATCGGATCCAGATAGATCACATCTACCGGGTCCAGAAGCTTTGACATGCTTTCCACACTATCTGCCTCCACTACTTTCATGCGACCGGCGATATCCTTTAAAATCTGATTCTTTTTCGCACGACGGATGGCATCTTTCAGAAGTGCAGCGACCACCGGATTCTGCTCATATAATGTCACCTCGTACCCCTGTGCAGCCAGTAAAAAAGCATCTTCTCCCATACCGGCAGTGGCATCGATTGCTTTCCGCCCTTCTTTCTCGGAGCTTGCCGCCTTTACCAGCATCTCATGCTGCAGTCTTCCATTGGTGACTCTATGCATCATTGTCTCCGCAAAGTCTCCCTGATAAGTCAACCCGAATCCTGACAGTGACACTCCCTTGGAATCAAAATGAATCGTCAGATATTCTCCTGGCTTATCCACGATCGGCGCTCCTGTTTTTCTGGAAAAAGACTCTGCCATATCTCTCTGCCCACCTTTTCCGAGGCAGACTACGATCTTGTTGTTCATTTTATTGTTCTCTCTTTCGCTTTCTAGTGAACCTTATTTGCAACTGGAATACTGCTGATTTTTTCATCTGCCATCATAATCTTTTCCATGTCAAAAAATGTGCGTAATTATAAACTTCCTCCAAAGGATCTGGAAAAGCTCCAAATTCAATAATGGAGCGGGATTCTAAGAAATCCCACCCCAACTATCGACATAGAATCACCGCAACACAGTGCCAAAGTTCCGCCATCTGTGTCAATATCAGCGGTCCTTCCGATTTCAGCCTATATGTGATCCCACACGCTTCTAGTTCTTTGCAGAACATCTCAAAATAGTCCGGCTCTTCCCATTACCGTAATATCCAGGGAAATATATTGTCATCCAACCGGATTTCTCTCAGACCTTCTTTATAACTTGCTTCCATAGTTCTCTAATTCATGAAAGATTCCCATGACATAGACCGTTCTTATATCTTCATTTACCCGATAAATCATAAGATATGCCATGCCCGGTATTTTTGCCTTCCGGTATTCCTTTTTTCGAAGCACATAATCGATACATGCTGGAAATTGCCATGGATCTTCTTACAGACGATCATAAATTTCTTCGATTCCCGAAAGAAGATGTTTGGCTGCCTGATCGCTTTTCAACGGATTCAACAGATAAGCCAGTAGCTGATCCAAATGTTCAGATGCCTTCTGCGTGATTTCCAGTTTATAACCCATATTTCTCCCTCATAGATGCAAGCTGCTTTCTTGCATTCATCGTCTGCCCCGCTTCTATCTGGCTCTCCGACTCCTCCAGCTCCTTATAAACTTTTGACAACTTCATCATCCGTTCATAGTTTTCCATACTCATGAGCACCATGTCACCATACCCATTTTTCGTAATAAAGATTGGTTCTTTTGTAGAATGACACATTTCTGAAATTTCTGAAGTGTTTTTTAAATGACTAATTGGAACAATTTGCGGTATAAAAGCACCTCCTTTATGTAGTTTAATTGTACCATAATGATACCATGTATGCAATTTTATATTATTTCATTGGGTATGTGATAAACTTCCATTGTTCATTTGGAACGCCTCCTCTGGTTTTGAGTTTGGCTTGCGACATCATATTGCAGGAGGCTTTATTTAGTTGTCCTCACCGGCTGCACTTATTCCATTCTCCCAAGAACAGCTGAAAGCTTAAGTTTTTCATTTAGATGTAGAGAAAAATTGTTTCAACTCACAATCCACAAGAAGGCTGACTTTGAGGGCGGCAGAAAAGTCGATTACCTGATTTTTGTTTCAACTCACAGCCCCGCAAGGGGGCTGACCTTTTCAAATTCTCTCGATTAGCACTCGATTATGTTTCAACTCACAGCCCCGCAAGGGGGCTGACCTCCCATTAACCATTGTTCGATAACTCACATTTGTTTCAACTCACAGCCCCGCAAGGGGGCTGACCATTTTTTCGAAAATCCCGGGCTCAGGTGTTTGAGTTTCAACTCACAGCCCCGCAAGGGGGCTGACTGAATACGATCAATAACCGTGGGCAGTTTGATGTTGTTTCAACTCACAGCCCCGCAAGGGGGCTGACGGCCAGTAGGCAGATAAGGAGGACATTATGGTTAGTTTCAACTCACAGCCCCGCAAGGGGGCTGACATAAGGAATCGCAGCAGTAACGAGCTGCGCAAAGTTTCAACTCACAGCCCCGCAAGGGGGCTGACACTATATTCCAATGAAGAATCAGATGCAAAATCGTTTCAACTCACAGCCCCGCAAGGGGGCTGACCCATGAAAATTTCCCCTTTCAAAATATATTTGATGTTTCAACTCACAGCCCCGCAAGGGGGCTGACGGGCTTATCAGCCTCGTGTGGACAAAATGTGGATGTTTCAACTCACAGCCCCGCAAGGGGGCTGACGGCAATTTTACACAATTTTCGCATATTTCCCATGCACGTTTCTGTGCTCATTGCACTTAATCATTCATTTATACACATTGCTCCCGATATTTTTCTCCAATATCGCCCTGTTTTTACAGTGCGAATGTTTCGGGATATTTCTGTGTACTTGTATTTCGCACTATAATATGAGTGGATCTGTAACATCAAAACCAGGTTTTGCACCAATATGCTCCACCTTGTTTTTATATTTTTCACCCAAGTAATAAAATCTTAAACTGTCCACCTCCTTGTCGATCAGATTTTCCAGAATATCCTTTACCTCCCTGCATTTGGCTGCATCCATCTGACACTCAAATACAGAATTCTGAACTCGCTGCCCATAATTAACGCACTCTTTTGCAACCTTTCGTAGCCGACTTTTTCCAGCCACTGTCTGCGTATTTACATCATAAGTAATCAAAACCAGCATTCCTTTCACCTACTTCCAAAAGAATGGCGGATATTCATCTAAATCCCCTCTCAAATATCTTGCCAAAAGCATACTTTGCACATATGGAGCCATCCCCCATTCTATTTTCTCATCAAGAAATGGGTGCCTGATTGTTTCCTGTTTTTTAGACTGCCAGGCTGATAGAAAAGTTTTCCTTCCTTCATCCGTTAAAATAACTGTTCCATTTTCCTTTTTTATGAAGTACTTTTCTTTCATGACTCTTTTGTTTATCAGTGTTAAAACAAATCTGTCTACCATGATGCTTCTGAATTCCTCCATAAGATCCAGTGCCAGCGACATACGTCCAGGTTGATCTGTGTGGAAGAAGCCAACATAAGGATCCAGTCCGACTGCCTCTAATGCTGATCCACACATTCCCGCCAGCAGCGAATATCCAAATGACAGCATGGCATTTACATTATCCAATGGAGGTCTTTTATTTCTTCCATGAAAATAGAACTGTTCTTTCTGCTGCAGAATCAATTCATCAAACACTGAAAAATATACAGAAGCAGCTTCTCCTTCCAGTCCCAATAATTCATCTGCACTTTCACAAACCCTGATCTTACCCATACTCTGCGATAAAAAATCTGATTTCTTTTTTATCGTTTCTACATCGAGTCTCATAGGATAATCTCTAACTGCCCTCTCCAGAACCCACTTCGCATTATATACTTTTCCAAGAATAAAGTTTCTGGCTATCTGTATACTTACTTTCCGATCATCACTGATTCTGTACTGCTGTTTTCGCAGTGTGACATTTCCTCTGACTTCTCCGGTAACTCTGGCAAGAAATCTCCCATTTCCAGACATGAAAGATAGATCAATATTCCTTTGCACACACGCTCCCATAAGCGCCGGACTCGCTCCAGTATATCCAAATGTAACAATTGCCTGTAGGTTATGCAGAGGAATTCTCCCTATTTCCTTTTGGTCTTCTAGGATAACAACATTTTCCCCATCTAACGACAGATATTTATTTCCCGTCGTTATATACAGCGTGTTTAAAAGTCTTTTCATCCCTTTTCCTCTTCTGCAATCATCTTATCAATATAACCGGAAACTGACTTTTTCTTATTCAAAACAGGGATGCAAATATCTTTTAATGAACATGCATTACACCTGATCCCCGGCTTTACCTTCGGCGTATAACGCTGTTCATAATATTTATGCATTTCCGCAAATATGTTTTGAACTTTTTCTCGGATTTCTTCGGTAAAATCCACTTTTATGCGGTGCCTGATTTCTCCATAAAAAATATAGCCGTAAGGAATCGTGCAGCACAACATTTCTTCCAAACACATAGCCTGTGCCGCCACCTGCAGAATATCAGAATCATTTTCTTTTGGCTTTCCCCGTTTATATTCAATCGGAATTGCTTTGTAAAGACCTTCTTTTCCAGATAATTGAATTCCCTCCTTTTCTTTCTGAAACTCTACAACATCACATTCCCCACTCACACCCATTTCTCTGGAATGAACTGGCATTGCCCGAACAATGAGTGTATCTCCTCTCTTTTCTTTCAGGCTCACATCATGCGCATTTTCATGAAGGATTTTTCCCTCTACTGTTCTGACATTTTCCTGCCACTGCAATTCTATATATGCCAGAGCCCATTGTCTTCTACAAAACTCAAAATGTTGAATTCCAGATAATTGAAGGAAGTCTTCTTCATTATACAAAATCAAATTCCTCCGGTTTTTTGCAATTATCTACATGCCATAAAATTTCATAATCTTCAAATTTTTTCGGATGATCTTTTAATGTCTTAATTGTGAAACCTCTTTGAATGTTTCCACTGGAAACAGATGGAACTTTTTCATCATGCTGCCACCAGTACATTCTGCATACTTCCAGGCTTCCTTCCGGTCTTGCAGAAGAAGCGTCATTTTCGAATAAAGTTTTTAATGCTTTTTTCAGGACATCTGCATCTTCCTGGCTAAATCCGGTTTTTTCTGCAAGCTGAACATTTACGCTTCCCATAATTTTATACACTGCAAAATCAACTCTGTGCTTCGTTCCCATCGTATCAGAAGCCTTGCTTTCTTTTCCCGATTCACTATTCACACTTTTCGTGATCTGCATGCTGACAATATCAATTGGCGAAAGACTGACAGCCTGATGAATGGAAACCGGTCCTCTTACACCAAAGGAAACCGGAATTCCCTTAAATGCAAAGACCTGGCCAAATGCTCTGACATCCATCCATTCTTTGCACGCAATTGCCGCGCAGGCATCGCGATCTGCATTCTTTTTATTTTCCATCTGCATTTTTAAAGCTTCGCATCCATCTGCGCGGTCTTTCAAACTGGTATACGAATCATTTGTGCGATCATCTGACTGAACAAAAATCTTTTCTCCAAGATCCTGGAGACGGTTTCTTATTTTTCTTTTAATGCATACATCAGATATTTCTCCATACCCATCCATGCTAATTCTCGGACGATTTCCATTCAGTGGATCTCCATTCGGATTTGCATTATTGGCGCTTACAAATAAAGTAAAATCAATTTTCCCCTTTAATTTACTCATTTTTATTCCTCCTCTTTTTTATCTGCCGCATCTTCTTTTTTCATTTTCAGCTTATATGCCTGGCTGTGGAATCCAAGTAAATACACTCCATCTAATCTGCTATTATCCTGAAATTGTTCTATCTCAAATAAATCATAGATTTCATTTAACAGGTTTTCATAAAAAAGTCTTTCTGCAATTCCCAGCTTACTCATATATGGTTGAACATTTTCTTCTATAACCTTCCAGGTTTCAAAAGGTCTCTGTGCAAAAGTACTCATATATCTCTTCGCATTTGTAACTCTTGTCCTGTCTTTCTCATCATAAGTTCTGTATTCAATTCGATCTGCCACAGCTAATAAACGACCATACAGATAGTTTCTATTTTTTTGTTTTGTATCCAGTGACACGTTCCATTCCTCCTGTTCCTTATCTTTTTTATATTTTTTCACCAGTGAACACGCTAATGTCAAAACACGTTTCCAGTTTTGAGGATCTTTATATGCTAAAGGCGTCGAAGCTTTCAGAACCGCACGCTCTACATAATCGTAGGGAATTCTATAACCAGCATTCCAGATACATGGAAGCAGCCGTTCTGCAACTTCAGCATATAACTTCTTTCCATTTGCATCCATAATCGTGAGTTTTCCATTGTTTTCTACTCCAAAAAGAATATCTGCAATATCTTTGACTCCGACCATTCCTAAAAAAGTGTGTCTTTTTCCATCTTTCCATTTTTCATGAATCCAGCTGCAGCTTTCATGCCATTTTCCTATATTTTCCAGATATTTTGCAGAATCCAATGCCTTCTCTTCAACCATCGCCAACCTTCCAGGCGTCGCTGCATCAAATCCTAACAATATCATCAAGGAAGTATTTTCTACCTTTTTTCCATATCCGCGAAGCGCTTTATAGAATTTTTCAGCTGTAATTCCATTTCCATCCGATACGTATTTTCCTTCTGTGTCGCCTTTGTCCCAGTCATCCTCATCCCAGTCATATTCTGACGCAATCTTATCTGTATCGGCATTCCATTCTGGCATCTTCAACTGATTGGATTCCCAAGTGACAATTGTCAATGTATCAAAAAATGTTCCCTGCTTTCTGATGATCCACTTCAACGCATTATGAATTTTCTGAGACGTTTCATTTCCCACTGCAAAAGCTTCTTCTCTATTTGCAAATCGTCCCCTGTATGTAAAGTTTTGACTGTCATTTGCAGAGATTAATTTTGCTCCGTCCCCCTCATTACGAATTTTTTTTGAATGAAGATAAGAAATCGTTTCTATGTTGCCCGTCAAATAGCATAAATCCTTTTCTTTTTCCTGAGAACGGGTATACTCTATATAGCACTCCTGCAATGTTCTGTCTTTCCAGCATTCATCTGGACTCTCATCAACTGCGGACAGAGCTGACTTTCGCACAATAAAACGCACAAATGCCTTTGTCTGCACAATCCCCTGAATACTTTCTTTCTCATCGATCTGACCTTTATCATCCAGTTTTATGACTTGTTTTTCAACAAGGTCACGAATCAGGATGTTTTTTTTCAGATATGAATATATTGCGCTGACTTTCTCATGACAATATTCTGACTCCTTCCATTTTTCCAATTGCGAAATATATAGTTGACTACAGGTTCCATCATCTTTGCAATATTTCGTATAATCACCTGCGAGATATCTCAGATTATCACACAGCGGATGCGGTTCTTTTCCCGCAGTCCGACTTCCTGATTTTTCCGTAACAGGGATAATCGTCATTTTATCAGCAGGATCCACCCGTTCTGCATTTATAAAATTGCCATCCTGATCAATCGTTACCGTTATCTGCGCAGTTACCGTCGTATGGAATGGCGGCAGCAAAGTGTACGGTATATCACCCCGATATTCAATAACTCCTATTTTGTCGCTGTTTTTTTCATACAGCTCAATCAATTCATTTACCCAGCTCACTCTCCAGCCTCCTCGTCGGTAAACTCTTTTATTCCTTTGAAATTATCCTTTCCAAAAATTTTACGTTTCATTGTTCTTATGTGCCTTTTTTGTATGCATTCTTCCGGTCTGATAAATTCTATGATTCCCCCCTTTTTCATGACTGGTTTCCAGAAGCGTACTGTCATTTTTTCCTTGTCCTCATCCAGAACTGCTTCTTCCGCATATGTAATTCCGTGATACATAAAACCATAATCCACCTCTCCAGGTATGGTGTCATAGTAGCTTTCTCCCTCACCGAATACACATGGTTCTTCAAATGCCTGGCATTCTCTGGTCCCCAGGAAAATATCTCTGCGCCCACCACAGTTGACCATCCTTTTTGCGATGTTATGATGTTTATTTTCATTCCTGTCTTCTTCCAGTTCAGGGTGATTATAATTCATTTCAAAATGTGCTCTTACCTGGTACCTCACATCCTTCAAATATGTATAATATGAAAGTTCATTGCCACCATTATATGCAATAGGACGAATTCCCTTTGTCTCAGTTTGGATTGGATTCATCACACGCACTGCATCTATGATCCACATGATCGTAGGCTTCCAGTAAATGCTTTCCACAACTCCCTTCAACGCCTCATATGTAGGAATATGATACGTGGTTTTCTCTCCACCAACACGCATAACAGGATCAGAAAAAAGAGCATATGGACCGTATACTTCAAATTCTATTGTATTTCTATATTTTTTCAAAATTTTTACCCCCTTTACATACTGTAAAAATCCATCTTAGGCTCATCTGTTACCCCCATGCTCTTATCATAATAACCATCGCACAGAACCAGTATTCCTTCGCTTTTTCCATATATTGCATTTCCAAGTTTATCTTTTCGTTTTTCTGAAATTCCTACCATATATCTCTGCAATTTTCTTAATATACTCTTTTTTTCGTTTTCTGAGTATGTCTGTTCAAACTTTTCCAGTAGCTGGGCCGCTTCATCCTCATATAAAACAACAACATTTACCTTATGCTGATCTGAAATCACCTCAAAAGCCCGTCCCGCTGTCTGAAACGCTTGCGGAAGTTTCGTTTGTATTTTCTTCCTGTGTGCACGCCAATATTGCTGCTGCCCCGTTTTATTTTCGCCAAGTAAATCTATCAGTGTTGTCTTGACTCCATCTATCTCTACCGGAAATTTTGTTTCCATTTCTTTCAACTGAGCACGATAATTTGAATAATATGCCTTTATAGCCGCTTCTGAATCCAACGTGCCGTCGAATCTTCCAGGACTAATCCTGTAATCTTCCAATACTTTCTGTAATGCAGCCTGAGCATTCTGTATTTCTGGTAAATGTTCCAGATTTTCTGCCTCTTTCGACATTCTAACGATATAAACCGCCCCCATTTTTCCAAGTTCTTTATGCCGATTGCATCTTCCTGCCGCCTGTATCACATTATCAAGACCAGCTCTTGAGCGGACCACACAGCCGAATGAAAAATTCACACCAGCTTCTACAACCTGAGTACTGACACAGATGATCTTCTTCGCTTTATTTTGCAACTTTCTCTTTATTTCTTCTAATGTATCCAATTTATGTTTTGGACACATATTGTTGCTTAAATGAAATATCTCATATCCTTCCATGCACTCATCTTTCAATTTCTGAAAGACTCTGACTGCACATGCTATCGTATTTACGATCACCAGGGTACTATTGTACTCCTCGGTTTTCTCCAAAATAAAATCTCTTAAGTTCTCTTCTTCCATTCCGCCAGGGCATCGTTCTGTTTCATCAATAATTGTAACCCGCTTGAATGCCCCTGCATATTGTTCAAAGGCTCCCGCCATTTCCAGACACTCACAGACATTGTTTTCTTGAAGTGCAGCCAGTGTTGGTTGTGTCGCAGAGCATAATACCACCGTCGTTTTGCAAAAATATGTCAGGAAGTTCACGGCCAGATTAAAAAGCTCTGTACATTTGACTGGAAATGCCTGTACCTCATCAAAAATGATAATGCTGTTGCACAGATTGTGCATTCTTCGAATACTGCCTTTCTGATCAGAAAACAGTGTATTCAAAATCTGTACTGCAGTAGTTACAATAATAGGGACATCCCACGTCTCCGTAAGATTGTGATATTTTTCTTCTTCCCCCTCTTCACAGATTACATTGCAATGATGTTCCAGAACAGCCGTTGACATCCCTGTCGCTTTTCGAATTTCTTCCGCATTCTGCTCCAAAATGGAATTGAATGGGGCTATATAAATAATCCGCTGTTTTTGTTCTTTTTTCGCATGGTATAGAGCAAATCGAAGACTGCTCAATGTTTTTCCAGCTCCGGTTGGTACCGTCAAACGATAGAGTCTTTGATCCGATTCAGCGGCATTTCGACAGGAATCAGAAATTTTCTGACGAAAAGAGTTTAATAGGTTCCCATTAACAGGATTGTTCTGAATTTCATTTTTTAGGTATCCTTCAAAATGTTCTATACATAATCGCCATATTTTTTGAGTCTCTTCCTGAGAAATTCTTTTCTCCAATGGGACATTTTGAAAAAAGCATGCAGTATCTGTCCAATCTCCATCAATCAGAAGTGATAGGACCATTCTTAAATACATCCCCATATAAAAATATTTATTCCCGTACCTGTCCCCCGAAGTATCATATTCTTTTGAAAATTGTATAATTTTTTCATAGATTGCCTTATAAGACTGAATTGCTGCTTCGCTATATTTCTTCAACTGATCTTCTTTGTAAATTTGATTGAATATATCTTTAATATGCTCGTAATCAATCGTCTTTTCAGATCGTCGCTCCTGGAGGCTTCGCCCATTTTCAAGGTTTATGCAGTCCTCCAAACCATGATGGAAATAGATCACTGCGCTGATAAATTCTGAAACAGACCACGACTCTATTAATTCCCGCGTAATTCTTCCTCCGGCAGTAGAATGATCCAGTCCATGTTTATGAACCATATCCCCATATTCTAAAATGTTTTTAAAGTCATTCTGATTTTCTGTACCAAGCTTCCCCGCATCATGAAGAATTCCTATCAGCTTTGCCATGTTCTTCAATTCCGGTAAAGGACAGATACTTTTTGAAAACATGGACACATTCTCCGCATGCTGCTTCATAGACTGCACCCTTTTTGTTTTATAGTCTACATGTGCAAGGAAATTGTTTTCCTGGTCCAAATGAATTATGTCTTTATTCAACATTCAAAGCCTCATAATTTTCTGTATTTTTATTTGATTATCCAATCTTATTTCACTCTTTTTATGCATTATATCAGTTTTCTGGTCAAAGCGCAAGTATACTAATTTACATTATTATACTTTTTATTATTTAAAATAATTACAAGATGATGTTGATATGGTATAATCTAACCATAATAAAAAATCAGGTGTCATACCAAGCCAAAGTGTTCATTACAATACGACGAATAATTTTGACACAAAGCAAACAATCTCAGTTACTTTTTTGAAAACAAAAAAGCGACTGAATAAATCAATCGCCTTTTTTACATAAGCAAATATATAATAATGTTTTTCAACTCTCAGACTTTCATCTGACGATTAACAAAGGGTGCAGAAATATATTCCCGCATCCTCTGTTAACAATAGTATTTTATTCAAATTCTACAAAGACTAACGCTTTTTGTTTAGGAATTATTCTCTGTAATGTTTCTCGTTCTTTTGATTATTTGATATATCCATATTATCCTGCCTATACGAGCTAATGTTATCATTTTGTTATCGGCATTGATAACACCTACTCGATAACTGTGGATAATAACTATATGTAGCATGTCAAATTATAAGCTATTTTGCTTAGAGATTCAACACAAAACTGAAATTTTACTTTTCCTTATATTCATCTGGTATTGCTATTTGAAATGTTTCACACAACAGCATCACATCATGCACATCATTTTTATCGTGTTCATATCCCAAATGAAGCATTACCTGACTCAATGGTTCAATACAAGAAACAGTTATATCTCCAACTTTTCCAATACCGGAAAAAGTTTTTGATGGAAATATATCTCCCTCATAAACAATTCCGTCATCTGTAAATTCAAAACAATGTAAATCAATGATTCTTTGTTTATCATCTTTCCAGACAGTATGACCATCCGTTGTATAATCAGTATTTACTTCCTCAAATCCATGCTGCTTAATCACATAAATATAATCATGATAATGTTTCAGTTCAACAAACAAATCAATATCATTGTGTATTCTTGATTCTCTTTTAAGAAGTGCATCAACACCCCATCCGCCATCTAAATATACTTTAATTTCGTTTTGCAAAGCATATTTTATAATTTCACATGCATCTTCTGTACGTACCATAATCTATCCTCCAAATTCAAATCTTTGTATGCTTTCCAACTCACTAAAAGCCTGAAATTTGTCAGTCTTTCATCCTTTTTGTTATCAATCACCAATTAGCTGTAATCCATTAGGATTTAGCTGATATATTTTATCGCACACCTCTTCAATATACTTTCTATCGTGAGAAATGCTAATGACAGCCCCCGGAAATTCTCGGAGCATTTTTCTTATTACCGGACCGGACAATGGTGAAAAATTTCTTGTCGGTTCATCCAGAATAAGAACATTTGCACCACTTAAGCTCATCCTCAAGAGAAGCACTTTCGCCTTTTGTCCGCCTGATAACTCCCGAATCGGATGCTCCATTTCATCTGGTGTGTATTTAAGTGAACCAAGGTATGTTCTAATTCTTGTACGCTCTTCTTTATCTCCTGTTTTATCAAGGTAATCAACCGGTGTAACATCCAAATCCAGCAGGTCTTCATAAGTTTGAGGCATATATTCTGCTTTAATGTCATTCCGATTTAGGAGTTCTTCCGCTATCTTTTTTAGAAGAGTCGTTTTTCCTGCCCCGTTGGCTCCTATCATACAGATTTTTTCTGAACCTTTTATTTTTAAATGAATTCCTTCTGCTAAAATTCTTTTGCCATCCGGAGTCACAAGCTTTGAAAGTTCATATTCTATGACCGTTTTTCCTGCGGGAATGTGTGAGTTTTCATCCCCTAATTTGACAAAGATTGCTTCTTCCTGTTCCGGCATCTGAGTCATATTTTCATCTTCTTTTTCAAATCTTCGTTCCATTGCCTTAACCGTATGCATTTTGTCCTTTAAGTTTTTGGCAACAGACGGTGCTTGTCTGGTACAACTTCTTAATGCACCTTGTACACTCTGCATAACTCTTTGATATTTTTCATCGCGAATCTTTTTCTCCCTACGGTCACTCAGTGCCCGCTGTTTTTGGATTTCAAATTTATGAAGCCGTTCTTCCACATAGCGTCTATAGGGAAGCTTTGCCACGGTATATCTCGCCTTTGTTTTTCGTATAATCTGCTCGATATGTATCACCATGTTGGCAGTACGCTCTATCAGCGTTTCATCGTGTGAAATAAAAAGCACAATGTGCTTCCAGTCATTTATGATTTTTTCCAGTAATGTAAGCGTCGCAATGTCGATGTCATTGGAAGGTTCGTCCAACAACAGCACAGAAACATCGCGAATGAAAAGCCTCATAAGTTGTGTCTTGACTTTTTCGCCTCCTGAAAGACTACCCATTGTCTGGTTACTGTAGAAAAAATCATTTTTCATTCCAAATTTTCCCGCAATAACAGACAATTCTTTAGGCGTTTTCTCCCAGAATATTTCCTCTTCAGAAAAATATTCGTATATTGTTTTTTCCTTATCTTCATCGAGCATCTCCTGCGGAAGATAACCAAGACGTTCGTGTCCCATTATCCTTTCCCCATCTGCTTCTATATAGTTTTCTACAAGCGACGGATTGTATATCCACTTCATTAATGTCGATTTCCCATTTCCCTCTTCTCCAATAATAACTGCCTTATCTCCATCATTTAGCACAAGGTTGAAATCATTAAGAATTATTCTCAGGTCTTTTTTATGTGTTAAATTTAATTTTTTTATCTGCAACATTAAAGTTTCTCCTTTTCGAAGTCTGAGCCAATTATTATTTTGAACACACAAAAACGAGTCTTTTTTGCATACGCAAAAATAGACTCGCTAAATAGCCCCTTATTTCTTTTCCAAAAGGAAAACAAAGGAAATGCCTCTTGCGATAATCCAACTTAAGCGTACACAAAACAAACCTATTCTCTACAGGCTCAATAACTATATGTGTCTTACTTAAATCAAATTATCTATTAATCATTTCCTCACCTTACACAAAATGTGCCTTTCTTTCTTCTAATGGCAATACTATCATACTGTATTTTTTGTGTCAATACATTTCACCTTATGGAAGTGCAAATTAAAATTTTCACTTCCTAATTATACATCCAACCATTACGAAATTCAATCTTTCACAACCTCTTTACAACCACAACCACAGCACTCCAGCAAACGCAGGAGCACCATACCGTAAAACGCTTATGTGTAAATCAACTCCGTTCCTACAACTTCCCTCACACAAGCCTGAATATTATTCATTCTTCCAATCCATTCGTAGGGATTATCTTTCTTTAATTGTTCCGTCACATCTTGTCTGTCGGCATATTCCTTTACCAGTCGAAGAAACATATCCTCTGCTTGCTTATCGACTTCTGCAAGATAACTATGCAGCTTTCCGCTTGTCAGCAGGTTCATATATAACACTTTATAGTGTTCCTTTAAATGCCTTGCATGTCGTTTCCCCCATAAACCAATCGGCTCTATTTCTTCTTCGGCTGGTACTGTGATGTTCGGCAATAAATAATCACCCACCTGTCTATAAGTTCCGCCCATTTCTTCAAAAATTGTCTTTGTCATTTTCCTTTTCCTCCTGTGATTTTTGTCTATCGTGATCGTGTATTATCACGCTTGCGACCTTTAACTGTTCTTGCCTGCTCCAACAAATCATCTATCTGTTTGCGACCAAAAACCTTACGGAGCAGGCTGTAATCTTTATTTTCTGCTTTTAGGATTTTGTTTTCTTCGGTCAATCTTTCATTGACTTTCTCCAAACGCTGATTGGTGCGGTATAACTGTGCATTCGCTGTATTCAGCCTATGATAGTTGTCCCACCCCTCAAAGCAGCGGGCAAGCACCGTTTTGACAAGTTGCTTCAATTTCCTTACAACCGGCTCTGCCATTTTGGTTTTATATGCCTTTGCAGTCATAAATTTCTCTGGTTCTGGCAACTGATATTTCGGTGCAGTATCAAGCTCTATTTCAAGATTTGACAGCTCGTCTTTTGCCTTATCATAGTTCAATACTCGTTCCGACAACACATCAAATTCAATCTGTTTCTGCTCGATTTTCGCACCTAATGCCGCCACTTCTTTTTCTCTTTCCTGCTTTTTATAATCCAAAACAGAAAGATGTTTTTCGTGTGTGCCTAAATGTTCCCACTCAATCCCATAACGTTCCATCACCGCCGCAAGCTGTTCTTTTTCGGACTGTATCCATTGCGACCACTCCGTATCGCCACGACTGCCGCCCTTAAAACCTTGCGTTGCAAGAGCCTGCTTTAGTGACACTCTTGTATCAAGTCCACGCTTGCTGCCTGTGGTAAAAGGTACAAAATCTATGTGCAGATGTGGTGTAGCTTCATCCATATGCAGATGAGCCGAGAACACCCGAAGCTGTGGATTTCGCTCCTGAAAACCCTGATAGTATTCATCTAAAATCTGCTTTGCCAGTTCTCCGTTTTCCGTATCGGCGTTCATATTTCCCTTACCGCCCACCTGTAAAATGATTTCGTGGAACGGTTTTTCCTGCTTGGAACTTCGGATTTTTTCATAATAATCTTTTATCTTTCGGTCTGACCTTATCTGCTTGGCATTGTATCTTTCCAATGCTTCATCAAACAATTCGTGATAAACTGTCTTTATATTTTCATTGCAGTAGTCGATATTGAGATGAGTACGAGTTCCGTCTACATTTTCTGCTCGGAACTTTCGGCTATTGTGATTGACCGAGCCTTTACCGACCATTGCACTTATCGTTCTCTGCATTTTTTCATCTCCCATCTGTAAATTTCAACATTCTCAGGTTTTGTTACTTTTGTCAAAAGTAACGCAAAAGCACTTTTGACGGGTACACCCATCAAAAATGCGACCTGTAAACAGGTTTTGCGTTCTCCGAAGGCTCTCCGAGGGGTGAGCGTGTGCCGGTGGCACACACGCCTGCGAACCGACCGAGCCAGCAGGCGAGACCAAAGAGCCGCCTTTGAAAAGGCACTCTCTGCACACTCCCCTAAACTTTATCCGGTGTCAAAGTGTGACGATGGTGACAATGTTTTTCACAGCGTGCTGCTCTCAAAAACATTGACACCTTTGACACCGTTTGTCACGCCGTCTGCTCGGTTTCTTTCCAAAGTGAAACCTTTCTTCCGTCGTGTGTGCGGCTGTTCTGATAACGGATACCGTAATCACGAAACAGCCTGCTTGCGTTGATACTGAGCCTTAAAGAAAGTACATTCGGCTTTATATCCACCGCAAGCCTTTCGCAAAGTTCCGAAGCAGTTCCTTCCCATCTGTCACTTTCCGAAAAGAGCGTATCCGCTATCTTCTCAAGCAGAGGTTCGGGCGGTTCTTTCCACATCTCCGTTTCCGATTTTGCAAAGTTCCACACCAATCGCTCGCTGTCCCTTACAAGATGGATTTTCATATCCTGCTGGTCTCTGCCAGCAACATCAAGTGTGGCATTGTTGGAAGTACGCTTGTCCTTACTGAGAACAAATGCACCGTCTGCCGCACCCATCAGACCATTCGTGCCTGAAATCATATCGAATATATCTTCCGATTTTTGTTTGCGTGTATGATGAACAATAAGCATTGAAACCTTGTAACTGTCTGCCAACGCTTTCAGCCTTGCCACAACATCATAATCACTTGCGTAGCTGTAATCTGCTCCGCCTGCTTCACGCACACGCTTTAAGGTGTCTATGATAATCAAGCCTGTGTCTGGGTGTTCCCTCATAAACCCTCTTATCTGTTCTTCCAGTCCGCCATTGACCGTTTTACATTCCGTTGCGAAATACAGATTGCCTGTCTCCTTTGCACCGAACATCTGAAACAATCGCTTCTGCAAACGTGGGTAATCATCTTCAAGGGCAAAATAAAGCACCGTTGCCTTACGCACCTTATACTCCCAAAGCGGTGTGCCTGTGCTGATATGATAGGCAAGCTGTGCCATCATAAAGCTCTTTCCCACTTTCGGGGAACCTACGAAAAGGTAAGTTCCCCTTTGGAGCAGACCGTCGATAAGTGGTGTCTGAACCTCAAACACCGTATCATACAGCGTTGTCATTGATACTGTTTTCAGATAGGAAGGGTCTAACTGTCTGAGTATTTCCCTTTGCATTTCTTCAAAAGATTGCTCGTACCCCTTGAAATCCGTATCCTGATTGACTATACTATTGTCAGTACATTTGGAAAGTGACTGTTCCGCATCTGTTGCCGCAGATACATTTGGAATAGTCATTTCTTTTTTATTCTCCATTCGCATCCTCTCCTTTCAAACCGCCGAGAATAATGGAAATCAGTTCTATTACACTCAGCAGTTCATCATCCACACCTTTTCCTGCTTCAATCCTTTTCAGTTCCGCAAGGACTGTGGCAAATTCCGTTTTCAACGCCTTATACACTCTCGGATTGCCCTGTACCACCACATCCTGATTTAAGCAACGGCGGTAACAATACTCCTGTTTTGGCAATCCTGATAGAGCTACAGCTCTGTTAATGAGTTCGTTTTCTTCGGGCGATACTCGAAACCCTACTGTGATATTCCTCCAACGATTTTTGTTATCTCTGTTCTTAGCTGACATTTTCAAAATCTCCTTTCCCTAAATCATCTAATTTTTCTGCCATCTCAATCTGCTTTGACGGAAAGAGGTGTGCGTACTGATAAGTAATATCAATACTTTCGTGACCAACTCGGTCAGCAATCGCCACCGCAGAAAAGCCCATATCAATCAAGAGTGAAATGTGGCTGTGACGGAGATCGTGAATGCGGATACGCTTCACGCCTGCCGCCTTTGCCCCTCTGTCCATCTCGTGATGAAGATAGCTTTTCGTCACCGTAAAGATACGGTCTTTCTTCTTCAATCCGTAAAGCATACCGAGATATTCTTTCATTTCCTCACACAGAAACTTCGGCATTTTAATCGTGCGGTTGCTCTTTTTCGTTTTCGGAGAAGTAATCACATCCTGCCCTTTCAAACGCTGATAGGATTTATTGATTGTGACTGTTTCCTTATCAAAGTTGAAATCTGCCGGAGTCAAAGCTAACAGCTCGCCCTCTCGGATACCGCACCAGTAAAGCATTTCAAACGCATAAAAGGAAACAGGCTTGTCCATCATCTCAAAAGAGAATTTCTTGTATTCTTCCTTTGTCCAGAACAGCATTTCCTTGTGTTCCTCACGTCCCATATTTCCCACCTTTGCCGCAGGATTGGAACGCAGTTCATAGTAGCGGACAGCGTGATTGAAAATGGCGGACAACTGATTGTGCAGCGTTTTCAGATACGTCTGTGAATAAGGCTTTTTCTTCTCATCACGATAGGCAAGCATTTCATTCTGCCAAGTAATAATCTCCTTTGTGGAAATCTCGCTGATTTTCAGTTTCCCGAAATACGGAAGTATCTTTGTGCGTATGATATGCTCTTTGGTAAGCCACGTGTTTTCCTTCAAACGGTTCTTCACATCATTGATATAAAGCTCCGTAAAGGCTTCAAAACTCATATCAAGGTCTGAAGAAGTCTGCAATTTGAACATTCTTTCCCATTCCTGTGCTTCTCGTTTGGTAGCAAAGCCACGCTTGCATTTCTGCTTGCGTTCCCCTTTCCAGTTCACATACCTTGCCATCACATACCAAGTACCGTTATCTTCATTCTTAAATACCGGCATTTACATTTCCCCCTTTCCTGCTCCGTAGAGCCTTTCGTAAAAATACTGGCGATTTACACGCCCTGCAATCGTAATAAAGCCCTTTGCTTTCAATTCCTCATTTAATTGTCTGATGAGTTTATATGCATAAGGTTTTGATACGTTTAGTTCCTGAGCCACATCTTCGGCTCGGATAAATCTGTTTTCCATATCCTTTTTCTTCCTTTCTTAAAATAATTTTTTGCTTGCCGCTTTCTCCGTGTTAAAGTTCCAACAGGCACTCCTGCTTGTCGGCAGGCGCTGTGCTGTCCCAATGCACCGCAGTACATCAGGCGCTCGCTCGTATAGGGGTTCCCGAAAAGTCGGAGACTTTTGGGGAAGAGGAGGAGCAGTGCAGCGAATGAGCTTTTGTGCTTGCACACAAGCGAACGATACGGAACTTGCTCCGACGAGGTCTTGGCGGTTTGGCTTTTCGGACGGTCATTCAGTTGTCGCATTAAGCATATTTGTTTAATTCGTAATTTATTTTACTAAACATATTTGCTATTGTCAAGTGGTTGCAAAGAAAATATTAAACATTTTTGTTTCGGTTTTTCTTGACTTCCACTAAACATTTCTGCTATACTTATTTCACTAAATATAAAAGGAGCGTATCATTATGGCTATCAGCGAAAGAATACATTTTTTCAGACTAATGCGTGGTATGACACAAAAGTATCTCGGTACAGCAATCGGTTTTCCAGAAAAGAGTGCTGATGTGCGTTTGGCACAGTACGAAACTGGTACACGCAAACCGAAAGCAGACCTTACAAATGCATTGGCACAGGTGCTTGATGTTTCTCCACAGGCTCTTGATGTTCCTGACATAGACAGCTATATCGGTCTTATGCACACTCTGTTTACCCTTGAAGATATTTACGGTCTTACTGTCAGTGAAGCAGACGGAGAGGTATGCTTAAAGGTCAACAAGGACAAAGGCAGAGAAGCATATGAACTCCTCAAAATGCTGTATGCTTGGAAAGAACAGGCAGACAAGCTATCTTCCGAAGAAATCAACAGAGAAGAATACGATAACTGGCGTTACCATTATCCAGAGTTCGACACCACACAGCGTTGGGCAAAAGTTCCATCACAGGAATTAAGTGACGCTCTCGTGGAAGCATTCAAAGACCACTTGAAAGATAAATAAGCACCTACAGGACCTGCCACTGGCAGCTCCCTACAGATGCTTTGGCAACGACAAAAAAGCCCTTAACTATGGTTATTAACCACAGCTAAGGGCTTAGTTTATAATATGGAATTTGTTCAGAGCCAAGCTCCGAACTTTAGTCTGCAAGCCACCTGTTAATTGTTCCGTTACCCATAAACCACTGGATAACAAGAATAATGGCACTTGCTATGACTGTTATCAATTTGTTATCAAAAGACTAATCGAAATCGCTGAAACCCGCATAAACACTGGCTTTTTTAAGCAACTCGATTTATTC